>JACCDS010117657.1_pt1 | contig 14178 bp, 11 predicted proteins | sample 7446441 | NCBI WGS metagenome assembly JACCDS01 (sample SAMN15323445, study PRJNA562643) | freshwater metagenome | isolation source: river surface water | place: USA:Blue River Watershed | collected 2017-08-17 | reverse complement strand
GTTCTCCGGACGCCGACGGCGACCGCTACATCGAGATCTGGAATCTCGTGTTCATGCAGTTCAACCGCGACGAAAAAGGCGTGTTGCACCCGCTGCCGCGGCCTTCGGTCGACACCGGCATGGGCCTGGAGCGCCTGGCCGCCATCCTGCAGCACGTGCACAGCAACTACGAGATCGACATCTTCGCCGCGCTGATCAAGTCCGCCGGCCGCGCGACCGGCACGCAGGACCTGAGCAACCCTTCGCTCAAGGTGATCGCCGACCACATCCGCGCCACCGCCTTCCTGGTGAGTGACGGCGTGATCCCCAGCAACGAAGGCCGCGGTTATGTGCAGCGCCGCATCGTGCGCCGCGCCATCCGCCACGGCTACAAGCTGGGCCAGAAGAAGCCTTTCTTCCACAAGCTGGTGGCTGAACTGGTGCGCCTGATGGGCGACGCCTACCCCCGCCTCAAGGCCGAGGAAAAGCGCATCACCGAAGTGCTCAAGGCCGAGGAGGAGCGTTTCTACGAGACGCTGGAAAACGGCATGGAGATTCTGGATGCTGCTATTTTTGACAAGCTGATTGCGAACCGTACGGAAATCCTAGGATTGTCCGTGGTGAAAAAGGAACGTCTTTCGGAAGGGTTTGTAACTCTGCTATCAGGATCTGATAGCAAAGATGATCGTGCACTCGGGTTCGTTGTCGAAAGTGCTGATTTAGAGGATCAAGTAGCGACCATTGCCGCAAAACTGAATGAAATTGGCGCTCCCAATTGCACGAAGGAAATTCGAGTTCTAAGTCAAAACATTAATCAACCGTTGCGTGGCCTTCTGGCATTGAAAAACCGATTCGCCCCCATTGATTTAATGGATCTCGGGCCGAAGGACTTGAAAAGCGTTTCGATTGATGGCGGTACAGCTTTCAAACTTCACGATACATATGGATTTCCATTGGACTTGACGGCCGATGTTTGTCGTGAACGTGGTCTGGCAGTGGGCGAAGCCGGCTTTCACGCCGCCATGGAAAAACAGAAGAACCAGGCCCGTGCGGCAGGCAAGTTCAAGATGGACAAGGCGCTGGAGTACACGGGCGCGGGCAACCAATTCGTGGGTTACGAGCGTCTCGAAGCCACGGGCAAGATCGTGGCGCTGTATGTTGACGGCACACCCACTGCGGCGCTCAAGGCCGGCCAGAGTGGGGTGGTGGTGCTCGACACCACGCCCTTCTACGCCGAGAGCGGTGGCCAGGTCGGTGACGAAGGCCTGCTGATGTCGGGCTCGGCCCGTTTCGATGTGGATGACACGCAGAAGATCAAGGCCGAGGTCTACGGCCATCACGGCACGGTGGTGCAGGGCACGCTGAATGTGGGCGACCATGTCGACGCGCAGGTCAATATGGCCCGCCGCGCCGCCACCATGCGCAACCACAGCGTCACCCACCTGATGCACAAGGCCCTGCGTGAAGTGCTGGGCACGCATGTGCAGCAGAAGGGCTCGCTGGTGAACGCCGAACGCACGCGTTTCGACTTCGCGCACAACGCGCCGGTCACCGAGGCCCAGATCCGCGCGATCGAGGCCCAGGTGAACGAAGAAATCCTGGCCAACGCCGCCACGCAGGCGCGGGTGATGGACATCGAGTCCGCGCAGAAGACCGGCGCCATGATGCTCTTCGGCGAGAAGTACGGCGACACCGTGCGTGTGCTCGACATCGGCAGCAGCCGCGAGCTCTGCGGTGGCACGCATGTGCAGCGCACGGGCGACATCGGCCTCTTCAAGGTGGTGGCCGAAGGCGGTGTGGCTGCCGGTGTGCGCCGTATCGAGGCGGTGACCGGTGCCAACGCGCTGACGTATCTGCAGCAGCTCGAAGACACGGTGACGCAGGCGGCCGGCACGCTCAAGGCCCCGAGCACGGAGCTCAACGCCCGTCTGGGCCAGGTGCTGGACCAGGTCAAGGCGCTGGAAAAAGAAATCGCCGCGCTCAAGGGCAAACTGGCCTCCAGCCAGGGTGACGATCTGGTGACGCAGGCGGTGGACGTCAAAGGGCTCAAGGTACTGGCCGCGCGCCTGGAAGGCGCCGATGCCAAGACCCTGCGCGACACCCTGGACCAGCTCAAGAACAAGCTCAAGACCGCGGCCATCGTGCTGGCCGCTGTCGATGGCGACAAGGTGCAGCTGGCCGCCGGCGTGACGGCCGACAGCATAGGCAAGGTGAAAGCCGGTGATCTGGTCAACTTCGTGGCGCAGCAGGTCGGCGGCAAGGGCGGCGGCAAGCCCGACATGGCCATGGCCGGCGGCACCGATGCCAGCAAGCTGGGTGCCGCCCTGGCCAGCGTGCAGGGCTGGGTGGCGGGGAAACTTTGATGCAGCGGCGCGACTTTCTGCACCTGGCCCTGGCGGGCGCCGCCGCGCCGGCCAGGGCGCAGCCGGCCTATGACGTGACCCCCTGGCCCGCAGGCCAGCCGGCCCCGGCCCTGCAGGCGCTGGACATGCAGGGCAAGACCTGGACCCTGCCCGAGCTGCGCGGGCGCGCCGTGCTGCTGAATTTCTGGGCCACCTGGTGCCCGCCCTGCCGCGCCGAGATGCCCTCGCTGCAGCAGCTGGCCGAGATCTACGGGCCGGAGCAGTTGCTGGTGCTGGCCGTCAACGTGGGCGAGGGCCCGCGCCGCATTGCCCAGTATCTGCAGGCCAGCGGTCTGAACCTCACGGTGCTGCTGGACCCGCGCAGCGAGATCAGCAAGGCCTGGGGCGCCCGTGTGCTGCCCACCACCGTGCTGATCGACGCGGACGGCAAGCCGCGCCTGCGCGTGCGTGGCGAAGTCGACTGGAGCGGCCGCGAGGCCCAGGCCATGGTGGAGCCCCTGCTGCGCGCGCGCGCCAGACCTGGCGCCTAGTACTGCGACCCGGAAGTATCGAAACATGAAAGCGCGCCTGCGCGCGCAGGGCGGTGTTGCAAATCCGCCCATGGCCAAGGCCATGTCCGTGGTTTGCGCCTTGCCCTGCGCACGAATCCATCGCTTTCATTTTGTTCCTCTACTTCCGGGCCGCAGTACCAGAGCCGAGCCCAGGCCCCTTCTTGCGCATCAGGCCCGCCGTCAGCGGCAGAGGCCTGCTTCAACGGGCCAGGATGCCCTGGACCGTGGTGTCCACCCCGTGCGGATCGCTGTAGCCGTTGGTGGCAAGGACCCGACCGGTTTTCACGTTGATGCCCACGCGTTGTCCGCCGTGGCCAAACATCCAGGTGTTGCCATCGGCGCCGGTATGCAGGCCCAGGCCCCAGGCCGGGGCTGCGTCCCAGTAGCCTTTTTGCACCTGCGGCTTGGCGGCATCCTTGATGAAGTCGCGGATGCAGGCCTCACCGGCCTTGTCCGTGAGGCGATCCGATATGTACAGACCCACCCGGGCGAAGTCGCGCGTCGTGGCAAAAAACAGGATCTCGGCCACGGTGTGGCCCTCGCGGTCCAGGTACCAGCCGGCCTGCGACTCGGCACCCGCCTGCTGCCAGACGGTGGCCTCGAACCAGGCGGCGAGCGACATGCCGGTGGCACCGCGAATGACCAGACTCAGGGCGTCGGAATCCAGGCCGTTGTAGATGAACTTCTCGCCGGGCTTGAAGCGGCTGGTGCCGCCATATTTGCGCATCAATTCCACCAGCGACATCTGGTGCGTGGTCATGGCCCGGAAATCCCGGGGGTTGTGGATGCCGGCATAACCGTTGCCGCCGGGGTCCTCGGCGCCGCTGGTCATGCGCAGCAGGTTGCGGATACTGGCCGCGCCGTAGGCGGTGCCTTCAAGCTGCGGGGCATAGACCGAGGCCTGGTCTTCCAGGCTTTTGATTTTTTCTGCGCACAGGGCCTCGCCCACCGCCAGGGCCGTGAGACTCTTGGCCATGGAGTAGGAATTGAGCTGTGCCTCGCGGGAGGCGCCTTGCGCATAGCCTTCATAGGCGATGGCGCCGTTCTCGATCAGCAGCGCCGACAGGGCGTGGCCGAGCAAGGGCCGGGCGTTGGCGGTGACGCGCTGGATGACTTCCTGATCCTGGCTGATGGGCAGTTCGCGCACGCCTTGCGCCGGCTTCAGGATGTGCAGGCGCGGGGCGTACCGGTTCCATTGGCCCAGGATGGTGGCGGCCGATTCATGGTCGGCGTGAACGGCCAGAGGGAACGCGGCAAACAAAGCCAGAATGAACATCGAGATCAGGCGCATGGCATGCTCCCCGTCGGTGGTGAATCGGGCGTGAAGAACTCTGCTGAAATGACAGCATGCCAGAAACAGAGGGTCGATGGAACCTGGGCCCGAACAGGAAAAAGCCACCGGGCCAGCAGGCCGGTGGCTTTTTCGCCTGGCGTGGCGCGCCCGGTCAGCCGGCCGGCAGGAAGTCGATCGGGTAGAGGATGGTGACCGCGGGCACGCCGTCCTTGGCGCCGAAGCTGAACTTGAGCACCCGCTCCACGATCTCGGTCGACAGGGCCGGCGAGGCCAGGTCGGTGGAATTCACCGCGCAGGCCGAGACGCGCCCATCCGGTTCGATGGTCAGGCGCAGCACCATCTTGCCGCGCAGGCTCGGGTTGTTGCGCAGCTCGCGGTTGTAGATGCGGTACAGGGCCGCCTTGTAGCGGTCGAACACGATCTGGATTTCCTCGTCCGTGCGCGATGGACCGGCGCCCTTGCTCAGCGGGCGATCGTCCGCCATGCCGGTCCCCGTGCTGCTTTGCACGCGCGCGACCTTCACCCCGCTGCCGGTGATGCTCTGTCCGCCGCCGCCCGTGCCGGAGCCGCCGCCGCCCGTGCCGCCGCCCGAACCATTGCGGCTGATGGCCGAGGTGTTGATGCCGCCGCTGCCGCCCGAGGCCTGCGAGACGATGAGGGAGCGCGTCGCCGCGTCGCCGGCCGCGATCTGGCCGGTGTTGGAGACCCGGCCCGAGGCGCCCATCTTGACCGGTTCGGAATTGTCGATCAGGTCGGCAAAGGCATCCTTGTGCGCCAGCACGCCCTTGGTCTGCGCCGAGGCGCGCGCCGCGTTCTGGGCCTCGGGCGTGCCGGGCACGGGTACGGGCGCGGCCGTGTTGGGGCGGGTTTCCTGCGGGTTGCTGCTGGTGGCGTCGGATTTTTCCTGCGGCTTCTTCTCGACCGGCTTGGGTTCTTCCTTCTTCTTCACCACGAGTTCGGCAATGTGCTCGGGCAGGATCTCCTCCTGCTTCTTCTCGTGCGCCGGCTTGAAAAACACCAGGCCGCTGCCGATCAGGAAGGAAAACAGCAGCGTGAGCAGGAAGATCTTGCGGTAGCGCCGGTCGTCCTCGCCGCCCCGCGACCAGGGCATGACCAGGGGGCGGTAGGGGATGTCGGCCGCATCGCGGTAGACCGGGAATTCGTTGCGCAGCTCCTCGGCCTCTTCCTCCAGCTCCGCCAGCTCATGGTTGAGCCGGCGCAGATTGTCGGTCTCGGTCCGGATCTCGGCCTGCACTTCGCCGCGCCGGCCCTCGATGACGCCGATCTTGTGCTCGAAGGCGAGGACCGAGTTGCGCGCGCGGCGCATCTGGTTCTGCGGGTCGTAGCCGGAGGACTGGCCGTTCCAGAAGAGGTCGGCCGCGCCGACCTGTTCGAGCTGGTCGAGCGCGCCCAGGATGGTGCCGAGCAGGCTGTACTGGGTGCGCTGACTGGCGTGCGAGTGGAGTTCCGCGTCCAGGTCGGCGAGTTTTTTCTCCAGCCCGTCGAGGATGCGGCTGATATTGCCGATCTGTATCCCGAGGGAGTGCTCTGTTTGTGACAGGTGGTAGGTGCTCACTAAATGAAACGCGCCCGTGTGATTTTTATTTCTGGTTGACGGCGAAGGAGATCTTCCCGTAACCGGCGTTGCTGCTCGACAGCATGACCTTCTTGAGAACCTTGTAGGGGACGTGGCGGTCCGCCACGATGGTGACTTCCGTCGCCACGCCGGCCTGGTCCTTTTTCTGTTCGGCCTCGGTCTTGACGCGCACGATGGCCAGGCGGATCGCCTCGATCTCGGGCTGGCTGCTGGCCTTGACCTCGGCCATCGAGACCACCGACTCGCCCTGGATCTTCACGTCCTGGTCCGACAGCACCACCATGATGGAGGGGCGCGGCATGGTGTCCACGCCGGAATCGGGCAGGACCACGCGAAAGGGCGGCTCGATCGTGACGCCATCGCTCTGGTTCACCAGCAGGTAGAGCACCAGCACGATGAAGATGTCCATCAGCGAGGTCAGCATCATGCCGGTGGACTCGGCGCCTTCCGCCGTGCCCTTCTTGAGCCTTCGTTTGGAGCTGACCAAGGTCATGGCGCGTCACCCACGGTCACGTTGGGGAAGAGGACGACGGTCAGCGCCGGCGAGCCCTCCCTGGGCGCCGGGACCTTGATGAACTTGAGCGCATCCATCACGCCGATCATGGTGGCGTAGTCGATCTCGGGCTCCATCAGGAGGATCACGTCTTTCTTGCTCATGTACTGGTCCTTCAGCAACTTGAGTCGCCGCGACAAGGTGGTGGTGTCGTACTTGTCGTCGACCAGGGGCATGCGGTCGGTGACGGTCTTGCCGTTGCCGATCTCCAGGCCGGACTTGCGCAGGAACACCTCGATCACCACCGGTGGCGGGGTGTTCGCCGGCGGGGCCTTGCCGCCGGCATTCGTGGGCATGTTGAGTTCCTGGATCGTGACCTGGGAGAACACCGCGGAGAGGATCAGGAATGACACCAGCACGACCAGGATGTTGAGCAGGGTCGTGAGGTCGACTTCTTCGCTGTCGGGGCTGCCTGCGGCCATGGTCTTATGCCTGCGCCTGGGTGCGCGTGGCGGCGTGGGCGCGAGTGATCATGTTGACGGTCTTGAGCGCGGCGATTTCCAGGCCGCTGATGATGCTCTTGGACTTGTTGTTGAGCAGCAGGCTGAAGGTCAGCATCGGCATGGCGATCAACAGGCCCATCGCGGTGCAGCTCATGGCCTCGGAAATCGCCAGCGACAGCAGGGCCGACTTTTCCGAAGGCGCCGCCGTGGCCACCGTGGCGAAGGCCTCGATCAGGCCCAGAATGGTTCCCATCAGTCCCAGCAGGGTGGCCAGATTGGCGAACAGCGCCAGGAAAGGGATGCGCTTCTGGAATTGATGCGAGACCGACATCATGACTTCTTCCATGGCCAGCTCGATGTCCTCGCGCCGGCGCACCACGCCCTGGTTTTCCAGGCCGACGTTGAGGATTTCGCTGACGGTGGACTTGTCGTTGCGCGTGGCTTCGCGCGCCTGCTCGAAATCACCCTTGTGCAGCAGAGCCTGAATCGCATCCCAGGACTTGACGTTGCGCTTGATGTGGCGGTTCAGCACGAAATAGCGCTCGGCCACGATGCCCATGCCCAGGGCGCCGACGACCAGAATGGGGATCACCCAGATTCCGCCGGCGGCGATAAATTTCAAGGCTTCCTGAATGAAATGCATTCCTAAACTCCTGCTGATGAATGGATGAATCGTTAATTGGGATTGCTGAGCCGGTGGAACTCAAGCTCGCGCTGAAAGGTGGGTTTGTCCAGCGGAACCATTTCCTGGTTCAGCAGATGGGACGTGAACTGGGTCTCCTGCCCGATTTCAGAACTCTTCCAGGGAATGATGGTGAGTGACTTGGGCGTTTCGTTGTTGCCGACGATGGACATGCCGGAAACCTCCTTGGCTTCGGGCTCGTTCTTTTTGCCTTTGTCCTGCGCCATGGCCGCGCAGCTTGCCAGCAGCAGGCCGCCTGCGAGCAGTGTCTTGAAGATCATGGGGTGCTCCTATTGGCCGCTTCGTTTCTGCAGATCGGTGATCCAGATTTGCACGGTCTTGTCGTCCGGTGCGCTCTGGCTGTAGATCTTGTAGTGGGTGAGTGCGCATTCGTAGTCTTTCAGGTAGAGATCGCACAGCACGCCCAGGTTCTTGTGGGCCATCATGAAGTTCGGGTACTTCTTGAGGGTTCTTTCGTAGATCGGCCGGGCTTCGGCAAAGCGCCCCTTCTGCCGGTACAGCAGGGCCAGCTCGTTGCTGGCCACCGGGTTGTCGGCTTCGATCGCCAGGGCCTGTTTCAGATGGTCTTCGGCCAGATCGAGCTGGTCGAGTTTCTTGTAGGCCAGGGCCAGGTTGATCCGGGGAATGGGGTTGTCCGGCAAGGCGGTGGCCAGCTTCTTGAAGGCCACGATGCTGGGCTCGTACTGTTCGGCCTTGAGCAAGGCCAGGGCCGCGTCGAACTCGGCCTGGACTTGCGGGGTGATGACGGTGCCGGGCCGCTCCTGCTTCTCGACCGCTTGGGCCGGCGCCACCGCGGGCGCGCTGGCGCAGCCTTGCAGGACGGCCAGCGCGAGCGCCACAGGCAGCGCGACCAGCCGGCCGCGCGCGCGAGCCGCCAGCGCGTGACGCCAGGGCGCTGGCGTCAGGGGCCAGGTCTTGAAGGGGAGGGAAACTTGCATGAGGGGGAGGCGGGGGCGGTGAGGCCCTAGTTCTGCTTGACCTGCGTTTTGCTTTTCACGGCCGCGGTCGTCGTGGTGGCAGGGGCGGGCGGCGGCGCTGGTGGCGTGGATTCCCGGACCGGCTGGGCTTCGGCGGATTCCGCTGCGGCCTCGTTGGCCTGTGCCGGCTCCGGCGCGGCCTCTGGTGTCGCGGCCGTCGCGGCCGTGGGGGGCTTGGCGACGGGCGGTCGGGTCAGCTTGTCGAAGGCGCTATCGCGGTTGAAGGTCTGGACAAAGCCGCTGCTCTCCTCGAATTTCGCGTAACGCGCGGGCAGCAGCCTGCCGAGTTTGGTGAAGCTCTTGGCGACCCAGCCGTTGTAGATGCCCAGGGTGATCAGCTCGGTGTTCTTCTGGTGGATGTCGATGGCTTTTTCCTCGAAGGGATAGGCCTGTTCTTCCAGGGCCAGTTCATACTGTTCCTTCTCCTCGCCCACCAGATCGTCCGGGCGCTGCGACTCCACCAGCGAGCGGTTGAAGTCGTAATACATCTCGGCCAGGTAATAGGTCGCGGCCGCCGTGGTCTCGCCGATTTCGTAGCCCAGGACCTTCTCGAAACCGTCCTTGACCTGCCTGAGCGCCGTCTTCTTCATGGCCAGGTTCTGCTCGAAGGGCTTGACCAGCCTGATCTGGACAAACTGCTCGAAGGCCGGTTCGGTCAGGGCCAGCAGCGAGGACGCGCCCAGGTAGCGGGTGCGATCGGTGCGCTCACCGCCACCACTGGCGTCGGCGCTCACGATCTCCCTGAGCTGGCCGTGGTAGGCGCTGGTGTCGTTGCGGGTCTTCAGGATGCTGGCCATCTTGTAGCGGTTTTCCAGCGCGACATCCAGCGGCCTGGGGAAGTGATCGAGGTAACGGCGATAGACCACCAGGGCCTTGTCCGTTTCCCCGGCCTCGGCGTACAGATCGCCCGCCATCTGCAGCGCGGCGCTGCGGATGGCGCTGTCCTTCGATTCGGTCTCGATGCGCTCGTACTCGGCCGCCGCCAGCGCCAACTGGCCGGCTTCGCGGTAGACGTAGGCCATTTTCTTGGTGACCTCGGGCTGCAGCTTGTGGCCCGGGAAACTGGTGCGGAACGAGGACAGCACCGCGGTCGCGCGCTCCCAGTCCTTGAGCTGGACCAGGGCCACGGCGCCGTCGTACTCCGCCGTCGGGCGGATGCTGGACGTGGGGGCGGCCTGGGCGACGCGCAGGAAATGGCCGGCGGCGGTCTGGTAGTCGGTTTTCTGGCTGGCCTGCTCGCCCTGCTTGTAGATGGACGCCGCGAGGTTCTCCACCAGGTCCTTGCGCGACTGGTCGGCTTGCGCCGTGAGCGGCAGCACCTGCGCGTAGCCTTCCTCGGCTTCGGCGTAGTTGGCCAGCTCGAAGGAGGCGTGCGCCAGGATCAGCCAGGCGCTGCGGCGGATCGGCTGTTCGGCGTTCGGAAAGAGCGCGATCAGGCGGCGGCTGGTGCTGACCGCCTGGCCATAGTTCTTCATCGCGAAGACATCGTCCACGGCGGCGCTCATCACCAGCGGCGCCTTCTCATGGCGCGGGAAGGTTTCGGCGAACTTCAGCGAGCTGCGGATGATCTCGGTCTGGACCTTTTCCTTGTCGGGGCCGTTCACGCCGGCCAGGTGCAGGCGACGGGCGTAGACGGCGGCGTAGCCGGCCTCGGCGGATTTGTCGTGCGCGGCATAGTCGTAGGCCGTGCGCTCGAATTCGATGGCCGCCTGGTCCAGCGTCTTGTTCTCCAGCAGCAGTTCGGCCAGCTGGAAGTTGATGACCGGGGACTCGCTGTCCTTGGGGAAGGAGGCCAGGAATTCGCGGTACCAGCGCATCGCTTCCTGGAAATTCCCGGGCTTGTCCTTCTCGAATTTCTTTTCCTGGTACAGGGCGTGGTAATGGTTGGCCAGCTCCTGCAGGCTGGTCTTGACGTAGCCCACCACGGCGGGGAAGGCCTGGATGCTGAAGTGGTTCCAGTACGGCGACTTCAGGCCGTAGTCGACGACGAATTCCTTGTTGGCGGCGATGACCAGCTGGGGAAATCCGCCCTTCTTGTAGATGTCGATGACACGGGTGTCGTAGTGCGGGGCGACCTTGTGGTACGGGTTCTGCTTGACGAAGGCCTTGTAGGCGACCGCCGCGTCGCTGTAGCGGCGCTTGTCGAGGTAGTACTCGCCCAGATTGCCGTAGACATTGGCCTCGTAGCTGCGCCGGCCGTGCTTGTTGAAATAGCCCGTCACGGCGTCGGAGCCGCCCAGGTTGGAAAACGCCAGGCTGATGACCAGGTAGGTGTCTTCGATCCGCTTGTGTTCCAGGCTGTCCTTGGGGCTTTCGAAGTCGTAGCCGGCCTTGATCTTGTGGTCCAGCAGCGCGACGAAGCGGTGCAGCGCATCCTCGTACAGCTCCTGTTTGTAGAAGGTCCAGCCCAGCTTGTACAGCGCCAGTTCGTAATAGGAGGAGCCGGATCCCATCTCCGCGATGGACTTGTAGGCGTCCTCGGCGTCCATGAACTTCTTGCGGGTGAAGTGGTACTCGCCGATGCGGAACTGGACCTCGTCGTTGTAGCGGGACTTGGGGTGGTCGCGCGGAATCTGCTTCATCACCTTGACCGCCTCGTCGACCAGGCCCAGTTCCTCGTAGGCGCGCGCCAGCTGGTAGAGCACCTGGTCGTTGCGGTCGTAGTGCGGGTACTTGGCCAGCAGCTTCTGGTAGAGCTTGACGGCTTCGCCGGCGCTGCCCTGCAACTCCGCGGCCGCGCCCTCGGGGGTCACCAGGGGCGGCGTCGGCGCCGCCGCCTGCAGGGGCGTCGTCTGGCTGGCCCGTGCCTCGAAGTCCTGGCTCGATTCGCGGGCCGGGGCGGCCTTGTCCCGGCCCTTGCCACCCTTGGCCTGACGGTCCGACTTCCTGGCCGCCGGGGCAAGGACCGGCGCCGCCAGAACCTTGGGCGCTTCGGCCTGCACCGGCGGCGGTTCGGTGATCTGCGCAAATTGCCGTTCGTTGCGCGTCACGCCCTCGACCGTGCCGTACTCCTTCTGGATCTTCAGGTCGGCCAGACGCCGCAAGGCCTCGGGGGTCATGGCGGTTTCGGACGTCTGCTCCAGGAAGCGCTGGTAGCTCTGCATGGCCTTGTCGGAGCCGGCGTCGATCTTCACGTCTGTCAGATCGACCTTCACGTCGCGCAGCAGGCCGATGGAGCCCTTGCTGGTGTCGGTGCTGCAGGAGGCGAGGGCGACGACGGCGCAGGGGAGCAGGAGGAGGTGGAGATGGCTCATGGTGATGTGCGCTCCTGGTTCTTGCTTGCGCGGTCGTAGTTTTCCGCCAGGGCGAAGCGTGCCTGCACCTGGTAGTCCTCGAGTCGTTTGCGACGCTGCTCCAGCTCATCGATGGCCATGGCGTTGAGCTGATGGCCCTGTCTGGCCATCAGTGTGTCCACCCTGTCCGTCGCATCCCGGACCCGGATCCTGAGCTGGCGCAGCGAGGTGTCGTAGCCCTTGTAGCTCTGGGTGGCGGCCTGGCGGGTCCGCACGAAGGAGCGGTAGATGCCGTTGAGCCGCTCCACGTCGGCGTCGAGCTGATGCAGGTGCCTGTAGGCCACGGTCAGCCGCTGGTTGTAGGTGGTCTGGACGTTCCAGTGCAGCAGGCCCTGCAGGCGCTGGACGCGCTGGCGCGCGGCCGCGCCGGCGGGGCTGCTGTCGTCCTTGTAGCGATCGGCGAGCTGCTGGAGCTGCTCGCGCAGCACCCGCTCCTCGGCGGTGGCCAGGAAGTCCGGTCGCGGCGCGACCAGCAGCTTCTGCAGGCGTTCGTGCAGCATCTGGCGCTGTTCCAGGCGCAGGCGCATCTGCGAATCAAGCACCTTGAACTGCTTGTCGTTCGGCGGCAGGACGGCGTCGTAGTACTGGCGGCGGATCTGGATGATGTCCTCGTAGGCATCGAGATGGTCCGTCCAGGCCTGCAGCTTTTTCCGCAGGTCCTCCAGGTCGAAATAGTTCTGCAGGGACTCCTGGAAGTCATTCGAGGCCATCAGGTCGACCAGGTAGTAGGTCTCGGGCGCGTCGGGGAGTTCGCGCAGCTTGATCACCCAGTTCTTGTCCTGCTTCAACTCGTTGCGCACCAGCGCCTTGAGGAAGGCGCCTTCCCGGATGCTCTTGAGGGAGGCATCGAGCTTGCCGAGTTCGGCGCCGAAATGGTCGAGCGCGCGGCCGTAGAGCTGGGCCGCGCGCCCATGGAGCTTGAGCTTGCTGTAGGCGTAGGGCACGCCCATCCAGCCTTCCTGCACGGCCTTGTCGGTCACATTGCGCTGGGTCAGCAACGTCCAGGGGACCAGGGCGCGCTCGAAGTTCTCCTGCGAGGCATCGGCCCAGCCCGCGCCGAGCAGGGCCTTGTTCGAGAAGGCGCCGTTCAGGCGGATCCGCTCCAGGTACGGCTTGGCTTCGAGCGCCTTGCCGCTGGCGATCAGCCGGTTGCCCAGCAGGAGGTTGGACTTGTCCCGGATGGCCAGGCTGGTTTCGTCGTCGGGCTTGATCTGGCCGGCCTTGGCCAGCTCCTCCAGACCCTGCGCCTCCTGGCCGCTCTGGATGAACGCCATGGCGAGGTTGTACTTGGCAAAGCCTTCGTAGCCCGGCTCGTTCTGCAGGCCCTGCAGGATCTTGATGGCGTCCTGGAACCGGCCGGTGTGGATGTAGATCTGGGCGCGCAGGAACTGTTCCTCGTTGCGGATCTTCTCGGGGATGCGGCCCTGGATCTTCTCGATGGTGAGCTGGGCGCTGCGGGCATCGTTCTTCTGCATGTGGATGCGCGCCAGGCGCCAGGCGGCTTCGTTGCGGATGGCCTCGTCCACCTGGCCCTCCAGCACCGCCTTCATGGCCCGTCCGGCACGCTGGTGCATGCGGTAGGACAGCTCGAAGTCCCCGACCGAGAAGTTGGCGTGGTGGACCCGGTAATGCAGCGGATCCCGGTTCGGGTCGTCCAGGCGGTGGAACTGGCCGAGTTCGGTGTCCAGGCGGCTGATGGCGTCGAAGTAACTGCCCTGGGCGGCGTGGTAGTAGGCCTCGCCCAGGTAGAGGTCCCGGGGGAGCGGCTTGGCGGGTGTCTCCCCCGCCAGGACCAGCGGGCTGATGCACAGCCCGAGCACGAAAAGATGGTGTCGCAACACGGTCTTACTCGTTGAACTGGATGGCCGGGTTCGCGGATTCAGGGCCGCTCAGGACGATTTCGACGAGCTTGGGCTCCACCGTCTTGTTGAATTTGTAGCTGGCGACTTTCTGGTAGTCGGCGTTGCTGCCGGTCTTGCCGGCGAGGATGACCTCGATCGCGTGCTCGCCGGTGCGGACGTTGCCGGTGTGGATGCGCTGGATGCCGCCGCTGCGCAGCGCCTCGATTTCCTTGTAGGTGTAGATGTGATGGGCCGCGTCCTTGCCGTTGACCTTGATCTTGACCGAATCGGGCTGGAACTTCGATCCGGGCGCCATGCTGACGAACAGCGCGACCTGCGTGTTGGACGGGTACAGCAGCTTTTCTTCCAGCTGCAGGAGTTCGGAGGAAATGGCCAGCACGTCCTTCTTGATCTCCTGGACCTGCTCGTCCAGGCCCTTGATCTGCTCTTTCGAGGTTGGCTGTGCCAGGGCCCCGGAAAGCGAGGCGCCCAGCAGGGTGGCCACGGCGAGGAGTTTCTGTAGACGGTTCATGGCGTGTGGAGGAACTCGGGGAAGGGTGATGGGGCGGGTGTCGGCGCGGGGG
>JACCDS011402463.1_pt1 | contig 14179 bp, 17 predicted proteins | sample 7446441 | NCBI WGS metagenome assembly JACCDS01 (sample SAMN15323445, study PRJNA562643) | freshwater metagenome | isolation source: river surface water | place: USA:Blue River Watershed | collected 2017-08-17 | reverse complement strand
TCGCCCGGGGTGTAGGCGTCGTCGCTGCGGATCTTGCGGTCCGCCGTGTAGCGGTTGATCATGGAATCCATGTTGCCCGCGGTCACGCCCCAGAACAGATTGGGCTTGCCCAGCACCTTGAAGGGCTCGGCACTCTGCCAGTCGGGCTGGGCGATGATGCCGACGCGGAACCCCTGCGCCTCCAGCACGCGGCCGATCACGGCCATGCCGAAGCTCGGGTGGTCCACATAGGCGTCGCCCGTGACGAGGATGATGTCGCAGCTGTCCCAGCCGAGCTGCTCCATCTCCTGGCGGCTCATGGGCAGGAAGGGGGCCGTGCCGAAGCGCGCGGCCCAGTACTTGCGGTAGCTGGTCAGCGGCTTGGCGGCGCGCGGGAAGAAGGAGACGTCGACGGGAGCGTTCATGCGGCCGTGTAGTGTACGGTTTTGCGCCTGCCCGCGCCGCCCTGGGGGCATCGCCAGACGCTGGTCGGCCCGGGGAAAGCGCCCATAATGGGCGCGCGTCCCTGCCCTGCCCCATGCCCAGCCTCGACACCCTCGCCAGCTTCTGGTCCGCCCCCATGGTGGCGGCCAATGTGCTGGTGTTCTTCAACCTGCTCGGCGCCCTGCTGCTGGGCCTGCTGGTCGGCTACGAGCGCTCCTACCACGGCCGCGCCGCCGGCATGCGCACCTACGGCCTGGTGTGCATGGCCTCGGCGGCGCTCACCGTCATCGGCGGCTATTCCTCGGCCTGGTTCGGCGGCACGCACCTGGCGGCCATGACCGGCGACACCACGCGCGTGATCCAGGGCATCGTCACCGGCATCGGTTTCCTCTGCGCCGGCGTCATCATGCGCGAGGGCTTCAACATCAGCGGCCTGACCACGGCGGCCTCGCTCTGGGCCACCTCGGTGATCGGCATCCTGGTCGGCGTGGGCTTCTTCGCCGCGGCCATGGCGCTGGCCGGGCTGGCAGCGGTCTCGATGATGTGGATGTCGCGGCTGGAAAGCTGGCTGCCCTCGCGCCAGGCGGTGGCCGTCACGCTGCGCTTTCGCCCCGGCCACACGCCCAGTGAGGCGGCCTTGCGCCAGCTGGCGGCCGAGCGCGACTACGAGATCGCCTCGGGCACGATCGCCATCGCCTTGCGCGACGGCGCGCTGGAATGGTCCTTCATCGCCGTGGCGCAGAACCGGCAGCGCATGCGCCCGATTTCCGAACTGGCCAGCGAGCTGGCCTGCTTCGAGGGCGTCAGCGGCTTCCAGCTGAACCACGCGCGCAACTAGGACCGGGGCAGGGCCGGATGCCGCTCTTGCGGCATGTCGAGGTGATAGCCCTGCACCATGTCGACGCCGAAGCGCCGCAGCATCTCCAGCGTGTCGCCGTTCTCGACGAACTCGGCGACGGTGCGCTTGCCCAGGCCGCGGGCCACGTCCACGATGGACTTGACGAACACCTGGTTGTCGCGGTCATTGGCCAGGTCGCGGATGAAGAGGCCATCGATCTTCAGCATGTCGGCCTTCAGGTGCTTGAGGTAGGCAAAGGACGCGAAGCCGGTGCCGAAATCATCCAGGCAGGTCATGCAGCCGGTCTTGCGCAGCGCCTCGATGAAGCGTTCGGCGTCCTGCAGATCGGACACCGCCGAGGTTTCCGTCAGCTCCACCATGAGGCGGTGCGGCTCGACGCCCTGGCGCTGCAGTTCCTCCGCGATGAAATGCGGCAAGGAAGGCTGGTCAAACGAGCGGCCCGAGATGTTCACCGCCAGCGCTGGCATCTGCGGGCTGCGCGCCAGCAGCGCGATGCTCTCGCCCAGGACCCAGCGGTCGATGTCCAGGATCTTGCCGCTCTTCTCGGCATAGGCGATGAAGTGGCCCGGCATGATCAGGCGGCCCGGCTCGGTCTCGTCGACCATGCGGATCAGCACCTCCAGGTGCGACAGTCCGCCGCCGGCCGCGTGGTAGACGCCCTGGAAGTGCAGGCGCCAGAGCTGCTTCTCGAAGGCGCGGGTGATGCGGTCGTTCCAGCTCATGCGCGTGATCATCTCGCGCGAGGCATCCCGCTCGGGCCGATAGACGCTCCAGGCGTTCTTGCCGGTCTCCTTGGCCTGGTACATGGCGACATCGGCATGGACGATCAGCTCGTCGGCCGTGCCGGCGTGCTTCGGGTAGAGGGCGATGCCCAGGCTGGTGGTCAGCCGCAGGTTCTGCCCCTCCAGCCGGAACGGGATCTGCGCGACCGCCCGCACGATGCGCTCGGCCAGGCGCTCGGCCTCGGCCTCGCTGGCATCGGGCATGAGCACGCCAAACTCGTCGCCCCCGAGGCGGCTGAGGATCTCGCTCTTGCGCGTCAGGGCGCCCACCTCGCCCGCCACCCGGATCAGCACGGCGTCGCCGGCGCGGTGGCCGAAGGTGTCGTTGATGTACTTGAACTCGTCCAGGTCGAAGAAGAGCAAGGCGCCCTGGCGCTGGTGGCGGTCCGACTCCTTCAGGAAGCGGGCCAGTTCGTCCTCGAAGCGGCGCCGGTTGTACAGGCCGGTCAGCGCATCGCGCTCGGCCAGGTAGATCAGCTGCTCGGCCGTCTGGCGCTCGCGGGTCACGTCCTCGTAGACCCACAGCCGGCCGATGAAGCGGCCCTCGCCATCGCGCACCGGGTAGGACAGCTGCGTCACCAGCCGCCCGTCGGCCATGTTGATCTCGTAGCTGCTGGAGACCTCGTGCGTCGCCAGCACGTCCAGCAGATGGCGCGAGAAGTGGTCCGGCCGCGCCAGTTCGTTGCCCGAATAGGCCAGCACCTCGTTGGCCGCCTTGCCCACCAGATCGACGTCGTCCGGGATCATCCAGACCCGCTGGAACATGGTGTTGTAGTACTTGACCTGGTTGTCCGCCGTGACGAACAGGATGCCCAGATTCATGGCGCCCAGCAGGGCCAGCAGCCGCGCGCGCTCCTCCTCCAGCCCGGTCAGGTACTGGCGGCGCGACTCGTCGGCCACCTTCAGGTCCACCAGGGCCAGCTGCAGGGCCGTCTCCGCCTCGCGCCGCTGGGTGATGTCCAGCATGCTGGTGCGCGCGCCCAGCTTGGCATGCTCCGGGCTGTAGATGTTCTGCGAGAACATGACCACCCAGACCAGGGCGCCGCTGCGATGGCGCAGCCGGAACTCGAAGCGCTCGCCCTGGCCCGCCAGCGCCGCCTGCAGGGCCTGCGCCAGGGCCACGCGGTCCCCGGCATCGGCCAGGCAGACCGGAAAGTCCGCCATGGCCAGGCACTCCTGCGGGCTGTAGCCGGTGATGCGGCTGACCGAGGGGTTGACCCAGATCAGCTGGCCCCGGGCGTCGAACCAGCTCTCCCAGGCATAGGTGTAATCGGCGATGGCATGGAAGCGCGCCTCGCTGGCCGCCAGCGCCTCGATGCGGCCGCGCACCGCCTCGGCCATGCGGTTGAAGGCCTGCGTCAGCACGCCCACCTCGTCCGTGCTGCGCACGGGCAGGCCTTGGCCGAAATCACCTTGCGCGGCGCGGGCCGAGGCCTCGGTCAGGCGCGCCAGGTGCCGCGTCAGGAAATAGCCCAGGCCGGCCAGCAGCAGCCCGGTCAGCAGCACGCCGGCCGCCGCGATCAGCAGGCTCTGCTGCAGCAGGTGGCGCTGCGCCTGCGCCAGGAAAGCGGTGGACAGGCCGTAGGCCAGGCGGCCATAGTCGCGCCCCGCAAGCTGGATCGGCAGCGCCAGATCCAGCACGCCCTCGTGCGCCAGCGCGAGGTCCGCAATGGCCTGGGCGGGCGGCAGCGCCCTGCCCTGCGTCCAGCCCGCCTGCGCCACCACGCTGCCGCCGGCATCGCGCATGACCAGGTAGGCCACGCCCTCGCTCTGCCGTATCTCCTCCAGGATCTCGCTCAGGGTGGCGTAGTCGCGCTCGGCCAGCGGCGCCGCCAGTGCAGCGTTGAACAGCAGGGCCAGCTCGGTATCGCGCTGCAGGAAATGCGCCTGCAGGTTCTCGCGCGACAAGCGCAGGCTGTTGCCCACCAGCAGGGCCAGCATCAGCACCTGGACCAGCAGGCTGGCCAGCAACAGCCTCGTGCGCAGGGACCGCGGACGCCAGACCGTCATCGGCCCGCTTTCAGCAGTTCGCGCAGGCGGGGCAGGTAGGCATCGACGGCCCGCAGCTCGCCGGCCGGCACTTCGCGCAGGCCTTCGTAGCCGGTGGCCTCGTAGAAGATCCGCCCCGCTTCGCTATCGGCCGTGAAGCCGAGCAAGGCAGCGCGCAGGCGCGGCACCTGCGCCGCCAGGCGCGGATGGGCCAGCCACAGCAGGCTGGGGATCTCGGGCAGGGTGGCAAACACCGCCAGCTGCTCGCGCAGCGGCTCGGGCGTGTTCTTCAGGCCCTGCGGCGAGCTGACCGCCAGCACGCTTTGCTGGTGCAACACCGCATGTGCCGCGCTCGACGGCGTGGGCGTGTCGAGCAAGGTGTAGTCGGTGCCGGCGCGCAGGCCGCGCGCGCGCAGCCAGGCGTCGGCCTCGACGGCCGCCAGGGTGATCGGATCGGGCCCGGCCAGGGTGCGCCCGCGCAGTTCCTCCAGCGACTGCACGGGACGCTCGCGCGCCATCAGCAGCAGGGTGCGGTGCGGGGCCCGGTAGCGCAGCAAGGGGATGAAGCCGCTGTCCTGCTGCAGCAGACGGCCCAGATGGGCCGCCGTGACGACCAGGTCGTAGCGGCCGGCCTGGGCCTGGGTCTGGAAGCGACGGAAATCGGGTGCGGTGGCGAGCTCAACCCGCTGGCCCAGCTGCTGCTCCAGATAGCCTTGCACCTGCTGGTAGTTGCGCAGCAACACCCGGGTGCTGGTGATGGGCAGCAGGCCCAGCTGCAGAGGCGCGGCCTGGGCCGGCTGCGCGCGCAATGCCCCGGGCAGGGCCGCCAGGCCCAGCCAGCCCAGGCCTGCCAGCAAGCCGCTCCGTCGTCCCGACTCACGCATCGTCACTCCTCGGCATCCACCATGGTCGGCCCGGCGCCTGCCGCCGGACCAGGCGCTGCCAGTCTCCCATAGGGCTGGCACCGCAGCAAGCGCAGTTGATAATCGCACTATGGATTACTCCACAGAAGCCGGGCTTCGTGCACAGCCACGTTCGCCGCGCGACCTGTTTTTCTCCTTCACCCTGCTGGCCCTGCAGGGCTTCGGCGGCGTGCTGGCCGTGGCGCAGCGCGAGCTGGTGGAGCGCAAGCGCTGGATGACGAACGAGGAGTTCGTCGAGGAATGGGCCGTGGCGCAGATCATGCCCGGCCCCAACATCATCAATCTGTCCATCATGATCGGCGGGCGCTACTTCGGCTGGCGCGGCGCGCTGGCGGCGCTGGCCGGCATGCTGGCCGCACCGATGCTGGTGCTGCTCCTCATCGCCCTGCTCTACGCCCAGTACGCCAGCCACCCCGGCGTGGTGGGCGCGCTGCGGGGCATGGGCGCCGTGGCCGCCGGCCTGATCATCGCCGTGGGCCTGAAGCTGTTTCCGGCCCTGAAGAAGAACGCGCTGGGCATGGGCCTGTGCGTCGCCCTGGGTGCCTTGTGCTTCGTGGCCGTGGCCCTGCTGCGCTGGCCGCTGGCCTACGTGCTGCTCGGCACCGGCGCCGTCGCCTGCACCCTCGCCTACCGCAAGCTCAGGCCATGAACCTGGTCCTGCACTTCGGCTGGAGCGACTGGCTGCAGCTCTTCACCCACTTCGCCTCGCTCTCGCTGCTGGCGGTGGGCGGCGCCATCACCACGGCGCCGGACATGCACCGCTACCTGGTGGACGAGCACGCCTGGCTCACGGACGGCCAGTTCAATGCCTCGATTGCCATCGCCCAGGCCGCGCCCGGGCCCAATGTGCTGTTCGTCGCGCTGATGGGCTGGAACGTCGGTCTCAATGCGGGCAGCCTGGGGTGGGCGCTGTTCGGCGTGCTGGTCGCCATGCTGGGCATCATGCTGCCCAGCTCCGCGCTGACCTACCTGGCCTCGCGTTGGGGCCACGAGAACCGCGAGTTGCGCGGCGTGCGCGCCTTCAAGCAGGGCATGGCCCCCATCGTGATCGCCCTGCTGATCGCCACCGGCTGGATCCTGGCCAGCGGCCATGGCGCAGCGGCGCAGGCCTGGCCGCTGTGGCTGCTGACCGTGGTCAGCGCGCTGCTGGTCTGGCGCACCCGGCTGCACATGCTGTGGCTGCTGGGCGTCGGTGCCCTGGCGGGCTGGTTCGGCCTGGTATGAAGCACCCCCCGAGACGCTGCGCGTCTCCCCCCTCCAGGGGGGCGCACCCGGCGGCCTGGCCAAGCCAGTTCCACGGCTGCCCTGGGTTTAAACCTCATAGGTCATGAGCGTGTTGCCCACCCTCAACCTGATCGGCGCCGGCCGCGTCGGCCAGACGCTGGGGCGGCTGTGGCACGCACAGGGCGTGCTGCAGCTGCAGGACGTGCTGACCACCTCGGCCGCCAGCGCCCAGGCCGCGGTGGACTTCATCGGCGCCGGCCGCCCGGCCACCGCATTGACCGGGCTGCGGCCGGCCGACTACTGCTTCATCGCCGTGCCCGACCGCCAGCTCGCCGCGAGCGCGGCGGCGCTGGCGCAGACACCGGGCCTGCCCCCGGCCACCGCCTTCCATGCCAGCGGCGCCCTGGCCGCCGCCGAATTGGCGCCGCTGCAGGCCCGCGGCTGGCGCATCGCCAGCGCGCACTGCATCCTGAGCTTTGCCACGCCGGCCACGGCCGTGCAGCAGTTCGCCGGCACGCCCTGCGCTCTCGAGGGCGAGGCCGCAGCGCTTGCGCCGCTGCAAGCGCTGTTCAGCGCCATCGGCGCGCAGTGCTTCACCGTGCCCGCCGAGGACAAGCTGCTCTACCATGCCGCCGCCGTCTTCGGCACCAACTTCCTGCCCGTGCTGCAGGCCACCGCCGAGGCCCTGTGGCAGCACAGCGGCGTGCCGCCCGCCCTGCTGCCGCGCCTGCGCGCCACGCTGTTGCGCAATGCGGTGGACAACCTGCTGGCGCTGGGGCCCGCCGGCGCGCTGACCGGCCCGGCCGCGCGCGGCGATGCTGCGCTGGTGCAGCGCCAGGGGCAGGCCGTCGCGCAGTGGGATGAGCAGGCCGGTGCGGCCTACGCCGCCCTGAGCGCGCTGGCGGGCCGGCTGGCGCGCGACGGCCAGCTCTGACACCACAGGGCTGCGTTATCCTGTGCCACTGCACTGTGGAGGAGCGTCACACCATGAAAAAACTCTTCAAGTTCCTGCTCATCGGCCTCGCCGCCCTCGTCGTGCTGCTGGTGGCCGTGGTGGCCTTCGTCGCCGCCACCTTCAACCCCAACGACTACAAGCCCGATCTCATCCGGCTGGTGCAGGAGCGGACCGGCCGCACCCTGGCCATCCCGGGCGAGATCGGGCTCACCTTCTTCCCGCGCATCGGCGCCAGGCTCGGCCAGCTCTCGCTGTCGGAGCCGCGCAGCACCCAGCTGTTTGCCTCGGTGCAGCAGGCCCAGGTCTCGGTGGCGCTGCTGCCGCTGTTCTCGCGCCAGGTGGTCGTGGACCGCCTGCAGCTCGACGGCCTGAGCGTCCAGCTGCAGCGCGACCGCCAGGGCCGCTTCAATTTCGACGACCTGCTGCCCAAGGACCAGGCCGCCGCGCCCCCGGCCGCGGCGCCGCAGACCGCCGCCCCGGCGGCCCTGCCGGCGCTGGACATCGGCGGTATCGCGATCAGCAACGCCCGCCTGGACTACCGTGACGCCGCCAGCCAGCGCCATCTCGCGCTCAGCCGGCTGAACTTCAGCACCGGCCCGATTGCCGACGGCAAGCCCAGCCAGCTGGACCTGCAGGCCGAACTCCAGGGCGAGCAGCCGCAGCTGGCGCTCAAGCTGGCGCTCCAGAGCGGCTTCACACCCGATCTGGCGCGGCAGCAGCTGCGGCTCGACGGCTTCACGGCCAGCATCAACGGTGCCGCGGCTGGCCTCCAGGATGTGCAGCTCAAGCTGGCCATGTCCACCTTCGAAGCCACGCCCCAGGCCGTGCAGACCCCCGCACTCACGTTGGAGGCCGGCCTGACGCAGGATGGCCGCCCGCTCAGCGCCCGGCTCGGCACGGCGCTGCAGGGCGACCTGGCCGCGCAGCGCTACGAGTTCCGCAACCTGAGCCTGGACGCCGCCGCGCCCAACCCAGCCGGCGGCACGCTGGCGCTCAAGCTCCACGGGCAGGCCGCGGCCGACCTGACGCGTGAGACCGCCCGCCTCGCGCTCGACGGCCAGCTCGACAGCACCACGCTGGCGCTCCAGGCCGGCGTGCAGCACTTTGCCCGCCCGGCCATCGACTTCGACCTCGCGCTGGGCGAGCTTGATGCCGACCGCTACCTGCCCGCCGGCGCCGGCAAGACAGCCGCCCCGGCCGCCGCGGCCCCGGCTGGGCCGGAGGCCGTGATCGATCTCGCGCCGCTGCAGGCGCTCGAGGCCCGCGGCGCGCTGAAGATCGCGGCGCTGAAGATCATGAACCTCAAGGCGCAGGACATCCGCCTGCAGCTCAAGGCCGCCGGCGGCAAGGCCCAGCTCAGTCCGGTGGCCGCCCGACTCTATGGCGGCCGCGTGGACGGCGCGCTCTCGGCTGCCGCCGGCCAGCCGCAGCGCCTGGCGGCCAGACTGGCCCTGCGCGACATCGACATCGGGCCGCTGCTCAAGGACCTGCTGGACCAGCAGCCCCTGGACGGCCATGGCCACGTGACGCTGGACGTGGCCACCAGCGGCAACACCGTGAGCCAGTTCAAGCGCGGCCTCAACGGCACGGCCGGCCTGCAGCTCAAGGAGGGCGCCCTCAACGGCATCAATATCGCCGCCCTGCTGCGCAACGCCAAGGCGCGCCTGGGCGGCGGCAGCCAGGAGGGCACGGCGGCCGGGCCGGAGAAGACCGACTTCACCGAGTTGTCCGCCAGCTTCCGGATCAAGGATGGCGTGGCGCACAACGACGATCTCTCGGCCAAGACACCCTTGCTGCGCCTGGGCGGTGCCGGCGACATCTTTGTCGCCGAGGACCGGCTGGACTACACCGTGAAAGCCACCGTGGTCGCCACGCTGCAGGGCCAGGGCGGGCCCGAGCTGGAGCAGCTCAAGGGCCTGACCATTCCGGTACGCCTGAGCGGCCCCTACACCGCGATCGGCTGGAAGATCGATTTCGGCAGCGCCGCCACCAGCCGCGCGCAGGAACAGCTGCAGCAGCGCAAGGCGCAGCTGCAGGAAGAAGCGCAGAAGCGGCTGGACGAGGAGAAGGCCAAGGCGCAGCAGCGCCTGCAGGAGCAGGCCGAGGAGCGGCTGAAAAACCTGCTGCGGCGCTGAAGTGCCAGGGCCCTACTCGCCGCGGCGGCCGAAGCTCAGCACGCGCGTGGCCAGCAGGGTCTCGGCGAAGAAGCAGCCCAGTGCGGCCATGAAGCACAGCACGCCGGCCAGAAAGGCGTAGATCGCCAGGCGTTCGACCTGGAAGATCGTGGTCTCGCCGAGGAAGAGCACCACGATGGTCAACCCGATCATCAGCGCGCACAGCGTCAGCAGGCCGATGGCGCTGTTGGCCAGCAGCCCGCGCCGGCGCAACATGGCCAGCTCGCCCCGCCACTGTGGCGCCAGGGCCGGCTCGGCATCCAGGCGCAGCTTCTCCTCCAGCACGCGGCCGCGGTCGATGATGCGCGAGAGCCGCCCGGCCACGGCGCCGATCAGGCCGGAGACCGCCGTCAGCAGGAACACGGGCGCCACCGCCAGCTGGATGCCGTGGGTGACGGTGGCGGAGTCGATGAACAGGGCCATGGTGCGGCGAGGCGGAAGTGGCGGGCGCGCCTGATTATCACCGTGCACGGCGCAGCGGCGCCAGCAAGGCGCCCAGGCCGTTGTGATCGATCTCGTGCATCAGCGCCAGCAGCCCCCCCAGTTCACCGGGCGGAAAGCCCTCGCGCGCGAACCAACGGAGGTAATCGCCGGGCAGGTCGGCGATCACGCGGCCCTGGTACTTGCCATAGGGCATCTGCATCGTGAGCAGACGCTGGAGCTGCTCGCCGTCGACCATCAGCCGCCCGCCCGTTTTGCCGCCCAGCCCTGCGCCAGCAGCAGGGCCAGCACCTGGTCGGCATGGTCGCCCTGCACCTCGATCACGCCGTCCTTCGCCGTGCCGCCGCTGCCGCAGGCGGCCTTGAGCTGCCTGCCCAGCTGCGCCAGCGCAGCGGCGTCCAGCGGCAGGCCGCGCACCACGGTCACGGCCTTGCCGCCGCGGCCCTGGGTCTCGCGCGAGACGCGCACGCGGCCGTCGCCGAGCACGCGTGCTGCCGCCTGCTGCGTACAGCGGCATTGCGCCTGCGGCTGGCGGCAGGCCGGGCACATGCGGCCGCCCTCGGTGGAATAGACCAGGCCGCCCGCGGCGTTCCTGCGGTTCATCAGGGCTCGAACCTCGCGTGAAAGACGGCCACGTCGCCCGCGTCCTCGAAGGTCACCAGCTGGCCCTGCTTCATGTCGCTGAGCCGGCAGGCGGCAAACAGGCTGCTGCGGCCGCGCAGCGGCATGGCGGCCAGGTCGATCAGCGCCCAGGGATGCGGCACGAAGACCTGGTGCTCGAAGATCACCCGGTGCGCGTTGCGCGGCGAGGGAAAGAGCTGGTACTGGTCGGTGGTGATGGTCTGGCGGTTCATCGTGGGCGCGGCATCCGGGGCCCCGATTATGCGTGGCACCGCACGTCGCCCGCGGCACCGCTCAGAGCAGGTCGCCGAACTGGCTGCGCGGCGCGCGCCGCCGCTCGATGCCCAGAGGCGCCATGCCACCCTCGTCGGCCTGGATGGAGGCCATCTGCAGCCGGGCCCGATGCAGCAGTTCGTTGAGCTCGCGCACCTTGTCGTAGGAGCGACCGTGCGACTCGTCGGCCAGCTTGCGCGCCATGTCCTGCACCACGATCAACAGCTTGGCCAACTGCTCGATGTGTTGTGTCCGCATTTCCGATTCCCCGTCCATGGCCCCTCCCTGTGCCTATGCCGGCGCCGGCTGGCCGTTCTGGCCCGACAATCGGTCCAGGGCCTCGGTCCTTGTTGTGGCCGGCGCTTCAGCGCAAGCATATACATTTCGTAACAAATTACCAGTCCCCCGGGGCGTTGATGCCCCAGGGGGTGAAACACCCACGCCACCGAACATGCCCAGCCAGCACCCCATCCCCAGCCGTGAAGCCATCGAACTGCTGGAGCCGTTCGAACGCCTGGAGCTCTCACGCATCCGCCTGATCGCCTCGGCACGGGACGCGGACCAGGCCTGCGCGGAACTGGCAGGCGTGCCGCAGCTGGGTTTTGACACCGAGTCCAAGCCGACCTTCCGCGTCGGCGAGCAGTCCGATGGCCCGCACATCGTGCAACTGGCGACGCCGGAACAGGCCTGGGTGTTCCAGCTGCACGAACCGGGCTGCCGCGCGCGTGTGGCCGAACTGCTGGCGCTGGACAGCAGCATCAAGGCCGGCTTCGGCCTCGGCGACGACCGCAAGCGCATCACGGCCAAGCTCGGGGTGGAGCCGGCCGGGGTGCTGGAGCTCAACACCGTGTTCCGCCAGCGCGGCTACCGCAAGGACATGGGCGTCAAGGCCGCCGTGGCGGTGCTGTTCCAGCGCCGTTTCCTGAAATCCAAGAAGGCCGCCACCTCGAACTGGGCCAACCCGCAGCTGACGCCGGCGCAGCTGCTGTACGCGGCCAACGACGCCTGGGCCGCCATCCGCGTCTTCCACGCCCTGGGGCTGGCTTCGCCGCCTCAGGAGCGGCGGTAGGGCCGGCGGCTCAAGGGCCGGAACATCCACAGCCCGACGAGGGGCCCCAGGCCCAGCAGCGGCAGCAGGAGCGCCAGCGGCACATGCGGCAGCGCGGCGATGAAGAGCTCGATGCTCAGCACCGAGATGGCAAAGCCCAGGCAGTTGACGAAGGTCAGCACGCTGCCCACCACGGTGGGCGGCGCGTTCTGCGCCGTCAGGGTGGAGAACTGCGGCGAGTCGCCCGACACCGTCAGCCCCCACAGCAGCAGCCAGGCCAGGAACAGCGCATCGGGTGCGCCCAGCATCACGGGCGCCAGCAGGCAGCAGGCGCCGCTGGTCGCCAGCTGCAGCTGGGCCACGCGCGCGCTGCCCCAGCGCCGCACCAGCAGGCCGCCGCCCACGCAGCCGATGACACCCGCCGCGATGATGAAGAAGGTGGCCGCGCTCTGTGCCGGCCCGGCCAGGCGCAGGCCCACGATGGCCGGCACCAGCACGAAGTAGGTGTAGATCTCCCACATGTGGCCGAAGTAGCCGAACACCGAGGCGCGCAGCTTGCGGTCATGCCAGATCAGACGCAGCGCGGCCGGTGAGATGCGGGCGCCACGCTGCAACCAGGGGCTGTCGGGCACAAACAGGCCCGTGGCCAGGCCCCCCAGCGCGGCCAGCAGCGAGACGCCCAGCACCACGCTCTGCCAGGACGGCAGCAGGCTGCCCCCGCCCTCGCCCACCAGGGCGCGCAAGCCATGCGGCAGCGCCGTGCCCAGGATCAGCGCGCCGATCAGCACGCCCAGCGCCGCGCCCAGGCCCTGGCGGTACCAGCTGGCCGCGATCTTCATGCCCACCGGGTAGATGCCGGCGAGCAGGAAGCCGACGGCAAAGCGCAGCGCCACCAGCGCGCCCAGGCTGCCCGCAGTCCAGAGCGTGGCCGCGTTCGCCAGCGCGGCCAGCAGTGCGCAGGCCATGAAGACGCGCGAGGGCGAGAACCGGTCGGCCACCATCAGCAGGGCGAAGGCCAGTGTGCCGGCGACGAAGCCCAGCTGCACGGCCGAGGTCAGCGTGCCCACCGCACCAGCGGGCAGGGCCCAGGCCTGCTGCAGGTCGGGCATGACCGCGTTCACCGCAAACCAGAGCGAGGTGCCGGCGAACTGCGACAGCACGATCAGCGGCAGCACACGCCGCGGCACGCGCTGCGCCGTCACGCCGCGTCCCCGGCCGCCTTCAGCTCGTAGCAGCCGTCGCCCATGCCGCGCAGGGGGCCGTAGACGGCGGCAATCGCCGCGCTCTCGGCCGCCTGCCACTGCTCGGCAATCTGACGCTCGGCATCGGTCAGCGCCTCCAGGTTCGGCGGCTCGCCGCAGGCCGCGGCGATGCGCTGGTAGGCCTGGTAGACCGGCAGCACCAGAGCGGCATCGCCCAGCGTCTCATCCAGCACCTGCTTGAATCGTTGTTGCGCTGCGCGCTGCTGCGCTTCGCTCACGCCCTCGGCGTCGTACAGCTTCACCACATAGTCCATACGGCGGAGCTTAACTTGTGTACAGTCGGGACCCTGGACACTGAAACTGCGCCATGGCAAGACAGAGCGAATGGGCCGGCAAGATGCTGGCCGTCATCAAGACCGGCAACACGGCGGCGGCCATCGCCCAGATCAAGGTCGCGCCCAACGTGCAAGACCTGCGCCAGTTGCAGGCCGCGCTGGAGAAGGCCCGGCTCAAGGGCCGCTGGCGCGAGCTGGATCTGGCGATCGAGGAAAACATGGCCCTGCTGGCCGCACCGCGCCTGCACCGTTCGCCGTAAGGACCCCGCCCCGAGGAGCACCGCATGAGCCCTGAACTGTCCCCCACCGGCGAAAAACGCAGCCTCTGGCTGCGCGTGCTGCTGATGATCCTGATGGCCCTGGCCTTCCATCTGGCCATCACGGTGCTGGGCGTGCTGGCCGTGGTGCAGCTCGTGCTGGCCCTCGTGGCCGGCGGCCCCAACGAACGGCTGCAGCACTTCGGCCGCAGCCTGGGCCACTACCTGCACCAGATCGCGGAGTTCGAGGCCTTCGCCAGCGAGCTGGCGCCCTTCCCCTTCAGCGACTGGCCCGCCGCCAGCGACTAGGGCCTGTTCACAGCCGCGCCGCCAGCCGCGCGGCTTGGTCGATGGCGCGCTTGGCGTCCAGCTCGCCAGCCTGCAACGCGCCGCCGATCAGCAGCGGCTTCTTCCCCCGTGCCTCGAGCTCGTCGGCCAGCGTGCGCAGCGGCAATTGGCCGGCGCACAGCACCACGGTGTCGCAGGCAATCCAGCTCGGGTTCGCGCGCTCCTTGCCATGGCTCACCAGCAGGCCCCATTGCTCCACCGTCCCTTCGGTGTACGCGCCGATGCGCTCGTAGTTCACACCACCGATCATCTTCACCTGCTTCATCTTGAGCGCGGCGCGGTGGATCCAGCCCGTGGTCTTGCCCAGGCCCTCGCCCAGCTTGCC
>JACCDS010093382.1_pt1 | contig 14179 bp, 10 predicted proteins | sample 7446441 | NCBI WGS metagenome assembly JACCDS01 (sample SAMN15323445, study PRJNA562643) | freshwater metagenome | isolation source: river surface water | place: USA:Blue River Watershed | collected 2017-08-17 | reverse complement strand
GCGTACGGGTACGCACCATGCCGATCTCACCCCAGGCCATCCTCGACGGTCTGGCGGCGAAGAAGGCGTAAGGGTGCCGACCTGAGCTCGCAGGCACGACGAGACCTTCTCGTCGCCTGACTCTGCCCGCAACACCCCGCGTCGCGCCTGCCCCTGGGGCGGCGCGTGGGTGCCGTTCGGGCCTTGCGGCGGGTGCGCGCATCCGCTGCCCTTTTCATCGGATCTCTCATCGACATGGCTGCCGTGACTGAAGACATCTGCTACATGCCCGCGACCCGTCTGCTGCAGCTTTACCGCAGCGGCGAGTTGTCGCCGGTTGATGTGGTCCACTCGGTGCTGGAGCGCATCACCACGACCAATAACCACGTGAACGCGTTCTGTGTGCTTGACCGCCCGCTGGCCATGGAGCAGGCGCGTGAATCGGAGCGCCGCTGGCGCGAGGGCCGTCCACAAGGTCTGCTCGACGGTGTGCCGACCACCGTGAAGGATCTGATCCTGGCGCGTGGCTGGCCGACGCGACGCGGTTCGCTCACGGTTGACCCGAACCAGCCGTGGAATGAGGATGGTCCGCCGGTGGCGCGCCTGCGTGAGCAGGGCGCCATCATTCTTGGCAAGACCACCACACCGGAATTCGGCTGGAAGGGCGTGACCGACAGCCAGCTGAGCGGCATCACCCGCAACCCATGGAACACCCACATGACGCCCGGTGGCAGCAGTGGTGGCGCGGCCGTCGCGGCGGCGCTCGGCATGGGGCCACTGCATCTGGCGACCGATGGCGGCGGGTCAATCCGCATACCGTCGGCCTTCTGCGGTGTGTTTGGCTTCAAGCCCACCTGGGGGCTGGTGCCAGTGCATCCGCATTCACCGGCGCTGACGCTATGGCATCAAGGACCAATCACGCGCAACGTGACCGATGCCGCGCTGATGCAATCGGTGATTGCGCAACCGGACGCGCGCGACTGGTATCAGACGCCGATGCCCGGTATCGATTACCTGAGCGAGCTGAACGCCGGCATTCGCGGCTGGCGCATCGCCTACAGCCGCGACCTGGGTTACGCGAAGGTTGACCCCGCAGTCGCTGCAGCGATCGAACGGCAGCTTGATGCCTTCACTGAACTCGGCGCGACGGTGGAGATGATCGACCTGCAGCTCGAGGACCCGATTGCGATCATGCAGCCGCTGTGGGCGGTGGCGCTCGCGCTGGCGATGGCGCCGATGAACGAGGCGCAGCGCGCGCTCGTCGAGCCGGCGATGGCTGAGCTGGCACAGCCGGGCTTCACGCTCAGTGCGCTGCAGTACCGGCAGCTCGAGCGTGAGCGCGAGGCGCTTGGCCGCAAGCTGAATAATCTGCATCCGCAATACGATGTGCTGGTCACGCCGCAGATGCCCATCACCGCTTTCGCTGCGGGCCATGAAGTGCCGCCGGACGGATCACGCCGTCGCTGGTGGGAATGGTCGCCGTTCACCTATCCGTTCAACTTGACGCAGCAGCCCACGGCGACCGTGCCTTGCGGCTTCGTGGATGGATTGCCGGTGGCGATGCAACTGGTTGGCGCGAAATTTGCAGACGCGAAGCTGTTGCGAGCTGCCCGCGCCTTTGAAAGCGTGCGCCCGTGGAAGCTGCCGTCCGACGGCCCTTTCGCGCCGCAGGCAGAGGCCGTGGCCTCCGTAGCCGGCTGATCGCACGAGCCGGCCACTCGAGCACACGGCGAACCCGAGCCCAAAGATCAATAAATCAAGACCCCATCGAACACGAATTTCGGAGACTCCATGACCCAAGCGCGACCCGGTATCGCTTCCGCCTCTGCCACTGCCACGGCTTTGCCCAATCGATGGCTGCAACTGGTCATTGGCGTGATCTGCATGATCTCGATCGCCAGCCCGCAGTATGTGTGGGCCTTGCTGACCAAGCCCTTCATGGAAAAGCTCAGCGTCAGCCTGGCCGAGGTGCAGGTGGTGTTTTCGATTGTCGTCGGGCTGCAATGTTTTCTGTCGCCGCTCGGCGGCTATCTGGTCGAACGCTTTGGCTTGCGCAAGCTGTTAACGATTGGTGCGCTGCTGGTCGGCGCGAGCTGGATCATTGGCGCGCGCTCCGATAGTCTGACGATGCTGTATCTCACCTACGGTCTGTTTGCGGGTCTGGGTACCGGCATCGTTTACATCGGCGTGGTTGGCTTGATGGTCAAGTGGTTTCCGGATCGGCGTGGCCTTGCCGCCGGCATTGCCGCATCGGGCTATGGCATGGGCGCGTCGCTGACGACCTTTCCGGTATCGAACAGCCTGGCGTCTGTCGGTCTTGAGGCAACGCTGACGCAATTCGGCCTGCTGTTCGGCGCAGTGGGGCTGGCTTGTGCGTGGTTGCTGCGGGTGCCGCCGGATGACTATCAGGCGACCGTGCATGCGGAACTGAAGGTGTCGACGGTGCCGGATCTTGGGCCCTCGCAGTTGCTGCGCCAGCCTATCTTCTGGGTGATGTTCCTGATGATGACGCTGATGTCGACCTCGGGCCTGATGGTAGTGTCGCAGATGGGCGCGTTCGCAAAAGACTTCGGCATCATCGATGCCACGGTGTTCGGCATGGCAGCACTGCCGCTGGCGATGACGATCGATCGAGTGATGAACGGTCTCACGCGTCCTTTCTTTGGCTGGGTGTCTGACAAGATCGGTCGCGAGCCGACGATGCTGATTGCTTTCTCGCTCGAGGGCGTTGCGATGGCCGTGTGGTTCCTGACCCGCGAGAATGCGGTGCTGTTCGTGATCCTGTCTGGCATCGTATTTTTCGGCTGGGGCGAAATCTTCTCGTTGTTCCCGTCCACACTGACGGATACTTTCGGTCCTAAGTATGCATCGACCAACTATGGCTTCCTGTATGCCGGCGCAGGCGTCGGTGCCATCCTCGGCGGGCCATTGGCGGCACTGATGTTCCAGTCTGCCGGCAGCTGGACGCCGGTCTTCGTCAGTGCAATCGCGGCCAATTTCATTACGGCGGCGATGGCCATTCTGGTGCTGCGCCCGATGCGGCAGCGGTATTTGCAGCGTCACTGACGGCGGTTAGTGACGCGGCTGCGAGCGGATGGCTGCTCGCAGGGGGGCGGGGCGCAGTATCTGCTTGCCACTGCGCAGCGCATCCTGGGCGAGCTTCCCATGCCCCATTGACCGGCGCTTCGCAGCGCCGTTTTCAATCGACGCCTCACGTCCACATCAGGGCTTCACACCTGAGCTTCAGTCTTGGACTTCAAACCCGGGCTTCAAACTCGGGCTTCACCTCAGCGCTTCACATTGACCCGCGCCGCAGTGCCGTTGCCGACACGCGCAACGGCGCCGGTTGCTATCGGCTCAGGCTGCTGGCCTCTGGCCGCGCTTGGTCCGAGCGGAGGGGCTGGCGCAGCGAGCGTTCTATCCTTCATAAAATTCTGATTTTGATAATAAAAAGCCGCTGACGCCAGCCGACGTACCGGTTGCAGACGATGGGTTGTTTCATCACAAATCGACTGGTATGATCACTACACAAGTTATGAGCATTCCAAATCTGATCAGGGTTTTGCCGGTGAATCTGCCCGGTGCCTTGCTACCGGAATGCAGCAACACGGGGGATCGCTGGCGTCGTTGGTCGTCGATGCCCCGGGCAGGGCGATGCCGGATTGGGTCCGGTGTCGAGGCAGTCAGTCCGGATGAAGCATTTGGCCGGACGGGCGTTCAGCGGGGCCTCTCATCTCGTTGTCCGTCTGAATCTCCTTTGGTGACTTTGCCCGCAGATCCCGGTGGTCTGCGGGTCTTTTAGGCACCAGCCGCCAGCAAGAAACGCATTAGCTCGACCGCAGCACAGTAAGCACAGGCAGCAAACGCAACACAGGCAGCACGCGCAGCAACGCAGCAACGCAGCACCGGCAATACCCGCAATACCCGCAAGAAGCGAAGCAATCCAATCAGCGGCACAAGGTGGCCTGGGGAAGGGCCTGACGAATCAGTGGAAGGGGGGTGAAGCGCCGGCGATAGGCCGTTCAGGCAACAGCTCTTGATTTTCGAAGCGTCTTATTTTGATCACCAGCCCACATGGCGCACGAAGACGCCACAGGGTTCGGTAAACACAATCGTTACAAGAATAAGCAAGGAGATGGGAATGAAGCTGAAGTCCAATGTGTTGGCTCTGTCGATCATGGTCGGCATGGCATCGACCGCATTTGCGAGCGACTGGGGCGTCTATGGCGGCGATTCGGGCAACACCCGTTACAGCGTGGCTGGCCAGATCACCCCGGCCAACGTGAAAGACCTGAAGGTGCAGTACGCCGTGCAGCTGGGCACGAACCGGTCGCAGGAATCGACGCCGATCCTGGTCGGCGACACCCTGATCGTGACCTCGTCATATGGCCCGAAGAACGTCATCGCGGTGAACGCGAAGACCGGCGACCTGAAGTGGCGCTATTCCCCGGAAGTGCCGCGCAACGTTGACCAGTTCGCCTGCTGTGATGTCGACAACCGCGGCGTGGCTCATGCCAATGGCAAGATCTTCGTCGGCCGCCTCGATGCGAAGCTGACCGCACTGGACGTCAAGACCGGCAAGGAAATCTGGACATCCACCGTGATGGATTACACCCAGGGCGCGACCATCACCTCGCCGCCGACCATCGTCAAGAACCTCGTCATCACCGGCTATGCCGGCGGTGAATTCGGCGTGCGCGGTGCGCTCGTCGCTTACGACCAGAACACCGGCAAGGAAGTCTGGCGCACGCATACCGTCCCGGTCGGCAATGAGAAGGGCGCCGACACCTGGAAGGGTGATTCCGGCAAGACCGGCGGCGGCACTGCGTGGCTGATCGGCTCGTATGATCCGAAGCTCAACCTCGTCTACTACGGCACGTCGAACCCGGCGCCGTGGTCGGCTGGCGTGCGCGGCAACGACAGCTCGGAAGTCGGCAAGTTCACCAACCTGTACACCGCGTCGGTGGTGGCGCTGAATCCGGAAACCGGCAACATCGTCTGGCACTATCAGTTCACCCCGCATGATGCGTGGGACTACGACGGTGTCAACGAACTCGTGTTCGCCGACCTCCCGGTCGAAGGCAAGAAGACCCCGGTCATCATGCAGGCCAACCGCAACGGCTTCTTCTATGTGATCGATCGCGCTAACGGCAAGCTGATTTCGGCGAAGCAGTTCGTCGCCGGCGTGAACTGGGCATCGGAAATCGACCTGAAGACCGGCAAGCCGATCGAGGCGCCGGGCAACGTCAAGCGTCCGGGCTACAAGCGCAACGCGACCGACATCGTGCCGAACCTGGTAGGCGGCAAGAACTGGTCGCCGATGAGCTACAACAAGAACACCGGCCTGGTCTACATCCCGACCAACAACCTCGCGATGGATATGGAAGGTATCCAGGAAGAGTACAAGCGCGGCCAGTTCTATCTCGCCGTGAACTTTGACCTCGGCAAGTGGGGCCCGGGCGGCCACGGCGGCGGCCTCAAGGCCTGGGATCCGGTGAAGCAGAAGGAAGTCTGGTTCTACAAAGAGCCGCGGCCGCTGTCGGGTGGCACGATGACGACCGCGTCGGGTCTGGTGTTCCAGGGTGATGTGGCCGGCAAGTTCCGCGCGTTCGACGCCAAGAACGGCAAGATCCTGTGGGAGTTCAACACCGGCTCCGGCATCATGGCGGCGCCAATGACCTACACCATCGACGGCAAGCAGTATGTGGCGATCGTGTCGGGCCGCACCCAGTCGATCCCGGCGTTCTACGGCGAGATCGGCGAGAAGATGTACGCGGCCAGCCCGGAAGGCGGCACCATGTTCGTGTTCGCGCTTAACTAAACCGGAGAATCTGCAATGCCCAAGTCGTTTGCAAGCCAGTGTCGGCGCTCGATCATGATGGCCCTGGCCATCGCCGCAACCTGTTCGTCGGCGATGGTGATGGCCGAGCCGCTGCGGGTCTGTTCGGATCCGGACAATCTACCGTTCAGTAAATCCGAAGGACCCAGCCGAGGCCTGTACATCGAACTCGCCGAACTGGTCGGCAAGCGCTTGGGCATGCCGGTCGAGTATTCGTGGTACCTGACGTACAACCAGCGTCGCGCCCTGCGCAACACCATCGACGGGTGCGACGCTTACTTCGCCTTGCCAGCCAGCGCTGACTACAAGGCGCCCGGCGTGACACGCACCCAGGCGTTTCTGGACGTGAGCTATGCGATCGCCGCGAAACCCGGATTACAGATCGCCTCGCTGAATGACCTGAAGGGTCGCCGCATCGGCGTCACCTTCAGTTCGGCCGCGCAGGTCGTGCTGTCCAACCTGGACGGTTATGACGTTCATAGCTATCGCAGCACCGAAGAGATTTTTGCGGCCATCCAGGCGGGCGAGCTTGACGCCGGCATGGTCTGGGGGCCGCATGCAGGTTATGTGAACCTCACCGCTTATCACGGCCAGTGGCAGTTGACGCCGGTGACGGGTATGGGGCTGTCGGGCCAGATCGCCGTTGCCATCCCGAAGGGCAAGGAGGCGATCAAGGCAAAGATCGAGGGCGCGTTGTCTGAGCTGCGTCCCGAGATCGAGCAGTTGAAACGCAAGTACGGCTTCCCGGCAGGCGTACCACTGGCCTTTGAGGGCAAGGCCTCATGGCGCAGCATCGCCGCCCAGGTCGCAGCGGGTCAGATGGACGCCGGCGCTGCCAGCGCCGTGCCCGCGGCCGACACACGGCGCCTGAAGGCACGTGCCGGTGATGAGGATTTCCGTCGCTACCTGCGTAATGTGAATGACAGCTCGGTTGAAGACTATCGCGCCATGTTCAACAGCCGCTGCTCGCATTGCCATTCGCAGAATGGCGCGAGCCCGCAGCCAGAGCGTGACCTGCGGCGTCTCAGCAGCCGCTATGATGAAAAATGGAAGGACGTGGCCCGTACGACGATTCACAATGGTCGCTCCGACTATGGCATGCCGGCCTGGGGCGCGAGCCTGTCGGCTACCGAAATCGACAACCTGATCAAGTTCCTTGAGACCATCCAGAAAAAACGCTGACATGAAAAAACTCATTGCCATGGCCCTGCTGCTCGGCGCAGCGAATGCCTTTGCCCATTGCCCCGATCCGGTCACTTGCGAAATGAAGGCGATCGACGCCAGCCTGACTTCCGCCACGCTGAAAGAGGAAGTTCGCAAAAAGGTCACCGACCTCCGCGCCGAAGGCCAGAAGCTGGCCGACGAAGGCCGCGAACGCGATGCCGTGAAGGTGCTGAAAGAGGCGCGCAAGCTGCTGAAAGAAGCGTCCTGACGCGCAGTAGCGTGAACCATACGGCCGTCGCGCAAGTGGGGTGACGGCGATCCTGGCGATCGTTGTGTTTAGATCGTTATGCTTCATCGGATCGTTATAAGAAGGATGATGTTGGCAATCGCCGCAAGGCGACCGGCAGACGGCTCTGGTCGAGCGGTCTGCCGGTCGCCTTTTTTGTTTTCATATTGTTTTCATATCAATAACTTCGCCCGCGTACGTACGCGTCCGCCAGCGTGAGAGCCTTTCGTACGACCCCGAATAATTCGGCGGGTTATTGATATTGCTTAAACCGATTCGCGTTTCCGGGAATAGAGTCGACGCTCAAACCACGTCGTTTGCGGTTCGTCAAATCAACCACGTCACTGGGGGCGATATGGGTACGATTCGTCGATCTTTCCTCGCAGTGTCCATCGTGCTCGGCCTTGCCGCCGGCCTGGCGGCGATGGCACCGTCCGCCAGCGCGCATGACGACGATGACGGCGAGGCGGTCTATCAGGGCAAGGAACAGCTGGGCAATGTCAGTTTCCCGGTCTCGTGCAACAAGGCGGCGCAGGCCGAGTTCAACCGTGGCATGGCGATGTTCCATTCTTTCTGGTTCACGCCCGCCATCGAAACCTTTCACAAAGTCGCCAGCCTCGATCCGGGCTGCGGCATGGCGCACTGGGGCATGGCCTTCATGGCCATGGGTAATCCCTTCGCGTGGCCGCCGACACCGAAGGCACTCGACATCGCCGCCGCTGCGATGGCCGAGGCCGAACGCATTGGCGCGCGTACTGAGCGTGAGCGTGATTACATTGCCGCGCTGTCGGTCTTCTTCCCCCAGCGCGACACCGAGCCGCATCGTGCCCGCGCTGTGGCACTGCAGAAAGCCATGGATGGACTGGCGGCACGCTATCCGAAGGACGACGAGGCACAGATCCTGAATGCACTGCTGCTCGACGCTACCGCGCTGCCGACTGACAAGACCTTCGCCAATCAGCTGCGTGCTGCATCGATACTGGAGCCGATGTTCAAGAAGCATCCCGACCATCCGGGTGTCGCGCATTACCTGATTCATACCTACGATTATTCAGAGCTGGCCGAGCGTGGCTTGCCGTCGGCGCGGGTGTATGCCGATATTGCACCGGCGGTGCCGCATGCGCTGCATATGCCGTCGCATATTTATTCGCGCGTCGGTGCGTGGCACGAGCTGGTCGATGGCAACCGTCGCTCGTATCTGGCAGCGCGCGCCGAGCTGAAGGATGCGACGATGGATGTCGGCACCTATGACGCGCTGCATGCGATGGATTACATGGTGTTCGGCCAGCTGCAGCAGGCGCATGACCAGGATGCGGACAAGATCGTGCGTGAGACCGCCGCCATCCAGAAAGTGAATGTCGAAAATTTCCCCGCCGCCTATGCATTCGCCGCCATACCGGCACGCTATGCGCTCGAGCGTCGCGACTGGAAGGCCGCCGCCGCACTGACGCTGTCGCCGGCCGGACTGGCCTGGGACAAATTTCCGCAGGCGGAATCCATCCTGGTGTTCAGTCGCGCGCTGGGTGCGGCCCGCGCCGGAAATCTGGTGCAGGCGCAGCGCGACCTGCAGCGGCTGGAGGCATTAAAGGCAGGCATGCTGGCCGCCAAGGTGGCGTACTGGCCATCCCAGACCGAGTTCCAGATCAAGGCTGTCGCTGCCTGGATTGCGCTGGCCGAGGGACAGCAGGCGCAGGCGCTTGCATTGATGCAGGAGGCCGCGAATCTCGAAGACGCGAGCGACAAGCATCCCGTCACGCCGGGCAATGTGGTGCCGTCGCGCCAGCTGCTCGGTGAGATGCTGCTGGAGATGAAGCGGCCGGCCGATGCATTGGCCGAGCTCAGGCGCTCGATGACGCGCGACCCGAACCGCTATCAGACGATTGCCGCAGCGGCCCGCGCTGCGCGGGAAGCGGGCGCGCAGGACGAGGCGACACGTTTGTATGACGCCCTGATCCGGCTGGGTGAGCGGGCGCAAGCGCCGCGTCCCGAGCTGGCGGAGGCGCGGGCCTATCTGGGGCGTTGAGGCGCTTCGTTGTTGATGGTGCTTGATGGTGTCGTCTGTGCTGCTTGGTAGGTGCTGCGCACAGACGGCGGCACGCACGGACGGAGCATGAGGCTTGGTCCGAAGGGGCGTGGACGATCGCCGTCAAACTTGCAGGGTACTGGCTCAGCCGCCGAGCTTGCTCAACACAAACGCTGCCAGAAAGCCGGTCACGGTAATCAGTCCTGCGAAGTTGTGCGCGACCTCGAAGGCTTCCGGAATCATAGTGTCGGCCAGCATGGCCAGAATCGCGCCGGCTGCCACCGCGGTGGTGGCGGCGACCACTTCCGGCGAAAAATGGCGGAACAGCGCATAGCCCGACAGCGCCGCTAGTGACGAGATCACGGCAATGCCGCCCCAGACGCCAAACACATAGGCACGGCTGCGGCCGGCCTGCTTCATGCCGGCGGCGCTCGATAAGCCTTCCGGTACATTGGACAGAAAGATCGCCGTTACCGCGACGAAGCTGACCACGCCGCCGTTGAGCATGCTCAAGCCAATGACGATGGATTCCGGAATGCCATCGAGCAGTGAGCCCACCGCGATGGCCATGCCGCTGCCGGACTGGTCTTGCTCCGAGGGCTGGCGGTCGCTGGAGCGTTTGCGATGGCGCGCGCCCTGCGTCGCCAGCCAGCCGTTCGCGGCGGTGTAGACCGCCGCGCCAGACAGAAAGCCGAAGGCGGTCGAATCGAAGCCGCCGGCACGATAGGCTTCGTCCATCAGTTCGAATGACAGTGCCGAGATCAGCACGCCACTGCCAAAGGCCATGATGGCGGCAATGACCCGTCGCGATACGTCCATCAGATAACCGACAGCGGCGCCAATCACCAGGGCGCTGCCGGCCAGCAGTCCCCATAGGGCGGCCTGGGCCCAGAGCGGTAGTGTCGTCATTAGCCTGTCCCTTGACGGACATTCGCCCACGCCTGCGTGATGTTGAACGCTGGTGGGGATTTCATGCGTATGGCCTCCCTTTGGCGGGCAGTCATGCTGAGCAAACGGCGAGGGGAGCGCCGCTGATGAGCATTTGCCATGCCAGCGCAGGTCGGCGCGCGGATGCTGATGACCGTGCCGACAAGACACGCACGTCAGCGAAGAAGCTGCCGCCGGCGTGAAGAAGCTTCACGCCGGGTGACGACCGGTAGCAGGGAATGGGCGTGATGAAAGCATCAGTACTTCAAGTATCAGTACTTGACGTGTCCGTGCTTGAAGTGTCAGTACTTGAAGTGTCCGTGCTTCAAGCTTTAGTACTCGAAGCGTCAGTGCTTGAAGAGATCCGGAAACATCATGCTGAAGCGCACACCATGGCCGGGCGAGCTCTCGCATTTGATCGAGCCGGAATATTTTTTGGTGACGATGTTGTAGACCAGGTGCATGCCCAGACCGCTGCCGCCGTGCGAACGCTTGGTGGTGAAGAAAGGATCGAAGATCTTCGCGAGGTTGTCCGCGCTGATGCCTTTGCCATCGTCGGCATACACCATTTCCAGCGCGCCATCGACATTGCGTGCCGTGATCGTGATCTGGCCCGGCTGCTCGGTATCGAAGCCGTGGATCAGGGAATTCACGATCAGGTTGGTCAGGATCTGTGACATCGGTCCGGGCGTGGTCTTCAGGCGCAGCAGCGGGTCGATGCCATCGATCGAGACCTTGACCGGCCGGTTGCGCAGCTTCGGGCTCAGGCTGGTGATCACCTGCTCGGCATAATCGTGCAGCATGAATTCGCGCTCGTCGTCAGCAGTCTGGTCAACCGCCACTTCCTTGAAGCTGCGAATCAGTCGCGATGCACGCTGCAGGTTTTCTTCCACCATCGCATTCGATTCCTGCGCGGCAGTGAGGAAGGCTTCAAGATCGGAGCGACGCATGTTGCCCGACTTGTACAGGGTCGCAAATTCCCGGATCGACTCACCCAGATGCGAGGCCGCCGTCACGCCGATGCCCACCGGCGTGTTGATCTCATGCGAAATGCCGGCCACCAGTCCACCGAGTGCTGCCAGCTTTTCCTTGGCGATCAGGTCGCGCTGCGCCTGCAGCGCACTTTCCTCGGCGGCCTTGCGTTCTTCGATTTCCTTTTGCAGCTGGCTGTTCTTGGCGTTGATGTCGTCGAACAGTTCTTCGCGGGTCTTGGTGGTGAGGATGCGCACCATGGCTTCACGGTTGGCGCTATCGCGCGATATCGGCCGTATCCGGTAAAGCCGGCTCAATGACCAGCGGTTGCCCTGACGTTCGGCACTCAAGCGCAGCCCGCCCACCTCGAAGTCGGTGGGTTCGCCGATCCAGGCGTCGAACTGGAATTCAATCCGGAAGAGCGCATCCGGGCCGATCGTGTCGAGCGAGAAGCGTGCGCGCGGCAGCCGGGTGCGGGTGGCCAGCGTGCGGCCCAGGTCAGAGAACTGGGCCGCCATTTGCGCCGCCATGTCCGGGTCGCCCGTGAGCCGCAGCGCCGCCTGAAAGACCTTCGCGCGGGCCTGGAACACCGCGTCGAGGCGGTGCAGCGAAATGAGGACGAGGTTATCTACGCGATCCATTTAAAAATGATGCAGCTTGCGTCGTCAAAGGGTCTGCCCAGCTCGGTCACGACCTCGCGCGCCAGCGTTGTCGCTGGCCGGTAGGAGTGTGCCGCTGCGTAGCTGCGGCCGGCGAGTTCGGGAACGCCGTCGGTCCACAGCATGATGACGTCGGCATTCTTCAGCGGCGTGCTTTGCAGGGACAGCGTGGGCAGGCGCTGGCCGAGCACGCCATCTTTCGAGATCGGCCGCCACGGTGCGCCGGCGATTCGATAGGCACGGGTGTTGCCAACGGCGCAGAAATGCGCGGTGGCGTTCGTGACATCGATGTGCAGCAGTGCGACGGCCGCGCCTTGCGTGCCGTGCAGCGTGACGTGCAGACGGCTCATCAGCGATGTGATGTCGGAGTCGGCGTTCAGCGACAGGAAGCGATTGATGTCGGTGGCGAGTGCGTATGCCTTGTCGCCGTGGCCGCTGACATCGGCCAGTGCCAGCAGCACGCCGTCACGCAGTTCGAAGGCGGCGGCGAGGTCGCCGCACAGCAGCTCGCCCGGTGCCGGTCGCGTATGACAACCAATGTCGAATTGCGGACGATGCAGCTCGTTCAGTGGCATGGCCCGTGGCGGTTCGGTACGTACGGGCGAGGCGATCGAGCGGGACTTGAGTTCGCTGCGGGCGTCGGCACGGATGCGCTTCTGCGCGCGAATGCGGGTGCCGCGCCCGGGCGCTGAATCGATCGCAAAATGATCGGCCATGCGTCGCACGCTCGGCAGCCCCAGCCCCAGCGAGGTGCCGGTGCTGAAGCGGTCCTGCATCGCCAGACCGATGTCGGCAATGCCGGGGCCATCGTCATCGGCCTCGATATGAATGTCGACCGTGTCTGACGCTTGCAGTCGCATCACGCGCAGCTTGCCGCGTCGCGCGTACTTGATGATGTTGGTGCCCAGCTCGGACATGATGGTCTTGATCTGGGTCTGATGCAGGTCGGAGGCGTCGCTCATCAATCCCGATTCCGCCGTTTTGATCAGCGCCAGCGTCAGGTCGGCCTGGTCCTTGATGGAAAACGACAGCGTGGGCGGCTGGTTCTCGCTCATGGCGTCAGCGCGTGGCCGTGCGGGCCAGGTAATCGAGTGCTTCGTTCAGTCCGAGGAAGGCGCGGATACCATCCACCTTCACGTCTGACAGCACCAGGTGTTTGACGATGCCAGGACGCAGTCCAACGAAGCAGCTGCGCGCACCGAGCACCGAAATGACATCGGCAATCTGGCACAGCTCGACAAACTCCTGCGCGTCCATATAGCTGACGGCTGAGCACTCGAGGATCACGGCCGCCAGCTGGTCGTCATGCACCCGCTCGAGCGTCAGTTGCCGCACTTTCTCCAGCGCGCCGCCGGACAGATCGGCCGGCAGTGCAACCACGAGGTTGTCATTGACGTGGGTACCGGTGACGGTACCGTGCAAGTCATCCATGAGATTGATCCGTCAGCGCGATCAGGAACGACGGCGCGACAGGTGCTCCGGATTCACATCGACCGCATGCAGCGCCAGTTCGAACGAATCGCGCAGCGTTGCGGTGGTGCGCACCTCGCCGATATTCACGCCCAGCTCCACCAGCGTGCGGGCAATCGACGGTGACAGGCCCGAGACGATGGTCTCGCAACCCATCAGCTGGGTGGCCTTGGTGATCTTGATCAGCTGGTTGGCCACCGCCGTGTCCATCGCGCCGACGCCGCTGATGTCCATCACGAATACCTTGGCGCGGGTCTCGGCGATTTTGTTGAGCGTCTTGTCCATGATGTCCTGCGCGCGCACCGAATCGAGCACGCCCAGCAGCGGCAGCAGCAGGATGCCCTCCCAGATCGGCGTCACCGGCGTCGAGATTTCCATCAGCGCCTTGGCGCTCGACGAAATTTTTTCGCGCTGGATGCGGGTGATCTCGTCAATGACAACATACGCATCGAGGAAGACCAGCTTGATGATCGAATCGGCGGTTTCATCGGCGTCTGGCATCGTGTCCCGCGCACGGCGCACACGATCCACCAGCGATTTGCCCGACATCGACATGCCAGCAAAATAAATATCGTTCGGCAGATCAATGTGCGCATGCACCGCGCCGACATGCTTGCGCGACGCGAAGTAGTCAGCATCGATGCGCGCATCCAGCAGGCTGCTCCAGTGGTTCATCTGCAGCACCTTGACCCGCTCGAGCCGGTTCGGGTTGGAGCCAAAGTAGACCATGAACTCTTCATGCTGCTCCATCCACGTGTAGAACGAATCGACGTGGTCGGTCAGCTCCTGCTTCAGCAGCGGCGCAACCGCACGGATGCGGTCGATATCGGCGTCAGTGATCTGGAACTTGGCCAGGATTT
>JACCDS012502113.1_pt1 | contig 14181 bp, 11 predicted proteins | sample 7446441 | NCBI WGS metagenome assembly JACCDS01 (sample SAMN15323445, study PRJNA562643) | freshwater metagenome | isolation source: river surface water | place: USA:Blue River Watershed | collected 2017-08-17 | reverse complement strand
GCATTCCAGCGCATGATGGCGCACAGGGTTTGCTCGATATCGAGCAGGCCTGGAAAGGCGGCCTGTTCGGTCACGCTGATGCTGTTGACATACGGCGTGTTGCGCTGCGGCTGCCAGCCAATGCCAAGGCGGCGGGTTTGGTCGAGCAGCCGGTCGAGCATGAAACGGGCGCGCTGTGGACCATGGGTTTCGATCAGGGCCGCCAGACTGTCTTGCCATTCGGCGGTTTCCTGCGGGTCAATGTCGAAGCCCGGCTCATCGGGTAAATTCACGGGCAAAATGTCGGGCGGGCGTCGGGCAATCATCGTTCAATACGCACTTTGCCCCCACCTGTGCGTCATACAAACAGCAATGGTGTGATGGCAGGATTGGCCACCACATCTACCTTGCTGCGGTGAAGTTGTGCGACCACGAAAACAGTGTTTAAATTGAACACACTTTGTGGTAATATTGAATTTTTTTGCACCCCCGTGCCGCGAACCAATTCGTGCTGCGCAATTACAGATACCTTGCGGGGAAACAAACCAGGAGCATTAAATGGCACGACCTTCTTTTTCCCAAGCATGGGCCGCTTCACAACGGATTTATGATCCTACCAATTCAGGAGAAAAAGTCGCAAAAACCATCGGTGGACTAGTTGAGAAAAACATAAATAACCCAGATCCAAAACAAAGATGGAATAACACATGCGCTGTGCGCATGAGCTACATATTGAACCAAGCCGGCATGCTTATTCCAAAAATTCCAGGCCAAACAGTGTCAGGCGCAGACAAACGCCAGTATTTTTTCCGCGTCAAGGATCTTATTGCTTTCCTGGAACAAAGATGGGGAAAGGCTGAAATCATCAAATATCCCCCGGCTGGTGGTGGTGCCCTGGTTGGCAAAAGGGGACTGATTCTCTTTGAGGTGTCCGGTTGGCCAGATGCACAAGGACATGCGACGCTGTTCAATGGCAGCATCTGCTATGACCATTGCTACTTCAATGAGCCAGGGGTCAAATATCGAACTGACCGTGCAAATTTTTGGAGGTTGCCATGATCGGCAAGGGCTTTAAATACCTATTATTGGCTGGCCTCGTACTGACCCCGGCTTTGATTCATGCAAGCAAAAATACGGTAACATCACCGCAAGGTGGCACACGCACCCATGCCCAGAATTACCGGGACATGGTCTTGGCAACTTGCATAGCGAACGCCTACACAAACGAGAAAAATGCCACTATTGATGCCGGGAGCAGTGTCAGTGCATTACGTGACTGGACTTACTACGACCTGGAAAAGAGTCCAGATGCGATCAAATCACTGGTGGATGCCTATCTGAAACGCGATTACCACAACCCGCTGGTCGAATCAGAAATCAAGGGTGTGCGGTTCGACTTCCTGAAGTGTCTGGATCTGTACCACAGCAAGGAGCTGGACTCGCTTGTCAATCGCGTTGTCATCAACCCAAAGCGCACTTCTCGCCAAGCCAAGCCGCAACCTGGACAACTGAAGTGAGTATACGCACTGCTGCGGTCTAATTGCACAAGACACCTCAACAGTTCGCCAATCACCATCGTCAGGGTCTGGGCGCTGGCGCGGGTGCCCGATTGGCAGTTGCCACAAACGCCATAACTGGCCCGGCCAATCGAGGCGATAGCGCCGGATCTGGAAGCGTTTTCGCGCTTTGTGCGCGAGCGGGTACGGCTCTTGCCTGGCATTCGGGAAATTTCGACCAGTTTTTCACTACGTGAAGTCAAGCGCACCACGGGCGTGCCGGTATAGTAGCCCGTCGAAACCCTACCTGCGAGCTTTAAGTTATTATTTGCAGGAACCAAGGCTGTTCAAAGCAAGCGAAATGCAGTACATTTGCGTAACCCAATTGACGGCACATTTTTCATGTCACACTCCAAAGACGAAACTCTTTCCAAAAGCATTTCCGCCGGGCAAATAGGAGCATGCACAACCGTCTTCGCACAAGGCGCACAATGGATTCGCGCAGACTTTCACCTGCACACCCGGGCAGATCGTGAGTTCAAATTCACGGGCGATGACAATTTTCATAACAGCAACTATGTGGATGCGCTGGAAAAAGCAGACATCCGGCTTGGCGTCATAACCAATCACAACAAGTTCGACTTCCAGGAATTCAAAGCACTGCGCAAGACGGCCCAGAAAAAGGGGATTGCGCTGCTGCCAGGCGTCGAATTGTCGGTCAATGACGGGGCCAATGGTATTCATACGCTGGTTGTTTTTTCCGATGACTGGTTAGCGGATGGGTATGACCATATCAATCCATTTTTGGGTGTCGCTTTTGAAGGAAAAATCCCTGCTCAGTATGAACAGGAAAACGGTCGATCCTCTCTATCGTTGTTGGAAACCATCAAGAAGCTGGAAAGCTACCACCGCGATTTTTTCCTCGTCTTTGCCCATGTCGAAGCGCCGAGCGGACTTTGGGCCGAGTTGGACGGAGGCCGTCTATCCGAGTTGGGTCAAAACGAATTCTTCCGGCGCCGCACGCTTGGCTTCCAGAAGGTTCGCACCTACAACAAGCTGCAAGAAAAAAACAAACCCTGCCGGACTAAAGTTCAGCAGCATCTTGGTGACAGCTACCCAGCCGAACTTGAAGGCTGCGACGCCAAGTGCATAGAGGATATCGGCCAGGGTAAGGCGTGCTACCTCAAATTGGGCGAGCTGTCCTTTGCGGCTGCCAAGTTTGCCTTGAGCGATCCCGCTACGCGGGTCGCCACGGAGCCACCCAAGCATCAGGCCTCGCATATCCGTAGCATCCACTTCGACGGTGGCATTCTCGCCGGACAGACGCTGTATTTTTCGTCCGAACTGAACACGCTGATCGGCATCCGGGGCAGTGGCAAGTCTTCCATCCTTGAGGCAGTGCGCTACGCCCTCGACATTCCACGCGGCGAAAAGGCGCAGGACATCAAGTACAAGGATGAGTTGATCCGCCACACCCTCGGCAGCGGCGGCAAGGTGACGCTGACGGCTTGCGATGTGTACGGGCAGGAATTCACCATCTCCCGCATCTTCCGCGAAGCGCCGAATGTCTTTCTGGACGGGAAGTTGCAACCCGGTGTGTCGATCCGGGAAACCGTGTTGCGCCGCCCGATTTACTTTGGACAGAAAGACCTCTCCAGCACCGGCGAAGGATTCGAGACTGATCTGGTGGAAAAACTGGTTGGAGAGAAGCTCCACATGCTGCGTGACGAAATTGATGCCCAGCGCCAGCGCGTGCGTGACGCGGCCCAGCGCTGGCTCAAGCTCAGCAATACTGCTGAACAAAAGCGCGACTTCGAGACCCAACTTGCCGATGCCAACTTCCGTCTGACCAAGTTCGCGGAGCATGGCATTGCCGACAAGCTGCAAAAACGCCTCGGTTTCCAGCAGGATGCCACTGCACTCACGCGCATGAATGAGCGGGCGAACAACTTCATCCTCGCCTTGAGTAGCTTAATCGGCGAACATGAAGACGAGTTGCGCAACGCCACAAGCTATGTGTCCAAGCAAAACCCGGATTTCTTCACGGCCTACTATGCCGAGTTCTCCAAGCTCGTTGCCAAGGTCGATCAGATCAAGGGAATCGAGCAAGAAGCGCGCGTCATTGCAAGTCGCCTTAAGACCAAGCGGGACGAGTTTGAAAGCGCAAGCAAGAGCCTTCAGGAAGAGTTCGCGCAAATCGAACGGCAATTGGCCCAGGATCTTAAGCAAACCGGCATGACGGCGATTCAACCAGACGACTTTTTGGCTCAGCAGCAGCGCAAAACCAAGGCCGAGCAAATGCTGGAGGCACTGGCCAATCAGGAATCACAACAAACCAGCATCCGTGATGCGCTGTTTGCCGAAATCGACAAGCTCAACGAACTCTGGCTGCGCGAGTTCAACACCATCAAGACCGAGCTAGATCGCGTGAACGCTGGCCACAGCGCCTTGCAAATCGAAGCCGACTTCAAGGGTGACAAGGAAGCTGCCATCAGCTTCATGCAGCATATCTTCAGGGGCAGTAACATCCGGGAAACCACGCTGCGCGCAGTAATGGAAGACTATGCCGATTTCGGCGGCCTCCTGCGTGCCCTGCCAGGTGCTTTAGCCAAGGCTGGCAGCACCCCCGATATATTCCTAAAGACCTTCATGCAGAATCTGACCGAGTTCGTCACCTGGCAGGTTCCCAACGGTTTCGTCATCCGCTATCGCGGCAAAGAGTTGAAGCACCACTCGCTCGGACAACGGGCTTCGGCGCTGTTATTGTACGTGCTCAGCCAGCGCCAGAACGACGTGATCCTCATCGACCAGCCGGAAGATGATCTGGACAACCAGACCATCTACGACGATGTGATCAAACTGCTGCGTGAAATGAAACCTCACGCCCAGTTCATCTTCGCCACCCACAACGCCAATTTCCCGGTGCTGGGTGACGCGGAGCAGGTGCATGCCTGCCAATATCAGGATGATAAGGTTGCCACGCAGAGCGGCAGCATCGATGCCCGCCCGGTACAGGACGCCATCATCAACATCATGGAAGGAGGCCGGGAAGCCTTTAACCGTCGCAAAGAGGTCTACAACCTATGGAAACCACAGAACTGATCGACCTGCTCAGCCGGGGCGAGGACAGCCGGCAACAGTTTAAGGCGGACATGACCAATGCCGATGCCTTGGCGGCAGAGATCGTGGCCCTGTGCAACACCGTTGGCGGGCGCATCTTCATCGGTGTGAACGATGACGGCTCGGTACGGGGTCTATCCGGTGCCGACGTTGCCCGTCTCAACCAGCTCATCGCCAACGCAGCCTCACAGGTAGTGCGCCCTGCCGTCAACCCGCTTACCGAAAACGTGCCCCACCCCAATGGCACGGTGATGGTGGTTTCCATCCCGGAAGGCATCAGCAAGCCGTATATGGACAAGAACGGCACCATCTGGATGAAAAACGGCTCTGACAAGCGCCGTGCCACCTCGCGCGAGGAACTGCAGCGGATGTTCCAGCAGGCCAGACTGGTACATGCCGACGAAACGCCCGTCACAAACCTAAGCGTGGGCGATGTGGACAGTTCCTATTTTGCCACCTTCTACGAGCAACAGTTCGGTGAGTCCCTGGACCAGAATAACCTGCCACTGCCGCAATTGCTGACCAATATGAATCTGATGAACCAGGGACAGCTCAATGTTGCGGGCAGCCTGTTGTTTGCCAAAGCACCGCACTATGCCCTGCCCGCCTTCATCGTCAAGGCAGTCGCCTTTGTCGGCAACGAGATCGAAGGCGAGCGCTATATCGACAGCCGCGACATCACCGGCAAGCTGGCCGATGTGTTTCGACAAACGCTCGGCTTCATCATCGCCAACACCCGCGCCGCCCAAGGCGAGCAGGGTTTTAACTCCCAAGGCCAGCCAGAAACTCCCCACATTGTCTGGGAAGAGCTGGTCGCCAACGCCCTGATCCATCGTGACTACTTTCTAAGCGCCCCGGTGCGCGTGCTGGTCTTTGCCAATCGCGTCGAAATCATCAGCCCTGGACATTTGCCCAACAACCTGACCATCGAGAACATCAAGGCTGGCAACTCCAATATGCGCAACCCCATTTTGGCTTCATTCGCCGCCAAACTCTTGCCCTACCGGGGCTTGGGCAGCGGCCTACTGCGCGCCCTACGTGCTTGGCCGCACATCGAACTTATCGACGACCGGGCTGGCAATCTGTTCAAAGCCATCGTGCTACGGCCCAATTCCCTCTAGCAACTTGCCGGAATTCACCCGGCATTGATAATTAGGGCGGTGAAGGTCACCTGGCCTGCTTTATTGATTTGACGCGTATGGCCACATTGCGGCAATAATTTTTCCGACAGACCGCCAGCCTGGCACGGCCTATGACAGCAACCGCCCCGCACCAATGGTCAGGGTGCGCTCGCAGCGGCGTGCAATCGAATTGTCGTGCGTGACCAAAATCAGGGTCGAGCCGCGTTCCTGCTTTAAATCAAACATCAATTGAATCACGGCTTCCCCAGTCACGGCATCAAGGCTGCCGGTCGGTTCATCGGCCAGCAGCAGGGCCGGTTTGGTGACAAAAGCCCGTGCCAGTGCCACCCGCTGTTGCTCACCACCGGACAGGGTTTTGGGGTAATGGGACAGGCGAGTCGCCAACCCGACCCGCTCCAGCATGGCGCTGGCCTGTTCGCGTGCGCCGGATTCGGCGCGCAATTCGAGCGGCAGCATCACGTTTTCCAGTGCCGTCAAATATGGCAGCAACTGAAACGACTGAAACACAAAACCCAGGTTTGCCTTGCGCCACGCGGCCCGGCCATCTTCATCCAGCGCAAAAATATCGGTGCCACCAAACCGGATGGTTCCGCCGCTGGGCAAGTCCAAACCGGCCAACAAACCTAAAAGAGTCGACTTTCCTGAACCGGATGCGCCGACAATGGCCAGCGTTTGCCCTGCCGGTACGGTAAAATCAATGCTGTGCAAAATCGTCAGTTCGCCAGTGGCATCGACCACGGTTTTGTGTAAATTGGCAATTTCAATATAATCGGAACGGGCCTCGTTAGGCGGCGTACCGTTAGTCTGTGTGGTGCCCGCTTCAGCGTGCACTTGGTCTTGCCCGGCTTGGGTTGGGGCCGAATTTTTGGGAGAAAGTTCTGACATGCGGTATTTTCAGTGGTTGTTTCATCAACATCGGCTCAGCATCATGCTGCGCTGGCCGTCCTGCCTGCCGGTACTGGTTCTGGGGCTGGCAATTTGCCTGTTTTTGCCACAGAACGCACATTCTGCACCAAAAACCATACTCGTGCTGGGCGATAGCCTTTCGGCAGAATATGGCGTACCGCGCGACACTGGCTGGGTGGCGTTGCTGCGCCAGCGTTGCCTGCAAAAAGGTTATCCGGTCAATATCGTCAATGCCAGTGTCAGCGGCGATACCACGGCGGGCGGCAACAGTCGGCTAAGCGCCACGCTGGCGGGCCACCGGCCTTCGATCGTGTTGCTGGAGCTGGGCGGGAATGATGGCTTGCGCGGCTTGTCAATACAGGATACCGAAGCCAATTTGCGCAATATGATCCGCGTTTCCAAGGCCACGGGCGCGCAAGTGGTGTTGCTTGGCATGCAATTGCCGCCCAATTATGGCAAGCGCTATACCGAAGAATTCTTTGCCGTGTATGGCAAACTGGCCAAAGAAGAAAAAACCGCACTGGTGCCGTTTTTGCTGGAAGGGATTGCCGACCAGCCACAATGGTTTCAGGCCGACCGCATTCACCCGAATCAGGCAGCCCAACCGCTGCTGCTCGATAACGTCTGGCCGGTGTTGGCTCCGCTATTGGCAAAAGCCCCGGCCCAGGGCAGGAAGACCAAATGAAATATCCGCTGTTACTGACACTGGAACAAGTGTTGCCACAACTGGGTCAATTTGACGCCATTATCGATGCCAGAAGCCCGTCCGAATTTGCCCTGGATCACCTGCCCGGGGCCATCAATTGCCCGGTGCAGGATGACGAGGAGCGGATTCGGGTCGGTACGTTATACAAGCAGGTCGGCGCGTTTGAAGCGAAAAAACTCGGGGCGGCACTGGTCTCGCGCAATATTGCACACCATCTGGAACAACTGTTTGCCGATCATCCGCGCCAATGGCGTCCGCTCGTGTATTGCTGGCGTGGCGGTAACCGCAGTGGTTCGCTGGCCCATGTGCTGGCCAAAATCGGCTGGCCCGCAGTGCAACTGGAGGGCGGCTATCAAGTGTTTCGGCGCCATGTGTTTGCCAGTCTGGCGCAATGTGACGCGCCGCTTTCGTTTCGCGTGCTGTGTGGCCCAACCGGCAGTGGCAAAAGCCGCCTGTTGCAGGCGCTGGCCGAGCAAGGTGCGCAGGTGCTGGATCTGGAGCAACTGGCCGGGCACCGGGGATCCATTCTCGGACAAATTCCGAATCAGGTTCAACCCACCCAAAAACTGTTTGAAAGCCGCTTGTGGTTTGCCCTGGCGCAGCTTGATCCGGCGCGCCCGGTGTTTGTGGAAGCGGAGAGCAAAAAAATCGGCAATTTGCGCGTGCCGGAAACACTTATGGCGCGAATGCGCGCCGCCGAATGCATCGACCTACAACTGGCCATGCCGCAGCGGATTGCGCTGTTGCAGGAAGAGTACCGGCATTTTGCGCGGCAACCGACCTTGCTGGCGCAACGACTCGATTGTTTGGTGCCATTGCATGGCCAAGCCAAAATTTCGGGGTGGCAGGCCTTGATTGAACAAGATGCGATACCGGAACTGATTGCCCAATTGCTGGTGCAACACTACGACCCGTCCTACCTGCGTTCGATCCGGCGCAATTTTCGGCAGTTTGAACAGGCCAGGCCATTGGTGCTAACCGATGCCGGGCCGGATAGCCTGCGGGCCGGGGCGCAGCATTTGCTGGCTTAGTTTTCTGGCTTAGTTTTTTGCCTTAATTTGCCGGCTGGTTCATGGCCGGTAGATCAGTTTGATGAGCCACCGGCCACAACAAAAACGCCCCTTGATGGGGCGTTTTTCATTACAACGAGGCCGACCCGTGGGCCGCCCCGCTGTTACTGTGCAACTTATTTATCGCTTATTTGCTGCTATCCGAAGCAGCGGACGCCGATGCCGAAGCAGCCGCATCACGCTTGACAATCTTGACCTTGGCTTTTTCCTTGAGCAAATCGATATAGGAACGCATTTCAATCATCGCCAATTGCCCGCCAACCTGCTGCGCTTCCTGCTGTCGCCGCGCCAAATCCGGCTGAGCTGGAGGCCCAACCTTGTTGATCCGGTACACTGCATAGCCAATACCGGGCAAAGGTACACCGACCACGGCTGGCAGCTTATCGACTTCCGCCTTCATCACACTGGCCAACGCAGCGGCCTGAATCCCTTCGGGCTTGTTGCGCGATACTGGTTTGGCAGCGGCAAAACCGGTAGCATCCATGTTCACTTTCAAACCAGCCAGTTTGGCACTGCCAGCCGCAGCAGCCAATTTTTCGGATTCCGTCCGTACCAGGTTTTCCCGAATGCCGCCCTGCACTTGCTCAAACGGGCGCATGGCAACCGGTTTATATTCCAGCACCCGTCCGGCAATCCATACTCCGGCAGACAGTTCGATGGCTTGGGTATTGCGCTTGGACTTGATCGAATCTTCGGCAAACAAGGCAGCGAGGAATTTAACATGGTTGTACGGCACTTCCGGTGCCAGTGACGGATTCGGTTGCCGGGTCAGGCCGGAAGCGGTTTCCACCTTCAGTTTCAGCTTGTCTGCCGGTACTTGCAGGTTGGCCGAATTGTCTTCCACCAGATCGGAGAATTGCCCGGCCAGGTCACTCATTTTTTTGGCAATCAGGGGTTTTTTCATTTCATCCAAAATCTCAGCCTTGACTTCGTCAAACGGCTTGACCGTGGCAGGCTTGATGTCAGTTAGCGAAATGATGTGATAACCAAATTCAGACAAAACCAGATCACTGATATCGCCCTTCTTCATTTTGAAGGCGGCATCATTAAACGCTTGCACCATGGCCCCGGTCGGGAAAAAATCGAGATCCCCGCCGCGCTCGGCTGAACCTTTGTCGTCCGAATTTTCCTTGGCCAGTTTGGCAAAATCCGCCGGGGTTTTGCGAACCTGGGCCAGTACCGCTTCGGCCTTGGCCTTGGCTTTTTCCTTGTCGGCAGAGCTGGCACCTTTTTTCAGTTCCAGCAAAATATGGCTGGCCCGACGCTGCTCTTGCTGGGTATAGCGCTCCTTGGCATTTTTATCGTAAAACGCCTTCACTTCTGCGTCCGATACCGTCACCATGCTGGTCACCACGGCATTGTTCAAGATCAGATATTCGGCCTTGATTTCATCGGGCAACTCAAACCGCTTGCTGTTTTTCTGGTAATACTCTTTGACTGCGGCATCGCTAACCTGCGCCTTGTCTTTAAAATCCTGGGCCTGGAACAGCAACTCCTGCACTTCGCGTTCTTGCTCATTGATGTCGTTAATGCGGGCCACCACGGATTTGGGGGTGAAAGCACTGCCTTGCAGCAACTGACTCAATTGCTGGTTTTGCAAACTGCGGCGCATGTTCGCTTCAAAACCGGCCGGAGTCAAACCCTGCAGGGACAGCAGGTTTTTATATTGTTCCTTGCTAAACTTACCGTCTGGCCCTTTCAGTTCCGGTATTTCGAGTAACTGGCGCTGGATCACGGCATCATTGATCATCAAGTGTTTTTTCTCGACCGTGGCAGCCATTACCTTCTCTTCGATCAGGCCATCGAGCACGCGCTGCTTTGCTTCCGGAGTTTCAAAGAATTTGCTGTCGAACTGGCCCTGAAAGCGCTGGCGCAACTGGTTCAGTTGTTCGCGCTGGGCATTTTCCCATTCCAGCGCGGTAATGGCCTGCTTGCCCACCTTGGCCACCGTGGTATCGGCCTCGCGTGACTGGAAATCATAGCCCGAGACGAGCACGAACGACGGGATAATTAATAACAACAACAGCAATTGCATAAACCGCTGGTGGCTACGAATAAATTCAAACATGATCAACCAATACCGATGAAAAAGAAAATGCGCAAGCTTTGCAGTTTACGCGCCAAAGGAATATTCAAATAATACCCAAGTAATACCCAAGTAACTTCGATGTGACGTACCTGTCACAACCGGGGGGGCGAAAAAAAGGCGAACCGTTGTTCGCCGTCCGCAACCAGTCCAAAAGCATAGCACATTTATCAGAAAAAAGCTTGGCGTTACAAGCTGCGCGCTGAAATTCAATGGCTATCCGTGTACCTTGCGTTTGCCTTGCGTCTGGCGTGCCACAACGTTTTAATTGAGCGAATCCTTAAGTGCCTTGCCCGGCTTAAACTTGGCTTGCCGACTGGCGGCCAGTTCTATGGTTTCGCCCGAACGCGGGTCGCGCCCCTTGCGGGCGGCACGCTCGGCCACCACAAAGGTGCCAAACCCGACCAGGGTGACACTCTCGCCCTGTTTCAGGCTGTTGCCAATGGCTTCGATCACCGCATCGACTGCCTTGGCTGCCACCACCTTGGACAGCTCAGCCGAGACGGCGACTTGCTCAATCAATTCTGCCTTGTTCAATTCATGCTCCTTCCCTGTTTTTATTTTGGTCTTTTCAGGTTGGCCCAATACTGGCGCAAACCATCCCAGCCTTACCCCCCCATGATGCCCCACATGATGCCGCCCATGATGATATTCATGATGCCGCCCATGTTGCCACCCTTGCTGCGCCCGGTATTATACGACCCGCTGCTGACATATCCGGCGCGCCAGGGGTAACTTTTTGTTGGGCGTGGCACGCCAGTCTCCCGCATAAAAAAAGCGCTCGATATGAGCGCTTTTTTCTTGACACAGATAAAGCTTAATGCTTGAGAATCGCTTGCTCGGTAGCGGCACCCGCTTCGGCTACCACCGCCACCGCCACCTCGGTTTCCACCAGTGGCTGCGGCAAGCGCTCCAGTGCATATTCGAGCACCTTGTCGATCCAGCGCACGGGAACGATCTCCAGCTTGTTTTTGACGTTATCCGGAATCTCGGCCAAATCCTTGACGTTTTGTTCCGGAATCAACACGGTTTTAATACCACCGCGATGCGCCGCCAACAGTTTTTCCTTCAATCCGCCAATGGGCAATACTTCGCCGCGCAGCGTAATTTCACCGGTCATGGCCACATCGGAGCGCACCGGAATCCCGGTAAATACCGAAACCAGTGCCGTGGTCATGCCAATCCCGGCGGAAGGGCCGTCCTTCGGGGTTGCCCCTTCCGGTACGTGGATATGGATATCGCTCTTTTCAAACACATCCGGGTTGATGCCCAGCCGTTGCGACCTGGCCCGCACCACGGTACGCGCCGCTTCGATCGACTCTTTCATCACATCGCCCAGTGTGCCGGTGCGGATGATATTGCCCTTGCCCGGCATGGTCACCGCTTCAATGGTCAGCAAATCGCCACCGACTTCGGTCCAGGCCAAACCGACCACCTGGCCAACCTGGTTTTCCTTTTCCGCTACGCCATAATCATAGCGCCGCACACCCAAAAACTTGTCCAGGTTTTTGCTGTTGATGACCACCTTTTTGTCCTGCTTTTTCAGCAGCAGCATCTTGACCACCTTGCGGCAAATCTTGGAAATTTCCCGCTCCAGCGCCCGTACCCCGGCTTCACGCGTGTAGTAGCGAATGATGTCGCGAATCGCCGCTTCAACCAGTGAAATTTCTTCTTCCTTCAAACCATTGTTCTTGATTTGCTTGGGCAGCAAATAGCGCAGCGCAATATTGGTTTTTTCATCTTCGGTGTAGCCAGACAGGTTGATCACTTCCATCCGGTCGAGCAAGGCTGGCGGAATGTTGTACGAATTCGAGGTCGCAACAAACATCACATCCGACAAATCAAAATCAACCTCAACGTAGTGATCGGCAAAGGTGTGGTTTTGCTCTGGATCGAGCACCTCCAGCAGCGCCGAAGATGGATCACCACGGAAGTCAGCGCCCATCTTGTCTACTTCATCGAGCAAAAACAGTGGGTTGCGCACCCCGGCTTTGGTCAGGCTTTGCAAAATTTTGCCTGGCATGGAACCGATGTAGGTACGACGATGACCACGGATTTCGGCTTCGTCACGCACGCCACCCAAGGCCATGCGCACAAACTTGCGATTGGTGGCACGCGCAATCGATTGGCCAAGCGAAGTTTTGCCGACGCCTGGCGGGCCAACGAAACACAGAATCGGCGCCTTGAGTTTGTCAACCCGTTGCTGCACTGCCAAATATTCGAGAATCCGTTCCTTGACCTTGTCCAGCCCATAATGATCTTGCTCCAACACCTTTTCGGCATTGGCCAGATCGTTGTTGATCTTGGACTTTTTCTTCCACGGCAAACCGACCAGGGTATCGATATAGTTGCGCACCACGGTCGCTTCAGCCGACATGGGCGACATCAGCTTGAGTTTTTTCAATTCACCCAAAGCCTTGTCCAGCGCTTCCTTGGGCATTTTGGCGGCAGCGATTTTCTTTTCCAGATCATCGATGTCGGCGCCCTCTTCGCCCTCGCCCAATTCTTTCTGAATCGCCTTGACCTGCTCGTTCAGATAGTATTCGCGTTGCGATTTTTCCATTTGCCGCTTGACCCGGCCCCGGATGCGCTTTTCGACCTGCAAAATGTCGAGTTCGCCTTCGAGCTGGCCGAGCAAATGTTCGAGCCGCTTGGCAACATTGATCAACTCCAAAATCACCTGCTTTTGTTCCAGCTTTAATGGCAGGTGCGCGGCCACGGTATCGGCCAGCCGTCCGGCGTCATCAATCGCTGTGAGCGAGGACAGGATTTCAGGTGGGATTTTTTTGTTCAGTTTGACGTATTGATCAAACTGCTGCACGATGGCACGCCGCATGGCTTCAACTTCGGCCTCACTGCCCAACACCGATTCAACCGGTGTCGCTTCGGCGATGAAATGGCTTTCTGTTTCGCTGATGTGGATGATTTTGGCGCGCTGGCCACCCTCAACCAACACCTTGACAGTGCCGTCGGGCAGTTTGAGCATTTGCAAAATATTCGCAATACAGCCGATCTCGTAAATGTCACCGGCCGAAGGTTCGTCCTTGGCAGCAGCCTTTTGTGCAGCAAGCATGATGCTCTTGCCTTGCTCCATGGCGGCTTCGAGTGCCTTGATCGATTTCGGGCGACCGACAAATAACGGGATCACCATATGCGGAAACACAACTACATCGCGCAGTGGCAATAATGGTAGTTGGGTTTGCTCGGTTAATTTGGAGGTTGTCATGGCGTACCTTTAAAAAAGCATGTTTACGATGTTGGCACGAGCTGCAAAAACACAAGACCGGGCAATAACAAAATTTTCGATGAATGAAAAAAGTAGGTTGAGACGACAGTTCCGCATGCTCGTTGGCGGTGCTGGCAAAAAACCGCAACGATTTTGCTGCGTGCTGGCTGGACTGTCTCCGTATTGGCTTTTCGATTGAAGCCAGAATGTTGTTCTGATTTCGATTGTACCGCTTTTGCAAAAAAAAACCGGCGAAAACACCGGTTTTTAGGGTTTACTGCAAAAATTTATTCAATTTTCACCGGATGCCTTGGCCGTTTCGCGGAAAAATAACTCGGGCTTGCCGGTATTGGTGATGGTTTTTTCATCGATTTTGACTTTCCACACATCCGGGTGGCTCGGCAAATCGTACATGACATCAAGCAAGGCATGTTCCAGAATCGAGCGCAG
>JACCDS012476387.1_pt1 | contig 14182 bp, 14 predicted proteins | sample 7446441 | NCBI WGS metagenome assembly JACCDS01 (sample SAMN15323445, study PRJNA562643) | freshwater metagenome | isolation source: river surface water | place: USA:Blue River Watershed | collected 2017-08-17 | reverse complement strand
CACAACGGCCAAGCCATCACCCTCTCCAACCAGCTGCTCGAAAAAGGCGTGAAGGACGGAACAAGCCTGGCGGCGCAGATCAAGAAAGAGCCGCGCGAGTACACCTTCGCCCAGACCTTTCCCACCGGCACCCATGCCATGTGGCTGTATTACTGGCTCGCCACGCACGGCATCAATCCGTTCAAGGACGCCAAAACCATCACCGTGCCGCCACCGCAAATGGTGGCCAATATGCGGGTCGGGAATATGGATGGCTATTGTGTTGGCGAACCATGGAACCACCGCGCGATTGCCGATGGCATCGGCATTACCGCCACCACCACCCAGGACATTTGGCGTGATCACCCGGAAAAAGTACTCGGTTGTTCGGCTGAATGGGTGAAAAAGTACCCGAATACCGCCCGCGCCTTAACCGCCGCCGTGCTGGAAGCGGGTAAATGGATTGATGCGTCACTGATCAATAAAAACAAAATGGCCGAAACGATTGCTGATAAATCGTATGTCAATACCACGGTCGATGTGATTAACCAGCGAATTCTCGGGCGCTACCAAAATGGCTTGGGCAAGACCTGGGATGATCCACATTCGATGAAGTTTTTCAACGATGGTGCGGTCAATTTCCCCTATCTGTCCGATGGCATGTGGTTTTTGACCCAGCATCGGCGCTGGGGCCTGTTGAAAGCCGATGTCGATTATTTGGCGGTCGCGACCGAGATCAACCAGATCGGCCTGTACCGCGAAGCCGCCGCCATGGCCAAGGTCTCGCTGCCGAAAGAGTCAATGCGCAGTACCAAATTGATCGATGGCAGTGTTTGGGATGGCAAAAACCCGAAAGCGTATGCCGCCTCTTTCAAAATCCATGCCTGATAAAGCACTGTTTTACCAGCCGCATCTTGAACACAACTCGCCACCGGGAGAATCGTCATGAGTGCCGTATTGAAGCAATTTAAGCTTGAACCTGTTGTCCCCGCCAAGAACGCCAGCAGCAACGCCCCGAACCTCGGGATCAGCCCTGCCAATGCCCCGGCGCTTGAGATTGCCCCGGCCAGCAGTATGGCCGAGGCCCCCGCTGCTGACAGCGGCGTCGCGCAACCCACACAGACTGCGCCAGCGCCTGCCGTGCTCAAAGCACCCTCGCGTTTGCAACCGATTCTTCTGGCGGTACTGCCAGCGCTCTTGGGGGTGGTGTTGCTACTGGTGGTTTGGCAAGCCATCGCCATGCAAACCAGCGGCTTTCCCGGCCCGTGGCCAACTGCGGTAGAGGCGGTGCGGCTGTTTTCTGATCCGTTTTACCGCAATGGGCCGAATGATCAGGGCATCGGCTGGAATGTGCTGGCCTCGTTGCAGCGGGTCGGCCTGGGGTTTGGCTTGGCCGCGCTGGTCGGCATTCCACTCGGTTTTATTATTGGGCGTTTCGATTTTATGTTCCGCATGGCCAACCCGATCATCAGCATCTTAAAACCGGTTTCACCGCTGGCCTGGCTGCCGATTGGTTTGCTGGTATTTAAATCGGCCAACCCGGCCTCGATTTGGGCGATTTTTATTTGCTCGATCTGGCCGATGATCATCAATACCGCTGCGGGGGTGAAGAGCGTACCGCAAGACTATATGAATGTGGCGCGGGTGTTAAATCTGTCGGAGTGGAAAATCGTGACCAAAATCCTGTTCCCGGCGGTATTGCCGTATATGTTGACCGGGGTGCGCCTGTCGATTGGCACGGCCTGGCTGGTGATTGTGGCGGCAGAAATGCTAACCGGTGGCGTTGGGATTGGGTTTTGGGTGTGGGATGAATGGAACAGCCTGAACGTGGCCCATATTTTGATTGCGATTTTTGTGATCGGCGTGGTGGGCTTGGTGCTGGAACAGGCACTGGTGGCACTGGCCCGGGCCTTCACTTATGAAGAAGTAAAAACTTGAGTCAATACTGAACCGATGCGGAACGGCCACAGGATAAGCTCCGGGCCGGTTCGTGGCCGGTTTCAGGGTTGTTCTTCATTACCAATATAGCGATTTACTTTTTAGGAGTATGTCATGAACCAAGCCGTCTCCCCGAATCCAAAATTTATCGATATTAGCCATACCGACATGGTTTTCAACACCAAACGTGGCCCGTTTCACGCCTTGCAGGATATCAATTTAACCGTGGCCAAGGGCGAATTTGTGACCCTGATCGGGCATTCCGGTTGCGGCAAATCGACCTTGCTTAATTTGATCGCCGGTTTGACGATGCCCAGCAGTGGCGTCTTGCTGTGTGCCAATCGGGAAATCGCCGGGCCAGCACCGGAGCGGGCGGTGGTGTTTCAAAACCACTCGCTGTTGCCATGGTTAACCTGTTATGAAAATGTGTATTTGGCGGTAGAGCGGGTGTTTGCGGCCAGCGAATCGAAGGCGCAAATGAAACAACGCACCATGGCCGCGCTGGAATTGGTCGGTTTAACTGCGGCCGCCAACAAACGACCACATGAAATTTCGGGTGGCATGAAGCAGCGGGTTGGCATCGCACGGGCGCTGTCGATGGAGCCGAAAGTGTTGCTGCTGGACGAACCATTCGGCGCGCTCGATGCGCTGACTCGCGCCCATTTGCAAGATGAATTGCTGAAAATTGTCGCCAAAACCCTGTCCACTGTGGTGATGGTAACGCATGATGTGGATGAGGCGGTGTTATTGTCAGACCGGATTGTGATGCTGACCAATGGCCCGCAAGCGACTATCGGCGAGATTTTGAGCGTACCACTGGCGCGCCCGCGGGATCGGGTAGCCCTGGCACAAGACGCGCAATACCTGGCCTGCCGCAGTGGCGTGCTGGAATTCTTGTATCACCGGCAGGCACGGCCCGATTTGAAGCAGGCCGCGTGAGTACACGCATAAGCACACTCAAGCAGCGAGCCAGCGCGGCGCGGGGCATACCGAGCCGCGCCGCCATCAACCTCAAGCCACGAACGGTATATATTCCACCCCGTTTTGAATCGACCCCACCACTTGCGCCTTGTTTTCCGCGCTTTCGCTGAACTCAGCCAGTACCAGCGCTACCGGATTACCCCGGTTGAGTACGCCGACCCAGAACTCAAAACCGCTCTGTTCCGGGGCGCGGTGCAAGACGTTGTTGTATAGCTTGGTAACGATGCTCTCGTTGCTGGCATTGGCACCGTACAGGTTGATAAATTCGGCACTGCTGACAAAACCGGCGGCGATTTGCTGGAGCGAATTGGCACTCAGTGAATGAATCCAGAAGCCGAAGCCACTCGGATCCGGGGCACGGTCAAACGCGGCCTGATAGATGCGAAAAGCCGTGGCGGCGAGGCCGTTGGGGTCAAATTCGATGGTGCGGTCGGCAAAAGTGATGCGCTCGATACCGGACAGGGTATCTATCCCCAGCGCACCGGTGTTGTCGGTCAGGATAAAATCGCTGCCCGATTTGGTCAGGGTAAAATTGGCGCGGTTGGCGGCGTAGAGCGCGGTGTCAAACCCTTCCGCGCCATTGAGCACGTCATTGCCACCCATGCCATTCAGAATATCATTGCCACCCATGCCCATCAGAATATCATCACCGTTGGCGGTGGTGAGCGTGTCGGCACTGGCCGAACCGGTCAGGTAGCGGCCATCGTTCAGTGAATTCAGGCCCAGCCTGCCCCCGAGGCCATCACCGCCATACAGCCAGTTCAGCGCCGCTATGTCAAAGGGCCGGAAGGTGGAATACGGGCCGCCACTATCGGTGTAGGACATGACGGTGTTGGCCGAGTTGTCGCTGCCGCTGGGTAAGCGAATATCGCCTTCAAACGGATGCTTCAGGCCCAGTGCATGGCCCATTTCGTGCAGCAGGGTTTCATAGCCGCTGTTGCCCGGTGCCAGTGCCCGGTTTTGGTCGCCCCATTCCACGCTGTCAAGATAGACATAGGCCTGGGCCGAATAGCGCGTCAATTCATTGTCGCTGGTAAAGCCGAACGAAGATTGCCAACTGAGCAGCCCGGAGGTAGTCGGGCCAACAATGTCGGTCATGGCAAAGTGCAGTCGCGCCGCAGTGCCGTCGTTGGTTTCGCTGAAGACGATGCCGGTGATGCTGGTAATGTAGGCCAGCATCGAGCGCGTGTGCTCTTGCTGGCTGGCACTGAAGGCGGTCACGTCGCTGCGGTTGTCTTCCGTGCCGCTGGCGACCGAAAAGGTATAGAACAGGGTAGTGCTGCCGGGTTGCAAATAATTCCATGCCGGGCCGGTATCAAGCAAGGCATCAATATGGTTCAGGCCGGTAATGCGGGCCGTGGTTGCATCGCTGACGCTTGGCATGATTCATCTCCTTGAAAAAAGACTGCTTTCCTGTGTGCAAGATGTGTTCCCATTCATCATAATCGAAAAAATCGCGCTGCCAAGCCCGAATTGATTAAAACCTGATCAAACGGTATTTCAAGGCAATGGCTGTTACCGGAATCGTCGGGTATTTGGCACGTTTGGCACGTTTGACAATGTTCCGCCTTTGACAAATGGCTTCAATGTTGCGGATACACGGGGTTCGATTGCGCGAGCCGAAACAGACCCGCTTCGGCGGAGAAATCCCATTGTTCTATTTGGCAGCAGCCCTGCGCTGCATCACTGCCCCAACGCAAGATATTTACCGAATTTGGCACACCTCTGCGCAAGCGGGATGAAATGGCCGTGCCCGCTTGCACCGCCCACATTGGGCGGGCGAGGCCCTGTATCGTTAGCACGTAGGGTAAATGGATGTGCCCACCCATGACCAAATCGGCCCCGGCCTTGGCCCATGCGTGTAGCGCGTGCGTCCGGCCCCGCAGTAAATGCATGGCATCCATGGGGCGGGTCACGGCGATCGGTTGATGCACCACCACGATACGCAATTGCCCGGCACTGGCGCTTGAGAGCAAATCGGCGACGTGGCCGATTTGTCGGGTCGATATTTCACCCTTTCTATGCCGCCATGGGCGTGTGGTATTGAGGCAGATCAGCATCAGGTCGGGCGAGCAGTAGATGGGTTCGAGCTCCGCTCCAAAAGCGGCAATATGCCGGGCATAAGGTTGGCAGAGGCGCGACCATAAATCCAATAAGGGAATGTCGTGGTTGCCTGGAATGACCACGAAAGGAATCTGCAGGCTGTCCATAAAACGGCGTGCTGCGTGAAATTCTGCTGGTCTGGCGCGTTGCGTAATATCGCCCGATAGCACCAGCCGATTTGGCTGCTGTTGTTTTACCAAGGCCGTTAGTGCCGCCATCACGTGCGGCTGTTCTTTGCCAAAGTGCGGATCGGATAGCTGCATTAACACGCTCATGCGCCAGAACTTTCCAATGGCGTTTCTGCGTCCGAGGTATTGCTTGCTGGTGCAGGTTTCAATAGATACAGGGGTTTGGCCAGCACTTGAAAGCAAAGTGGCGCGCGCAGGCGTGTGACTTCGCCATCAAACGCAACCTTGACCCCACGACGGCGTGGACTGAGTGTGGGCCGTAGCAATAGCCGATCAAATGTAAAGTGTTCGATATCTTCGGCAGTACCAAGGGTGCCCATCGCACCGTGCAACATCAGTCGCACCATGTCCAGGGTGCCGATAGGTCGTAACATCACGGCGGTGAGATAGCCTGGTGTATTTGGCAGTGCGGCGCGTTGCGGTACGCCAATTTGTTCCATCTGCAAGCGATTGTTGCCAACAAATAGCGTCAACGCTCGGACATTGCGCACCGAGCCTTCTTGTTCGATGCGCATGTTCAGTCGCCGTTGCGCGCCCAGCAAGGTGGCACATGCAGCCCAGAATGCAACCCAGCGGCTGCGCCCAAAACGTGCCTTGTACGCTTCGCGATCTTCGAGTAGATCGGGGTAAAGTCCGACACTGGCATTGACCAAAAACACGTGCTCATTGATTGCCGCCACCTGCACCGGCCAAGGTGACCATTCCAGAAGCTGTTGCGCAATGATCTCAGGCTCTTCTGTCATGCCATGGGTACGGGCAAAGTAGTTAAACGTGCCCTGTGGTATAACCCCCATCGGGCAGCCTAATGCGTGCGCCGCCTGGGCGACGGTGTTGATCGTGCCATCGCCCCCCACCGCGACCACCGCGCTGTTTCGGGCCATGGCCAAATCGGCAGCCTGCCGCGCCACTTGTGGCAAATTGGCGGGGCTGCTAAACAATAAATTGCCTTGGCGTTTTGCTGCGGTGAGTGCTGCCTCGATAAGTTCCCGTTTGGCTTCGGCGGCATTACTGCCTGACGCGGCATTGATCACGAACTGAAGCGGCGCTTCAGGGTCAATGTACGGGACAGGCAGGTACGAATTCACTTCATTCACTTCATTCACTTAGCGATGCTGCAGCAAATCACCGAACACCGTGTGCTCCCCCTCGGTACGATCCGCACCCGGCGCATCGTATAGCACCAGCCAAGCGGGCTTACCGTTCGACAGTTCGGCTGGCAGATCGCAGATCGCTTCGGCGCGATTGGTACCGCGTCCGTGGGGCAAGGAGATTGACTCAGTTAAATTCGATTCAAAACGGGCTGGCTCACGGTTGGCCGCTAAAAAAGGACGCGCTGCGGCCCATTTAAAAATACGGATATCGCCATTGAGTACCATGGTCGGGCCAGCCAAAATGTACAGATCATCGCCACTAAAGTGCAGGTCTCGCACCCCCAAGCCGTCAAGCTGCAGAAAGTGCTTGCGCAGCATAATGCCAGTCTCATCCAGCGGGGCCAAGCGGAGTTGATCACCGCGTACCTCGACCGCAATTTCAAGCAAGGCCGACCAGCCACGCAACACCGGCCCACGCAGGCCGAGCAGCAGACGATTGCCGTCAATCGCCAAACCTTCAATGTCAAAACCATTGTCCTTGCCGGGGATCGCCATATACGGGCCAAAGTGTGGATCGTCGGCCAACATGCGGGTCAGTTGATTGTGCTCGCTATCGCCTTTCAGACGTCTGGCGCGGCGGCCATCTTTCGCCTCTCGCACCAAACAAGGCTCACCCTTGGCATCTGGCTCGATCGGCAAGCAAGCGAGCAAACGCCGATTGCCATCGAGCGCCAGTTTGCCCAAACGCTTGGCGTTTTCCGCATGACTGCGCTCGGGTTTGGCATTTTTCCGCTTGTGGCCATGCGAACCCACCACCCAGAGGTAGCCGTTGGCAACGGCCATTCCTTCCAGATCAGCCTCCTCGTTGGCAGCACCGGGCAGGTCGATTAAATCTGCCAGCGGGAAATCGCGCACCTCACCAAAGCGTAGCGACTCAGTTCCGACCGGGGTCAGTTGGCGCAAACGCTCCAGGCCACACGCTTCATCACCCGCCACCCAGAGCCAATCACCGGTAAAGGCCGCGCCCGACAAGTTTGATTTCACCAGGCAGCCAGGGGTGAATTCCAGCCTGACCGCATTTGCGGAACGTTTATTTGGCATGTTTGTATTCCTTCCTAAGTTAAACCCAAAGAGCGATCAAAAAGATGCCCAACATCATAAACGCTATCACAATTTTGGCAATCATCCCCAACATTATACCCAGCCAAGTTGCCACGGCGACCCGGGCAGCGCGTTGGTGGTTTCGTTGCGCCCAATATTCGCCAATCGCGGCCCCAACGAGCGGCATAAACAAGACACCAATCAAGCCCATAAATATACCGACAACGGTGCCCACCGCTGCGCCCACCAACGCCAGTGTGCTCGCTTTTGCCCGCTTTGCCCCCATCAGGCCAGCAACAAAATCAAGCGCCGAAGCGAACAGTGCCAATAAGGTGATGAACACCATGGTGCCGACACTGACGCGGACGAAATCATCGCTCCAGGCCCCCACAAGCAAGCCCAGCCACACCAGCAACGTCCCTGGCAGAACAGGCAGCACCGTGCCCGCCAATCCCAATAGCACCATTACAGTGCTAATACCCCACAATAAATAACTATCCACAATTCGCTTTCGAGTTGATTGAAGACCTTGCTTATCCGGGCATGACATCTTTACCCGCAATTGTATGCGTTTGCCAAAATTTGAGCTTGCCAGTAAGTGGTGGCGGTCAAAGAAATTTCAACCGTATTTTTCTGTGGTCGTATAATGCAGTGCCCGATACAATCTTTTCAGGAGCGTCAATTGGTTACATCCCCAGTTCACCAAGGCTGCTGCCTGATCTGGCAGCCTGACTTTTCGTGCAAGCGGACTGCCTGACGGCAGTCGCTTAATTAACTTACAACTTAGCGGTAGCGGTCAAGATTTCATCCCTGCGATGATGGTTGGCCAGATCTAAAAAGGAGATTACTCGATGAGCGAAGCGATCAATGGCAATCTTTCTGTCCGAGCCGTGGCCGATACGACTTTGATGGAATGGACGTCAAGTCCGAGCGGGTCGGTCTGGCGCAAGCGCGTCCACTTGGTGGGCCCGCCAGAATCGGGCCAAGTCACGTCTGTCGTGCGCTACGAACCGAGTGCCAGGTTTCCCGCGCACGATCACCCGGAAGGAGAGGAGATACTGGTGCTCGAAGGCGTGTTCTCCGACGAACATGGGGACTGGCCCGCAGGCACGTTTCTGCTCAACCCGGAAGGGTTTCGCCATGCCCCCTTTTCGGAATCTGGTTGCGTCTTGCTCGTGAAGCTGCGGCAATTCCCGGGGCGGGAACGGCAGCACGTCGTTGTGGACACGCACAAGCTCGCGTGGGTGCCCAGCTCGATTCCGGCGGTAGCGCACAAACTGCTCTATCAGCAAACCGGCTTCTCGGACCTGATACGCCTGGAGCGTTGGGAGCCGCAAGCCGACCTTGGCCTCATCGCCTATGAGCATGGTGTCGAGTTGTTCGTCCTTGAGGGCGAGTTTGCCGATGAAGTCCGAACCTACTCTGCCGGGTGCTGGTTGCGCCTCCCAGAGGGTTCAGAGCATCATCCCCGATCCAGCACAGGATGTACACTGTACGTTAAGCGGTCTGGACACCCTTATCTTTGGTCTGGTGCCTGAGCGGCCGAACAGATATGGCCAACTTGATCTGAGGCCGTGGGTTACGACCCATTGCTCAAAATGGCTGAAAATAGCCTAACTTTACACTTCACCGTAGCGCATAGACTTCAATGCAAATTCGTAAAGCAACCTCTTCTGACGCTCAGGCGGTATTTGATCTGCGCAATAGCGCCATCAGGCGTTTATGCCAAGGCTTTTACCCCGATGAATTACTAATGAAGTGGACTGACGGCAGCCAACCTTCCGCAGGGTTTACCGAATTTGTGAGTCAGATTATGTACGTCGCTGAAGTTGGCGACACCATTGTCGGATGTGGTGACCTGGATTTGGCAAATAGCAAAATCGATGCAATCTTCGTCGCCCCTGAGCATAAACAAAGTGGGATAGGACGAAGGATCATGCAATTTCTTGAGCAAGTTGCAATAGAAAATGGCATAAAAGGGCCGCTGCAACTCGATGCAACCTTGAACGCCGCTTCGTTCTATAGAAAATTAGGCTTCACCGGTGAAGGTCTGTCCCAATTTCACTCACCACGTGGCTTCTCTCTGGATTGCATCAAAATGGAGAAGGCTTTGTCTTGCTTTGGAAATAACGACTAACCCTGCGACATGACGCCGCCCAACCATCACTACTCTGCTGTCTTGGTTAATTCAACACCATCAACTACCATTTTCCACTTTTCGCCATCTTGATATGGCGGTTTACTCACGACAAAAATGGTAGTCATCGGCCCGACGCCAACTTCGAAATTATTCCCGTCAAAACCCTTGAGCGGTGCTTCGATTGAATTGGTCAGTGATGAGAATCTTCACGATAAGCCTAATGAATAGTGAGTCGTGGCCGATAAATCGGGTCGAACTTAACCGACGGCAAGCGGCGGTGACCAAGGGATGGTGCAACGCAGTTCAGATCGTGGCCCCCTGCCCGATCACAATTCTGAACTTTCCCGTTGGGCCGCACTGCGTGTCTGGAGACATGTGCAGGCTCACTCTACCACGATAGTGTACGTGACCGCCTGGAGCATGCTTGGCAGCGCGCCACCAAAGTTGATAACGTGCGTACCTGGGGCCAATGGTTTCAGCATGACGTAATACCCATTCGCCGCAGCAAAAAAGCCGACCTGTTTTGCCGTAGATCGCCCCGCGAGGTTGAAACACTTGGTGGCCTGCCGGAATGACGCCAATTGCTCGATACGCGTACCGTTAATATCAAGAACCAGCATTGACGGGTCATCGGTGAGGCTGGCAACGTCGTGCAGGGCGGACTTGCAACTGATGTTATGGCCAAACGGCCGGGTAACGACATAGTTGATCAATGGGAAGAACAGGTGTTTGCCTTTGGGCACTTTGCATTGCCGAACGGTACGCTGTGTGCCAAACGTGCCCGCCAGAAACCAAACCGGGCCAGATTGCTTCGCGCCGCAAAGCTCACCGGTTTTATCGGCGACCGGGCTTTCGGATCGTTCAAAAGACCCGGCCCATTGCCACCAGAGCTTGGACCATTCAGCCTGCGGCTTGCCAGCCACGGAGCGCGTGGGTGGAACGGTTAGATCGGGGGCTGCGTGCGCACTAAAGCAAACACATGCCAACAAAGTTGCAGCGTAGCATTTCATACGGTGATTCATATTGCTCCTTGGGTTGTAGGTGCGGACTAATGCAAAGTTAAGGGGTGCGCTTTGGCGTGGCCTTCTTGAATGCAAGATTAGATCTTACCGGATGCACCGTTCCTGCGCCAAACACTTGCCAGCCAGGGCTGTTGCTCAAGCGGTAGCCCCGGTGGCCGATAGTAGTGCTCCAACTCAGTGAACCCGGCCCGCTCCAGAAACCCGCGCCACGCTTCAAGGTCGTGAAATGCCCCATATCGCCCGCGATTCCAACCTTCCTCGTTATTGCCACGCGGGTTCGAGGTGAACAGCACGCCATCCGGCTTGAGCGCAGCGTGCAGTTGGTTCAATACCCGTGGCAGTTCCTGGCTTGGCACATGGAACAGCGAGGCGTTGGCGAAGATGCCGTCGAAGCGGCTGCCAGGCAGCGTCAGGGCGAGAAAATCTTGCTGCCAGACTTCGCAGCCGCTGTGCGTGCGTGCCATGGCGGCGAACGGCGGCGAGCCTTCGAGGCCGATTGGCTCGTGGCCTAGCGCACGAAATGTCGCCAAGTCACGCCCCGGCCCGCAGCCGAAATCGAGTATGTGCAGCGGTGCCGAACCGGGCATGTGCCGCAAAAATGCCGCTACGTTTTGCGTCACATCGTGCTCGCGCGTGCCCTCCCAGAAATCAAGGGCGCGCTCGTTGTAGTGCTTGAGCGTGGTCTCGGTGATAAGGGCCAGGTGCTCGGGAAGCTGTGTCATCGGGGTCTCTCGGGTTTTATTGAAATTTAACGGTTAAATTGAAGAGCGCGGGAAGGTAGCGCGTCCGGCTCGAATGTAACGCTATGAACTATATTCCGAGTTCCCAATATTTTAACCGCATAAGTAGAAACGGCGGGGCATCCATCAATTACTGTTTTGGTGGATGGCCCATGCTTTCCTTGCAGCATGCGCAACAAGTGAAAACGGCGGGACATCCATCAAATCCTGTTTTGGCGGTTGTCCCGTGCTTTCGCTACCCGAGCGCCAGCTTCCTGCTCATGCTGCCTATCGGGGTGGGTTCAACCACGCTCGCATTGACCAGCCGGATGAAAGCTTGCATTGCGCGCATGATGCGCTCGGTTTCTGCCATGTCGGTAATGGATTCGTCGCAGGTCGAGCAAAAATCGGCGGTCACCGCAGGAATTAGCGTGGTTTTTCCCTTGTAGGTGTAGGGCAAGTCACGGGTGTCATGGATCAGTTCTGCTGCAACGCAAACAGGGCATTTCATGTTCATAACTCCTTGAAGGACATGATCGGCATGGGTGGTCATGCTCTTGTAGAAGTCGACTGGGGTCAGTGCCATCATCACGGCCAGCATGTCAGCAAGTTCCAATCCCAATGCGGTGGCACCAAGCTTGGCCGACCGGGTCGCACGCACCTTGCCTGCTTTTACGAACGCCTTGACCTGGGGCAGCTTGCAGTGTGGGGTTGATTTCTCACTGCGGGGATTCTAACCCGGTCGGTTTGTATTGGCAAGTTGGTTGGTGCACCGGGCCATTGTCGCAGAGGGCGGCAACGCAACTTGCGCCCCGGCTATTTACCTCCCACCGGTAGCGTTAATCAGGTTCTTGTGGCAGGGCCGGATCAAGTTTGTCCCACGGCTGGCCGCTGGCGCACCACACCGCACGCCGGGGTAAAAACCGTGTTGGGTCTTCCAGTGTTGCTGCGTGAAAAAAGATCAGTTCCGGGTAGCGTTCACTGGTTTTGAACAGCGGATTGCCGCATACCGGGCAAAAGACACTCGTCATTTGGCTATTACTGTTGGCGGTAAACGCGAACCTGCCAATTTCACCGTGCCATTCTGTGTCGGCAGCGGCGGCCCCGAACAAGGCGGAATGGCCGCTACCGGTGATGTGCTGGCAGTCGCGGCACTGGCATAGCAGCGCGAACTTTGGTCCGGTGCGGATTTGGTAGCGGAATTGTCCACACATGCAGTGGCCGGTAACTACGTCTGACATCATGCTATCGCCCTCATGCTTTCTGGGTTTTTGCCCCCATTTCGGGTGCATTGACAAAATCAACGCATCGCTTGCGGCGCAATACGACACTACGTTGCGAGTTGATGGCCGACCGCCCAGATTTTACCAGCTTTTCAAGCCTGCTATTCGTTGCCCTAATGGGATGGGCTATCCCGCTGCGGTCAATGATTATCATTGCCATTCTTACGCGATATGAAAGTATTTTCAACAAAATTGTTACTCAATTGAAATTACCGTGTCAACTCATTGCACCGCGATTTAACGGGTTGTTTGCCTACAGCACAATTCCCAAAACCGTGCCGATATGTTGCCGGTCATATATGCGAAACTTCCGAGAAAGTATTACATAAAAAATCGCGGCCCGCGCCTACAGCGGCGCGTTTTAGGATGGTGGTAAACGGCGGGACATCCATCAATTACCGTTTTGGTGGATGTCCCGTGCGTTCGTTTCACACAACGCCGCGCTCACTGGCTTGTCCGGTGCAGAGCCTGATTAGCATTGTTCCCTTATAATAGCCTCAATTTTTTTCGCAGCCTCTTCGAGTTCCATGCCATATAGCTCCAATGCATCATCTTCCGACAGTTCAATATTAAAAGCCTTCTCAATTGACAATATCTGATTCGAATTATAAATATCATCAGGAGGATTGAAGGTTGACCACATACAACAAAGTTGGCCCGAGTCAGGATTACCTCGGTATTTCTTGCGGTACTTATCGTACATAGTTTTCAGAATTTGTAATGTTTCCATACCATACTCAGAATAGTGAGTTTACGAATGCTAACGAATAGCGTTTATCTGCCACCCACAAACGCAAAAGCGAGCCGCGCAGCAGTCGCGCAGATAAACAGGATTGAACTTAACCACCGGCAAACGACAGCAATTAATAAGGTGGTTGCACAACAGTCGATGGAAATTTACACTTGAGAAATAGCAATGTTTCGCAACCCAATTTGATCGGGAATCTTAATCCGGCACGTTACCAAGCGCCGCCAAAATCGCCGTGCATGCCCGTTGCGCCCCGGCCAAATCGCGACTAACCGCAACCGGTGGTGCAGCCTGCCCCAGCAATAAACTGATAATTTCTGGCGGCATATCATCCAGCAAAATCGGCACAAGATTCAGTCCCGGTTCGGCATTGGCATGGTGCAATTGCCGCGCAAACGCCAACTCCCGCACCACACCATCAGACTGTGCTGTATGCCCGCTAATCAGCAACACCATGGCACGCGCGCCGCGCATGGCCGCCTCAATCGCCAATGCCCCATCCTGCCCGGCAGGCAAACAAGTGTCAGCAACAAAGGCATCACCCCCCGCCGCCTGTAAGTGACTGACGACCATCCGGACAAAATCCAGATCGTGGTGCGCATACGAAAAAAACACCGGCAAGCCATTCACCGCACTCGCCACATCCTGCCCCACACCCACCGTTTGCATTTGCCACCCAACCAAATTACGCAAACCAGCAGAAAACTCAATTCCAACCAGATGAACCGGCACGCCCTGCCCCCGGTACTTGTCGGCATAGCCCCGCTCAAGAATCTGGGCCAACGCTTTACCTTCCGGCAACTCGCCAGTAATCACCTTGAATTCAAAAATCCAAATCGCATGGGTCAATTTCAGGGTCAAATCGATACGGCCATGGTTGGTCATGTCT
>JACCDS010079922.1_pt1 | contig 14182 bp, 13 predicted proteins | sample 7446441 | NCBI WGS metagenome assembly JACCDS01 (sample SAMN15323445, study PRJNA562643) | freshwater metagenome | isolation source: river surface water | place: USA:Blue River Watershed | collected 2017-08-17 | reverse complement strand
TGCCGGCGGTGCTAGCCGGATCCTCCAGCGACGCAATGCAAGGAGTGCTGTGTATGAACCTGAAGATCAGCGGTCATCATCTGGAACTGACTCCCGCCCTCCGGGAGTATGTGGAAACGAAACTCGAACGCATCAAGCGCCATTTCGACAATGTCATTGACGTGAATGTCATCCTTGCCGTCGACGCCAACACCGAAAAAGAAAAACGCCAGCGCGCAGAAATCAATCTGCATATGCGCGGCAAGGACCTGCATGTCGAAAGTGAAGCGCAAGACATGTATGCAGCCATCGACCTGCTGATGGACAAACTCGACCGGCAAGTGCTGAGGCACAAGGACAAGATCCAGGATCACCAGCACGCGGGACTCCGCGGTTATGACGGCGAAGAAGCCGCCTGATCCTTCACCGGTCCACCAACACAAGGGCGCGTAAGCGCCCTTTTTGCTGCCTGGTCGCTGCAAACGGAACAGCCTGCCTCAGGCATTTTCTCCCGCCAAAACCCGTCTTCCCGCGTCGCAAACGACGCCGGGCTGAATCTCGCTACACTGATCGCTTTCGATATAAACGTTAGCGATCCCTGCATGAGCAACCTTATCAACACCGAGATTCGCGGCAATACCGGCGTCATCACGCTCGACCGCCCGAGCGCACTGAATTCACTGACCCTCGAGATGGTGCGCGCAATGACGTCCGCACTGCTCGCCTGGCGTAACAATCCCCAGATCCGCACCGTGCTGGTCAGAGGGAGCAGCGAACGCGCCTATTGCGCCGGTGGTGACATTCGCTTCTTCCATCAAAAAGGCAGTTCGACCGCGACCGGGGGAGCAGCCTTGATTGAAGACTTCTTCAGCGAGGAATATGCGCTGAACCACTTGGTGCACACCTATCCGAAACCCTATGTCGCGCTGATGGATGGGGTGGTGATGGGCGGCGGCATGGGCATTGCGCAGGCCGGTCCGCAGGCACGCGTGCGCGTCGTCACCGAGCGAACCAAGATGGCGATGCCGGAGACGGGCATCGGCTTGTTCCCCGATGTGGGCGGTGGCTGGTTCCTGTCGCGCGCGCCGGGCCAGCTTGGCACCTATCTGGGCGTTATCGGCGAAGTCATTGGCGCCGCCGATACTATTCACGCAGACCTTGCCGATGTCTTCGTGCCGGGTACCGAGCTGGCAGCGCTGCAAGAAGCAATCGTGACTGCTGATGATGCGCGCGCTGTGGCCAAGACATTCGCATCACGTTTCTCCGCGCAAGCCGATCCGACGCAGGGCAAGCTCGCAAAGCATCGTGCTGCGATCGACAGGCATTTTGCCTTCGACAGCGTATCGGCCATCATGGATTCGCTGACGACTGACGATAGTGAATTCGCGCAGGCGACGCTGGCTACGATGAAAAAACGCTCGCCGCTGATGATGTGCGTGACACTCTCGCAGATTCGTCGTGCCGCGACCATGAATATCGCCGACTGCCTGCGGATGGAACGCACGATGGTGCGCCGCTGCTTCGAAAATGGCGAGGTGATTGAAGGCGTGCGCGCGCTGGCAATCGATAAGGACCATGCGCCCAAGTGGAATCCTTCGACGCTGGCTGAGGTCACACCGGCGATGGTGGAACAGTTCTTCGACAGTGCGTGGCCGGACTATGCGCATCCGTTGCGGGATCTGGGCTGAGGAAAAATCAAATCTCATCCACCGCAAACAAGCGCCGATACTCCCGCATCGCATAGCGATCAGTCATGCCGGCGATATAGTCGGCCACCTTACGCGCCTGTTTGAGCACATCACCATCGGCCATCTGATAATCCGGCGGAAGCAGCTGCGGGCCGCTGAGGAAGATGCCAAACAGGTCGGTCACGATGCGCCGTGCCTTGCTGGTCATCCGGTTCACCTGATAGTGCTGGTAGAGGTTATTGCGCAGGAAGCGCTTGAGTTCCTGCGCCTCGGTGCGCATGGTGTCGGAGAATGCAATCAGCGGCGGCGCATTGCGCACATCATCAATGGACTGCACACCGGCTACGGCGATGTTGGCGCGCGCGGTGGCGATCAGGTCAACGACCAGCGCATTGATCATCCGGCGTACTGTCTCGTTAATCGCACGACGACCGGCGATGCCGGGGAATTGCTGCTGCACCTCCGTGCTGTAACGCGCGTACAACCCCACCTCTTGAAGCTGCTCGACGGTCAGCAAACCGGAGCGAAGACCATCATCGATATCGTGATTGTTATACGCGATCTCGTCGGCCAGGTTCGCCAGCTGCGCCTCGAGACTTGGCTGTTTCTTTTCAATGAAGCGCCTTCCAACCTCGCCCAGCTGCTGCGCATTCGACAATGAGCAATGCTTGAGTATGCCTTCGCGTGTCTCGAACATCAGGTTGAGTCCGTCGAACGCACCGTAACGCTGCTCCAGCGTGTCGACTACGCGCAGGCTCTGCAGATTGTGTTCGAAACCACCGTAGTCCTTCATACAGGCATTCAGCGCATCCTGTCCGGCATGGCCGAACGGCGTGTGACCCAGATCGTGTGCAAGCGAGATCGCTTCCACCAGGTCTTCATTGAGCTGCAGGCTGCGCGCCAGCGAACGCGCGATCTGCGCGACTTCGATGCTGTGTGTCAGGCGAGTGCGAAACAGGTCACCTTCATGATTGACGAAGACCTGCGTCTTGTACTCAAGCCGACGAAATGCAGTTGAATGAATAATGCGGTCACGGTCGCGCTGAAACTCGCCACGTGCATCCGGCGGCGGCTCGGCAAAGGAACGACCGATCGAAGTGCCGGAACGCGCAGCATAGGGAGCGAGGCGGGCTTCGAACGGGTCGCTCATGATCAGCCTTTCGTGCAAGTGGCCAGCGTTGCCGCCAGCGCGTCGGAGGGCACACTGGTGATGGTCGCCGTGCCCAGCGGGTTGAGCAGAATGAATTTGATCTGCCCGCCCTCGTTCTTCTTGTCGACTTCCATCAACTCCAGCCAGCGGTCCTCGCTGAGATCAGGCGCCACCGTCGGCAGCTTTGCCGCCTTGACTAGTGCAACGATACGGTCGCGGTCGGCCGGTGCGAGATAGCCAAGCCGTACCGACAGGTCGGCGGCCATCACCATGCCGCAGCCGACAGCCTCGCCGTGCAGCCACTCGCCATAACCCAGACCGGCTTCGATTGCATGACCGAAGGTATGACCGAAATTCAGGATCGCACGCAGGCCCCCTTCGCGTTCATCCTGGCGCACCACGTCAGCCTTGATCTCGCACGAGCGCCGGATCGCATGCGCGAGCGCTGTATCGTCGCGCGCAACCAGCTTGTCCATATGGGCTTCCTGCCAGCGGAAGAATTCGGCATCGATAATGGCGCCGTGCTTGATCACTTCCGCGAGGCCGGCAGACAGCTCGCGATCCGGCAGCGTGGCCAGCGTCGCCGTATCGGCCAGTACCGACTGCGGCTGATAAAACGCACCAATCATGTTCTTGCCGAGCGGATGATTGATCGCCGTTTTGCCACCGACCGAGGAATCGACCTGCGCCAGCAGCGTGGTCGGCACCTGAACGAAAGGCACGCCGCGCATATAGGTCGCCGCGGCAAAACCGGTCATGTCCCCGATGACACCACCGCCCAGCGCGACCAGCGTGGTCTTGCGGTCGCATTTATGCTCGAGCAACGCGGTGAAGATCTGCATCAGGTTGTCGACGTTCTTCTCTTCCTCGCCATCCGGCAGCACGATCGCGATACATTGCTTGCCGGCGGCCCGCAGCATCGTCGTCAGCCGCTCAAGATACAGCGGTGCGACCACGGTGTTGGTGACGATGGCGACGCGCTTGCCCGGTATGTGCTGCGCGAACCCGGCATGGTCCAGCAAATGGCGACCAATGATGATCGGATAGCTGCGCTCACCGAGATCAACGGCGAGGCTGGCGAACACAGACGAAGTCGGGTTCATGGAAAACTCATTCGGTAGAGGTAGGGTCGGCTGCGGTTGCCGCCGGATTGAACTGTTCCAGCTGCGCGAGGATGTTCTGCAGCACCGACTGCACGTTCGGACGTCCGGTCTCGACCGTGATATGCGCAACCTCCAGGTACAACGGCGTGCGCTGGCGTGACAACTCCTCGATCTTTGCTTTCGGATCCGCGGTCTGCAGCAATGGACGGTTACGGTCATGACTGGTGCGCTGGAGGATGCTACCCACCGATGCGCGCAGATAGATCACGATGCCACGCTCATGCAGATAACGTCGACTCTGCTCGTTCAGCACAGCACCGCCGCCGGTGGCCAGCACGATACCTTGCTGTTCAGTCAGATCACGGATCATGTCGGCCTCGCGCTGCCTGAAACTGGCCTCGCCTTCGATTTCAAAGATCAGCGGAATCGATGCGCCGGTACGCGCCTCGATTTCCTGATCGGCATCGACGAAGCGCAGGTTCAGTTTCTTCGCGAGTGCTCGCCCGATCGTGGTCTTGCCGGAACCCATCAGGCCGACCAGAAAAATATTGGAATTCGGTATGGACATTGTTGCCGTTGGTGGGGATTTTTCCCCGGAAAGGCAACAGTTTATCGCATCCGTCCGGGGCGCTCCGTCATGGCGACAGCGGCACCCGACCTTCGGTCAGGTCGGTGACGATGCGCGGCGTAATGAAAACCAGCAGCTCTTTCTGGCTGCGCAGCCGCGTCGTCTGACGAAATAGTGCCCCGACCAGTGGCAGGTCGCCAAAGAACGGCACCTTGGCGATATTGCTGCGCTCCTCCTGCATAAAGATGCCGCCAAGGACGACGGTACCGCCATTCTCGACCTGCACATTGGTCTTGACGTGTTTGGTATCAATTGCATAACTGGTGCCCACGGCGATTCCGCGCGAGTCCTTCGCGACATCGACCGTCAGGATAATGTTGCCGTCCGGCGTGATCTGTGGTGTCACCTCGAGCTTCAGGTTGGCTTTCTTGAACTGCACCGAGGTCGCGCCACTGCTGGTCGCCTGCTGGTAAGGGATCTCTTCGCCCTGCTCGATTACGGCGGCCTGCTGGTCGGCCGTCACCACGCGGGGACTGGAAATGATCTTGCCCTTGCCATCGGCCTGCAGCGCCGACAGTTCGAGATTGAGAAAACGGTTTGCGCCGGGCGAGAACAGCGAGATACCGATGCTGGCTGCAGAATTTGTACCGATCTTCCCCGCCGGCAGATCGAGAAACTGCGTGTCCGGCATGTAACTGCCGCTAGTCACTGTCGCCTGCCCGGTCTGTTCGCCGACACCCAGATAATTGCCGGTGACCGCGACACGCGTGCTTCCGGGCAGATTCATCCCCGCGCGGCCGCCGCGTGCCTGGTTTAGATCGAGATACCCGAGTCGGACGCCGAGATTTTTGTTGAAGCTGTCATCCGCCTCGACAATGCGCGCCTCGATCATCACCTGCCGCTGCGGGATGTCGGTCAGCTGGATTAGCCGGCGCACTTCCGCAAGACGCGCCGGCGTATCGGTCACGAACAGCTTGTTACTGCGCGGCTCGGCTGACGCACTGCCACGGCGTGACAGAATAATGCCGCGTCCCGGCTGTCCGTCGAGGCCGAACACCTTCTGGAATGCGTCGGCCTTCTGATAATTCAGCTGGAAGGTTTCGGTCGCCAGCGGCTCCAGCTCCGAGATCTGCGCGCGCTGTTCAAGCTCGAGCCGCTCCTTAGTCAGCAGTTCATCTTTCGGCGCGATCCACAACACATTGCCATGACGCCGCATGTCGAGTCCGCGTGCCTGCATCACGATATCCAGCGCCTGGTCCCAGGGCACATCTTTCAAGCGCAGCGTCAGGTTGCCGCTCACACTGTCACTGGCCACCACGTTCAGGCCAGTGAAATCGGCAATCACCTGCAGCAGTGCCCTCACTTCGATGTTCTGGAAATTCAGCGACAGCCGGTCGCCGTGATAACCACGCCCGCTGCGGTCTTCCTGTTTGAGTGGACGCACTTCGACAACCAGCCGGCGATCGGTCTGCCACGCAACATGGTCCCACTGCCCGGACGGCACGATGGTCAACCTGACCATATCTCCGCTGGCTTCCGTGGTCACGGCCTGCACCGGCGTACCGAAGTCCTTCACATCGAGGCTTCGGCGCAGCAACTCGGGCAAGGTGGTCTTCATGAAGTCCACCACGACCGACTGCCCCTGCCGGCGCACATCGATCGCTGCCGGCTCGCGGGACAGGTCGATGACAACGCGCCCCGCGCCAGCTTCACCGCGACGGAAATCAATGTCGACCACGGCATTACGCTCGACTGCCCTATTTGCCGCGTTTTCCGCCGCGCGTTCTGGCGCGCGTTCTCCCGTGGATGCGCCCGACGACGGCGGGTTCAGTACCACCAGCAGCTCGGCATCGCGCAGCCGCGTGCTGTATCCCATGTTGTGTTGCAGGCTGAGCACGAGGCGGGTTCGCGCCCCGGCCTGAACAATATCGACATGGCGTACCGCGCCTGCACCAATCACCTGGCGCTCCCGACCCGTCGCATTCGACGTATCGGGCAGATCCAGCACAATGCGTGGTGGCTCGGCCATCGAAAAGCCAGCGGGCGCGGTCGTCAGCGGTCGCTGTAATTGCACGCGCAGCACCTGCTGCGCGCCGTCACGTACCAGATCGATCGATCGCACCGCATTCGGTTCGGCCCGGGCTTCAGAAGCAAAACCCAGCAGCACCAGCGTGATGGCCAGCAAGCGGCGGGTACCAGCTCTCATTAGCGTGTCTCCTGTAACTCGAGCTTGGTGCGGCGCCGGCTCCAGCGGCCGCCACTATCGGGAATCAGTTCGTCAATGTCGACGGTCCGCTCACCGATTGCGACAACCGTGCCGAAGTCCTGCCCGAGATGACTGCCGACGCGCACCATGTAGACCCGCCTTTCTACCTCGACCAGTGCGATCGCTTCTTGCGGGCGGCGCAAACTGCCAACCAGCCGTAAGGCGCCGAGCGGATAGGATTCCAGCGGCTCGCGTACCCGACGCAAGTCCGGCTGCAACCCGTTACCGGGTGCAGCATCGTCTGCAGGATCAAGCTGGACTGGGCCGAACGGGTCGCTGCGCGTGCCCGGCTCATAGCGAAACAATGCCGGTATCGCAGCTGGCGGCAGCGGCGCCGGTGCTGTGTGATGCCGCTGCCGTATCTGCGCCATCCATGCAGGCAAATCGTCTTGCGAATCGCAGGCTGCCAGCAGCGCACAGGCCACAACGGCCGCATGGGCATGCTTCATTTGCGCTCTCCCTTGCGACTGCCCGACGCCGCTTGCCGGCGCTGCGCCGCCTCGGCCGGATCGAGATAGCGGAATGCGTAGGCAACACAGCTAAATGACAAACTGCTGTCGCGCTGCTGCGTGATTGACAGGCTATCGACAGTAACAATGCGCGGCATGTTCGTAATGTCGCTGACAAAACCGGCCAGCGCATGAAAACTGCCGCCGAGTCGAATCTCGATCGGCAGTTCGGCATAGTAGTCGCCGTATTTGAGCTGCGCCGGCTTGAACAATTCGAACTGCAATCCGCGCGCCGTGCCGGCCTGGCTGATCGCCGACAGTAGCGCCTCCATTTCAGACTGACCCGGCAACTGTCTCTCCAGCAGTCCGACTTCAGCTTCGACGGCGGCCTTCTGCCTGCGCAGGCTGTCCAGATGCTGTGCCTGCGCGGCTTTCTGCTCGAAACCGGCACGCAGCCTAAGCTCCTGTTGGCGGCCCTCGTCGAGTTCGTCATATTGCGAATGCCACACGAACCAGCCACCGCCGGCTACGGCCAGCAACCAGACGGCGACCGCACACAACGCGCGCGGCACCGGTGGCCACAGTGCAGGATGGCGGCCGTCGAGGCTACTGAATTGCGTGCGCAACGCGTGTAACCGGCCGGCGCTTGTTGCCGTCACCTTGCCTCCTGTTTGTGGGCCAGCGCACTCATGGCGATCGTGAATTCGACCACGCGTTTTGCATCGCGCCCCTGACCGAGCGTCGCGGCCTTGATCTCGACCAGCTCCGGCTGGCTGACCGAAGTCGCCACAGACAGCGCACGCAATAGTTCAGCAATCCGGGCACTCGATTGCGCATAGCCAGCCAGCGTGATCCGTTCGGCCTGCTGCAGCGATTTCAGCATCACGCCGGACGGCACTTTCGCCGTCAGCTCATCGAGCAATCGCACAGGCACGGTACGAACCCGCTGCAAGCGCTGAACGGCATCCCGCCTTGCACTCAACGACGCGATCGCGTCACGCAGCTTGCGCACCTCGCCGATACGCGCATCCAGTGCAGCGATCTCGTTCACCAGCAGTTGCACGCGTTCGCGCTGCTGCGCGAGTCGGCGCTGGTTGAATACATAACCCGCAAGTACGATGACCAATCCGAACACCGCCGCCAGCCCGAGCAAGCTATGAAACTGGCGACGGCGCTCGCGCCGCTGCGCGTCGCGCCATGGCAGCAGGTTGAATCCGCTCATTGATCGAAGCTCCGCAGCGCCAGTCCGCAGGCCAGCATGCAGGCCGAAGGCGAATCACCGGCAGCGGCGACGATTCGTTCCGTCCCGCCCGACCAGTCCAGCAGTGGGTCCGGCAGCACGACCGGCGTGCCGGTATGCCATTGCAACGCTGAAGGCAGCTCCCGCGGGATCGCGCCCAGCAAATAAATCTGTTCCGGCCCGGAGTGCGCGGTTGCCGTTTGAAACAGTCGCAGTGCACGATCGAATTCCTGGCAGATGCGCTCGACGCTCGCGTTATCGGCCTCGGTGCTGGCCAGTCCGAGTTCGCGTTCGTAGCACAGCACGCCAGCGGCCATGAAGATGCACTGACTTCGTTCCGGCGCCAGCCACAGCGTGACAATCACCCGGGCGGCTTCGGCTCCCGGTGCCGAATCAACGCGCGTGATGGCAGACATCAGTGCATGCGATTCGATATCGACGATGAGCGGTCGCAGCCCGGCGGCGCGCGCGACCGTGACACGCTCATCGATCCGCTCGCGGCGTGCTGCAACGAGAACGACATCGACATAGTCGGGCTGTCCCGCGCTCGGTCCGGTGACGGCGAAGTCGATACCGATCTCATCGCGCGGGAAAGGCAGTGTCTCGCACGCCTCGGCCTCGACGAGCTGCTCCAGCTCATCGTCACGCAGCATGGCCGGCAGGGATAGCGTCTTCTTGATCGCGGCGCCGGCCGGCAGCGCCAGCGCGACATCGCGCAACCGGCTTCCGCTGGTGCGCACTGCTTCGCGCAATGCGGCCGCGATGTCGTCCTGCAGCGCCACCGCACCATCGCGCATCGCGCCGCGTGGCAATGGCTGGTGCGCGTAGTGGGTAACCCGCAGCTGCCGGCCACGCTCGCGACCGGACAGCCCAACGATACGGATCGCGTCCGGCCCGAGGTCGACCCCGAGCACCGAAACCTGCGCCTGCCGCCACCACCGCCGGGAAAAGAACATCCGCTGCGCCTCGCGTTATCAATTTCTAAACTTGCGGCGGATCCTAGCAAGCGCTTTTCCGCGATGTAAAGCTGCACGACGCGCGCGTTGTCAAATGCCGACGCAGCGTTCAAACCGACTGTCGTCATGGCCGTAAAGTGACCACAGGATGGGCGCGTTGCCAGCGAATCCCAAGGCCCCGACACGCCGGAGGGCTGCCGCTATAATGAATGTCATTAACCCCTCTACTCGCCTCCCGCACCTCCTGAATGAACAATCAGACCCGCGACGACCGCGCTGATGACGGCAAGCGCGGCCGCAAACTGTCCGGCCCCGTAAAAATGGCGCTCAGCGTATTTGGCGTCCTGTCCGGCATAGCGGTGATCGGATTTCTGCTGCTGAGCTTCATGCTGATGATGGCGTATCCGAATCTGCCGGATATCGATTCCCTGGCGACCTATCAGCCAAAAATGCCGCTGCGTGTTTTCTCGGCTGACAATGTGCTGATCGGTGAGTTTGGCGAAGAGCGCCGCAGCCTGGTCCGCTACAAGGACATTCCGGCGGTGATGAAGCAGGCGGTGCTGGCCATTGAGGATGATCGCTTCTACCAGCATCACGGCGTCGATTACTGGGGCATTGTGCGCGCAGCGCTGCACAATGCCATCGGCGGCCGCCGGCAAGGCGCATCGACGATCACGCAGCAGGTTGCACGCAACTTCTTCCTGTCCAGCGAACAGACCATCAAGCGCAAACTCTATGAAGTCCTGCTGGCCTGGAAAATCGAGAAGACGCTGACCAAGGATCAGATCCTTGAGCTGTACATGAACCAGATCTACCTTGGGCAACGCGCGTACGGCTTTGCCTCAGCGGCGCAGATCTATTTCGGCAAGCAACTGGCCGATATCAGCATTGCCGAAGCGGCGATGCTGGCGGGGCTGCCGAAGGCACCGTCGGCGAACAATCCAGTGGTCAATCCGAAGCGCGCGAAGGTGCGGCAGCAGTACATCCTGCAGCGCATGCGCGATCTCGGCTACATCACCGCCGCGCAGTATGAACATGCGCGCAATGAAAAACTGAAGATCAAGATGGACAGCAATGATTTCGGCGTTCATGCCGAGTACGTAGCCGAGATAGCGCGCCAAATGGTCTATGAGCAGTTCAAGGAAGACACCTATACGCGCGGTCTGAATGTGTTCACCACGATCACCAAGGCCGACCAGGACGCCGCCTATCTGGCGCTGCGTCGCGGCGTTCTTGATTATGAACGGCGCCAGCCCTACCGTGGCCCCGAGGGCTATATGGACATCCCGGCCGACCCGACGGAAGCCGAGGCAGCGATCGAATCGGAACTGGCGGAGCATCCGGACAGCGATGGCATGGTAGCGGCCGTCGTGCTGTCGACCGGTCAGAAGTCGCTGCGCGCGATGCTGTCCTCCGGTGAGGAAGTGACCATTGCCGATGCAGCACTCGGCGCCGCCGCCGGCTCGCTGACGGACAAGGTATCGTCGAACCGCCGGATACGGCGCGGCGCGATCATCCGCGTGATGCAGGAAGGCAGCCACTGGTCGGTGATCCAGCTGCCGGAAGTCGAGGCCGCTTTTGTATCGGTCAGCACCGAGGATGGTGCAATCCGGTCCATGGTCGGTGGCTTCGATTTCAACCGCAACAAGTTCAACCATGTGACGCAGGCATGGCGCCAGCCAGGCTCATCGTTCAAGCCGTTCATCTACTCGGCGTCTCTGGAAAAAGGCCTGTCGCCCGGCACGGTCGTCAATGATGCACCGCTGACGTACGACGCATCGCAGACCGGCAGCCAGGCGTGGGAGCCGAAAAACTACGACGGTAAGTATGAGGGCCCGATGTCGATGCGTCGCGGACTGGCCAAGTCAAAGAACATGATCTCGATCCGCATCCTCGACAAGATCGGACCGCAGTATGCGCAGGAGTATGTGACCCGCTTTGGCTTCGACGCAGAAAAGAACCCGCCTTACCTGACGCTGGCCCTCGGTGCCGGCTCGGTGACGCCATTGCAGCTCGCCGGTGCCTATGCGGTGTTTGCCAACGGCGGTTACAAGGTCAATCCCTACCTGATCACGAGCATCACCGACAACGCCGGCAAGACGCTGTTCCAGGCGGCGCCAGAGCGGTCCGGCAACGAGACACTACGCGTGATCGACACCCGCAACGCCTACCTGGTCGACAGCATGCTGAAAGACGTCGTCCGGTATGGCACCGCCGTACGCGCACAATCGCTGAACCGGATCGACATCGGCGGCAAGACCGGCACGACCAACGATTCCATTGACGCCTGGTTTGCCGGCTACCATCCGATGCTGGCGGCTGTCGCGTGGATCGGTTTCGACAAGCCGAAAAACCTCGGCAACCGCGAGACCGGCGGCGGCCTCGCACTGCCGATCTGGATCGGCTACATGCAGAAAACGCTGCCGAAGCTGCCGGTAGTTCAGCGCGAGGTACCGGCCGGTATCACGACACTGAACGGGGACCTGACTTACTCCGAATATGTGGAGTCCGGCGGCGCAGTCGGATCGCTGGGTAACGGCGGCCCGGATGAAGAAAAAACACCGGCTCAACAGGAAACGTCGAAAGGCGAGATTTTCTGATCAGGGCACGATGTTGATCGCCGTGCCGGCCTGCAGGCCGGCCAGCCGCGACAGCGAAGCGAACAACTCCAAGCCGTCGCGGGTGTCGAGCCAGCGCTGCTCCTGCTGACGGTAATGGAAGCCGCCCGCACGCGCGGCGACCCAGATCTCGCGCATTGGCGCCTGCGTGTTCACAATAATCTTGCTGCCGTTATCGACGAACTCAATCTCGAGCACATTGCCGCTGCGGCTGCATTCGATATCGACACCGGTCTCGTCGCCGGCACGCTCAAACGCGGTCTCGATGGCGTCGAGCACGCCCTCGGCAACGGCCAGGAATTCGGTTTCGGTCATGCTAAACTCCAAAGAAAGTTTCCAACGTGCGCCCGGCAAGATGTGGCGCGAACCAGCCCGCAAAACCCCATCTCCATGCGCCTATTTTTCGCCATTCTAGCGACGATCGCTGCGATCAGCCTGCACGGCTGCGGCCAGACCGGCCCCCTGCATCTGCCCGATCAGGTACAGCCCAAAGCCGATCCGGACCAAGAGTTCGACGTGCAGCCTGCCAAACAACGTTCGTCCCGCCAGCCCTGACTATGCAGCACTTTGAATACCACGGCGACGCACTGTACGCCGAAGGCGTACCGATCACCACGATCGCCCGCGAATTCGGCACGCCCACCTATGTGTACTCACGCGCCGCACTGACCGATAACTTCCTGGCGTATGCAAACTCCTGCCGCGCGAACGGCCGCGGCGAACAAGGCGCGCTGGTCTGCTATTCGGTGAAATCGAACTCCAATCTGGCGGTGCTGAACCTGCTCGGCAAACTGGGGTCGGGTTTCGATATCGTGTCCGGCGGCGAACTGCTGCGCGTGATTGCTGCCGGCGGCGATCCACGCAAAGTCATTTTCTCCGGTGTCGGCAAGTCACGCGATGAAATGAAGCTCGCGCTGTCGCACGACATCCTGTGCTTTAACGTCGAATCCATTCCCGAGCTGCACCGGCTGAATGAAGTCGCTGCCGGCCTTGGCAAACGCGCGCGCGTGTCGCTGCGTGTGAATCCGGATGTTGATCCGAAGACCCATCCTTACATCTCGACCGGACTGAAAGAAAACAAGTTCGGGATTGCGTTCGAGGATGCGCTGCCGACCTACCGTGTCGCCACCAGCTTGCCTCACATTGAAGTTACCGGCATCGACTGCCATATCGGGTCGCAACTACTGGATGATGCGCCGTTGCTCGAAGCCTTGGACAAAGTGATCGAGCTGGCCGACCGGCTGCATGCCGAAGGCATCGATCTGCATCATCTCGATATCGGCGGTGGCATCGGCATCACCTATGACGACGAGAAGCCGGTGGCGGTCGCAGATTACCTGTCGCGACTGTTCACACGCATCGATCGCTGGCGCAAAGATAACTACGGCGGCAAGCCAATCAGCGTGATGTTCGAGCCGGGTCGCTCAATCGTGGGCAATGCCGGTGTGCTGCTGACTGAAGTGCAGTACCTGAAGCACGGCGCGACAAAAAATTTCGCTGTCGTCGATGCGGCGATGAACGACCTGATGCGACCAGCGATGTACGAAGCCTGGCATGGCGTTCAGCCGGTCAGCCGCCGTGCAACCGGACAGAAGGAATACGATGTCGTTGGCCCGGTCTGCGAATCTGGCGACTGGCTCGCGCGCGGGCGTACACTCGCGCTCGAACAGGGTGACCTGCTGGCTATCATGTCAGCCGGTGCGTATGGCATGACGATGGCGTCGAACTACAACACGCGCGGCCGTGCGGCAGAGATACTGGTCGACGGCGACCAATACACACTGATCCGCCGTCGCGAAGATCCGGCAGCGCTGTTTGCGCTGGAATCTATTCCGGCGTAGTGCGCAATGCCTGTCAGGTAAGCGACGACTCTTGGATTCCAGCTTGCCCCCAGCTTTAGCGAAACTTCGTTTTCGCTGGAGCGGCGGCTGGGACGACGAATTGAGAGCTGAAGCCTTTCAAATCGTCATCCCAGCGCAAGCTGGGATCTACCACCAGGCCCGGCCTTCGTTCAGATCACCAGCGCCAGCGGTTCCTCCTGCAGGATGCTGATACCGGTCAGCCCGGAGATGACTTGCGGCTCCTGCGGGCTGGTGGCTGTGTTCAGCTCCGCGGCATGGACCACCTTCTCATAGCTGTTCCATGCCTGTTGTAGCTGCTGGTTG
>JACCDS011371174.1_pt1 | contig 14183 bp, 8 predicted proteins | sample 7446441 | NCBI WGS metagenome assembly JACCDS01 (sample SAMN15323445, study PRJNA562643) | freshwater metagenome | isolation source: river surface water | place: USA:Blue River Watershed | collected 2017-08-17 | reverse complement strand
TGCAAGACAAGTTCAACCTGCAGGGTGTTCTGCTGGAGGCCAAAAACTACAACACCCTTCGCAAACAAGACCGCCGCAACCCCTTCCAAGGCGCAACAGGCCCCGTGATCTGCTCGTACCAGTTCGCTAAGGCCAAGGCCGATGACATAAAGGCGGTCGAATGGGATCTGGTGGTTCTGGACGAAGCCCACCGCCTGCGAAACGTCTACAAGACCAGCAACGTCATCGCCAAGACGCTGAAGGAGGCACTGGCGCACGTCCACTCGAAGGTGCTACTGACCGCCACTCCGCTGCAGAACTCGCTGCTGGAGCTGTACGGACTTGTCAGCATGATCGACGACCGCGTGTTCGGCGACATCGACAGCTTCCGCTCGCAGTTCACCGCACAGCCGCGTGAGCAGGCTTTCGCTGCGCTGCGCTCCAGGCTCGCGACCGTGTGCAAGCGAACGCTGCGCAGGCAAGTTCAGCAGTACGTGCCATACACGGCGCGGCGTGCCATGGTGGAAGAGTTCACCCCCTCTACCGAGGAGCGCGAACTCTCAAACTTGGTAGCCGACTACCTTCGCCGGCCCAACCTCAAAGCCCTTCCCGAGGGCCAGAGGCAGCTGATCTCGCTCGTGCTGTGGAAGCTGCTGGCGTCTTCCACGCACGCCATCGCTGGCGCCCTAGAGACCATGGCCAAGCGCCTGGAAGGTGAGCTCGAAGCATCGCCGGATGTACCCGATCTGGCTGAAGTACTCGACGACGACTATGAGTCGCTCGACGAAACCGCAGACGAGTGGGGTGGTAGCGCTGCGACTACAGACGCATCGCCAGCGACCCAGCGCGACGCAGTTGCACAGGAGATTGCCGAGCTGCGGCACTTCAAGGCACTGGCAACCAACATCCGTGAGAACGCCAAAGGCACGGCACTGCTGACAGCCCTGGATAAGGCATTCGCCGAGCTGGGCCGCCTGGGGGCAGCCAAGAAGGCCATCATCTTCACCGAGTCCAAGCGCACTCAGGACTACCTGCTCTTGCTCCTAGAGAAGACGCAGTACGGTGAAGGCATCGTGCTCTTCAACGGCACGAACAGCGACGCCCGTGCCCAGGCCGTCTACGCGGACTGGATCAAGCGCCACCAGGGCACCGACAAGATCACGGGCTCGCGCACGGCAGACACCCGCGCGGCCCTGGTGGAGCACTTCAAAGAGCGTGGCACGGTGATGATTGCCACCGAGGCAGGCGCTGAAGGCATCAACCTCCAGTTCTGCTCGCTGGTGATCAACTTTGACCTGCCGTGGAACCCGCAACGGATCGAGCAGCGCATCGGTCGCTGCCATCGTTACGGACAGAAGTTTGACGTTGTGGTAGTCAACTTCGTTGACCGCAGCAACGAAGCCGACGCCAGGGTCTACGAGCTGCTGGACCAAAAGTTCCAACTCTTCGAGGGCGTGTTTGGAGCCAGCGACGAAGTACTGGGCGCCATCGGCTCCGGCGTAGATTTCGAGCGGCGCATCGCAGACATCTATCAAAACTGCCGCGACCCGGACGCAATCAAGGCCAGCTTCGAGCAATTGCAGCGAGACCTGTCTGGCGAGATCAACCAGGCGATGGTCAAGACCCGGCAAATCCTGCTGGAGAACTTTGACGAAGAAGTCCAGGAAAAGCTGCGCGTGCGTGCTGCTGATAGCCGCGCGGCACGGAGCAAGTACGAAAACATACTGCTCGAACTGACGCGGGCGGAGTTGGGGGAATGCGCCCTTTTTGACGAAGACGGCTTCTTCCTTCAGTGTCTCCCGACCGACACCCTCAATGCCATTGAACTCGGTCGCTATGAGCTGCCTCGCCGTGCTGGTGACTCACACCTTTATCGCATCGGCCATCCGCTTGCTGAATGGGTGACAGAGAAGGCGAAAGGCCGTGTGATGGCGAGCTCGCGGCTCGTCTTCGACTACGACGCACACGGCATCCAAGTCAGCACTCTCAAACCCTATCGTGGCCAGACCGGCTGGCTGACCTTGAAGCTTGTGACTGTTGAGGCCCTCGGAAACGAAGAGCAGCGCCTGGTGGTCGCAGCCATCACGTCAGACGGCAAGCCGCTTGCTGAGGACGACCCTGAAAAGCTCCTGCGCCTACCAGCGCGAATGCAGCCTTCCGAGCAGGGCAGCTTGGATGTCGCCAACCTCCGCGACGATGTAGCGACTCGGATGTCTGCCGTGCTCCGTGAGATCAACCAGCGCAACCTGGGCTACTTCGAGCAAGAAGTCCAGAAGCTCGACGCGTGGGCCGATGACTTGAAGTTGGGCATCGAGCAGGAGATCAAAGAGATCGACCGCCAGATCAAGGAAGTACGTCGTACGGCAGCAAGTGCCCCCACGCTGGAGGAGAAGCTCTCCTGGCAGAAGCAACAAAGGGAGCTTGAGACCAAGCGCACGAAGCTGCGGCGCGAGCTCTTCAACAAGCAAGATGAAATCGAGGCCCAGCGCAACGACATCATCAGTCAGTTAGAAGTGCAGCTTCAACAGCGAGTGGATGAGTGCACGCTGTTCACCATTGAATGGGAGTTGGTATGAAGAATCCATCAGAAGCGCTGACAGACCTCATTGCATCGCTCCTGGTCGAGCGCAAGCTGTTTCTCGAGGAGGACTCGCAGAAGTACAAGGCCAAGATCGCGGCCGGGACGATGAAGCCGGAAGACTGGCTGCTTGCTATCGAGAAGGCGCAAGAAAAGGCGGCCGACAAATGAGCGCTAACCCTTTGGTCAGCATCCAGATCGAGAATCTGCGCGGCTCGGTCACGCCCTTCAAACTGAGCTTCGAGCAGAACAAAAAGCTCACCATCATCTACGGCGAGAACGGCACCGGGAAATCCACCGTTTCAGACGCCTTCGACTTCCTCGGCAATGGCAACGTCGGCTCTCTGGACCGCAGGGGGCTTGGCGCAACGCAGAAGTTTTGGCCGTCCATTGGCAAGACTGCGGCCGAGGTGAAGGTGACATTGGAAACGCAGGCAGGTCTTTGCAGCGTCGCCTTTGGCAAGAAGGATGTTGTTGTCTCGAACGAGAGCCTTCGCCCAAAGGTGGCTGTACTGCGGCGAAGTGAAATCTTGGGGCTGATCGAAGCCAAGCCGGCAGATCGCTACGCGCAGATCAGCCAGTTCGTGGATGTCACGGGCGTCGAAACCGCTGAGGGAACCCTTCGGAAGCTGGCAATCGACAAGAGCAAGGAGTACGAGACCGCGACGACGCGCGTTGCAGAAAACTTGGGCGAAATCGAACGGTTCTGGCGGCAGGCTGGAAGTCCTAAGCCCAATGCGCTGGATTGGGCCGCGCAGGAAGTTCAGAGGGATCAGAGCCACCTCGACACCCGAAAGGCCGCAATCGATCAACTCATCAAGGCTTGGGATGCCGTGGCAGCACACCCGGATAAGTTCGCGACGCTTGCCGATCAAGCCAAGGTCGCTGAAGCTGCTCACCAGCAGGCCGAGAATGAACTCGCGCAAATCACGGGATCGGTGGCGAACGACTACTTGGCGGTACTCGACCTGTTGAAAGCCGCCCAAACGCATTTCCATAAGCATCCAAACCCTGCGGTTTGCCCATTGTGCGAAAGCAGCGAAAAGGTCAGTGGTTTGGCTGAAGAGGTCAACCGTCGCATTCAGTCCCAGGGGGCCCACAGCAAACTCGAAGCCGCGAAGCGCACCGTTGCGACAAGGGCGAAGGCACTGGAAGTGGCAAGACAGCGATCGGCCGACGCCTACAACAATGCTCAGACCGACGCGGCGACGCTTGCAACGTACTGCGACAGCGGTGTCTTGCCACAGGGCGTGGAATGCCCAAGCCTTCCTGTACCCTACGACCTCACGAAGTGGGCGGCGTGGATACAGGTCAACCAGCAGAAGCGAACGGACTGGGAGGATGCTTCAAACACCTGTGTTGCCGACAAGAAGTTCATCGACACCTTGCGCACATCCTTGGCTACGCTGAAGGCCAACAAGAAAAGCGCAAAGGAGTTGGAAGCCCTTGTCCCGCGCATCAAGGAAGCGGCCGAACTCGTTGCGGAGCAACGCAAGAAGTTCACCGACGACATACTGACGACGATCTCGGGCAGAGTTGGAGAACTCTACGAGGCTATCCATCCGAATGAAGGGCTCAACAAGATTGCCTTAGCCCTGGACGCCGGCAAACGGGCCTCTCTGGAAATCGCCACCGAGTTTGGCGGGAAGAAGGATGCGCCTCCGCAGGCGTATTTCAGCGACTCGCATCTGGACACCTTGGGCTTGTGCGTCTTCCTGGCCTTAGCCGAACGCGACGCCCCGGAAGAGAAGCTACTGGTGCTCGACGATGTCTTGGGAAGCGTGGACGAGCCGCACGTCGAACGCATCATCGGCATGATTTACGAGGTGCTCCAGAAGTTCCGACACGCCGTTGTCACCACGCACTACCGGCCTTGGCGCGAGAAGTTCCGCTGGGGCATGTTGAAGCCTGATCAGACCTGCCACTTCGTCGAACTCGGCAAGTGGGGCTTCGACAAAGGCATCAGCCTGAGTGGCGCCATGCTCCCGGAAATCGCGCGGCTTAAGATGCTCTTAGCTGACTCGAATCCTGACGTTCAGGCAGTCACGGGCAAGGCGGGCGTGATCCTGGAGGCGTTGCTCGACTTCCTTACCTTGCAATACGCCTGTGCCGTACCTAGAAAGCACGGCAACGCCTATGTGTTGGGTGATCTGCTGGGGGCGGTCAACGGCAAGCTGCTCGCAGCGCTCAGGGTTGAAGCCCTGGACCCAGCCGCTGCCGGTCAAGTAGCAACGACCGTTGAACTGAAGCCTATCCTGGACACGATCACGCAGATGGCACAGGCCAGGAATGTGCTGGGCGCGCACTTCAACCAGACCGGCTTCGACCTTTACCCGGACGACGGCATTCGCTTCGCGAGGCTAGTTGAACAACTGTCCGATGCCCTTGTCTGCCCGGATTACGGCAGGCCGATGAAGGACACGGGTAGCTACTGGCGCAATGGCGGCGATACGCGACGCCTGCATCCACTCAAAAAGCCAACTTGACAATGGCCGCTCTCGAACCTCAGTACATGACCATTCTCAAGAAGGCGCTGGTGGAGCGTTTCGTGCCTTCGTTGCCGCCATTGCTGGACACGACCAAGCCTGCGGCAGAACAACAGGCCAAGCAGCTTTCTCGGGCTTTCAGCGCCTTCGTGCTGCACAAGCTGCTCGACATCACGCCGCAGGCCGCCGCCGCATCCGTGGTGGATGACTTCAACGACAAGGGCATCGATGCGATCCACTATGACGCCACAACCGAGACGCTGTATCTGTTGCAGACGAAGCTGAAGGAGTCAGAGCAGTTCAAACAGGAAGATGCGCTTCCCTTCTGCGAGGGCATCCGACTGCTGCTGAAGCAGGACTTCGCCGCCTTCAACGCGAATGTGCAGGCCCGCCAGGCTGACATCGAAAGTGCACTCGACTCATGCAGCCACATCAAGTTGGTTGTGCCATTCACGGGTGATGGCATCTCCAAGACGGCCAGCGACGCTTTGCAGGCGCTGCTCGACGACGAAGACTTAGACGAAGAGCGGTTGGTCAAGCACGTGGCGTACTACACAGCGACCGAGATCACCCGCGACCTACTGGCGGAGCAAGCCTATCCACAGGTGCACACCGACATCGCCTTGCAGAAGTACGAGAAGGTCGAACATCCACGAAGCACGTATTACGGAGTTGCTCGCTTGGGTGACTTGGTGGCGCTCCACCAGACGCATGGCAAAGCACTGTACGAACGGAACATTCGGTACTTTCTAGGTAGCAGTAAGTCCGATGTCAACAAAGCCATCAAGACCACACTGCACGACGCTCCGGGCGACTTTTTCTATCTCAACAATGGCGTCACTGCCGTCTGCGACCTGATCGAGCCGAAGGCCACCAAGAACGGTGCTAAGAAATTCAAGGTTCGCGGACTGTCCATCATCAATGGCGCGCAGACCGTGGCTTCGGCCGCCGAATTCGTGCACCAGTATCCGGGGAGGAGCATCGACGACGCCAAGGTGATGCTCACCCTTATCAAGGCACCGACGGACGGGCCATTTGGCAAGCGGGTGACCAAAGCCCGCAACCACCAGAACCGTGTTCAGCCCGCCAACTTTGCGTCGCTGGACGAAAACCAGGAGCGGCTGCGGCAGGAAATCGCTCACCTGGGATTCGAGTATCACTATCGCCCAGAGGCGCTGGCGACCGGCCCCACAGCGTTGACGCTGGATGAGGCGCTGAGAGCCCTGGCCTCACAGCAACACGATCCTCGATACGCTGTGTGGCTCAAGAGCGAACCAGCGAAGCTCGCGAACCCTGAGTCCGCCGAGTACCAAGCACTCTTCGCCAACACGCTAACGGGCGCGGCACTGGTCAATGCCGTTTTGTGCCACCGCGCCATCCGCGCCTTGGTTGTTGATTACGAGCTGCGAGCGCCGGCACGCAGCCAAGAACGCCTGATCTACCGCCACGGCATTCACGTCATCACAGCGGTCATGATGAAGCGCCTGCGCAATCGAATAGGCGCCGCAGCTGTTGTCGACGTGGCGGCAATAAATGCACTACTCAGCCAGGCAGACACGCTCGACCAATTACGACAACAGGCGTTCATCTTGGGGCAACAGCGCCTGACCTTTGAGGGGCCACTGGCCTACTTCCGCAACCAGAGCAATGTGACTGCGTTCCTGGCGGATCTGATGGAGACGCACTTCGCGATGACCGACGACCCGGCGATAGCCCCGTTGCGCAATATTCAGACTGCTGCGGACGTCTATCCACGCAAGCGCCTGCTTGACTATTTGTCGAGCCGTGCGCCGCAACTATGAGCACCGCTATGAGCAAGCAAAAACTAGAACTGACTTGGATCGGGAAAGAAAAACGACCCAAGCTGGAGCCGCGCATCCTGCTCGAAGACCCCGAGAAGTCGTACCACGCCAAACATCGCGTAACCGAGAATGACATCTTCGACAATCGGCTGATCTTCGGCGACAACCTTCTTGCACTCAAGGCGCTGGAGCAGGAATTCTCGGGCCGAGTCAAATGCGTTTTTATTGACCCCCCCTACAACACTGGAAGCGCGTTTGCGCATTACGACGACGGCTTGGAGCATTCCATTTGGCTGGGTTTAATGCGGGATCGCTTGGAGCTTATTAAACGACTGTTGGCGGACGATGGCTCGCTGTGGATTACGATTGACGACAATGAAGCCCATTACTTGAAGGTTCTTTGTGATGAGGTCTTTGGCAGGGCTAACTTCGTCGCCAACTGCTTGTGGCAAAAGGTGTATAGCGAGCGCATGGATGCCCGAGGATTTAGCGTCTCCCACGATCATCTACTCGTTTATCAGAGGACCGACGCATTTTTCCCCATCCAGCTACCCAAAGACCAAAATGCGGCGCAATTCGGCTTCTTCGACAAAAGGGCAAACAAATATTACCGGCGTCGCTCCCTTCGAAAAGAAGGCTCTGAGTCGCTGCGTCAAGATCGACCTTCCATGTGGTACCCCATTCCGGCACCAGATGGAAAGGACATTTTTCCCGTAAAACCAGACGGGACTGAAGGTCGATGGCGCTGGAAGAAGGAGAACGTCCCAGCAAATTTGGATCAGCTGGAGTTCATTCAGAAAGACGGAAGGTGGGAGATCTATGTCAAGCAATACCTTGAGGAGAGCCCAACTCGTCCGCCATCTACGTTCTGGCCGAATGAGGAGGTTGGCCACAACCACGAGGCAAAGCTGGAAGTTCGTGCCTTCAACAACGCTGATGTATTCAGCACGCCGAAGCCCGAACGACTACTCAAGCGAGTTTTAGAGATTGCAACCAATCCAGGAGACTTGGTTCTCGATTCGTTTGCGGGTTCTGGGACTACCGGCGCAGTGGCGCACAAGATGGGGCGGCGATGGATCATGGTTGAGCTCGGCGAGCACTGCCACACGCACATCGCTCCTCGGCTGAAGATGGTGGTCAACGGTGAAGACCAGGGCGGCATTTCAAAGGTAGTTGAGTGGAAAGGCGGCGGTGGTTTCCGGTACTACAAGCTCGCCCCTAGCCTCATCGTCAGCGACCGTTGGGGAAATCCGGTCATCAACCCCGAGTACAACGCCGAGCAGTTGGCGGAAGCCCTCTCCAAGCTGGAAGGCTTCACGTATGCCCCATCGGAAGTGCAATGGTGGCAGCACGGGCATTCCAGCGAGCGAGACTTCATCTACGTCACCACCCAAAACCTGTCGGCAGATCAACTGCAGGCACTGTCGGATGAAGTCGGCAGCGATCAGAGCCTGCTCGTCTGCTGTGCAGCCTTCCATGGCGTCACGGCGGCTAAGGCTTCCGAGCGCTGGCCAAACCTGACGCTGAAGAAGATTCCGAAGATGGTGCTGGCCCGTTGTGAGTGGGGCCACGACGACTACAGCCTCAACGTCGCCAATCTGCCAATTGCGGAGAAAACAGAGCCGGCCGAAGAGCCTAAGCCTGCATCCGGAGCCGCCACACGCAAAACCAAGAAATCCGCCGCCACGAACGCGGGGCAAGGCGGTCTGTTCGGGGAGAACGAAGAATGAATGCACGCGTCCAGAACGCCGTAACTGGCCGACTGTCTCTGCGCCCGCCGCAAGCGGAGTCCCTCGCCAAGCTTGCTCGCGCCATCGAAGCCGCGCCGGAGCTGCTTGGGCATGACCAGAATGTGGCGTCCATCCTTGCCACGTTGAAGGCAGAGTTCCCGACGCTGGACGACTTTGAACGCGACTTCCCCTCGCTGTGCTTCTCTCTGGCCACTGGCGTGGGCAAGACGCGGCTGATGGGCGCGTTCATTGTCTACCTGCACCTGGCGCATGGCATCAACAACTTCTTCGTGCTGGCGCCCAACCTGACGATCTACAACAAGCTGATCGCCGACTTCACGCGCAACACGTCCAAGTACGTGTTCAAGGGAATCGCCGAATTCGCTCAGCAGCCGCCCTTGATCATCAAGGGCGACAACTACGACCAAACTGGTGTGGTGGTTCAGGACCAGACGATGGGCTTTGCGCACGACGTGCGCATCAACATCTTCAACATCTCCAAGATCAACTCCGAAGTGCGCGGCGGCAAGGAGCCGCGCATCAAGCGCATGCGGGAAGTGCTGGGCGACAGCTACTTCAACCATCTGGCCAGCCTGGACGACCTGGTGCTGTTGATGGACGAGTCGCACCGCTACCGGGCCAGCGCGGGGGTGCGGTCCATCAACGAATTGAAGCCCCTGTTTGGACTTGAGGTGACGGCCACCCCGTTCGTGGAATCCACGCGTGGCCCTGTACCCTTCAAGAACGTCGTGATGGACTACCCGCTGGCGCGGGCGATGGAAGACGGCTTCGTCAAAGAGCCTGCAGCTGTGACCCAGCGCAATTTCGACGCCAAGGCGCACTCGGCGGAAGAGATCGAAAAGATCAAGCTGGAAGATGGTGTCCGCCTGCATGAGATAACCAAGGTCGAGCTGCTGACCTATGCCCGAGAGAACGGTGTGAAGGTGGTCAAGCCCTTCATGCTCGTGATCGCACGGGACACCACGCATGCCTCGCAGCTGAAAACGCTGATTGAGTCATCGGCCTTCTACGAAGGGCGCTATACGGACAAGGTGATCCAGGTGGACTCCAGCCGCACGGGGGCCGAAGAGGAGGAGATGATCTCCAAGCTTCTGGCAGTGGAGAGCGTGGACGAACCCACCGAGATCGTCATTCACGTCAACATGCTCAAAGAGGGCTGGGACGTGACGAACCTCTACACCATCGTGCCCCTGCGTGCGGCCAACGCGCGCACGCTGATCGAGCAGTCCATCGGGCGCGGCTTGCGCCTGCCATACGGCAAGCGCACGGGCGTTGCAGCGGTGGACCGGCTGAACATCGTGGCGCACGACAAGTTCCAGGAGATCATTGACGAGGCAAACCGTGGCGACTCGCCGATCCGCCTAAAGCAGGTGATCCTGGATGCACCAAGCGCAGACGACAAGAAGGTGAGCGTGCAGGTCAGCTCAGGCGCCATGGCGCGGCTGGGTCTTGCGGAGCCCCCGCCCGTGGCTGCGAGTGCCGTCAGCGCGGGGGCGGAACCGGCCGCCGCGCCTGCGCCCGTGTTCACCACAGAGCGCGAGCGCCAAGCCGCTCGCGTGGTGATGGATGTGATCGGCAAGTACGAGGTGCAGCGTGACCTCGTGCCGACAAGCAGTGCACTGCTCACCCCGGAGGTGCAATCAGCCATCCTGGCTGAAGTGACAGAGCGACTGAAGCCTGCCCAGGGGGAGTTGCTGGCCGAAGTGGACGAGGCCGTACCGGCTCTTGATCTGTCGGCCGTCGTGTCCAAGACCACGGAAATCGTGGTGCAGCAAACCATCGACATTCCTCGAATAGCGGTGGTGCCCACCGGGGAGGTCACCACCGGCTTCCACCCGTTCAAGCTCCGCGCGCTGCCCAACTTTCAGCCAGGGCAACGCGAGATCGTCGGCCAAGAGCTGCGCACGAACCATCAGTTCACCATGAGCCGTGAAGCTGGCCTCAGGGAGCAGCGCTTTGAGGACTACATCGTCAAAAAATTGATCGACTATGACGACATCGATTACTTCACCCAGGCCGAGTTGCTCTACGACCTGGCGGGTCAGGCGGTTGCCCACTACCAGGCGCAGAACTACTCGGAGAACGAGTTGCACGAAGTGTTCGACACCTATGGTGCAGAGCTGGCCCGGCTGATCAGAGCCGAGATGATGGACCACTTCTGGGAAAAGGCCACTGACTACGAGGTGCAGGTCAGCCGAGGTTTCACAGAACTCAAGCCCTACAACTACACTGTAGTCGCAGGGCAGACGGCACACAACTACCGTGAAACGGTGACCGAACTGAGCAAGATCAAGCAGATGTTGTTCGGTGGGTTCTCGCGCTGCCTGTACCCACTGCAAAAGTTTGACTCGGACACCGAGCGACGCTTCGCGGTCATCCTCGAACGCGATGCTTTGAAGTGGTTCAAGCCCGCCAAAGGGCAGTTCCAGATTTACTACAAGCTGGGCAGTGAACAGCCGGAGTACATCCCCGACTTCGTGGCCGAGACAGATTCGACGGTCCTTATGGTGGAAACCAAGAAGCGAGACGATTTAAGTTCGGACGAGGTGAAGTCAAAGGCCGCCGCTGCCGTTCGCTGGTGTTCCCATGCGTCCAGCCACGCGGCCACGGTCGGCAGCAAACCGTGGCGTTACCTGCTGGTGCCGCACGATGAAATCAAAGAGTCGGACCGCCTGACTGCCTTCCTGCGTTTCGAATTGAAGGCATGAGGTACCCAGAACCTGTTCGCAAGCCAGAAGACATAAAGAATCCCTCAGCGGCCACTCGCTCGAAAGCGTGAGCGCCGATGGGTGCAGTATTGGGCGAGATTGTGAGTGGCTGACAGCACCTGGTCAATACTGGCCTTTTGCGATGGCGCTGAGAATCTGTATCGCAATCCTGATTATTTGACCGTCAGGTTTTGCGGGCTGTGGCTGGAGACAGTGCACGAGAAAGCTGCGCCCAGGTGATACAGCAGTCTGAATCCTCGTCGCGGGCAGGGGCCAGTTGCGCCACGAGCGGAAATCGGTGACCACGCGAGATATGGAAACGTACCCTAAGCGCCGTGCCAGCCTTGCAGCGATGTTGAACTGACAGGACCCAACCCTCGCTCGCTAGTCTATGCGCTGTGCACCCACTGGGACACCGCTGAAGTGATAGTGGGACTGTCGCGCGAGTTTGGAGTACTCACTTCCACCGAGTGCTAGTTCAAGTTCTCAACAATACCCAGGTGCCAGTTCTGCACTGCCCACTCCCTCCAAGACATTCAAGTCCGCCAACAACAGCCGATAATTTGCACCACACAAACTTGCCTTGGGTGAGCAATCCACCTGCCATTGGCGCAGGACATATCCGGCCACAGCTGCACGCACAGTCACGTGCAACGCACCGTTCGCCATGCCAAAATCCCTCTCCACCGATGCCGGGTGTTTGTGCGCAGGGTGAGGCATTAATTCCAATGGCACCATGCGCTGCCATTGCTCATCAGCAGCTGGCCGCTCATGCTGCAGCACCCTAGCGTTGGCCAATGTAGCTTTTACAGGAGTCACCTTCTCCATCCGCGTCAGCACCAGATCGCGGAACTCACCCTTGATGCGGTCGTAGGCTCGCACATGCCATCGTAGACCGGAGTCTACAAGCGCATGCGGAACAATCTCCCTGAGCGTTGGGCCCGTCTTGATTGAGTGGTAAGTGAGTTGGAGTGGATAGCTGCCATGAATGGCTCGGGTCACTGTGGCCAGAACATCGAGCGCAGGCTGGTTCAATCGCGCGGGAACTTCATGCGGTAATACCGCTCCGGCATCGTCCCGCTCGCCATCTCCAAAGCCGGAAGTCAATGCGGACAGCACACGGTAGGCCTGATGCTGAAACAATGGCTTGAAGGTCTGCAGGTATCGATACACCTTACCCTCATATTCCACGTTCTGAGGCGCCAAGTCGCGATACAACATCAAGTCCCTGGTACCCGCCGCCGTGGCTAGGCCAAAACGGTCTAGAACGTTTTTACGAGTGACTTCGCCAAAAAACCATAGCCGAAATTCAATGTACGCCAGACGTTCGCGTTGGGCACTGGCTAGCTCTTCAATTGCTGGGACTATCATGGTGCTCATTTCCTAGGAAGCGTAGAAACGCGAGTAAATGTTTGAGGGCAAGGTGATTATTGATCAAATACGATCATTTTGATGCTATTCTTCAAATAAGATCATTTTGATCTTATTTTTGGGGATCCTGATGTGCCAGCAAATACCCGATCAAGCGCCACTCCGTAAGGCCGTTGTTGCGCTCAAGCCTCTGGTCCGCCCCGTATCAGCGGAAACCATCGAACTCCTGCAACATCTTTTAGAAGATGCGTTGGCAGGACGTGTCACTGGGTTAGCGCTCGTAGCTCTGCATTCCGACGGACGGTTTGACCTGCGCATACGTGGTGATGCCACCACCGAGTCCAACCAAATGGGCGTGGCTGGCATGCTGGCTGGGCTGCAAAAAATGGTACTGGAGTTGTAATGAAACAGTACCGTCATCACTTGGTGAGCAACCATGTTTGAACACCAACCAAGCCCACCGAACCAGGACCCGTATGGTCTTTACCGGCGGCTTGTCGAAATGCATGGCCAAGGGGTACGTGACGTACTCGTGCGGCGACTCATTCGCAGATGCCAAAAGCAATCCGTTGGCCTGCTAGGAGATGCAGGACTCAAAAATCTGTGGGAAGAAATCTGCATCGCCATCCGGACAGACCATCCGATGCGGGATCTCTATGAATCTCACTTGGAAACTCACCTCACCGCTTTGGTATTGGCGCTACCGGTGCTCGACCAGCAAACCCTGTGGCTAACAACCTATGAAGGCACCAAATACGCCACTTCCCCAGATTGGACACCGGGCGAAGAGCAATCCGCCACGCCATGGCCATCCTTAAAACCTAGCGAATGGCCTCTGGACATACGCAAAGTCGCCATCGAAATCATCAACGACGATGTGCTCTATGAATGCGTCAACTACGACAACAAGCGAATTCGTGCATACGAAGGCCGATAGGTGACGATACTACGATCGTTACTTCAGCTCATTATCATCGCACCACTATGGTTAAGACCCTTACATTTCTGTAAATATGGCACAGCCCATTCACTCAAAATAAGTCAAAAAGGAAGATTGATATGAGTCTGATTCAACCCCTACCCGCTGGTGCTCTGGATATCGTGGGTGACATCCATGGTGAACATGACGCCCTAGTCAGCCTGCTCGATCATCTAGGCTATGACCAACATGGGCACCACCCACAAGACCGCACCCTGGTGTTTGTTGGCGACTTTTGCGACCGTGGCCCCAACAGTCCCGCCGTGCTGGCGCTGGTGCAGCACTTAGTGGAATCTGGGCGAGCGGTGGCGATTCTGGGCAACCACGAAATCAACTTGCTGCGTGAAGAAGCCAAAGATGGATCAGGCTGGTTTTTTGATAGCCGCGCCACCAAGGATGAGCCCAAATACGCACCTTTTCATCGACCTACACCCGAAGAGCGTCAGCAGATCGTGGCGTTCCTATCCGAATTGCCGATTGGACTGGAGCGTGAAGATCTCCGGGTCATCCATGCAGCTTGGCAGGACGC
>JACCDS010615418.1_pt1 | contig 14183 bp, 11 predicted proteins | sample 7446441 | NCBI WGS metagenome assembly JACCDS01 (sample SAMN15323445, study PRJNA562643) | freshwater metagenome | isolation source: river surface water | place: USA:Blue River Watershed | collected 2017-08-17 | reverse complement strand
TGGGCTCGCGCCTCGGGACCGAAGGAGAACTTACCCTTATTGAACTTCGACTCCATCTGCAGCTTCTGGAAGTGCTGATGGACCGTGTGCATGAAGTTGTAGGCATCCACGAAGATATCCACGGGTTTCCCGGCGTGCAGCGCGGAGCTAAGCTTCTGCCGGGTCGATGTCTTGACGGCCTTCTTGTCGCTACGCAGGGACTTCTCACCTGCGATGAAGCGGCGAAGGGCGTCGCCTTCCTTTCCGTCAATGACCTTGGCATCCACCAGCTTCTCGATCGCGGAAACAAGTCCCGGCAAGGCTTCGTCGGGGGCGCTTCTTACACCGGCCATCATCGCGGTGGTGACCCCACCCAGGGCCTCGGAAGGATTGAGCGCCTGGCGGCACTTCATCACCTCTTCACGCAACGTGGCGTGAGCCCTGACGAGTTCCGGGCTAGGAGTAAGGACCATGGCCATCAGCCGGTCCAGTTCTTCGAGCTGTCGGCCGAGGGCGGGCAAGGCTCGCTCGCGATTCAGTTCCCAACGCTGCAAAATATCCTGCTCGAGGACCGCCGCCTTCGTCTTCTCCAGCAGCTCCGTGGTGACCTTATCTAAGCGTTCGAGTTCAGCCTGCTCGGCTTCCGCCTTGATCAGTTTCGCCAACCAAGGCCGCACGATCTCCGAAACCTCATGCTGGACCTGCTCGGCAGCATGACGCGCGTAACTGTCCTTAATTTTCTGTAGGCTCTCCGGCGTCGCGCCTCCGCAGTCTTCGACCTCCTTCAGCTTGTCCTTCGCGGCTTTAAGTTCGGTTAATGCCTTCTTGCAGGCCGCCTCTGCCTCATCGCGCTCCTTTTCCACTTTCTCCAACCTAGCCTGGTCGGCCTTGCCAGCCGCACCTGCCGCCTCTTCGGCCGCCTTTTTCTTGGCTCGGACAGCGGCCTCGTTCATTCGCTCCTGTACCTTGGCCCACTTGAGCTGGGCGTCTTTGAGCTCCTTCTCAGCCTTGACGGCCCTGAGCTGGGCTAACTGGGTCACCTTAGTCTCATCACGAAGCAGCAAGGAGCCGACCGTGATCAATTCGTCGTTCAGTTTCTTTGCCAATAACTCGACGGCCTTTTCGTCGGGAATTGGGTCAGTGGCGGCTGCAGCCCCCTCCAAAGGAGCGTAGAATCCCTTTGCGGCGCGCTCGCCATTTCGAAGGTATTGCAACCCTGCGATGCAACAGAAAGTACGGACAGGTCCTAAGCACTTGAGGACCGCTTCGGCGTGTTTAGTGAAATATGCATCCCCTTCGACGATTTCGAACGGCTCGAGAACCTGGCCGTAACTGATTTCACGGAGCAGGAGCGCCATGAACTGAGGGAGTCTGGCGGGGTGCTCGGCGAGGTGTTTCTTCACGGCCTCGACCGGAGACAAGCTCTGATCCAGCTCCATGCCCTTGATCATGTCCTCCAAGTAATCCTGGGAAAGCGTCCCGAGGTCCTCCGCCAACTGAGCCAAGCAGGTGGATGCAGTCGGTCGCTCTTGAACGATTTCCGTCATGGGGTGACCTCACCCTAACCCAGCCCCCGGGCTACTGAAGCCAATTATTACTTTGGAGGATCAACTATAATACGGCGCCACTTTGCGCCCCCCTAGCGTGCATAATCATGGACACGCTTACTAGCCGCCCATTACGTCGCCGGCGGTCAGAAAATCCGCACCTTCGGCGCAACTTTGACGACCTGGCTGAGATCCTTTAGCGCTCCAACTGAGCGCGCCTTGGCAAGCTGTGGCTCCGACCGGGCAAGCTGGCGGCAGAGCTCCAGGCGTTTCGACAGAAACGCCCGGAGAATCTCGATTCGCTGATCGCCACGCGGCAGCCGTAGTCCGATTTCAATTCCAGTCTCATATCCCTCCTTGAGCAGATTCGCCGAAGTAACGATCGCCGAAGGGGCCTGAGCTTCATCGATTAGGAGCATCTTGGCATGCATACCTGGACAGATTAGTACCTTCGCCCCGGCCTCGGTGAGGCGTGCAAGCGTCGGAAGGTTTGTCTGGTGATCATGGGCGATGACCGTCACCGACAACGTAGCCGCCGCCGAAATCAGGCGTTGGATTACCCGGCAATCCTCCTCGAGCAGCCAAGTCGTGACGACAATACTATGCTCAGCCTGGTCGATCAGCAACAGGGCATCCTTCTGCAGGCTCAGATTCGGCTGAGTCATGAGTAAGCGCTTTAACTTCGGCGTTGCGGCGGGCCCTCCGCTAACGGCTTGGTTTTGGTTTGGCAGGATATCCTTGGCCGGGCGCCAATGCATAGCCCATCGCGCGAAAGCGGCTAACTCCACCGACTCTTCCGGTGTGAGCTCCAAAAGCAATTCGTGCGAATTCCCTGCCGGCTCTTCCGATGATAGGGCGGAGGGCATAAGGTCGCCGGAAAACAAGGCTCCGATCGGTTGCTCGTCCGCCCCGAGTCCGCCGATCCAATATTTCGCATGGTGCTGGGGAATAACACGGACCATGGCATGCTCGCGGGCCAGGCGCTCCTGCAGCTTGGCTGGACTGAAAATCCGGGCAGAAGCATCAGGGGAAGTAGCCTGACGGGCCTGCGCGCTGACCTCTGCGGCGGCCAAGTAACAGTATTTGGCCGACAACTCCTCTAGGATGTCATCAAGCCCGACCGTGAAGGCCCCTATCATCAAAGAATGCGACGGGGCAAAGAGCTCGAGCAGACGACGACGATGGTCGGCCGCTTCCTTTGCGGCCAAGACGCTGAGTGGGGTGTTCATCGGGGGAAATGGAGGAAGAAGCCTCGGCGAGAATGGGCCGCGCGGGTAGGTGACGAGGTCCAAGCAGCGAAGGCCGCGCAAAGCGCCTCGTCGTTGACAGGGGCGGGCTGGCCTGCCCGTCGTGCATAAGCCCCATAATCCTCTCGCAAGGCTTCTAGGGTGACGATCGCATCACGCTTGAATATTTTGGCGAAATACCAGTGCAGCGCCTGCTGCGGAGAAGCCGCGGCGAGACGGCCTTTGATTTTCAAGTCCCAGCCTTGGCTCGGGACGCGCTGTTCAAAGGTCAGACTGCAAACATCGATTACCGAGCGTTCAAGGGCATTCTCATGAGCATAGGTAAACGATCCGTCCGGCTGCTGGATAAAGCCTGCGTGCGCCAAGATGGGTTCGACCTGACGCTCACCAACGTCGGGCAGAAGACTGCCGGCAAGGCGATCGAGCATCCTCTTCAGCGGAGTCGGCGACTGATTCAGCGTCTCTACCTTCTTAACTTCCCATTGTGCGGGCTGACTCTTGTTAGCCGGACGCCATTCCGAAGCCACTAAAGCCGGCATCGAGCTGCAAAACATCCTTGATCCTTCAGATTTAAGAAGAAGAGCTTCAAAGCTACGGCCATCCGAGCTGGACACGCCATCTTCAGCTAATGCCACCCACTTGGCCCGCGCATCCAAACGCTGAATAAAGCGCCCGATTGGCGTGCTTGCATCGCCTTGAAAGGAATCCGCCGGCGCGAACTTATCGAGGTGATCCTTCGCGTCTAGGCGGGCGACCAGATGCAAAGGGTGGTCTTCCGCTTGCCCCGGAGCCAAAGCCTCAAGCATGCCGACCGCCATCACAGAGCTATGCAACGGAGCCCAGGCCCGGCCTTCGCGCAGACTGGCTTGGCCGTAGTCGGACAAGTCATACTTGCCGTCCCGCGGGATGAGTAATTCGCACGCGATCGCACCTTTCAGCAAAGTCTCAGCGACCTGATATAATCCGCCACCTAGCAAGACCTTGTTGATGGCCGCGGCATCCACGCCATCCAGAGCCTGGGCAAGCTCGAGCACGGCTAGCATCTGTCCGCCGGCCTGATATTTGAAAAGCTCACCGTGGACGATAAGCTGGGTGAGTTTCACCCTTTTTTCGGCGATGATGTGCATGTTATCGAGGGAAGGCTTCGTCGACGATGCTTCGCGCGACATCCAGATTCTTGGCTTCGATCCGGGTGACCGGGTAGTCATGGAGAGCGTCCAGCATCGTGCAGGCTTGGCCGGACGCTTCCGCCTCCTCGGTGCGGCTCGGGATATCTTCCAGAATTACCATGCGTGAGCGCGCCCGGGTGAAGGCGACATTCATTCGGTTAAGTGATCGCATAAAAGGAGTCTGACGATCACGTACCAACGAGAGGATGACCAGGTCTGCCTCGTGGCCTTGGCAGCTATCGACGGTATTGGCTTCGACATCGACACCGTCGAAGAGGTCGCCATGTGCTTCATAAAGATACTCCACCAACCGCTGACAAAGCTGGTTCTGATTTTTGTAGGTACTGATAAGATAGGCCCGCCAAGGATCTTCGCCGGGCGACTTTGGGTTGGCCTTTGCCCAAGCGGCGAAATCCAAGAGCTCCTTGACGGCGAGAACGAGCTGCCGGGCGCTTTCGCGCTCGCGGTCTTGGTGGGCGGGCGTCAGCTCCGCGGGGTCAGCGGCGGTTAATACGACCAGACGCCCCTCCCAACTCATATCATTTGAGTGCAAGCGCGGCTTCTCTTTGGCGTTGTCCGGGGTATGCAGCATTCGGCCCTTGTAGACATGCTCTTTCGCGAAATCAGCCAGGTGCCTTGGCATCCGATGCTGGTACTTGAGTTTTACCATGCGGGATGCCAGCCCTTCGCGAAGCGGGCGCACGATTGAACGGGCCGACGGGAGGCCTTCGGCCTGACCAATCAAGGCTTCCAAGACGGAGGGCAAAGCGATGGCCATTGCCTGTTCGGTGGCTTGCTCTAGGCTAACCGTATTTCCCTCGGCATCGTGGACCACGTAAGTAGCCAAGGCACCGACGGCGGCGTTGCGTTCTTGGACCATACGGCGGGCATGAGAATCATCCTGAAAACGTACGGCCCTTTCTTCAAGCGAAGCCTTGATGGCAGCCTGGAGCGCCTTGCGGAGCTCAGGCTCGCGGGCGTTCGAAACCGGCTGGGAGACGTTTTCTTCCGTGGATGCCACCGGCCGGCCCATCATGGCCGCTAGCATCGTCGCCCCTAGCTCGGCTTCCTCGCAGAACGGGGCTAATTGATAAGGATCGCCGACGATAATCCAGCGCTTCGCGCACATCGCAGGAACCAAGAATTCATCCAATGTGGTCTTACTGGCTTCATCGAGAATCAGGTAATCGAATTCCGGGTAAGTGCCCGTCTCACGGGCCTGGCGCACCGCGGGGTGCTGCAAGATGCCGATGGTCGTACCGCAGACCAGATTAGCGCCCATCAGAATCGCATGGAGGATGCCGCCCCGGACTTCAGGGTGTCCGTATTCGTCCGTCGTCCCATCGACCGACTCCAGCATCCGACGGGCAGCTTGGGCTTCCGGCTGAGTCGAGTCCGCCAAAGGCTTCAAGTGGCCCTGAAGGCGTTCTCGATGGGTTCGCAGGAAATTCTCGATAAGCAAAGGTCGGACATGATCTGAAACCTTCGCCGGCCTGCCGACCCGAACAGCCACGACACCCACTTCATCATCACGCGTCGGTGTCTTTTTGGTCCGGGCGAATTTTTCGAGGACATTGTCCACGGCCACATGCGTGGAACCGACCATGAGGACTTTCTTGTTAGCCCTTACGGCCTGGCGGATAAATTCGCAGATGGCGGTCGTCTTACCAGAGCCAGCAGGGCCCCAGACTACCGTGAAATCCTTACCGTTCAGCGCCTTCTCTACGAATTCACGTTGTTGTTCGGTCCCCATGATTTCGGGCTTGGTCAGCTCGATCCAGCGATCTTCTGGCAGCGGCACATGGGGTGACGGCTCGAACTCAAAATCGGCCTCCAACATCTGCTTAAGGGGTTCATGCTGCTTACCAGGGCGGTTCAATAGCATCTCGGCGAACTCACGCTTCCGAAGCAGCACTTGGACCGACTGCTCAAACCAGATCGACCGGTCACGAGTGTGGCCCTTGAGATAATCGAAGGCTTCCTCCGAAAGCTCGAAGAGCCCCTCCCCAATGACCTTGATCTCGAGTTTCTTGAAATCCCCCTTCCGTCGCATGCCAACGAGGTCTTTCTCTTTGAAACTTGAATCGTGCCGCTGGCCTAGTTGCGCGGTACGAGCGTCTTCCGACGTCTTAAAGGCCCAGGCCGTCTCAGAGTTAATATTCGGCCTGGCGATGGCCTTCCACCCTGCCTCCTCGTCCAATTGCTCAACGCTAGCAGGCGCCATGGTGGCGTAAAAGTTCTTCTCGATGACCAGCCGGCCGGCCGCGGCACGCTGCTTGGCCCGCTTATCGCCATAAGGCTGCAGGTACCAACGCCCGGCAGGAGCCACATAGGCCCGACGCTCGCGCATGGATCGAAGACTGTCGTCCAGGTAACCGATTAGCGCCCTCAGCTGGGCATCGGCGCCGGCGTACTCATTGACTACTTGCTGTTCGGGTGGCAGCGCTTCGTTGCTGATGTGGGAGTTTCCCATAAACGTCTTTTAGATGTTTTAAGTATGGTTTCAAGCCCTACGGACTCGGAGTCTGGTGAGAGCGCGGAGAAGGCTCAGTGAGCGGAGCGCGACTAGTTTTTCCATGACCATACGATGCCCACTCCTAACAAGGCATCAACTGGCCTCGGACTGACTCCGATGGGTATCTTGATCAGCCTTAGGGGATACGGCCATTTTCCTTGTAGATTCTCAATTAAGTGGGCGAAAAATTGTGTAGCAGTTTAGGGAGGACCTGTCTGCGGGCCTTTCAAACTTTGCTTAATGTAATGACTTTACGACGGCTGCGCCATCGACAGGAATCAACCTGTGACACAGCAAACCCCCAGTCCCGCCCTTGACCCTCTCTGGAGGGAGATGTCCCTGCCTCATTATCTTAAGGAGCTACGTACGCACCTGCAGGAGGTGTGGCAGGCAGACCCGGCTACGCCTAATCCGGAAATCGCCAAATTCGAAACGTTACGCAAGGCCTTGGAGAAAAAAGGTGCAGCTGCCAACATCTCGGATGCCAAGAAATTCCTGCAAGATTCGATAGGGATCATCATCCGTCGGCTGAAGGGCGAGATTCTTGGGAAGGAAGCTAGCGTGCTCGGTGATGCCAGCCAGGTAGCCTTAGCCATCAGGAATGAGGAGGAGTTGCTCCGCTTGATCTCCCCAGACTTCGCGTTGAATCCCAGCGGTCGCTGGCCGGGGCCGGTCGGCTATCGCTCGGCCCTGAACCACCTGATCGCCGTCAGCATCCGCGTGCACTCGATGTACCCGGAGACGAAGTTCGACGTGATCCTGCGAGCTTCCGCCCGGCGCATCCTCGTCCCGGCCATCGCGCATAACCTGACCTTCCTGCGTCGGAGCGCCCCCGCAGCGTTTAATTTCCTCCTGAAGACCGATGACGGCATCGAGCGACTAAGCGGTGGCCGCGAAATCGCCAAACCCGCTCCCGGCCTGATGGCCGAGGAAGAGAGCATGGCGACGGAAACCTGGATCAGGCTGTTGAACGCGACCCTGCATTTTGCGCGGAAGAACCTGGAAGACGCCGGGAACCTGTTCACGGAAATCAAGCGGCTCACCCTAGAGCATGAGATTAACCCAACGGGTAGCACCCTCTGGAACGAACTCAGCCTCATCGCTTCAGGTGATCTTTCGATCGATGAGCTACTGGTCTCCCGCGTGACGACCGACCTGCAAGACAAGCTAGGGGCAGCCCCGCCCCGGCCGATCGTGTTCTGCGCCCGGGCCCGCTTCGGCCTCCTGCGCTATTCCTACGCGATGTCCGAAGAGCGCGAGCAAGTCGCCAAGGAGACGGCGAAGGCGCTCGCGGTCACGTCTGAATTCTTCGACGGCCTCCAAACCTTGACGGGGAAGAATACAAAGCTGTCCGACGAAGCCTGTATCCGCGCCTTCGGCTGGGCTTACCTTTGGTCCCGCCATCTCCTGCTGGGACGCTCCGACGATAAGCGCATGGAGGCGGCCGTCTTTAAAGCCACGCAAGACAAGGCCGGGGCCCTGCTGGAGAATCTCCTCTACCAAGTCTACTGCCACGCAGAGAAACCTGAGTACCGGCAATTGGCGCTCCGATATGTCGCCGGCTTCCTGACAAACCCACGCTTCGTTCGGCCGCTGACCCTAAGGTTCGACCATCACAGCAAAGCCAAGGGCTACGTAGAAGAGATGGCCAAGGCTGGTTTGCCCGGCGGGCTCGTCTCAATGATGAAAGCTCGCCTCGAGCTGCACCGAGCCTTCGCCTTGGAGAAGAAAGTCGGTTTCGCCGAAGCGCTCCACGCCGCCTTGGCTACTTATGCGGACACCTTGAAGTCGATCAGCGCCACGGAACATTCAGACAACATGATGGATGGCGAAGTCGCCGCCTGGGCCATTCCGGAGATGCGCTACGCCGTCGAGCTGCTGAAGAAGACCGTGACCGAAAAAGGTAACGAAAAGAAATCGAAGATCAGCGAACTGGAGCGCATCCAGAAAGCTTTGGACATGGTCGGCGAAATGCAGTTCGGCGTGTACTTCAACCAAGAGGAAGAAGCCGGACGGCTGGAAAAGGGCCTGAAGCTGGGCTGCGCGGATTTAGGGTAGGCCGATCGCCCCTAACCCAAAAGTCCGTTTAAAGGGCTTTTAGGGCCTCTATTCGGGGTTATAGGGGGCCTGCCCTAAGGGGGGAGCTGATAGTCCTTAGGGGGCCCAGAGGGGTCATTGGAGCCCTCCATAAGGGGGTCATTTTCGAGGCATGGAAACACCCATGCCCACCAAAACATCCCGACCTCGGCGCGTCTGCATCATCGGCGCCCGGGGAGTCGGCAAATCCAGCCTGGTCAAGGCTGCCCTTCCGAGGCTCGACGGTTGGGTCCATCTCATCGGATCCGAAATCCTAAGCTCGCTGCTACCAGAAGGCCAGACCATGGCCGCTTTGGATCCTCAGCAGCGACGGGACTACCGTCATCTCGCGGCCGCCGTCATGCTTAAGCAGGATCTGGCCGGTAAGACGGGGCTGCTTTGCGAAGGCCACTGCGCCCTTTATTCGGACCGTACGGGGACCGCCGAAGAAGTCTTCACCGAGGCCGATGATGCCCTGTTCACGGAGATCATCGAATTGATCGCCCCTGCCGATGAAGTGCTCCGCCGGCGCCAACGAGACCAAGTTAAGCCGCGCCCCCTGACCTTGCAGGCCATCGAAGCTGAAATCTTCGCCGAACATCAGGCCGCCCGGAAGGCATGCCTACGTAGCGGCTGCAAGCTGACGACGCTTGGAGCCGACGACCTGAACGGCCTTCTCGCCACTCTCTATGCCAAATAAGCCTACCATGAGAATCAGCCACACCTCTAATTTGGGTAAAATCCGCGAACTGGCCATCAGCCATATCGCACGCCTGCAAGGCCGCCCCCTGGTCCTGCTGGACGCCGACCACACCTTGGCGCCCGTGGACGCCAGCAAGACCTTCTTCAAGGAGGCGGGCTGGTCGAACCAGGTCATGATCGCGAACTTTGATCGTTATGGATACGAGCCTCGGTCGTTCGAAATCCACCGCCGCATCCATTGGCCGGAAAGCCGGGACTTCGAACAACGCTGCGCGACGGCGGCCAAAGCCATCAAGCTCTCCCACGCGGTGAAGCGCTTCCTCGCGGAAGCCACCAGGAAGGCTCATGTCGTCGTCCTTACCGGAGGGCTTTCCCCGGTCTGGAACCGCGTCCTGACGGAAGCCGGATTCCCGGAAATACCCGTCTACGGCACCGTCGAAGCCGCACCCAGCCTCCTCTTTACGAGCGCTGGCAAGGGAGCTTTTGCCGCTGCCTTGGCGCCCTTCGCTTCATGGTCCGTGGCCATCGGCGATTCGGAGATCGAAACAGACATGATGCTCAACTGCGAGCATGCGGTCGTCGTCGCGAGGCTGTGCAAGAAATCGCAGCAGCTGAATCCGCGTCTCATCCAAGCGGTCCGGCACCACCCCCAGCTATGGTGCACGTCGCACGACGACCAACGCCACGCCGACCTGCCGTTCTCGGCATGGGAGGACCTATTTACCCACCTTGAAACCAAACACCAACACCGCCATGCCGCTTAAGCACCATTCAGCCCGACCCGCCGCCCAGCTCCTCGCGAACCAGTCGCGCAGGGCCGATATCGACGCCCGATCGTTGAGCGAAGCCCATCACGAGATCGGCCGCTTCCTCGCATATGGGCTAACCGACGTCCTCGAGCTGGAAAGCTACACGATCCAACACTGCCAAGGACCGCGCGAAGGCGTCCGGATCAAAGACGAACACCGCGTGTCGGTCGTCTGCCTGATGCGCTCGGGGCAATATCTGGCCGACGGTCTCCGTGACGTCCTCCGACAGGCGCCGATCTTTCCGGTCACGCCGTGCCGCTCGTCAGGCCTGACGGAGAAGGATACGCGCATGATCCTCAATGCTTCTCCGCACACCATCGTGGTCGTGGATGCCGTCGTGAATACCGGCGAGTCCCTGCGGCCCGTCCTGGCGCAACTGGCCGCAAACTCTGGCGCGCGTCTCCATGTCCTGGCGGCGGTCGCACCTACGTCTACCGCCGAGAAGCTAGCCGGCGATTTCCCGGCCGTGACCTTCGAATACCTCCGCCTTTCTGAAAACCAGTATGTCGGCAAAGGACACACGGACACGGGCGACCGGGTCTTCGGTCACGTCGCGCCCCCGACAACCCACGGATAATCAATTCACAAGCGCCTACCTCATACAAAAAGAAGTTCACTCGTGATCTATCCCATCCTCAAGCCAGCCCAAGAACTGACATCGAAGATTCAGCGCTGGGTGCGAATCCATCGAGCCCGATTTGGAATCCTGGCCGAATACCGCCCGAACGGCGAAGTAAGGTTGATAGCCGCCACCCAGCCGCCGCTTCTCTCCGCAGACAACATCTCGGGGTGCACCCTCAGCGTGAGGGATAACTCCCTCATCATCGCCTGCGCCGAGGCCTGCGCCGAAATCGAGAAAGCCGTCACGGAGTTCCTCCGCAAAGCCAAGTTGATCGGCCAAGGCCAGCCGACCGGGCAGGTGGAAGTATTCGTGCGCAAGAACATCCGACACGCACATGAGATGGGCCGGCCTGTCTCTGACGCAGCCAAGGCCAAGCGCAAAGAACGCAGAGAAGAATCTCTCAGCGATCGTCCGCCGGCACGATTCGATACCGTCCTCGACGCGGCGGTCGCGGCGGCCGAAGCCGCCGGTCCTTGGCTCGTTCTCCATGAACGGGCCATCAAGACCGCGCGCGAATCGCATTATCTCGACCCCGACTATGTCTACCAGGCTCTCATCGATCTGGCCCATGCGGCCCGGCACAGCAGCGATAACAAAGGACTGGGCATGCCCTGGGCGGACTTCCTGGGGCAGCTGGGCTCCCATGACTTCGTGCCGAACACCTCGAGCTACACGATTGAACGCTATTTCGGTGATTATCACATCAACTACCGGGGTGAGATGCGGTGCATCCAGGCTCATATTCGCCAAGGGAACGGCTCGGCGGACGAATGCCTCCGCATCTACGTCGTCCAGCCGCGAGCCTTCGGAGACCCCATCGTCATCGGTCAGATCGGAGCCCATCTTCCCACCGCCGAACGCTCACACTGAGACTTTTCGCTTCCCCATGAAACCCAAGAAGACGAACCGCCGAGGCGGCTCTCACCTGGGTAAGCGACAAATCATCCGTTTCGTGCGACAAGTGCCCTCGGGGTTTGGGCCGGGTCGGGGAGCCTAAGGGTAGACATGCAACCCATCATTCCCTCCCTGCCCTTCCTCGCCTTCCCCTCAGAAAAAGTCCTCGCGGAGTTCCGCCCAGTCCGTGGCCTGCTCTTCGAGACGCCGGCCAGCCGCAAGGATGTCGACCAGCCGTTCGAGGAGTTCCGCTCGCTGAAGGACCTCCTCGACTTCAGCGATCTCCACGACCCCCGCCCGCTCATCGAAGCCATCGCCAAGGAGATGGGCTATGACGCCGAACTGCTGGCGGCTGGCGAAGGCGAGACTGGCATCCCGGGCCATTCCTGGACGAGCTACGCCGACGAGAAGTGGCTGCCGATGCTCGTGCGCTGGCAGGCCGACGACGCGAAGCTCCTGCTGACGTTCGTCGAGACCCACGACCGGGGCGACATGCCCGATCTGCGCCTGACCATCCTGGGCGACACGGCCGCGCTGCCGATCCTGCGTCGCTTGGTCGTAGCGCTGACGCCCTTCCACCTGGCCCAGCCTAGCCACACCCGCGGCGAAGTCATGGTCGACGGTAAGCCACGCATGCTGGGGCTGCCGGAAATCGCGTTCACCCGCTTCCAGTCGCTAGCCAGCATCTGGGCCAGCGCCGATGGCGTGATCAGCCCAGAGCGCATGTCGGAGATGGCTGATATCGCCCGCTCCTGCAATGTGAGCTCAGGCCGGATCGATGCCGAGGCCCCGATCACCGAGGACACCCTGCAGCTGATACTTCACCCAGGGCAGCCGCTAGCGACGACGTACAAGCGCGAACAACGCCTCTCGCCGGAGGTGATCGAGATCATCCAGCGACAAAGCGTCGAAGATATCCGCCGGATGATGACGGAAGATCTCGGCCAACACTTCGGACCGCCCCGCGGTCTGTTCCCGGCCAATATCCTCCTGCGTGTCATCGAAAGCCAACCCGCGCCCCTGGTGGCGCAACGGCTGCATCTGGCCGGCATCATCCACGAGATAGAGCACTGCCCGGCCGGCTCGAAGCATCTGCCGATGAGCCGGCCGTTCAGCACCTTCCGCCTGGCGCTTGGCCACACTTCGGTCGGTCCGGCCTTCCGCCATCCTGATGGCGACGTCCTGCAAGGGACGGAACATCGCCTCTACGGCCCCGAAGGCGCCACCGGTCAGGACCTCGTCAGCCTGGCGATCATGGCAGCGGAGTTCGGTCTGAAGCACCTCGACGAAGAAGCGACCCCGGAGGAACGGCTCAATCCGCCGAAGCTCGGCTGGGCGCTGAAACACCTCGCGGAACTCCGCCTCAGCCCGGGTGCGCCGCGCTTCCGCCTCCTGCCCTTGGAGAAACCCACCTACGGCATCCACCGCGGCCTGCCCGTGCGCGTCGACAAGACCGTCCTGGCCTGGCGCTCCGACGACGAGCTGGCGCTGGCGATCGACTTCCACCACTCCGCCGCAGGCACGCATCTCGCCCGCTTCCGCAGGTGTCCGGTGCCTGCGAAGAAAGCGTGACGAAGCACAAGATAACTTTAAAAACCATCGTCACTACAGATATGAAAATAATCCTTAACAGACGACAAATGGCGTATCTGATGGATGAATATCGAATTCACCAGATTACCCCGGATCATAACAATGTAGCCGGGTCTTATATGATAGTGCTTCACCATCGCCAGATTTCCCGATCTGTTTTGCTCGTAACCAGCTACTCCGTCGAAGAAGGACTCCCGCGGAAGAGCGACATGAAACCCCCTGCTACAGTCATTTGGGCGGACTATAGCACCGTAGCGGACTTAGAAGAACTAGATGACTAAATAGCTGGCCAGGCGGGCTTGGCAGGCATGGCTATCCGAGTCCGCGGGACATAGGCGGAAAAACGGGCGGACGGCTCGGAGAGCCGTCCCTGCCTGGGCCGGGGTTAAGGTTGTTCCGGGGGCTTGGGCGGCTCGGGTTTCTTTTCTTCGAGGTAGTCGCGGAAGTTGTCTTCCGTATCGCAGAACTCCTGCTCGTCGACATCGGCAAAGTCCGAGTATTGGAGCTCGTCGGTGTCCACTTCGTCGCCGGCGCGGATCCGGGCTTCAATCGACTCGGGCTCGGTCGGGTCGAGTTCTTCGAAGATGTCGTCGGGTTCGTAATCTGATTCGTCGGAGTTTTCCATGGGGCGCGGGAGGATGCAGGCGGCTCGCGTGTGTCAACGAACGTCGGAAGCCTCGGGATTATTAAATGTCGCACGAAATCGTAGGAGCGTATCGCCGCGACCGCCTGCGCTGAATGCGAGGTGTCGCATGAATAGCCTGGGTGGTATTCATTGAAAAATATTCCTTGCGCGGTGGCCGGAGACCCACAGAACCCCGCTCCCGTTTTTTGAAAGTCGAAGCCCGAGTCGGATCTCACCTCGGTCTGAAACCTAAACCGGAACTCACCGCGGTCAGTCAGCCGTCGATCAAAGGGCCGGAGTCTTCTGCGCAAGCAGTCGGCTCCGGCCCTTTTGCTTTGGCCCAGGCGCCACGCGTGTCCGCATGCGCGCAGGGAGCCTATAGTTACTATGACTAAACTCATCCAT
>JACCDS010464901.1_pt1 | contig 14184 bp, 13 predicted proteins | sample 7446441 | NCBI WGS metagenome assembly JACCDS01 (sample SAMN15323445, study PRJNA562643) | freshwater metagenome | isolation source: river surface water | place: USA:Blue River Watershed | collected 2017-08-17 | reverse complement strand
TCCGTGTAGGTCGGTTCGACTCCGGCCCGCGCCTCCAGACTCCATGCGGGAGTAGCTCAGTTGGTAGAGCGCAACCTTGCCAAGGTTGAGGTCGAGAGTTCGAGACTCTTCTCCCGCTCCATTTCACATGCCCCATGGCTCGGCCGTGTCCGCAAACGCTGCGTACCGGCTGGGGTGCCGGCGCCTTTTGCAGGACAATGCAGGGACGGCATGGCCTCGATGGTGAAATTGGTAGACACAGCGGACTTAAAATCCGCCGCTTCCAGAAATGGGGCGTGCCGGTTCGACCCCGGCTCGAGGCACCATAATCTCAATGGTTCAAGCCGGTTGGCAATAGCGAACCGGCCCGCCCGAGGGCGGTGTTGACCAAGCGTGCTGCGCACGCGGGTTCGATTCCGACTCGAGGCACCATAATTCCTACAATCCATGTCGGTTGGTAATCGCGAACCGACACGCCCAAGGGCGGTAATGACAAGGCGCGCTGCGCGCGCGGGTTCGATTTCGGTTGCCAGTTCGGCCTGAGTGCCGGTGTGTGCAGAGAGAAAACAGCATGGCCAGCTACAACGCCCCCTTTGAAATCCATGTGCATGGCCAGGTGCCGCTGCGGGCCGACGTCGGCTTTGCGCAGCTGCAGGACGCGCTCAAGCCCTTGTGGAAGTACGTCGGGGCCCGCTCGCTGGCCGACGGCGCCCACAGCCACTACGAGGACGAGCCGGGCATCCGCTTCGATGCGCCCGAGCACCTGCTGCAGCTGTGTTGGACGGTGCTGGGCGACGAGGATTTCCGCCAGTCGCTGGACGAGATGTGCATGAGCCTGAACGAACTGGCCGAGGCGGGCGCTTCCATCGAGGTGACCTTCTACGACACCGAGTTCGATGAGGAGGAGGCCGAGCCCGGCGCCCAGTCGCGCGACGACTTCATGATGCTGTTTGTCGGGCCCAACCCGGCCGCCATCATGCAGGTACAGCGCGACCTGCTGGTCCAGGACGTCATCCACCTGATGGAGCGCCACTTCGACGCCTCCGAACTCAGTGGCGTGGTCAGCGAGATCGACCGCCTGTTCAACCAGCGCTTCGACTCGCTGGTCAACTCGCTGGAGATCGGCAAGCCGCCGCGCGGTTCCGGCGGTGGCCATGGCGGTGGCGGCCACGGTGGTGGCCGCAAACCGCGACATTTGCACTGATTCCGCGCCTCTTTGCGGCTGCAGGGATTGCACGGGCGCAGGCCCGTGCTACCATTTTCATAGTTCCCTTGCCTAGCGAGAATCCACCATGAACATGGCTGCCGCCGCTCCTGCCAAAACGCCCGGGACGCGGCCGCCCGCGGGGCGGCCCGAGAAGGTGCGGCTGGGCGACGTGCTGGTGCAGCAGCGCCTGATCTCGCAGGAACAGCTGCAGCAGACCCTGGAACTGCAGCAGCAGACCGGCAAGAAGGTCGGGCGCCTGCTGATCGAAAGTGGCATCCTCACCGAGGAACTGCTGGCCGATGCGCTGGCGCGCCAGCTGCGCGTGCCCTACGTCAACCTCAAGACCTTCCCCTTCCGCGCGGACGTGGTCAAGCTGCTGCCCGAGTCGGCGGCGCGGCGTTTCCGCGCCCTGGTGCTGGAAGACAAGGGCGACACCCTGCTGGTGGCCATGGCCGACCCGCTGGACCTGTTCGCCTACGACGAGATCACACGCCTGCTCAAGCGCAACATCAGCATCGCGGCCGTGCCCGAAAGCCAGCTGGCCCTGGCCTGCGACCGCCTGTACCGTCGTACCGAGGAGATCAGCGGGCTGGCCCGCGCCCTGGAGAAGGATCTGGGCGATGCCGTCGACTTCGGCGAACTCACGGCGTCGGCCGGCGCCGAAGGCGCACCGGTGGTGCGGCTGTTGCAGTCACTGTTCGAGGATGCCACCCAGGTCGGCGCCTCGGACATCCACATCGAGCCGCTCGAGTCCGGCCTGCAGATCCGCGCCCGGGTCGACGGTGTGCTGCAGACCCAGACCCAGGCCGAAAAGCGCATCGGCGCCGCCCTGGCGCAGCGCATCAAGCTGATGGCCGGCCTCGATATTTCGGAGAAGCGCCTGCCGCAGGACGGCCGCTTCAGCGTGCGCCTGAAGGACCAGACCATCGACGTGCGCCTGTCCACCATGCCCAGCACCTACGGCGAATCGGTGGTCATGCGCCTGCTCAGCCTGGGCGGCGGCGTGCGCCGGCTCGACAGCATCGGCATGCCGCCGGACATGCTGCAGCGCTACCGCGAGCTGCTCGGGCGCACCTCGGGCCTGATCCTCGTCACCGGTCCCACGGGTTCGGGCAAGAGCACGACGCTGTATGCCTCGTTGGCCGAACTCGACGCCCATGAGCTCAAGATCATCACCGTCGAGGATCCGGTCGAGTACCGCTTGCCCGGCATCACCCAGGTGCAGGTCAACGACAAGATCGAGCTGACCTTCTCCAAGGTGCTGCGCGCCACGCTGCGCCAGGACCCGGACGTGATCCTGGTGGGCGAGATGCGCGACACCGAGACGGCCGAGATCGGCCTGCGCGCCGCCATCACCGGCCACCTGGTGCTCTCCACCCTGCACACGCGCGACGCCGCCAGCACGCCGTTCCGGCTGCTGGACATGGGCGTGCCGCCCTACATGGTGGCCACCTCGTTGCAGGCCGTGATTGCCCAGCGCCTGGTGCGCCTGAACTGCGAGGTCTGCAGCGAACCCCATGCGCCCGATGCCCATGAGCAGGCCTGGCTGCAGGGCCTGCTGGCGCCCGGGGCGACGCTGGTTCCCAGGCGTGGCCGTGGCTGCTCGGCCTGCAACGGCACCGGCTACGCCGGCCGCCAGGGCGTCTACGAGATGCTGGAGATGGACGCCGAGCTGACGCAGTCGGCCAGCCGTTCCGATCCCGCGGCCTTCCTTCGCGCGGCGCGCCAACGCATGGCCGGCCGGACGCTGACCCACCATGCGCTGGAACTGGTGCGCCAGGGCAGAACCTCCCTGGCCGAGGCCATGCGCGTAGGCTACGACCTCGAAGACTAGGCCGCACGATGCCCATCTACGCGTGGCGCGGGCGCAATGCCCAGGGTGAACTGGTGCAGGGCCAGCTGGAGGCCGTGAGCGAAGATGGCGTGGCCGACCAGCTGCTGGCCATGGGCCTGACGCCGGTGGCCATCACGGCGGCTGCCGAGTCCGTCACGACGGGGCCAGGCTGGTGGGCGCTGCTGCAGCGTCGCCCCATCGCCATTGAGGACGTGCTGATCTTCTCGCGCCAGATGTACACCCTGAACAAGGCGGGCGTGCCCATCCTGCGCGCGTTTGCCGGCCTGCAGGCCTCGGCCGACAAGCCGGCCATGGCCGAGGTGCTGCAGGACGTGCGCGGCAGCCTGGACCAGGGGCGCGATATGGCGAGCTCGCTCGGCCGCCACCCCGGCGTCTTCGGCCCCTTCTATGTCGCCATGGTGCGGGTGGGCGAGATGACCGGCAAGCTGACCGAAGTCTTCCTGCGCCTGGCCGAGCACCTGGAGTTCGAGCGCGACGTGCGCCAGCGCGTCAAGCAGGCCATGCGCTACCCGAGCTTCGTGGTCATCGCCATCCTGATCGCGATCGTCATCATCAATCTCTTCGTGCTGCCGGTGTTTGCCAAGGTCTTCGCCGGCTTCAATACCCAGCTGCCGCTCATCACGCGCGGCCTGCTGGGTTTCTCCAGCTGGATGATCAGCTGGTGGCCGGTGCTGCTGGTGCTGGCGGCGGCGGCCGTGATGCTGGTCCGCTCCTACCTGCGCACGCCCCAGGGGCGCTACGGCTGGGACCGGCGCAAGCTCAAGCTGCCCATCGTCGGCCCCATCATCCTGAAGGCCACGCTGGCACGCTTTGCACGCAGCTTCGCCCTCTCCAGCCAGAGCGGCGTGCCGCTGGTGCAGGCCCTGACCGTGGTGGCGCAGACGGTGGACAACGCCTACATTGGCGTCCGTGTCGAGCAGATGCGCGATGGCATCGAGCGCGGCGAGAGCATCTCGCGCTGCGCCGCCGCCACCGGCGTCTTCACCCCGGTGGTGTTGCAGATGATCCAGGTGGGGGAGGAGACGGGCGAACTCGACAACCTGCTGTTTGAGATCGCCGAGATGTACGAGCGCGACACCGACTATGCCATCAAGGGCCTGTCCACCGCCATTGAACCCATCCTGCTGGCTTTCATTGGCGTGCTGGTGCTGCTGCTGGCGCTGGGGGTCTTCCTGCCGCTGTGGAACCTGGGTCAGGCCGCCATGGGGCGGGGTGGGGGTTGAAGGGCGTCAGGGCATGCAGAGCTCGCTATTTGTGACCTTTTGCACACGTTTTTCACCGTTTGATGTGCAATTTCCGACGCGAAAATTTATACTGTTAAAAATGATAACGTCACATGAGTGACGGTGTTTATTCAAATTTGTCTTGACTGGAGCCTGAAATGAAGCAGCAACGTGGTTTTACCCTGATTGAACTGGTGATGGTGATCGTGATCATCGGTATTTTGGCCGCGGTGGCCATTCCCCGCTTTGTTGACTTGGGTGGTCAGGCGGGTGATGCGTCGGCGCAAGGTGTGGCCGGTGCGCTGAGTTCTGCTACTGCCATGAATTACGCGTCCGCCGTTGCCGGTAATCCTACCGCTGTGGCGATTACCTCCGGTACCACGACTTGTGCGGCGTTGACGCCTCTCCTGACCGGTGGAGCCATGCCGGCCAATGTTGCATTTGTTAATGCAGCAGCGACCATCACCTGCGTCAATCCCGCTGGTCGCGGCGGATCTGTCGCTGCGTGCAACGTTGCACATGCGCAGGGTGCGACGGCTGCCGGTTTTCCGGTGACCGTTATTTGTACCAACTAAGTTGATGAACATGGCGTTCGCGCGCCAGAGGGAATCAGCCGCCAAACTGGCGGCTTTTTCTTGGTGAAAGCGATGCTGCCTGCCTCCAGCCGTGGCTTCACTGTGATCGAGCTGATCATGGTGCTGCTGCTGCTGGGCATCCTCGCGGTGTTTCTGGCTCCGCGGCTCAATAGCCGGGATTTCGAAGCGCGAGGGTTTCACGATGAGACCCTCGCGTTTTTGCGTTATGCGCAGAAGACGGCCATCGCCCAGCGGCGCACGGTCTGCGTCGCCTTTGGCGCCAATCCCAGCACCGTGACGCTGACCATGGCCCCAGCGGCCGGGTCGGCCGCCTGTCCGGCCAATGCCATGACAGGGCCGGACGGCAATGCACCCGCGCAGATCCAGGCGCGGGCCGGCGTGGCCTACGCCGCGCTGCCGGGCAATTTCCAGTACACCGGCCTCGGGCAGCCGTTCTCCTTTGACGGGACGACGGCGCTGAACGCCAATCAGCTGCTGCAGGTCAGCGCCGGCGGGGTGCCCCTGGCCGTGACTATCACGGTGGAGGCGGTGACCGGCTATGTGCACTGAGCGGCGCCAGGCCGGCTTCACGCTGGTCGAGCTGATCTTCTTCATCGTCGTGGTGGCGCTGGGCCTGGCCGGCATCCTCTCGGTGATGAACACGGGTGTTGCCCGCAGCGCCGATCCGCTGGTGCGCAAGCAGACCATCGCCGTGGCGGAGTCGCTGCTGGAGGAAATCCTGCTCAAGGACTTCGCCGACCCGCCGGGGGGCTACACGGGGCCGACCCGTGCGCTTTTCGATGATGTGGGCGACTATGCCGGCTACACCACGGCCGGCGGCATGCGCGACATGGCTGGCAATCCGGTTGCGGGCCTGGGCCCGTACAACGTGACGGGCGTCGTGGTCACCCCCATGGCGCTGAGCGGCATCCCGGCGCTGCGCGTCACGGTCACCGTGACCGGTCCGGACGGGGCCATCGATCTGACCGGCTACCGGACCAACAACTGACCATGCGACACGCCCGGCAGCAACACGGCTTCACCCTGGTCGAGATGGTCATGGTGATCGTCATCCTGGGCATCGTCGGCGCCATGGTGGCGGTGTTCATGCGTGCGCCGGTGGACGCCTATTTCGACACGGCGCGCCGCGCCGCCCTGACGGACGTGGCCGACACGGCCTTGCGCCGCATCGCACGCGACATCCACAAGGCGCTGCCCAACAGCGTGCGCACGAATGGCGCGGGCACCTGCATCGAGTTCATCCCGACCCGTATCGGCGGCCGCTACCGGGTGCAGGACAGCACCCCGGGCAGCGCGCTGAACTTCAGCATCGCCGACACCACTTTCAACATGCTGGGCAGCAATGCTGCCTTGCCGGCCGACCAGCAGATCCGGGCCAATGACCTGATCGTCGTCTACAACCTGGGCATCCCCGGGGCGGACGCCTACGCAGGCGACAACACGGCCACGGTTGCCAACGTGGTGGACGGCGCCGAAACCGCCATCACCTTCACCGCGGGCCGGCGCTTTCCGCTGGCGTCACCGAACAACCGCTTCCATGTCGTGCCGGTCCAGGAGCCCATCGTCTCCTATGTCTGCACGGGCAACCAGCTGTGGCGCAACGTCGGCTACGGTTTTGGTGCGGCGGCGTCCTGCCCGGCAGCGGCGCCGGCGGCCCCCGGCAGCCGTTGGGTGCTGGCAGACGGCGTGGCCGCCTGCGCCTTCACCTACGCCGGCAACGACCTGCAGCGCAACGGACTGGTCCAGATGGCGATCACCCTGACCGATGCCGCCAACGAAACCGTCACTCTGTACCACACCGTGCATGTGAACAACACCCCATGAAGCCGACCCGCATTGCCGCCCGCGGCTTCGCCGCCATCGCCGCCATCTTCCTGCTGGTGGTGCTGGCGGCGCTGGGGGCCTTCATGCTGACCTTCTCCAACACCCAGCAGCTCACCTCGGCGCAGGACATCCAGGGCTCGCGCGCCTACTGGGCCGCGCGTGGCGGCCTGGAATGGGGGCTTGCCAGCGTGCTGACCAACAGTGCCTGTCCGGCGGTGAGCCCGACCGTACTCGCGCTGGACGGCTTTGCGGTCAGTGTGGACTGCGCCAGCCAGGTGTTTGCCGAAGGGGGCGCCAATCGCACGATCTACCGGATCACGGCGACGGCGAACCAGGGCGGCGGTGTCGGGACGATCAGCTACATAGAGCGCAGCGTGTCTGCGACCATCGAGTTGTGAGGATGTGGTGACATGAAACTTATCCACTCCCTGCTGGCGGCGCATGCAAGGTGGGGCCGGCGCCTGGGCGCGGCGGTTGTGCCGCTGTTGCTGGGCAGCATCCTGGTGCTGGGCAGCACGCCGGCCCACGCGGCCCGCATCATCGACTCGGCGACGCTCAATGGCGCGGCCAGCGTGACGGTGGCACCGGCCGCGAGCATCACAGCGGTCGTCAGCGTCACCACCACCGGCACCGGCAGCGCCAACAACTGGCGTTCCACGGGCTGGCGCATCGCCACCAGCGCACCGGGGGCGATGACCTGCGTCAATCATCCGAACCACGACAACGCAGGCAGCTATTCGGAGACGTTCACGATCACGGCGCCGGCGACTGATGGCAGCTACGACGCCTATTTCATCGCCTACAGTGACGAGGCCTGCAGCCAGGGTGCCAGCGCCACCGTCACGCTGGCTGGCGGCGTGGTCGTTGCCACGCCGCCGCCGGTCGTCACGTCCATCAGCCGGGCCAGCTTCGACCCGACCAAGGCCAACACGGTGGTGGCCTGGACCGTGGTCTTCAGCCGCAGCGTCAGCGGCGTCGATGCGGCCGATTTCGCGCTGGTGCCCGGTGGTGGCGTGACGGGGGCCGGCATCACGTCCGTGTCGGGCAGCGGCACGACGTGGACCGTGACGGCCAACACCGGCACCGGCGTATCGGGCTCGCTGGGGCTGAACCTGGTCGACAACGACACCATCGTGAGTGGCAGTGTGCCCCTGGGCGGCACCGGCGCCGGCAACGGCAGCTTTGCCGGCCAGAGCTACACCCTGATCGCCTCGGTCTGCACGGGGGCTGCCGACATCCTCTTCTGCGACGATTTCGAGCGCGCCAATCCGGGCACGGTGGGCAATGGCTGGAGCGTGACACCGGCCAACATCACGAACTGCACCGGTGCGGCCGGCAACACCGGCTGTGCCGGCATCGACAGCGACATTCCACCCTATACCACCTACACGAACCCGCGCGCCAATCCCACGCGGGCGATGTTCACACGCTGGAGCATCGTTTCCGTGGACAGTCCGGTGATCGACCTGGCGGGCAGGTCCGGCGGCCAGCTCAGCTACTGGATGCGGCGCGGCAGCGATGCCTTCAGCGAGTACCCGGAGGCAACCGGTGAGAACTACCTGGTCCAGTATTACGCCAGCGACGGCAGCTGGAAGATCCTGGCGCAGTACCCGTCCGGCATTGCGCAGGGGCAGATCTACACACCGACGATCGAGCTGCCGCCCGATGCGCTGCACGCGGGCTTCCGGCTGCGCTTCTACCAGCCCTCAGGCAGCGGCAAGACCGGATCGGGCGGCGCTGCGGGGGTCGTGGGCTACGACTACTGGCACATGGACGATGTGGTGGTGCGCGAGGTGGCCGCGCCGCGCTTCACGGGCGCCTTCTGCGACAACTTCGAGGCGGGTCTAGGGCGCTGGAGCGTGTCCGCCGAGGGGGCGCCCGCCGGGGCCAACATCGGGGATGCCAGCATCGGCAGCCTGGCCTACCAGTCGGCGACCCGTGAACTGGACCTGCGCTGGGGCTACGTCTCGGCGGCGACCTTCAAGACCGACATGACCGGGGTGAGCGGCAACATCACCTACTGGGTGCGTAGCGGCACCACGGCCGGGCGCGATCCCGCGACCGACCAGAACCTGGTGGTCGAATACCAGAACAGCGCCGGGGCCTGGACGACCTTGGCGACCTACCTCGGCGCCGCGGCAGCCGGGACCACCTACAACGGCACCCACGTGCTGCCTGCGGATGCCAGGCACGCCAATTTCCGCCTGCGCCTGCGGCAGCTGGCCGGCAGCGGCTACGACACCAGCTACTGGCACGTCGACGACGTCTGCGTCGGCGACCTGCTGCCGACGGCCGACCTGGCGCTGGTCAAGACCGGCGACACCCTGGTGCCGGGCTCGAACACCACCTACACCCTGCGGGTCACCAACAACGGGCCCGGCGCGCTGTCCGGTTCGGTATCCGTGGTCGATACCCTGCCCGGCGGCCTGAGCTATCTCGCCGGCAGCGGGACCAGCTGGGTCTGCAGCGCGGCCGGTCAGCTGGTGACCTGTGACTGGAGCGGCAGCCTGGCCAGCGGTGCCCTGGCCCCGGACCTGACGCTGACCGTCGCCGTGGCGGCCTCGCTGACCGGCAGCGTGACGAACACGGCCACGGCCACCGGCACGGTCAACGATCCGAACCTGGCCAACAACACCAGTGCCTACACCTCCGGCAACTTCATTCCCGCCTACGTCTTCACCGATCAGGCCTGCGTGGACGGCATCCCCATCGGGCAGCCCGGCCAGGTCTGCAACCGGGTGAACTGGTCGGGGGTGGTGGCCGGTGGTGACAAGGCCGGGATTTACATCACGGCCGTGAATTCATCCGGCGTGCCGACGCGTCTGAGTGCCGCAGCCGCGACGACGGTGGGACTGCAGTTCGGCCTGACCTGTCACAACCCGACGGTCAACGCGGGGGTGCAGGCGACCTTCTCCGCCGCCGCGGCCGCCCTGCCTTTGTGTACCGGCAACGGCGCCGAGCCCACCAGCTGGACCGCCACCAGCAACCTCATCTTTGCCGCGGGCGCGCCAAGCGTGGCCACGCCCTACACCTTCAATTACGCCGATGTCGGCGCGGTGGAGCTCTTCGTGCGCAATGCGGCCGCTGTCGCGCAGAAGGGCAGCAGCGGCCGCTTCGTGGTCAGGCCGGCCGGTTTCGTGCTGTCGGAGATCAAGCCGACGGCCAGTCCCGCGGGCCGCTGCGCTGTGGGCACGACCCCTGCGCCTGCAGTGACCTGCGCCAGCACCGCGGCCGACGCGGCGGTCTTCGTGCGCGCCGGCGAGGACTTTTCCGTCACGGTGACGGCCGTGACGGCCAGTGGTGCCGCCGCCCCGAACTACGGCAAGGAGACCAGCCCGGAGAGTGTGCGGCTGGTGCCGGCCAGCGTGATCGCCAGCATGGCCAGCACGCCGGCCGTGCTCGGCAGCTTCGGCGCGTTCAGTGCCGGTGGCGCCAGCGGCACAGCGTTCACCTGGGCCGAGGTCGGCATCATCACGCTGACGCCGCAGGTGGCCGACGGCGACTACCTCGGTGCAGGCAACGTCATCGGCACGCCCAGCGGCAATGTGGGGCGCTTCATTCCGGACCATTTCGATACCGAGGTGACGCAAGGCTGCGCGGCCGGGGGCTTCACGTATTCCGGCCAGCCCTTCACGGCCCGGGTGACTGCGCGCAACCGCGCCGGCAACACGACCGTGAACTACGTCGGCTCGGCGACGGCGGCGTCCAGCTTTGCGCGGGCGACGACGCTCTCCAACGCCGGCTCGACCGCCAACCTCAGCAACAACACCATCCCGGCCCTCGACTTCGCCGCCGGTGTCGCTGTGAACAACCGGCTGACCTATACGTTCCCGGTCGTGCAGACGGCGCCCCTGAGCCTGACGATCGGGGCCCAGGACAGCGACGGCGTGAGCTCGGCCGCGGTCGAGGGGACGGCGCAGATCCGCAGCGGCCGCGTGCGCCTGCTCAACGCCTACGGCTCCGAGTTCCTCAACCTGCCGCTCCCGCTGCGCCTCGAATTCTGGGACGGCAACGGCTGGGTGGCCAACGGCAGCGACTCCTGCACGGCACTGGCCGCCGGCAATTTCGCCTTCGCCTTCCCGGCCGGAACGGCCGCCCGGCCCAACAATCTCGCCGCCTGTGAGACCGCGCTGACCCTCACCGGGGCGGCGCCCAACTACGTCCTGACGCTGCGCCGCCCCGGGGCCGGCAACAATGGCTGGGCGGATCTGACGCTCAACCTGGGCGCAGCGGCCCTGGGCGGCAACACCCAGTGCACGGTGGTCGGGGGCGCCGGCCCGGCCGACGTGCCGGCCAACCTGCCCTGGTTGCAGCACGACTGGGACGGCACGGGTGCCGGCAATCCGCGCGCACGGGCGACGTTTGGTGTCTACCGCAGCCCCCTGATCTACCGGCGCGAGAACTACTGAAAGCGCGAGGTTGCGCGGATTCCGTCAAATTGTTGGCAATTTGCCATCCGTTGTCGGAATCACCGTGTCTTAGCTATGAAAAATGCAGCAAAATAGCTGCAGTTTCACTCTGACGACAAGCTGCCCCCGATGTTCCTGCCTGCTTTCCTGCGCCTGTCCGCCGCAGCCACCGGCCCGGCGTGGCGGAGGTGCGCATGAAGCTGCCCTGGCTGGCACGGCGCGCGCGCCAGCGGTATGGTCTGGTCCTGGCCTGGGACGGTCAGGCCCTGGCCTATGTGCAGGCGCGCCAGGAGGGGACGGAACTGTTCCGCATCCAGCGCTTTGGCGTCGTGCGCCAGGGTGAGGGCAGCGCCGAGGACTTTGCCCGGCGCCTGGCGGGCCTGGGCCTGAAGGGGCAGGGGGCGCTGGGCATGCTGCGACCGGCGCAATACCAGCTCCTGCAGATCGAGGCCCCGGCCGTGCCGCCCGAGGAGCTGCGCACCGCGGCGCGCTGGCAGATCCGCGAGATGGTCAGCCAGCATGTGGACGACCTGACGCTCGATGTGCTGAAGGTGGGCGACGAGCAGGTGCGTGCCACCGGCAGCCTGTTCGTGGTGGCCGCGGCCAACGCCGAGATCCGCGCGCTGATGCAGACCGCGCAGGCCCTGCGCTGCGAGGTCGACGTCATCGACATCCATGACCTGGCGCAGCGCAATCTGCAGTCGGCGCTGGCGCGTCGCCTGGGCATCACGGACCGCGCGCATGCCGCCATCGTGATGGCCAGCGACAGCCAGGCCCTGCTGACGATCTGCGCCCACGACGAGCTGTTCTACACCCGCCGCATCGATCTGGGCGAGGGCTTCATGCAGGCCGCCTGGGGCGCCGGGGCCGGGCCCGGCGCCGAGGCGGGCGAACTGGCCCTGGCCGTGCATGGCCACGAGGGCGATCTGGCCCAGCGCCTGGTGGTGGAGATCCAGCGTTCGCTGGACCTGTGGGATCGCACCTGGCCCATGCTGGTGCTCGACCGCATCCTGGTGCAGGCCGGCGCCCGCACGGCGGAGATGGCGCGCTGGCTGGGGCAGGAGCTCGGCCAGGCCGTGCTGCCGCTGGACGTGGCGCCGCTGTTCCCCGGTTTCGAGGGCGGCACCGAAGAGGAGCGCCAGCTGTGCTGGCCGCTGCTGGGCGTCCTGCTGCGCCACGAGGGCCGCAAGCTCTGAGCGGACATTGCCATGCCCCAGCAAATCAATCTCTGTACGCCGATCTTCCTGACACAGAAGCGCTACTTCTCGGCGCAGACCATGGCCGGCGCGCTGGGCGTGTTCGTGCTGCTCGGCGGCCTGCTGTCGGGCTACTGGAGCTGGACGCTCAGGAGCCTGAGCGCGGGCTACCAGCAGTCGGTGGACGGCAATCAGCGCGAGATCGAGCGCCTGAAGGCGGCCATCGCCCTCAACAAGGCCAACTCGGCGCCGGCCGATGCCGCGCTGGTGCAGGAACTGCAGGCCCGCCAGGCCGAGCTGCTGCAGCGTGAGCAGCTGCTGGCCGAGCTGCGGCGCGGCCTGCTGCGCGACGGCCAGGGCCATGCGGCCCGGCTGCAGCTGGTGGCTCGGACCATCCCGCCGCAGGCCTGGGTGACGACGATCCGCGCCGACGAGCTGCGCTTCGAGCTCGGTGGCTACACGCTGGAGCCGGCCGCGCTCAACGGCTGGATGGAGCGGCTGGCGCAGAGCCCGCTGTTGCAAGGCCAGCAGCTCAGCGCAGTGAAGGTCGAGCGCGTGCCCGAGCAGGGGCGTACCGCAGGCGTGTTGCCCGCCTCGGTGGGGGCGCGGGCGGCGGGCGTGCCGCTGTGGTCCTACACCCTGGTCACGACCATCCCGGTGGCACCGGCGGAGGACAGGCGATGAAACGCTGGTGGAGCGTGCTGGCTGCGCGCATCGACGCCCTGAGCCTGCGCGAGCGGGTGTTCCTGTTTGCCACCCTGCTGGTGCTGGGCCTGCTGCTGGCCGACGTGCTGTGGCTGGCGCCGGTGCAGGCGCTGCACAAGCAGGTCACGCAACGCTTCGCGGCGCAGGAGGTGGAGCTGCAGCGTCTGCGCGAGGAGCTGCGCGCCAGCAGCGGCGAGACCGGCACCGGCCGCCAGCTGCGCGGCGAACTCGCGCAGCTGCGCGAGCGCATCGCCGACGTGAACCAGCAGATCGAGGCCATGCCCCGCGCGGCGGCCGACGAGACGCCGCTGTCCAAGGTGCTGGTGCATTTTCTGCGCCGCCACGAAGGCCTGGTGCTGGTGCGCACGGCCACGCTGCCGGCCGACAGCCGCGGCAGCGACACGCTGCAGCGCCAGGGGCTGGAGCTCACCGTGGCCGGGCCCTATGCCGAGTTGACGCGCTATGTGCAGACCCTGGAGCGTGCGCTGCCGGCGCTGCGCTGGGGCAGCATGAAAGTCGAGAGCCAGAATCCGCCGACCGAGCTGACACTGCAGGTCTGGCTGGTGCGGGGGGGATCATGACGCAAGCGAAACTGCGGCACCTGGGGGCACTGCTGCTGGCGCTGGCCCTGCTGCCGGCGGCGCAGGCGCAACGCGATCCGACCGTGCCGCCGCTGGGCGGCGGCAGTGGCGCCGGCCCGACCCGGCCGCGCGCCAGCGCGGGCAGCTGGCCCGTGATCGTGGTCGACGGCCGGCGGCATGTGGCCGTGGGCACGCGCCTGTATGCCGAGGGCCAGCAGCTGGGCCACGCGCGCATTGAGCGCATCACCGAGACCGAGGTCTGGCTGCGCGAAGGCGGCACCCTGCGCAAGGTCCAGATCTATCCCGGCGTGCAGCGCAGCAGCCTGCCGCCGGCGCAACCCTGAATGTCTGTTTGAGAGTGGCACCATCATGAGCGCAACCCTGACTCCCCGATTGAAGCGCTGGCCGCTGCGGCCCGGTCTGCTGGCCGGTGTCCTCCTGAGCCTGGGCCTGCTCAGTGCCTGCAGCACCCGCACCGAATTCGCCAAGGACGTCGAGGCTGGCATCCGCGCCGAGGTGGCGCCGGCCCCTGCTGCTGCGGCCTCGGCGCCGGGCGGCGTGCCGGCCCGGGTCAGCGAAGCCCTGGCCGAGCCGGCGCCGCCGGCCGTG
>JACCDS010803195.1_pt1 | contig 14187 bp, 15 predicted proteins | sample 7446441 | NCBI WGS metagenome assembly JACCDS01 (sample SAMN15323445, study PRJNA562643) | freshwater metagenome | isolation source: river surface water | place: USA:Blue River Watershed | collected 2017-08-17 | reverse complement strand
TCGTCGGCGTGGGATGCGTTGCTGAGGGTTGTCAGTGCTTTTTCATAGCATTGACGGGCAGAACCCAACAGGTTATTCGCTCTGGCCTGGTTGCCTCTTTTGATCTGGCTTTCAACATTAATGCGTAGTTGCAGATTTTCCAGCCGGCGGTCTTCCTGGATCACCAGTTGGGTATCGATATTGCCGCGCGCATGTTCTGCCCGCAGAATAGTCCGTAGTTTCTTGATGCCCTGGATCATGCTGATAATTTGCTTATCGTTGTCAGGCAATGAAATATTCTCGGCTGGCTGATTTCCCTGATTGGACAGGTCGCTTAGCCTTTTCTCGGTCTCAGTGAGACGGGACTTCAGGTCGCGCGAGCCAGGCTCCAGTTCAACCATCGCTCTTAAGGTGTAAACGATACGAGTCAGTAACATCTGAATGATGCCAGGCGTCAGCGGCACATTGGCTGCGTTCATCAGGATCTCTTCGGTGTCCTCCAACATACCGCGCAGTTTGGAAAATTCAGCCCGTTTTAAGGTCGCCAGCCGCTCTTTATGTTGCTGCATGGCACTGGCAACCACAGATATGACTAACAAGCCAATGAAGAGCACCACAATAACGGTAAAAGCCATCAGAACCTCTGCTTGGATATTGCCTTGGCATCTTAAACAGAAACTCGGCAAAATACCAATTGTTGCAATTGATTAGGGCAAGATTAAGCGAAATACAGCGCCGCCATATTCACCACCGTTGGTCAGTTCAATGCGCCCACTTTGCCCACGGTTGCGATGCGCTCTGGCGATCATATGAGCAAAAAACAGACCAAGTCCGGTGCGTGCGGCAGCCAGATTCAAATTGTTGATGCCTTCTTCTGAATTGTCGAGCATATCGGCCGGATAACCCAGGCCGTCATCATGGATCTCAATCTGCAAAGCGGATGCCGTGATCCCGGCCTTGATCAGCACTTTGCTCTGAGAATAACGCAAAGCGTTGACAAACATGTCATTGACCAGATTACTGATCAGGTCATTGTCAAAAAACCAGCTGAGCTGCGGTTCACCGGCGAGAACCACTTCAATATTCCGCTGCGTGCTGTACAGCTGATTTTTCAGCAGAATTTCTTCAAAAAGATCGTCCAGATAATACTCATCCAGATGAAGCGGCAACTGGTCTTTTTCGATGCGGTACAAAGACAACAACTGAAGCAGGTTGGTATTGAGTCGGGTCGCCTCGTAATGAATACGTGCCAGCTCCTGACTGGCGGAGGCTGAGGTCCCGGCCATTTCCTGTTGTAACAAATCCATCGACTGGATCAGCATGCACAACGAATTTTTCATATCGTGCACGCCGGAAGCTAACACAGTGGCGAAATCGATTTGTGGATGGTCCAATTGCGGATCCTCTTTGGCGTTAAACGGCTGTCTCTGCAAAAATTACTACAGTCTGCCCCAATTTTTAGCTACTATTCGTTATACCTTTTAAAAAAACAATAAAACATTGGAATAATCAGAGTCGTTTTATTACTGCCTGTGGCCTTTAACAACGGAAAGCCAAGCCATGAAATTACAACAACTGCGTTACATTGTCGAAGTGCTGAATCACAATCTGAATGTATCGGCGACGGCTGAGAGCCTGTATACCTCGCAACCGGGGATTAGTAAACAGGTGCGGATGCTGGAAGATGAGTTGGGGATCCAGGTATTTGGCCGCAGTGGCAAACATTTGACGCATGTCACACCGGCTGGGCGTGATGTAATTGAAATTGCTCAGCAAATTCTGGCAAAAGTTGAAAGTATCAAGGCAGTAGCTAAAGAACATACCTTGCCTGATCAGGGAAAGCTCAATATTGCCACCACGCACACTCAGGCGCGTTATGCCTTGCCACAGGTCATTGGCGGTTTTATCAAAAAATTCCCGAAAGTGTCGCTGCACATGCATCAGGGGACGCCGCAACAAATCTCTGAAGCCGCCTCACGCGGCGAAGCTGATTTTGCCATCGCGACGGAAGCCATGCATTTATTCAGCGATTTGGTGATGTTGCCCTGTTATCACTGGAACCGCAGTGTGATAGTCCGCCACGACCATCCGCTTGCGACACTGAGCCGCAAAATTGAAATTGAAGATGTTGCCGATCATCCAATAGTGACTTACGTTTTTGGTTTTACCGGCCGTTCAGAACTGGACCGGGCTTTTGGAGAAAAAGGGCTGGAACCCAAAATCGTCTTTACCGCGACCGATGCTGATGTAATTAAAACTTATGTCCGGTTAGGGCTCGGGGTTGGCGTCATTGCGTCGATGGCGATGGACAAAGAACTGGATAAAGATTTGGTGTCTTTGGATGCCAGCCATTTGTTTGCAGCGTCCACCACCAAAATCGGCTTCCGTAAGGGGTCGTTCCTGCGTACTTATATGTATGATTTTATTGAACGTTTTGCACCGCACCTGACCAAGGACGTGGTGGAGCGGGCCAACATGCTGCGCAATCAGGAAGAGATTGACCGGATGTTTGCAAAGTTTGAATTGCCAGTGCGCTGAAACGCATCGGATAGAGAGACAAAGGACAGCCTGGCTGTCCTTTGTCGTTTTAGGGCAGTAGAGCGCAAAGCCCCGGCAGACGGCTGCTATCCAAAGCGGAAGTTGAACTCTTTTGGATTTGTAGACGTCTGGATGTTGATATGTCTGTTTTGCCGAGGTAAGCTGCATTCTTGTAACTGAATTCCCGCCACCAGGATCTTGAGACAAGCTTATGCAAATCGACCTCAGACTGCTGAAAACCATCCAGGCGCTGGCGCAGACCGGCTCACTGCAAGGCGCGGCCAGCCGCTTATTTGTGACACAATCCGCGCTGTCACATCAGCTCAAAGAGGCCGAAAGCAACCTGGGCCAGCCGCTGTTTGTCCGAAAGACGCAGCCGGTACAGTTTGGCTGGCAAGGGCAATTGTTATTGCAGCTGGCCGATGAAGTACTGCCCAAAATAGCGGCAGCTCAGCAGCAGCTCAAAAGCGATGGCAGCGCAGCGACGGGTCTGCGGCTGACGGTGGAATGCCACGCTTGTTTTCATTGGCTAATGCCGGCGGTGAAGGCATTTCGCCAGCGCTATGGCAGCGACAAACTGCAGCTGACCACAGAGATTGAGCATCATGCCATTGAAGCCATGCTGGCTGGTGAGCTGGATTTGGTGTTGACCACCGACGACCGCCAACAAACGCAGGTGTGTTATCAGCCGCTGTTTGAACTGGAGCTGCTGGCTTATCTGCCACCAGAACACCCATTAGCAACACGTCCTTTTCTGAGTGCCGGGGAGCTGGCAGATCAAACGCTGCTTTGTTATCCGGTGCCGCCGGAGCGGCAGGATTTGTTCCGTTATTTCCTGCAAAAACAGGATTTTCACGGCAAAAGGCGGGAAGTGGCACAGGCCAGTCAAATGTTGCAACTGGTGGCGGCCGGTGAGGGCATTGCCGTGCTGCCCATCTGGCTGGCTGAACCTTTTTTAAGTCAGGGATTGATTGTCACGAAGCCGCTGGGTGCTTCGGGTCTGCGCAGAACCATGTATCTGGCAAGCCGGCGTGGCGAACAAACCGAGCAGGTGCAAGCGATATTTCAACTGCTCAAGCAATTTGCGCCAGTCTGAACCGGCGCTTTGCATCCACTCAGGCTTCGTATTCCAATGGATCTGTCGCCTGATTGAGCGTAAAGGCTTCCAGCCGCTCCTGACAGGAACCACATTTGCCGCACGCTTTGGCACGCCCGTTGTAGCAGGTCCAGGTTTTGCTGTAATCAAGGCCCATATTGATGCCGTCGCGCAGGATCTCGATTTTGGTCTGTTTCAGGTATGGGCTGATGATGGCCACCGGCTCGTAGTTGGCTATCTGACAGACATCATGCATTTTTTGCACAAATTCCGGCCGGCAATCCGGGTAAATAAAATGGTCACCGGAGTGGGCGCCGTAATACACGGCCTGAGCGTCCAGCGAAACCGCATAGCCAACAGCCAGCGACAGCAGGATCATGTTGCGGTTCGGCACAACCGTCGATTTCATGTTGTCTGCGGCGTAGTGACCTTCCGGCACTTCGATGTCAGAAGTCAGCGATGAGCCGCTCAGCAGCTGATTGATGGCAGAAATATCGACCACTTTATGGTTGATACCCAGTTCGGCACAGACTGTACGGGCACATTCCAGTTCACGCACATGGCGCTGGCCGTAGTTGAATGACAGCGCGTACACTTCGTGGCCATCGGCGATGGCTTTATGCAGCACGGTGAAGGAATCCATACCGCCGGAATAAATCACAACAACTTATTGCGGCATCTGAAGCGCTCCCGTTATAATACCGGACAATTTTGGGGGCGCGCATTGTACTGCAAAAATGCCCGATGCTAAAGGAAATCGATTTCCCGTGTATAAAGTCAATGAAATTTTCGAAACGATCCAGGGTGAAGGCAGCTACACCGGCACGCCGGCAATTTTCGTCCGCTTGCAGGGCTGCCCGGTCGGTTGCGCCTGGTGTGACACCAAACATACCTGGGAAATCGAGCCAGAGCTGTTGATTGCACTGTCCGACACCAGCGTGAAAAAGGCGGAGTCTGATCATTGGGCGAACGCGACGCCGGCTGAATTACTGACATTGTTTCAATCGCGCGGCTATCGGGCCCGTCATGTGGTGATCACCGGTGGTGAGCCTTGCCTGTACGATTTAAATCCGTTGTGCGAGTTGCTGCACCGGGAAGGTTACAGTACGCAGATTGAAACGAGCGGTACTTTTGAAATTCTGGCGCCGGCAGCAACCTGGGTGACGGTGTCGCCCAAGGTCAACATGAAAGGGGGCTACCCGGTGTTGTCGAGCTGCCTGACACGGGCCAACGAAATCAAACATCCGGTCGCGATGGAAAAACATATTGAAGAGTTGCAACAGCTGCTGGCGCAAACTGACTGCAGCGGCAAACTGATTTACTTGCAGCCGATCAGTCAAAAAGCCAAAGCGACAGCGCTGGCCATCGAAATGTGTAAGGCGCACAACTGGCGGTTAAGCGTGCAGGTTCACAAATATCTCGGCATTAACTGAAAGGATGCGGCTGCCGGTCCGGGCTTTGCAGCCATTGCTGCAGAGTCTCAATAGCGGCTGATGCGTCCAGCGCGCTGATCAGCTGATATTTGAGCGGCGCCGGCATCGTCAGAATTTCCAGCCAGCGCTGGGCCAGCCAGCAGCTGTCATACCAGCGCGGTTGTGGATACAGTGCTTCCAGTTCCGGATTTTGTGCAAACACCTGTTGTAAGTGCTGCGCCAGTAAATCTTCGTTTTGCAGTGGTGTGGCAGGCCACATCGGTCGTTCTTCGCAGCGGGCGACATGTAAACCATCGTCTTCCTGCCATCTTTGCATAATCTCCAACCGGCGGACCCCTTCGATGGTGATGCCAAGCAAGCCATCTTCCAGCTGACAAAAATCAACAATTTTGACTTCTGTGACCAAGGGAAAGATCCGGCTTTCATGTTGACTGCGTACATATGGATTAAGCAGAGCACTGGCAAAAGGGCGCACAGATGCTTCACGGACCAGGCGCTGATAGCGGGGTTCAAAGATCCGCAGCGGCATGCGGCCACCGGGTAAGACAATCTGACTGAGCGGGAATAACGCAATTTCGGCTGACATGACAAAGCCCTGAAAAATCTGTTATAGCTGTTACGACAAACCGTTGAATATGGTTTTATAGTCTGACACTGAATTTTTCGGCAAGATGTGAAAGTACCCAAGAGGAAAGAGCGACGATGTTGTTGAAGTCTTGTGGTTTGACGCAAAGGAAACGAATAAAACGTCGTCGTGCACTCTGCCTGGTGATCTGGCTGCTGCTGGTGTCTGGTTGCTGGTCCATGCATGCTTTTGCGCAGGCGCTGCAATCGCTCAATGTACTTAATCCGCCTTTGCATATCGCGGTCAGCGACAGCAACACTGAACCTTACGCCATTTTTGGGGCCGACCACCGGCTGATTGGCGGGGTGGCAAAAGAGCTGCTGGACCGGGTGGCGGTGGAACTGAAAAGCCCGGCGGTCTATCTTGATGTGCCCAGAGCCCGGGTGGAATCCTGGCTGAAAACCGGAAAGGCTGAAGTAGCCTGCTTCCTCAATCCGGACTGGGTCAGTGCGCCACAGCAGTTTGACTGGACTGATACCTTGTTTTTTACCCAGCAGCTGATCATTCGTCGTGCCGACAGCGCGAAAATCAGTCGTTTGCCGGACTTGTTTTACAAAAGAGTCGGAACCACTTTTGGTTTTGTCTATCCGGAATTACAGCAAGCCTTTGTCGAGCGGTTGATCGTGCGGGACGATGCTCATTCGCTGCGCAGTAATTTGCAGCGGCTGGCGCAAAAACGGCTGGATGCGGTGATGACGGTTGATTTGAGTTTTTACTATTTGCTGCAACAACAGCAGTTTGGAGTGGCTTTTGCCGCAGATCCGCTGTGGACCGCGCCACCGGGCGTCTTTTGTGCCGTCAGTCAACAAAGCCCGCGCAGGCAGGCTTTATTGAGTGTGTTCAGCAGACTGAAATCCGAAGGATTTATTGAAAGTTTGCTGCAACGCTACAAGGGCAATCAGCTGAGTATGCCCTGACAGGGCAACTGAACGGGCGCGCTCAGCGGCCAACCGGATCATCTTTGAGTTTGGGGATTTTCAGCCCCAGTTCTTTGCCGCGGTCGCGGGCATAATAAGTGCAGCCATAAAACATCAGGCAGGCAGCGATCAGCTCCGCACAGGCAAGGTAAAACACCAGGCCCTGACTGATCCACAGATGCGTCAGGCTGTGCACAAAATAAATCATCACAATAAAATTCGCCCAGGCAAAGGTATAAGCTTTGCCCTGCCAAATGCCCTTGAGGGGCAGCCAGAGCGGGCCCCACAGCAATGCCAGCAGGACACGGCTGCTGCCCAGTTCAGGCGGCGCCAGATACAGCACCCAGGCCGGGATCAACAAAAACAGCAGCAGATAGCCGGTCTGACCGAGCCGCAGCAGCTGACGGGTTTTCGGTGCCAGTGGCACCTCGTCTTCAAAAAGTACTGTCATTTTAATTTCCGTGCTACCTGTGCCAGCCTTTTGCCAAACAGCAGACACAGTTGATGTTCATCATGGCTCAAATGGGTGTCCCCTGTATGGCCGCTGACATGGGTCGGACCATATGGCGTACCGCCACTGCGGGTATTGTGCAAAGCGGGAGCGTCGTAAGGCTGGCCGACCAGCAGCATACCGTGGTGTAACAACGGCAACATCATGCCAAGTAAATTTGCTTCCTGACCGCCATGCATAGACGACGATGCCGTGAAGACGCCGGCTGGTTTGTCAATCAGCGTCCCTTGTAACCACAGATCTGTGGTTTGCTCCCAAAAAAGCTTCATTTCGACGCTCATCTGACCAAAACGGACCGGACTGCCGATGGCAAGGGCATCGGCCGTCAACAAATCTGTTCGTTCCACTTGGAGGTGGGCAGGCTGCAATCGGCTGCCCGGCAGTTCAGGCACAGTGCGAAGCACAGCTTCAGCCCCCACGCTTTGTACGCCGACAGCAATTTTTTCTGCAAGCTGCTGCACTGAACCATGTCTGGAATGGTACAGCACTAACACCTTGGCGGTCATGACAGGAAGTCTCGCAGTCTCTCAGGCGGGCGGGCGACCACGGCGGTTTCCTGCCATTCCACCACAGGGCGTTCCATCAGTCTTGGATGCGCCACTAACGCGGCCAGCAACGCGGCTTCTGACAGCGTCGGATCGGCCAGATTGAGTGCCCGATATTCATCTTCTTTGGTTCGCATCAGCTGGCGGGCACTGCTGAAGCCCAGTTTGGTCAGCAGTTGCTGCAGCTGCGCTTCATTGAGTGGGGTATCGAGGTAATGGACCACCTCAGGCTGCAGGCCTTTGGAAACCAGTAAATCCAGCGCTTCGCGGCTCTTGGAACAGCGATTATTGTGATAAATCTTTAACATCAGGCTCTCAGTTCAGTTGCTTCAGGCGATTGAGCTCGGTTTGCCATTGTTTTTTCTTGGCTTCGAGCCGACGATTCTCCAACTTGTCGTCTGCGCCTAACTGGTTCAGTGCTTCGTTAATATCGTCAATCGCTTTGGGGTAAATGGCCAGCTGATAATATAAATCAGCTCTGGCTTCGAAGTATTTTGCCATATCATTCATGGATTTATAGACATCGGTCAGCATGTCGTACGCCAGGAAGTTGTCTGGCTTGTAATACAGCAGGTTTTTCAGTAAGTGCAGTGCCAGCCGGTCAGATTTGGCCGCAATAGCCGCATTGGCATAGTTCAGCGTAATGACCTGATTGTTCGGCCGCAGCAAGTACTCCTGCTCCAGCATTTCCAGCGCTTTCCCGTGGCGCTTGCTGTGAATATACACGTCGGTCAGCGCGTCGATGTAAAACAGATTGCGGTCGTCCTGCGCTTTGAGTTTCTGCAGGATTTGTTCAGCTCCGCTGATATCGCCGGTATCAAACATTGCCAGCGCCAGACCATATTGATTGGCTTTGGTATTGCCGCCTGGGCTTTGTACTTTCTTTTGGAAATGCGCCAGCGCGTCTTTGTCTTTTAACTGATAACGCGCCCAGACGCGGGCTTTGGCCAGGGCAAAATCGCTGCTGTCAGGGATGAAGCGCCGTTCGAATTGTTCAGCCCGGATGCGGGAATCACTGATCCTGGCCTGCGACAGCGGGTGGGTATACAAAAATGCCAGCTGAGTGTTACTGAAACGGGTTCTTTCGCTGAGTTTATTAAAAAACTCTGGCATGGCATAAGGATCAAAACCACTTTTAGCCAGCAACTGGATGCCGATCCGATCGGCTTCCTGTTCGTTACTGCGGGTAAAATTGATCGCGCGTTGTTGTGCAACGCCCTGTGCAGCCATCAGGCCGGCCATACCCGCTTCAGGATTGGCAATCGCCAGCAGGATAGAGCCGAGCAAGGATGCCATCGTCAGCGGTGCGGATTGATTCCGCGCCTCGACAGCACGGGAAATATGGCGCTGAGTCACATGGACAATTTCGTGCGACAGCACAGAGGCAAATTCACTTTCCCCGTCAGCAGCGGCAAGAGTTCCTGTATTGAATACAATATTGCCGCCCAGCATAGCGAATGCGTTGATGTCCGGGCTGTTCACCCACGAGAAAGTAAACGGAAATCGGACGCCTTCGGCTTTGGCAACCATCGATTGCCCCATGGTATTGATGTACTCGTCCAGCAGCGGGTCGTTGACCATCGGCAGCTGTGAACGGGTCTGCTTGAGCATCATGTCGCCAATCAGCTTTTCTTTCTCCGGTGATAAGCTGGAAAAAGCGTTGGTGCCAAGATCAGGTAAAGTGGTGGCTGCCAGACTGGTCAGAGGCCAGATTGCAGCGCAACAGAATGCAATTTTTACAAACGGAATCATCTACTTCTTTTGCTCAATATTAAAGCCGGCTTTTAAGGCAGAGATCTGCAGCGCATCCGCGTCATGCTGACCCACCAGTTTTTTCTGAGTCTCGAAAAATGTTTTAATCGTCACGCCTTCCACTTTGATCACGTGCAGATGTTGCTGCATAAACTGAATGACTTTGTGTACCGTTTTATGCGCATGCAGGATCAGCGCAAAGTCGGCGTCATCACCATGTTCAAAGTAATAACCAATAAATTTGTGTAACTGGTTGACCCGTAATAAGGTCCGCATGGTGACCGGGTCCCAGAGGTTAAATTCCATCAACCTGTTGTTCTTCACGTACTGATCAATTTCGATGTCTTTGGCATACGGCAGCGCATGAAGTTCAAAACCGCGTTCAGAAAATACCTGATACAACGCAATACGTGGCTTGTTATCGCAATGAATTTCAAACGAATTATCGATATAACCGCCCAGTAACTGCAGGTTCCAGTTTCGTTTATCCAGTAATTTTTTGACCGCATTGTCAAAGCCATGCGTGAGCATGCCTTCAGATTCGCCCAATGACTGTGAGACCAGGTGATAAAACGGCGGCAGCTCACCCCAGTTGATTTGTTTTTTATACCAGTTGATATCTTTCAGACTGGGATTTGGCGGCAATTTCTGCCGGTTGTCGTGCGACATGCGGAATACCTCGTGTCACGATGCCTGCCGGCTTTCTCCTGCACAAGGAAGCGGAATGTGCGGGCAAAAGCTTGTGTCTTGTCATAAAGTTAAAATGTATCACAACTTCAGGCCGGTCAGCATGCACAATCCATTACAACGCATCGGGTTCAGGCTCCGCCAACAGCCAGAGGCGGCTTTGTTGGTGGGATATGGCCTTGTGGTATTGCTGTTGGTGGTTCTGGCCGGAACGCTGTTGCTGCCCGTGTTTGTTGCCCTGGTGCTGGCCTATTTGTTGGAGCGGCCGGTGCAATGGTTGCAGACAATTGGATTGAGCCGCACTGCAGCAGTATGCGCAGCGATGCTGCTGCTTGTCCTGCTATTATGGTGGCTGACTGCCAGTCTGGTGCCGCTATTGTGGTCACAGGGGCAGGCCTTTGCCAGCGCAGTCCCTGCACTGATTGCCAGCGGACAGTCGTCGCTGGCACAGTGGTCGGCCGACTGGTTCAGCGAGCGTCAGTTGCTGCTCCTGACGCAGCGGCTGGAAAGCCAGAGTCTGGGTTACCTCAATACGCTGCTGGCGTCATCGCTTGATGGCGTGGCCGGGGTCTTTATGGCACTGGTTTATCTGGTGCTGTTACCGATGATGCTGTTCTTTATGCTGAAAGACAAAACGCTGTTGTTATGCCATATGCACCGTTTGTTTCCTGGGACCGGGCAACGCACCTCGGAAGCCTGGCGGGAACTGGATTATCAGTTACTCGGCTACATTCAGGGCAAATTGTTGGAGATGGTGCTGCTGGCGCTGGCCTGTTACCTGCTGTTCAGTTTGTCGGCGCTGCCTTATGCACTGCTGCTGGCGATGTTAGTGGGTGTGTCGGTGTTTGTACCCTATATCGGCATTGCGGTGGTCACAGTCCCGGTGTTGCTGGTGACGCTCAGTCAGTGGGGGCTGAGCAGCGAAACCGGCTGGTTTCTGTTCAGTTATGGCCTGATCCAGTTGCTGGATGCTTATGTGCTGGTCCCGTTGCTGTTTAGCCGGGTCATTGATATCCATCCGTTTTACATTTTGCTGGCTTTGCTGGTATTTGGCGGTTTATTCGGTTTCTGGGGCTTGTTTTTCGCTATTCCGCTGGCGTCGCTGCTGAAGGTTCTGCTTCATACCTGGTGGCCTGCGAACGAATAGCGGGCAGGTGATACTTTTGCCACAGCAAATGAAACAGGCCGGCTTTGTAATGTTGTTCTAACAAGTGCTCGAGCGGCGCCGCCAGCGCAAAATGCGGCGATTTGCGGGAAAATGCCAGATAACCGCGAATTTGCTGCTCAAAATGGTAGGGTTGACGCTTAAGGTCACTCAGTGCAAGACCCGCGGTGCCAAAAGAGCCGGCAGCGGTCTGTTCGACTGTGATTGCGTAATCGACCCGGCCTTTGTGCACCATATCCAGTGCGACCGCTTCTGACGACACAAAAACCCGGGTGATATAGTCGGCCTGATCGAACTCGGGAAAATAGACGGCATGACGCATCACCGCGACTGAATGTCCCTGCAGGTCACTGACACTGTCAATCAGCTTGTGGTTGTTTTGCTGACCATAAAAAGCAAAAGAGGACTGAAAGTTCATCATCGCTGGTTGCAGGAAATACAAAAACGCTTCTCGTTCTGCTGTTTTTATCAGACCCGCCATAATGTCTACTTCGCCGAGTTCTGCCATTTTAAGGCAGCGGGCGAATGGGCAGACGATGACCTCAATAGTGACACCAAGCTCACGGCTGGCGGGTTTCAGCAGATCGAGCGACAAGCCTCTGGGCTCGGCGACATGCTCGGTAAAATAATAAGGCGGGCTGTGGTACATCGCCAGTTTCAGCACCGTGCGTTCGGCCGCCACTGCGGCTGATGAGCCAGACAGGCAGCTGAACAATAACAGTAGGGCAAGTAAGACTTTCAACATCTGCAGCGCGCTTCAAAGTTAACCGCAGACGAAGTCTTTTTCCTTGCGGAGGGTACATCCGGACATCAGCTTACCATAGCTGAATTTGCATTTGCAGGCCAGCACTGAGCTGTCTGGGCATGCCAGGTTCAATGCTGCGGCCGGCCGCCTGATTGACAATCACAGTGCCCGCATAGCGCTCATCGGTCAGATTCTGAGCTTTGAGCAAAAATGACCAGTGCAGTGCATTGTGCTGCCAGTGCCAGTTCAGCTGTGCATCGGTCAGCGCGGCGGCCGGCGCGAATTCCGTGTTGCGGTCATTGGTGGCGACCCGGCTGAGCCTGTTGTGCTGCAAAGTGGCCGACCAATGGGCGTCTGGCTGGTAGCTGACGCGTAATTGTTGCTGCCATTTGGCGATACCGGGCAGTTGCAGACCTGACAGGCCCGCATCTTCGCCACTGAAACGCGCATCCAGCCAGGTCAGGCTGTAGTCCAGCTGCCAGTCATCTGCTAACCCTTGTTGCAGGCTTAGTTCCAGCCCGCGCCGGTGTGTCGCTGCGGCATTGCGGTAGGTGGTGCGCCCGCCAGAACTGCTGTCGATGACCAGCTCGTCCTGACTGCTCAGCCGGAACACATCGAGCTGCGTCTGGCGGCGATGGTCGGCTGATTGCCATTTCAGGCCGCTGTCCCACTGTTGATTGCGGGTGCTGCGCAATGCCAGATTTAAGCCAGCACCGTCGCGCTGGTAGGCCATTTCGGTCAGTGTCGGTGTCTCAAAGCCACGTCCAACAGAGCCATGCCACCACAGATTGGGCGTCAAAGCATAGCGAAATCCTGCCGCGTGGGCCTGGCCGTACTCCGTTTTTTGCCCGCTGTCGTTTGGATTGAGCGGCGTGACAAAATGGTCGTGCACTTCAAACTTTAAGCGGGCCAGCCGGCTGCCGGCAAACAGGTCGAGCGTTTCTGACAGCGGATAGCTCAGTCGCAGGCTCAGGTCCTGGCTGTGAGTGCTGCCACGCTCGTCCCGGCGCAGCGCCCCCGTCAGGCCATTGTTGTTGACAAAACCTTGCCGGTCATCACGGCTTTGTTCGTGGCTCGCGCCCAGATGTAGTTGCAAATCCTGCCATTGATGCTGCGCCGTCATTTGCAGGCCTGCACTTTGCCGCTCCAGTTGAACGATGCCGCCGGATGCAGTCGGTCCGTCGCCCCGCATCGCCAGAAACTGCGTAATAGCGCGCTGACCGAGCCAGCTGCTCAGCTGCCAGTGCTGCTGTTGCCAGCTGGCGCTCAGCTGCTGGTGACGGGTGCTTTTATGGCTGTCGAACTGGCTTGCTGCCACTTGTGTCTGGAACGGGTTTTGTTGCCATTCACTGAGACTTAAACCACCAGGGTCGTCCAGTCGCGCGTCGGCACTGTGTTCAAAGCGTAACCGCAAGAATGCATCGTCAAATTGCCAGCTGTGGCGCCATAGCGCTTGCTCACGCTCGGCGCGGTTGTGGGGCCGGTACCCCTGATGACGCCAGCGTTGCAGGGCAAAATTGCCGGCATCAGTGTCGAGGCTAAGGCTCTGTTGGCTGAATTCCTGGCTCTGTTGTTGCTTGAGCTGCAATCTGCCGGGGCTGCTCTGGCGGCTTTGCCAATGAATAACAGCACCGGCGGCGTTGCCATACAGCGCAGCAAATGGCCCTTTCAGCACTTCAACCGCGGCCAAATCCTCTGTCATCAGGCTGCCTGGCTGGGTTTGCCCATCCGGCGTGGTCAGTGGAATACCATCGAGCAGCATCCGCAGCCCGCGAACACCAAAGGCGCTGCGGCTGCCAAATCCACGCAGGCTGAGCCGGCTGTCCTGTGCGAAGTTTGCACGCACATCGGCCTGCAGGCCGGCAATGCCCTGCAGTAACGCCGCCGGATCTGCCACGCCGGTCTGTTCGTCAAACTGACGTTGATTCAGCGCCGCCGGCGCCTGTAACCAGGAAGCTGGCGGCGGGCCTGCGGTAATAACCAGACGTTCGATATTTTGTGAGGACGCAGGCGCTGCCGTCAGCAGCGCCGCAGTGAGGGAATGCCAGAGCACAAAAATCAGCCGGCCGGTGTCAGTTTCAGCACGGCGCCGTTGTCTTCGTCTGTCAGCAGGTAGAGGCCGCCGTCTGGCGCCTGCTCGACGTCGCGGATCCGCATGCCGAGCCGAATGCGTTCCTCGTGGACCACTTTGTCG
>JACCDS011558562.1_pt1 | contig 14190 bp, 9 predicted proteins | sample 7446441 | NCBI WGS metagenome assembly JACCDS01 (sample SAMN15323445, study PRJNA562643) | freshwater metagenome | isolation source: river surface water | place: USA:Blue River Watershed | collected 2017-08-17 | reverse complement strand
GTATCGGGGTAGCCCAGATAATTGATCTGCACCGGCGCAAGCCGCCGCGCGAAGAGCGGCAGCCGGCAATTGATCCCGGTATGCCCCGCTAAATCGACGAGCAGATCGGGCGCGTCCGTCCGGATCGTCGCTTCCACTGCCGCCGCCGGTTGGCCGATGAAGTTGCGCCACACTTTCGCATATCCTTTCAGCCGGGCCGACACGGCGTCCTCGCGGAAGTGATCGTGGTAGAGATAGAGTTCGAATTGCGCCGGATCGAGCTGGCTGATCAGCGGCTCGAGGAAAAACGCGCACGAGTGCGCCCGCAGATCCGGGGAAAGGATCGCCAGCCGCAGCCGCCGCCCGGGTTCCGGCTGGTTGGGAAACGCCGCCGTCGCCGCCACCCCGGCCGCCGCCGCCCGCCCGAAAGCCGCATGCTCGGCAAAAAGTTCCTCCCGGCTCACGTCGGCCAGATTGTGCAACGCGAGCAGCAGGTGGGAACGCGCCTCCAGATTGCCGGGCTGCAGGCCGAGAAACTGCCGGTAGTCCGCCACCGCCTCCGCCATGCGGTGCGTCTTGTGCAGCACCTGCGCCCGGCCGAGCCGGCCCTGCGCATAGGTCGGGTCCGCCTGCAGCGCCCGCTCGTGGCAGGCCAGCGCCTCCGTGTTGCGCCCCATCAGCCCGAGCGTGAGCCCGAAATTGAACCAGCCGACCGCGTAGTCGGGCCGCAGGCCCGTGCACCGGCGGTGGCATTCGACCGCCTCGGCGAGGCGATCCTGGGTTTTCAGGCCGTAGGCGAGATTGTCCCAACCCTCGTGGAAATCCGGCTTCAGTTCCACTGCCAGCCGCAGGCTCGCTTCGGCCGCCGCCGTCTGCCGCATCGCGAGCAGCGCCAACCCGTAGCGCATCGCGCAGACCGCATGCTTCCGATCCAATCGATGCGCCCGGCCCAACAGGTCGACCGCCTCCGGCAAACGGGCCAACTGGTATGCGACCAGGCCCGAAAGATGCAGGACGTCGAAGTGTTTCGGCGCCGCGACGCGGACCTGGCGGTAGTGCTGTTCCGCCTCCGCCAGACGACCGGCGCGGTGGTGCGCGATGCCCGCCTGGAGCAGAGATTGAAGTTTCGCCGGAGACACGGGTTGGCCGGAGCTTCGGCACGACCGCCGCGCAACTTGAGTAGAAACCGCCTCAAGCGCATCCGGGTTGCGCCGATACTTTCCCCGGCCCCGGGCGCAACTGCCCGCACCGCCGCCCAAATTTCCACCGTATCCGTATGCTGACGACGAACCTCGCAACGCCACCGCGCACGACTCCCTTTTCCGAGGAGGAACTGCGCCGCCGGATCGACGCCTGCCCCAAGCTCGCTTCCCTCCAGAGCATCAACCGCGCGCTGAGCGATCTGGTCCGGTCCGAGCAGAGCCTGAGTTCGCAGATCGCCGAGGTCATCCGGCGCGATCCCTCGCTCTCGGCCCGGCTCCTGCGGATGGTCAACTCGGTCTATTTCGGGCTTTCGACCCGCGTGAACAATATCGAGGAAGCCGTGTTCTTCCTCGGCCTCCGCCAAATCCGCGAACTCTCGATGGCGACTCCCATCATCGAGGAACTCGAGACGCTCCAACCCGTCACCACCGCCTCGCTGCCCTGGAAGGAACTCTGGACGCACAGCATCGCCACCGCGATCCTCACCCGGGAAATTCTCGCGTCGACGCAGCTGCACATCGACGACGACACCGACTACCTCATCGGCCTGCTCCACAACGTCGGCAAGGTCGTCATGGCCTATTCCTTCCCCGACGAACTGCGCACGTTGATGGCGATGCCCGCCGCCGATCCGGCCGAGTTCTGCAGATTCGAACTCGACGTCATCGGCTGGGACCACGGCCAGATCGGTGCGCACTACGCCGCCCGCCACAGTCTGTCCGAGGAAATCGTCTTCGCCCTGCGCTACCACAACGACCCGGATCGCGCCCCGCGGCACCGGCTCTTCGCCGCCGCCGTCCAGATCGCGGATCATGTGGTCCGCCACGCCGGCATCGGCGGCGGTTTCGAGCAGGTCGCGCCGGTCGCGGCCGACGCCTGGCTCCAGCTCAGCGGCTGGCGCATTCTCTACGGGGCCGACGGCCCCGAATCCAAACTCGCCCGCGCCTCCCTCGCCAACTCCATCCAACGGCTGCCCTCCATGCTGCAGGGCCTGATCTGATTCCCGGATTCTCCGCACCGGACCGAACCGGCTCCGCCTCCAACTTTCCTCCATGTCTGTCCTGATCACCGAAGCGATCGACCGTGCCGGACCCAAGTCCCCCTCCGATGCCTGGCTCGGGGCCTGGGACAACAGCGCCGACGTCGCCTATTGCCGGGACCTCCAGGGCCGGCTCCTCGTCGCGAACCAGACCTTTGCGCGCAAATTCGGCCGGACCAGCGAGACCCTCAACAACTGCCGCCTCGCGGAGTTCATCCACCCCGACGACCGCAGCTCCCTGCTGGCGGGTGTCGGCGACCTCGCGCGGCCGCCGCACCGGGCCGTCGCGGAGCATCGCTGGCTCACGCCGCAGGGCGTGCGCTGGTTCTCGTGGGAGGAATCGGCAATCCAGGACGACGACGGCAGCATCGTCGCCATCCGCGCCATCGGCCGCGACATCACGCGCCAACGCCTCGCGGAGGAACAATTCTACCGGCTCTCGCGCGCCGTCGAACAATCCCCGGTCTCGATCGTGATCACGGACCTCGACGGCCGGGCCCAGTATGTAAACTACAAGTACACGGAGGTCAGCGGGCACACGCTCGAGGACCTGCTCGACGGCGACATCGAGGTGCTGCGCGACGGCCATCCGGACCAGCTTTCCTTCGACAACTTCTGGACCACCGTGCGCGCCGGCGGCGAATGGCGCGGCGAACTGACGACCACGCGCCGCGACGGCAGCATGGTCTGGGAATCCGTGAAAGTTTCCTGCCTGCGCAGCCCGGCCGGCGACATCACCAACTATCTCTGCCTCCGTGAGGACATCACCGAGCGCAAGAAACTGGAACACGAGCTGCGCCAGGCGCAGAAAATGGAGAGCCTCGGCACCTTGGCCGGCGGCATCGCCCACGATTTCAACAACCTGCTCGCCATCATCAACGGCTACGCGGAGTTCTGCCAGCAGGGCACGCCGGAGCCGGCGATGTTGCAAAAGAGCCTGCGGGAAATCCACCGCGCCGCCCAGCGGGCGAGCGGCCTGGTCCGCCAGATCCTCACCTTCAGCCGCAAGACCGAGGTCCGTTTCTCCCCCGTCGACCTCAACCAGCTGGCCCGCGATCTCGTCCACCTCATGGCCGAGACGTTTCCCCGCACCGTCACGATCCAGTTGGCGCTCCGCGACCGGCTGCCGAACCTGCTCGCCGACCAGAACCAGCTCCAGCAGATCGTTTTGAATCTCTGCGTGAACGCCCGCGACGCCATGCCGTCCGGCGGGGCCATCACGCTCTCCACCTCGACCCGGCCCGGCGCCGCGCTGCGCCACCTCGGGGCCGAGGGCGGACGCGACTTCGCCTGTCTGGAGGTTTCGGATACGGGCACCGGCATGACCCCGGAGGTCCGGCAGCGGATCTTCGAACCGTTTTTCACCACGAAGCAGGGCAACCAAGGCACGGGCCTCGGCCTCGCCGTGGTCTACGGCATCGTCGTCGCCCATCACGGTTTCATTGAAGTCGACAGCACGCTCGGCACGGGCAGCACCTTCCGGGTCTTCCTGCCTCTGGCGGTTTCGCAGGAAGCGATCGCCGCGGTGCAGGCGCCGACCGATTTCCCCGGCGGTTCGGAAAACGTCCTCATTGTCGACGACGAGGAATCGCTGCGCACCTTGCTTTCCTCGGCGCTCAGCCGCAAAGGCTACGTCACCAGCACCGCCGCTTCCGGCCTCGATGCCATCGAAGCGATCAGCGATCCCTCGCGCCGCTTCGAAGCCATGCTGCTCGATCTCAACATGCCGGGCGCCAGCGGCGTCGATGTGCTGAAAGTGAGCCGGATCTGCCGGCCCAAGCTCCGAGTGGTCATCATCAGCGGCCATCTGACCGCCGACATCCGCCAGGAATTCGAGCAACTCGGCCAACGCAGCTTCATCCAGAAGCCCTACAAATTGGACGACCTCGGCCGGCAACTCCGCGGCGTGCTGGACGCCGTCTAGCCGCCGCCGCCCGGGCCGTCGGCCCGGCCGGTGCAATTTCGTTTCAGATCCGGGTCCGGCGTGCCGAAGAGGACACCGGGCACAATCAGGACCATCCACCACCATGGACCGTCTTATACGAAATGAATCACCGCGAACCTCCGCAATTGTCGGCGGGGTTGCGACGGACACTCCACTGTCTGTCGCTTTTTCTCCTCCCGGCATTTGCGCCCGATGGCGTCCAGGCGCTGCCACGCACGCGTCCGGCCCGCATCGGTTCCGACCTCGGCACGATGGAAGGAATTCCATACTTGCCGGTTGTGGGCCCTCCGCCCCTGCGCTTCCAGGAAGCGGCCCCGCCGCCCGACCTGGTCACGCGTCCGGCTGCCGCCGCGCCCCCCTTGCCCGCCCTTTCACCCGCGGAAACGTCCGTGGCTCTGGCGAATGCCGCCGCCTCGTCGGCCTCCGCCGCGCTCTTGGCGGAAGCCGAGCTCGCCGAGGAAGAGGCAAAATCCAAGACCAAGGCCGCCGCGGCCAAACCGGCAGCTCCGCCCGTCAAGGCGCCGCCGCCGATCTTGCCCGACAGCGGGCGGCCGACCGTCCGACCTGAGGATTTCCTGCCGTACTTCCAGGTGCCGATCTCCGGTCGCGCACCGGCCAACGTGACGATCGTCGCTCCGGTTCCTCCCGCCGCGCCGACTCCCGGCACGCTTCCGGCCAGTTCGGCCACCTACAAACAGACACCCTAAATGACCCGCCGCCGATTCCTGTCTTCCCGTCGCGCCTTTGCCTGCGCCTGGCTGGCTTTCGCGCTCTTCACGAGCGCGCAGGCCGGACTGAAGGGAGCGGAATCCCATCCGCCTTCGGCTCCCGCAACTCCCGCGACGGTTGCCCCGGCCAAGCCGCCGGCGCACGCTGCCGACCACGGACCGACTCCGGCCGCTCCGGCCCCCGAGGCCAAGGCCCCGGCCCCCGCAGCCGCGGCCCATCCGGAACCCGCCGCCGCCAAGTCCGAAGCCAAGCCCGACGCCCATGCCGCCGAAGCCGCGGCGGAAGCCCAGGCTGCAAAATCGGCCAAACGGAAACGGACCACGGACGAAATCGGCGGCCTGCTCGCGCTCGGCGCCAATCTCGCGGAACGCGGGGACTACTCCGCCGCCGAAATCGCCTACCATCAGGTCCTCGATTCCCTGAAGGTTTCGCAGACGGACGTGAAATCGGCGCTGCTCGGCCTCGCCCGGATGTTCCGCCGCCAAGGCGCCTCCACCAAGGCCGCCGCGATCTACGAGCGTTACATAAAAGAGTACCCGACCGACGAACGCACGCCCGACGCCCTCCTCGAATTGGGCCGCACCCTGCGCGAACTCGGCGTTTACAAAACGGCCGTGGCGCGCTTCTACAGTGTCATCAACTCGACGCTCAAATTGCCCGGCGACGGCTTCGACCGTTACCAGCTCCTGGCCCGCACCGCCCAGTTCGAGATTGCGGAAACCTATTTCCAGGCCGGCGACTTCGCCGAAGCCAACAAGTTCTTCACCCGGCTCCGCCTCCTCGATCTCGCTCCGGTCGACCGCGCCCGCGCCCACTTCAAAGCCGGCTATGCGCTCAAATTGCAGGGCGATCTCGACGGCGCGATCAACACGCTCCGCGCCTATGTCGAGCAGTGGCCGGAAGACGAAAACATCCCGGAAGCGCGCTACCTGATGGCGATCTCGCTGCGGGAACTGAAACGTCCGCAGGAAGCCTTCGCCCAAACCCTGGAACTGCTGCGCACGGAAAAAGCCCGCATCGAGGCCGACCCCAAACGCTGGGCCTACTGGCAACGCCGCACCGGCAACCAACTGGCCAACGACTTCTTCGAAACCGGAGACACCCTCAACGCCCGCGCCATCTACGCCGGCCTCCTCGCGATCTCGACCGAGAACGCCTGGCGCCTCCCGATCACCTACCAACTCGGCCTCTGCGACGAACGTCTCGGCCACCCGGACCGCGCCCGCGTCTCCTACCAGGCCATCATCGATGCCGCCGGCAAGAATCCCGGTTCCGATGTCACCGAGCTCGCCACCATGGCCCAGTGGCGCCTCGACCATATCGACTGGCGCGAGCGGACCTCCGGCCAAATCTCTTCGTATTTCGGCAGCGTCCCCACGCCGACCGAACCTGCGGCTCCGGCCCCCGCCGCCCCGCCCGCCTCGCTCGATGCCATCAAGCCCGGTCCGCCTTCCGCCGCTCCCCGGCCCGCTCCCACACCCGCGCCCGGCGGCGCCATGAAGACCGCCGCCACCCCATGACCCAGCTCGAAACCATCCAGGAACATCAGCGCCTGTGCGACGAGATCCACCAGTGCGTGCTCGATGAAAACCGCTTCCTGCGCCAGCAGCAGCGCGCTCCCGACGCCGCGTTGCTCGAACGCAAACGCGACCTGCTCGCCCGCCTCGACACCACCCTCGCCGCCCTCCGCGCCGTCCCGGCGGCCTCCGCCCGCGAGCCGCAGACGCGCGACCAACTCGAAAAGACCCGCGCGCGCATTTTGCAGATTCTCCAACTCGACAAGGAAAATGAACAACTGCTCCTCCGCTGCAGCCTCGCCCCGGCTCGCCCCGCCGGCACTGCGGCGCCGGCAGCCTCGGTCTCGATGCTGCAGAAAATCTACGCGCGTTGTTCGTAAGCCGCCGTTGCCGTTTCTTGCCGCCGTCTGATCCGGCCGTTCGGGACTACTCTGGCCGCACCGGCTCCCGCTCTTCGCCCGCCAATCGCCGCAACACGCGGCCCGCCGCGGCGACAATCTCCCGTCCCGCCTCGTCCGTCCCCGCCCCGACATCCGTCATTTCGTAGCCGCCCTGACGCTTGCCGCCGGGCAATCCGAAATAACCGACGCCGCGTCCGTTCGCATAGCCGAGCACCAAGGTGTTGAAAAATGGCGACGCCGTCTGGATCGCCGTCGCGATTTCCTGCAACGGTTCGCCCGGCAAAAAGACCAGAGTCAGCTCCCCGCAGCGCACCGCGCTGATTTCCGCGGCCAGCGTTTCAGCGCGCATCCCGGCCTTGACCTCGGGGTTTACCGTTAAAGCCAGCGTCTCGCTCGCCACCCGCAGGCGGCCCGGCCGCAGCGTCACCGCTTTCGCCGCCGCCGCCGCCGCCCGCTCCGCGACCGCCGCCCCCATCTCGCCCGCCACCTTCAGGCCGCGGCGCGCCGGCACGATGTCGCCGGAACAACCTTGCAGAAACAGCGCTTCGCCCCCGAGCCGTTCCCGCAGCGCCGCCGTCGCCGCCCCCGGCCAATCCGCCGAGAGTCCCTTGTATCCGCCGTAAACGACGACCGCGTGGATCGGCACGTGGAACAAGGTCGCCACCGCGCCGCCCCCGGCCTCGCGCAAACCGACCACCGTCAGCGTCGGATCCACGATCCCGAACCGCAGCCCGCCCGGCAGCACCGCGGGATTCTCCGGTATCAACATACTCTGGACGGTACCGTCCGGCCGCACGGGCCGCCGATTGAACATCCACTCCCCCACCGTCGCCCGGCCCAAGTGTAACGTCACCGGCACCTGCGCCGCTTCCGCGCGCCGCACCGTCTCCACCGTCTTGCGGACCAACGTGTCCGCCCATGTCCGGTAAGCCGGATGCTTTTGCGCCGCCGCGGACAAGCCCTGCTCCCGCGGCATCAGCGGCTCCGGCCCCATCTCCGATTTCGGCCCCGAGTGGTTATGCGTCGCCTGGATCATGATCCGCTCCGCCGGAATGCCCGTCCCCGCCGCGACTTCGCGCCGCACGCGGGCCACCGCAAACTCGCGCGCATCCAGCAAATCCCAACCGACCAACGCGACCTTGGTCTCGCCGTCGCCTAGGACCACCGCCCGCACGTACAGCGGATCGTGCACTTCGCCGTAGGGCCGCGGCACGGTCCAGTTGGGCAGGCCCGGATCCGGCGTGATATCCGCGGCGGCCGCTCCCGCCGTCAGCCGGATCTCCGCCGCTCCCGCCGTCAGCGTCAGCAAGAAAAAGAATCCCGCCCATCGCGCCCGCCCCGTCGCCCGCGTTTCGCGCCCCGCGCGCTCCGCCCCGCTCATTTCATTTCCTCCCACATCGCCAGCAGCCGCGCCGTCAACTTCACGGAGGCCTCCGTCTCGACGCGGTTGGTGCCGAGCCAACTCTCGTATCCACCCAACTGATGCTGCGCCGGGGTCGGCATGTAGCCGTACGCCCCGTTGGCGATCGAGATGGTGAACGCCTTCTTCCACGGCGCCTTCGCCTTCAGCTCCAACCCGATTTCGGCGAAGGTCTCGATCGGCAGCGCCGCCACGCCGACGTCGCCGACGCGGATGGCCTGCACCGGCACGTTCACTTCCGCCGGCCCCGCCGCCGCCCGCAGCACATGCCGCGAGTACAGTTTTTCATTCGGATGCCACGCCTTGCCCGCCGTCGGCGCCAGCCGCGCCTCCGCGTAGGCGATCTGCTCCGCGCTCGGCCGCCGCGTCGCCAACCGCACTTCCTCGAGCCGCGCATCGAGTTTGACCCACGGCACATGCACGACGCCCTGGTAGGCCCGGTAGACCTCCGCGGCGACCGCGTTGCCGACGCGCCGCATTTTCTCGTACGGCGCCGCCGGCGTGCCGCGGCCGCGAAAATCGATGTTGTTCACATCGCCGCTCGTGCCGTTCGACATGATGCCCACGAAAGGCGCCGCAGCGGCGTCGCCGCCCAGCAATTCGCGCAGCCGTTCCGCGAAAACGCCGAAATAGTCGGCCGATATCGCCCCGGCCATCGTGCCGCCGACATAGTGCAGCGAATAGTTGGCCAGAACCGCGAGCGGCCGGCCGTTCAGCGCCTGCACCGAAAGAAATACGATCTCCGGATCCGTCGGTCCCGCCGGCTTGACCAACTCCTCCTTGTTCGCCGTCGGCGGATTCATCCGTACCGCGTCCGTGCCGCCGAAAGGATTCCGCCGCAGTTCCTCCGATTTCACGTGCCAGCGGCGGTTGAACACCTGGGTCGGCTCGCTCCCCGCGCCCCACCCGATTTTCGCCGGTTCCAATCGCTGGATCGCGTTGCGCACGCTGTCCGCGATCCGCGTCGCGAGAAATTGCTGGTACGGGCCGAGCACCGGAGCGGCGCCTTCGAAGCCGTCGCGGATCTCGTCGGTCCCCCCGCCGACGCGGTCGCGGGCCGAACCCGCGCTGTGCGTGTGCGTCGAGGCGATGAGCACCTGCGCCGGCCCGAGTCCGGTTTTCTCCCGGATAAGCTGTTTGGCCGCATCGCACACGAACCGCGGCAGCCCCACGTTGTCGACCAGCACGAACGCCACCCGCGTCGTGCCGTCGTCGAGGACCAAGGTGCGCGCATACAACGGGTCATGGACATGCGTCGACGCCGGCGTCACGAAATTGCCCACGATCACCACGCCGAGTTCCGGCGTCACATCGGTGCGGTCGGCTCCCGCGCGGAACACCGGCCCGGCCGGCGCCGCCGCCAACCAAGCCGTTGCAACCAGCGCGAGCCAGCAACCTCGGATGACATTTCGACCGGTCAATCGGTTGAGCGTGAGGTTCGGCATGGAAAAGAGATCGGCAGGTTCAGTCGTTGCTCTTGAGGTAGGCGATCAATCCCGCGAGTTCCGCCCGCGTCATGGTCTGCTCCAGCCCGTCCGGCATCAGCGAAAGGCCCGTCGCCGTCAGCGTCGCGATCTCGTCGCGGCGGATGGATTCCCCGGCCCCGGCCGCCGTGCGCAGCACCAAACCGAATTCCGATTCCGCCGCCAGCCAGCCGCTCACCGTCCGGCCATCGCGCGTCGTCACCGCCAAAGTCTGGTAACTCGGCATCACTTCGTAGTTCGGCACCAGCACGTGCAGCAGAATCGCGTCGGCGGGTTGGTTTTTGAGTCCCGTCAGATCCGGCCCGACGCCGCCGCCGGCACCGCGGTAGGTATGGCACGCGGAACAGCTTCGCGCAAAAGCCGCCCGGCCCGCCTCGGCATCCGCCGGTCCGGCCACGGCGTCGCGGAAACTCCGATACACCGCCATCCGGTCGCCGCCTTCGAGGGACTTGAAGGCCGCCGCCGCCCGCGCCCGCAGCGCCGGCTGCGCGTGCTTGAGCAATTGCCCGCGGCGCACGGAGGAAATCTCCGTCGGCGCGATCGCGCCCGCTTCGACCGCATCGAACAGCACCGGCACCAGCGCCGGCTTGCCGGTCACGGCCGCCAGCACCGCCTCGCGCACCTGCGGCGTGTAGCCCCGCCACCGCTCCGCCGCCACCAAGCCGCGCGCCGCCCCGGCATCGCCGAGCCGCTCCAGCGCCTTGACCGCCTGCAGTTGCACCTCGGCCGGCTGGCGGGCGCCGAGCAATCCCGTCAGCACCTCCCCCGCCACCTTCGCCTCCGTATGCCCGAGCAGCGCCACCGCCGGCAACCGCGCCGCGAGCGGTGCCGCAGGGTCCTTTGCCAAAGCCGCCGCCCGTGCCGCCAGCGCCGGCCACTGCTCCGCAACCTCGGCCGCACCGCCGGCCGTCTTGCCCAACGCGCGGCCCCGCGAGCCTTCGATCACCCCGAGCGCCGCCGGCAACAGCCACGCTTCGCCGCTCCGATCCGCGAGGATCGCCGCCAGAAACTCCCGGCTTCGTTCAGCCGTACCGCCCGCGCCGATCATCCGGCCGAGGTGCTCCATCACCGCGGCAAAAGCCGGCGTTCCGCGCTCCCGCCCGGCCAGCATCGCGCGCCGGAATTCATCCTCCCGGCCGCCAATCCCGGACAGCACCGCCGCCCGCGCCCAACGGTCGGCTCCGTCCACGCGGGCAATCGCCGCCAGCGCCGGGACCACGGCTACCCCCGGCACTTTCGCCAGCACGAGCGCCGCCGTCATCCGCACGTGCGGATCCGCATCGCCCGCGGCGCCGATCGCGAGTTCCGCTCCCGCCGCGGAAACCTCCGCCGACTCGGCCAGCAGGCGTTGCACCTGCTCCCGCACCCCGGCATGAGGATCCTGCGCCGCGTCGCGCAGGTGCTCGTCGCTCAGCTCGCCCCGATTCCGCAGCATCCACAGCGCCGCGGCCCGCGACTCCGGCAGAGCGGCGCGTAGTGCAACCGCCACTACGTCCGTCCCCAGCGGCGTTCTCATCTCCGCCAGCAGGCGCGCCGACCGGTCCCGCCACCAGCGGCCCGGGGTCGCCAAGCCGGCCACGAGGGTCGCCGGCGTTTCTTCCGCGGCCGCCTTGGCCTTGGGCGCGCGCCGGGCCGGACCGTCGCGGACGATCCGGTAAATGCGTCCGCGATCCTTGCCGCTTTCGAAATCCAATCCACCCCGCGATTCCTCCGGCACATACCTCGGGTGGTCGATTTCCCGCCGATACATATCCGCAATATACAAGGCGCCGTCCGGCCCCTCGCCGAGAAACACGGGCCGGAACCACACGTCTGTCGTCGCCAGAAATTCCCGCCCCGCCGGCACCGCCTCGCTCCGCCAAGACGCTCCCTCCGGCCGGAAAACCTGGCGCTGGATCAAGTTCTGGGCCGGTTCGCAGATGAACGCATTGCCCGCAAAACCCGCGCCGAGCGCATCGCCGCCGAAGACGAGCAATCCGCAGGCCGACGTGAACGTCCCCGCATGCGGCGTGCCCATCAGCGACGGAATGTAGTCCGCCGAAATCGCCGCATCGCTCAACCGGTAGACCTTCGCCTGCGCTTCCACTTTCGAGACTTCCTGCGCCGTCTCGCTGAAGCCCAATTGCGGATTCCGCGACAGGTGCCACGGCTCCAGCATGACTTGCAGCACCGGATGCCGGTTCGTCGTCACGAAACGCCGGCCGAACGCATCGAAAGCCAGGCCGAACTGCCCGCGGCCCCCGGTGTTCTCGAAGACCAGCGTCTCCGGATCGAAGCGCCCGTCGCGCGCGGAAAACACCGTCGCCGGCCGCTCCGGATGCTCGGGCGAGGTTACCTTCCCGCCGTTCAATCCGCTCGTCACATAGATGCGGCCGTCGGGCCCGAGCGTCGGATGGCTGACCCGCAACTGCGCCGTCTTGCTCGCCTCGAACCCGGTCAGGACGGTCCTTCGTTCGTCCGCCCGGCCATCGCCGTCCCCGTCTTTCAAATACAGGATATCCGGCGCCGCGGTGACGAACCATCCGCCGCGCCAAGCGGCGAGGCCGTTGATGTAGCCGAGGCCGTCGGCAAAAACGGTGCGGTGCTCGAACCGGCCGTCGCCGTCCCGGTCCTCCAGCCGGATGATCCGGCCCAAATCGGTCTTGCCGCCGCCCTCGACGGGATCGGGATAGCCGCGCCCCTCGGCCACGAAGAGGCGGCCCTGTTCGTCGAACGCGAACGCCACGGGATCAACCACGTCCGGCTCCGCCGCCACCAACTCGATCCGCAACCCGGGTTCCAGCCGAAAGGCGGCCAGGGCCGCGGCGGGCTCCAGCGGCGCCCGGTCCGGGGCTTTCGGCGCCGCGGCACCGGCGACCGCCGCCGGCCAAAGCACCGCGAGGGCGACCGCGTGAACCAACCGGTTACTTGCGCGCATACGAAGAGCCTTGAGCAGGCCCCGCGCGCGGCGCAACTTCTTCCGCGTGCCGGCCCGTGTCGGGCCGCTTTTGTCCCTCCCCATGTCCTCCCCGCTGCCGCGGCTCTGCCGTTTCCTGCTGCTCGTTTTGCCCTTTTTGCCGGCGACCGCCGCCGAGACCGCGGTGACGCCCACGCAGGTCATCGCGCTTTTCGACGGCACCACTCGCAAGGACTTGTCCGCCTTCTACACGTGGCTGCCGAAATTCGGCCGCGATGATCCGGACCGGGTTTTCAGCGTCGTCGACCGGATCGACGGCGCGCCCGCGATCCGCATCAGCGGCCGCCACTGGGGCGGCATCGTCACGAAGGAAAACTACACCAATTACCGGCTCGTCGCGGAATTCCGCTGGGGGCCGGGGACCTGGATTCCCCGCGCCGACCGCGCCCGCGATTCCGGCATCTTGCTGCACGGCCAAGGCGAGGACGGCGGCTACGCCAAGGATTTCAAATCCCCGTGGATGCGCTCCCTCGAATACCAAATCATCGAGGGCGGCACCGGCGATCTCCTCGTGCTCAACGGCCACGTGCGCGGTTCCGACAAACCGCTCGCCGACCGCGTGGTCGCCCGCGTCGCCGCCAACGGCAAGAATTGGGATCCCGTCGGCCCGCCGAAAGAGTTTACCAAAGGCCGGATCGATTGGCAGCACCGCGATCTCGGCTGGAAAGACGTGCTCGACTTCCGCGGGCCCAAGGACGTTGAGCGTCCGGTCGGCGAATGGAACCGCATCGAAGCCGTCTGCGACGGCGGCAACCTCGTCTACTTTCTCAACGGCGTGAAAGTCCTCGAAGCCTCCGAAAGCTCGCTGACCTCAGGCCGGCTGCTCTTCCAATCCGAAGGCGCGGAAATCTATTTCCGCCGGATCGAACTCCACCCGCTCAAACGCTGATCCCCTCGCCCCATGCCGCTCCGCCTTTTCACCCGTCTCGTTGTTTTGGCCGCGTTGCTGTCCGCCGGCCGCGCCGCTCCGGCGACCCCGGGCTGGAAGGCCGGACTCGCCACCGCCGACATCACGCCGCAAGCCGCGCATTGGATGTCCGGATACGGCAGCCGCAACCGGCCCGCGGAGGGCACGCTGCATCCGCTCTTCATCAAGGTGCTCGCGCTCGAGGACGCCGCCGGCCACCGCGCTGTCGTCGTCACCAGCGACCTGCTCGGCATCCCGCAGACGATCTACGACCGCGTGTGCGCCGAATTGAAACAGCGCCACAACCTCGGCCGCGACCAGATCATGCTGCACGCGTCCCACTCGCACTGCACGCCCGTGCTCCGCGGCGCCCTCTACGACGCCTACCCTCTGCCCGAAACGCAGAAACCCGTCATCGAAACCTACTCGACCGAGCTCGAGGCCGCCCTGGTCGCCACGGTCGGCCGCGCCTTTGCCGCCTTGGCGCCGGCGCAACTTGCCGCCGGGCAGGGCGAAACCGGCTTCGCCGTCAATCGCCGCAACAATCCCGAGGCCAAGGTACCCGAACTGCGCCGCGACCGCGCGCTGGCCGGCCCCGTCGATCACTCGG
>JACCDS010266167.1_pt1 | contig 14191 bp, 11 predicted proteins | sample 7446441 | NCBI WGS metagenome assembly JACCDS01 (sample SAMN15323445, study PRJNA562643) | freshwater metagenome | isolation source: river surface water | place: USA:Blue River Watershed | collected 2017-08-17 | reverse complement strand
CGCTGTCGATGCTGCTGCTCATGACCGGCATGGTGAAGGCGGGTGTCAGCGCCAACCTCATGAGCCTGGGCGCGCTCGACTTCGGCATCATCGTCGACGGCGCAGTGGTGATCGTCGAGAACTGCATCCGCCGGCTGGCGCATGCGCAGCAGCACGCGGGTCGCCCGCTGAGCCGCGACGAACGCTTCGCCGAGGTGTTTGAGGCCGCACGCGAATCACGCCGTCCGCTGGTGTTCGGGCAGTTCATCATCATGGTGGTCTACCTGCCGATCTTCACGCTGATCGGCGTCGAGGGCAAGATGTTCCATCCGATGGCCTTTACCGTGGTGGCTGCGCTGCTCGGTGCGATGCTGCTGTCGGTGACCTTCGTGCCGGCGGCGGTGGCGATGTTCGTCAGCGGCCGCGTCGACGAGAAGGAGAACGCGCTGATGCGCGTGGCGCGCCATGCCTACCTGCCGCTGTTCCACTGGATGATGGAGGCCAAGGCGCTGGTACTGACCATCTCGGCGGTGATCATCGTGCTGTGCTCGCTGCTGCTGACGCGGCTCGGCAGCGAGTTCATTCCGAACCTGAACGAAGGTGACTTCGCGTTCCAGACGATTCGCGCGCCCGGCGTGAGCCTGACGCAGGCAGTGGCCATGCAGAAGCATATCGAGCTGACGCTGAAGCAGAAGTTTCCCGAGATCGAGCGTGTGTTCACCCGCATCGGCACGGCCGAGATCGCCACCGACCCGATGCCGCCGAGCCTGTCCGATGGCTACATCATGCTGAAGCCGCTCGAGCAGTGGCCCGAACCACGCAAGACGCGCGACGAGCTGCTGGCGGCGATCCAGAAAACGGTGTGGGAGATCCCCGGCAACAACTACGATTTTTCACAGCCGATCCAACTGCGCTTCAATGAGCTCATTTCCGGCGTGCGTAGCGATGTCGCGGTAAAGATCTTCGGCGACGACATGGAGCAGCTCGGCCGCCTCGGCGATGAGGTGCTGGCGCGGCTGCAGCGGGTCGATGGCGTGTCCGAGGCGAAGGTCGAGCAGACCACCGGCCTGCCGATGCTGACCGTGACGGTCGACCGGCAGCGCGCCGCGCGCTACGGCCTGAATGTGACCGACGTCCAGGATGTGATTGCGGCGGCGGTCGGTGGCAGCACTGCCGGTACGCTGTTCGAGGGCGACCGCCGGTTCGACATCGTGGTACGCCTGCCGGAGACGCTGCGTACCGACATCGATGCGATCCGCCGGCTGCCGGTGAACCTGCCGGTATCGGCCGGCCATGGCGGCTTCATCCAGCTGTCTGAGGTGGCCAGCTTCGCGGTGGCACCGGGTCCGAACCAGATCAGTCGCGAGAACGGCAAGCGGCGTGTGGTGGTGACGGCCAACGTGCGCGGGCGCGATGTCGGTTCGTTCGTTGCCGATGCGCAGACGCAGCTGGCCGGGCTCACGCTGCCGACCGGCTACTGGGTCAGCTGGGGCGGCACCTTCGAGAACCTGCAGTCGGCCGCGCAGCGCTTGCAAATGGTGGTGCCGGCCGCGCTGTTCCTGGTGTTCGTGCTGCTGTTCGCGATGTTCGGCAACCTGAAGGACGGCCTGCTGGTGTTTACCGGCATTCCGTTCGCGCTGACCGGCGGCGTGCTGGCGCTGTGGCTGCGTGACATTCCCTTGTCGATCTCGGCGGCAGTCGGCTTCATCGCCTTGTCCGGCGTGGCGGTACTGAACGGACTGGTGCTGATCACCTTCATCCGCAACCTGGCCGACCAGGGCATGGCGCTGGCCGATGCGGTACGCGAGGGCACGCTGACACGGCTGCGCCCGGTATTGATGACGGCGCTGGTGGCGTCACTCGGCTTTTTGCCGATGGCTATTGCCACCGGCACCGGCGCCGAGGTGCAGCGGCCGCTGGCGACCGTCGTGATCGGCGGCATCATCTCATCGACCCTGCTGACGTTGCTGGTGCTGCCACTGCTTTATTATTTATTTCATCGCGATCGTTCCGCCACGGCGGTCTGAGCCGGTCGCGTCGCCCGGGAGACTGTTGATTGAAACTCGCCCTGCTGTCCGACCTGCATGCCAACCTGCCCGCGCTCGAGGCTTGCCTGGCGCATGCGCGTGCGCAGGGAGCGAGCGCGATCGCGGTGCTCGGCGACCTGGTCGGCTATGGCCCGCATCCGTCCGAAGTCGTCGACTGCTGCCGCGAACTGCAGCGGCAGGGCGCAACGGTCTTGCGCGGCAATCATGACGTGCTGCCGGTCAATCCGGTACTGACCGGCTCGACCTGGGGCGACATGACGGCCGCCTGGACTTTCCGCCACCTGGACGACCTGCAGCGCGAGTGGCTGGCGCAGTTGCCGCTGACGGCCACGCTCGGCAGCGCCTACCTGGTGCATGCGAGTGCCGATGCGCCGGAAAAATGGCATTACGTGCTCGACGAGCGGCTGGCTGAACGCAGCCTCGACGCCGCCACTCAGGACTCCGGGATCCGCTATGTGTTCGGCGGGCATGTGCACCAGCAATCGCTGTATTACCGCGGCAGCGGCCGCCACCTGATGCCGTTCGTGCCACGCGCCGGCATCGCCATTCCGGTCAGCACGCACCGGCGCTGGGTGGCCACCGTCGGTTCGGTCGGCCAGCCGCGCGATGGCGATACGCGTGCCAACTACGCATTGCTCGACGTCGGCGCGAAGCTGCTGACCTTCCACCGCGTGGCCTATGACCATCTCGGCGTGGCGCGCGAGATGCGCGCGGCCGGGCTGCCCGAGGTGCTGGCGGCGCGGCTGGAGAGCGGGCGATGAGCCGGCTCGAGGAAGGCAGCGAGCTCGACGGCTTTCGCATCGGGCCGCGCCTGCATGCGGGCGCGATGGCGCGCATCTACGAAGTCGATTATGCGGATGGCCGCGTGCCGCCGTTCCCGATGGTGATGAAGGTGCCGCTGATGCGCGCGGGCGATGGTGGCGAGAACATCGTCAGCTTCGAGATCGAGCACCAGCTGCTGCAAGTATTACACGGCCCGCATGTGCCGCGTTTCGTCGCCGCCGGCGACCTCGACCGCGTGCCCTACCTGGTGATGGAGCACCTGCACGGCGTCACGCTCGAAGCGTGGATGACGCAGTTCAGCGACGCCGGCCAGCCGCTGCCGGTCGAGCAGGTCGCGCGCATCGGCGCACTGCTGGCGCAGGCGGTGCACAGCCTGCACCAGCAGAATGTCTGCCACCTCGACCTCAAGCCTGCGAATGCCATGCTGAGCGACGATGGCCGCATCGTGCTGCTGGATTTCGGACTGTCCTGCCACGCGCACTATCCGGACCTGCTGGCCGAGGAATTCCGCAAGGCAGTCGGCTCGCCCGCGTGGATCGCGCCCGAACAGGTGGTCGGCGTGCGCGGCGATCCGCGCTCGGACGTGTTTGCGATCGGCGTGATCCTGTACGAGATGGCGACCGGCGAGCTGCCGTTCGGCTTTCCGTCGACGCAGGGCGGCCTGCGCCCGCGGCTGTGGATGAGCCCGACGCCACCGCGCGCGCACCGCGCCGACCTGCCCGAGTGGCTGCAGGAAGTAATCCTGCGCTGCCTCGAGCCGCAGGCCGGCCAGCGCTATCCGTCGGCGGCGCACCTGATGTTCGACTTGCGCAATCCGGACCAGGTGAATGTGACCGAGCGCGGCCGCAAGCTCAACGGGCCCGGCCTCTGGTGGCACCTGAAACGCTGGCTGCGCGCGGCCGGCATGCAGTACGAGGCGAGCCCGCTGCCGTCGCAGCAGATTGCCGAAGTGCCGATCGTGATGGTGGCAGTGCCAAACAACGATGTCAGCGATGCGGCGATGTATGCACTGCGGCAGGCGACCGCCCGCTCGCTTGGCACGCGCCCGGGCGCGCGGCTGGCAGTGGTGACGGTAGTTAGCTCGAGCTTTACCAGCAGCGGCCGGGACCATAACGAAACCTGGCTGATGCGCCATCACCTGAGCGGCTTTCGCAAATGGGCCGAGGGGATCGACCTGTCGGGTCACCAGGTGTCGTTCCATGTGCTGGAGTCGGGCGATGTCGCGCAGGCGCTGCTGCGCTATGCCGCGGGCAATAACGTCAGCCTGATCATCATGGGCGCGGCCACGCACGGGCTGTCGATGCAGCGCTTTGTCGCCACCGTGCCGATCAAGGTGGCGATGCACGCGCCCTGTACCGTGGTGCTGGTCAAGGAGCCGCTGCCGTTCGCGCAGCTGGCCGGGGAGTCGCCGGTGGCCGAGGCCTGAACGGCGCCGGCCCTCAGGCGGCCGCCGTCCGTTCAGTGCGATCTGCATGCGCGGCCGCCAGGCAATCGCGGAAGACCTGCGTGACCCGCGAAGGCGCCGGCGAGCGCCGCGCGATGCCGGAGAAGCGGCACGCATAGCGGAACAGCGCCGGTTTGACCGCCTTCATCAGCCCGTCGGCGACGAAGCCGCGCGCATAGTGGTCGGGCAGGAAGCCGAGGAAGCGGCCGGACAGGATCAGGGTCGCCACCGACTCCTGGTCGAAGCCGGTGGCGTCGCGCCGCAGCCGCTCGCGGTGCGAGATCTCCATGTTGGGCGAGTGATAGCCGAGGCCGGCGAAGTCGTGCCGGCGCAGCTGCGCCCAGCTCATGCGGCGCGTGTCGGCGGCGAACAGCGCGTGCGCAGCGCCGCAGTAGAGCAGCATGGTTTCGCCAAACAGCTCGTCGTACGCCAGGCTGTCCGAGCGACGATGTTCGGGGATGATGCCGTAGTGGTAATCGCCGCCGATCACGCCACGCTCGATGCCGTTGATGGTCGATACATGCAGGTTCAGCGCAACCTCCGGCGCGTGCGCGCGGAACAGCGCAATCGCCTGCGCGATGCGCGCCTGCGGATTGCTGGCGGTCTTGTCGAACACCGCGAGGTGGAATTCGCCGGCGATGCGCTGGTGGATGTCGTCGACACTGGCGCGGAAGGCGTCGGTGGCGGCCAGCAGCCGCTGCGTCTCCTGGTGGATGCGCTCGCCTTCAGGCGTCAGTGCGAAGCCGGCGCGGCCGCGCCGGCACAGCGTCAGGCCGAGCCGTGTTTCCAGGTCTTTCACATGGCGGCTGATGGTCGAAGTAGCGATATTGAGCTCCAGCTCGGCCGCGGCCATGCCGCCGCATTCGACCACGGCACGGAACACCCGCAGCAGGCGGATGTCGGTATCACTGAGTTGCCCCAGCACGGCCTTGTTCTTTACTTGCATTTTTATGCAACCGGACGTGGATAATTGATTATTTATAAGAGTATCCGCCTGCCGCGACAATGCGGCAATCCAATTCCCGAAAGGATGGCCCCCCATGAACATGTCCGCTCCGAAGTCGCTGACCGATGCCGCCGTGCGTACTGACGCCGACTGGCTGGAGGCGCACTGGATGCCCTACACCGGCAACCGCGAATTCAAGGCCAATCCGCGCCTGTTTGTCAGCGCGAAGGATGCCTATTTCACCGATGCCGACGGGCGCAAGATCTTCGACGGCCTGTCCGGGCTGTGGACCACGGGGCTGGGCCATTGCCGCGCGGAGCTGGTCGAGGCGGTCAGCCGGCAGATGGCCACGCTCGACTTCACGCCCGGGTTCCAGTTCGGGCATCCGCTGTCGTTCGCGCTGACCAACCGCATGCGCGACTTCCTGCCGGCCGGGCTGGACCATGTATTTTTCACCGGCTCCGGCTCCGAGTCGGCCGACACCTCGCTGAAGATGGCGCGCGCTTACTGGCGCGCCAAGGGACAGGGATCGAAGACCCGCTTCATCGGCCGCGAGAAGGGCTATCACGGCGTTAACTTCGGCGGCGGCTCGGTTGGTGGCATCGTCGGCAACCGCAAGCTGTTCGGCCAGGGCATCGAGGCCGACCACCTGCCGCACACGCAGCTGGAGAAGAATGCGTTTTCGCGCGGCATGCCGGCGCAGGGCGTCGAGCTGGCCGACGAGTTGCTGCGGCTGATCAACCTGCATGATGCCTCCAACATCGCGGCCGTGATCGTCGAGCCGTTCTGCGGTTCGGCCGGCGTGATCATTCCACCGGCCGGCTACCTGCAGCGCCTGCGTGAGATCTGTACCCAGCACCAGATCCTGCTGATCTTCGATGAGGTGATCACCGGCTTCGGTCGCGCCGGCGCATGGACCGGTTCGGCAGCCTTCGGGGTCACGCCGGATATCCTGAACTGCGCAAAGCAGATCACCAACGGCGTGCAGCCGCTCGGTGCGGTGGTCGCGAAGAAGGAGATCTACGACACCTTCATGCAGAACGGCGGGCCGCACTATTTGCTTGAATTCCCGCACGGGTATACCTATTCGGCGCACCCGGTGGCCTGCGCGGCCGCGCTGGCGACGCTGGATTTGCTGCAGAGGGAGGATGCAGTCGGCCGGGTGCAGGTGCTGGCGCCGCATTTCGAGCAGGCGGTGCATGCATTGAAGGGCTGCCGGCATGTCACCGACATCCGCAATTTCGGGCTGGCCGCCGGCTTCACGCTGGCCGCCGTGCCGGGCGAGCCGGCGAAGCGACCGTATGAGGTCGCGATGGCGATGTGGAAGAAGGGCTTCTATGTGCGCTACGGCGGCGACACGATACAGCTGGCGCCGCCGTTCATCTCGACCCGTGCCGAGATCGACACGCTGGTGAATGCGCTCGGCGAGAGCTTCAACGCGGTCGACTGACCAGCCGGTTTACCAGCTGCCGGTATTCTGCATCGACACCCAGGGCTCGGCCGGCGGCAGGGGCTGGCCGCGTTGCAGCAGTTCGATCGAGATGTTGTCGGGTGAGCGCACGAAGGCCATGCGGCCGTCGCGCGGCGGCCGCAGGATCGTGACGCCATGCGCCTGCAGTCGTTCGCAGGCGGCATAGATGTCGTCGACCGCATAGGCGATGTGGCCGAAGTTGCGCGCGCCGCCGAGCGGTTCCGGATCCCAGTTGTAGGTCAGCTCGACCTGCGCGTCATGGTCGCCGGGTGCAGCGAGGTAGACCAGCGTAAAGCGGCCGGACGGCACGTCGTATTCGCGCACGACGTCGAGGCCGAGCGCATCGCGATAGAAGGCCAGCGATGCATCGAGATCGCTCACGCGCACCATGGTGTGCAGGTATTTCATCAGGCGTTTCCTCCAGAGGGGCAGTCGGTTGCGCAGCCGGTGATTCCAGGGCATTCGACCGGCTGCCGTTTCCGGACGGTGCGTGCCCGGATCGCACGCGGCCGATGCGCTTCAGATGTGCTTCAGATGTGCTTCACATGCGGCCCGACTGTGCCGCGCTGATCTGGTAGTTCAGCATACGGGCATCGGCCACGGCCGCCCACTGGTTCTGCTGGTTCTGGAAGCGGCGGTAATTTTCGAACAGCTTCTTGAACGTCGGATTCTTTGCCGACTCTTCGGCCATCACCTCGTTGCAGGCTTTCAGGCAGGCGTCCATCACCGGCTTCGGGAATGCGCGCAGCTTCACGCCGCGCTTCATCAGCCGCGCCAGTGCCTGCGGATTCTTCACGTCGTAATTGGCCTGCACCATCACATGGGCCTCGTAGCAGGCGGCCGACAACGCGGCCTGGTACTGCTTCGGCAGGCTGTCCCATGCCTTGCGGCCGACGATGGTGGTCAGCTGCGAGCCGGTTTCCCACCAGCCCGGCGTGTAGTAGAACGGCGCGACGCGCTCGAAGCCGAGGCGCTCGTCGTCGTGCGGGCCGACAAACTCGGCGGCGTCGATCGTGCCTTTCTCCAGCGCCGGGTAGATGTCGCCGGGCGGGATCTGCTGCGGTACCACGCCCAGCTTCTGCAGGATGCGGCCAGCCATGCCACCGACGCGCATCTTCAGCCCGGTGAGATCCTCGAGTCCCTTGACCTCCTTGCGGAACCAGCCGCCCATTTGCGTGCCGGTATTACCGCAGGTGAAGCTGACCACGCCGTAGCCCTTCAGGAAATCGGCCATCAGTTCGCGGCCGCCGCCGGCGTTATACCAGGCGGTCTGCTGCCGCGTGTTCATGCCGAACGGTATGCCGGTTTCGAAGCTGAAGCTCGGGTCTTTGCCGAAGAAAAAATACAGCGCGGTGTGACCCAGCTCGACGGTGCCGCTTTGTACCGCGTCAAGCACCTGGAAGGCGGGAACGATCTCGCCGGCCGGAAAGGTGCGGATGGTGAACTTGCCTTGCGTGAGCTCGGCCACGCGCTTGGCGATCAGCTCGGCGCCGCCGTACAGCACGTCGAGCGACTTGGGATAGGTGGAGGCCATGCGCCAGGTCACCGTCGGCAGGCTGTCCCCGGCGAAGGCCGAAGCACTGAAGGCGGCCGCCGCGCCTGCGGCGCCGGCGATGAAGTCGCGTCTCTGCATCTGTGTCTCCCTGTTTTTTTATCGTGGGGCGCCCGCCTGTGCGGCTGCAAGCGCAGGTCATTGTATGCGACCGGCATGGGGCGCGGTCAGGCCGGAACACCGGCTTCGTGAAATTGAAACAGGCCGTGATCAGGCAGCGATCAGGCCGCGATCAGGTGCGAAGGCAGGAGTTGGTGAGCCGCGCCGGCGCCGCAACGCGATGCGGCCCGGCCAGCGCAGGCAGTGTACGACGGACTACGGACGCGACGGCGTGGCCTGGTCGGTCGGGGCCGCTTCAGCGCCGCCGGTGGTGGCGTCGCCGCCTGTCGCGCCCCCGCTCGCACCGCCACTCGTGGCGTCCGTTGTCTTGCCCGATGTATCGCCACGCGGCCGCGCCGGCTGCGGCGTGGATTCGGACGTCGGTGCCGCTTCGGCACCGCCGGTCAGCGTGTGCGTCTCACCTTTGCTCTTCTGCCCCCAGCCCAGTGAACCGCAGGCTGACAGCAGCACTGCGGCGCCCAGCATCGGCATCATCGATCTCATCAGCTTGCTCATGGTGTTGTCCCGCAGGTGCGCATCGAAAGACTCCACCGTAAGCGTCTGTCATGAGCAGCGTTTGAGCGCACGCAAGCGTGCCTGCAATGGGCCGCTTGCGCGGCTGCCGGCGGCGGCGGCCGATTGAACAAGCTCAATGCGCGGAGAACATTCCTTCCTGATGCAGTCGAACCTGCCGAGGCTTCGCGCACCCTGCCGTTTCGCGTCGAAGGATAGTGATCACGCTTTCTCAGGAGATAACGATGGTTCTTTCGCGCATCACGATGGCCGCGGCGCTGGTTGCTGCAGGCATCGTCGGCCCGGTGGCCGCGCAGGGCAAGCCGGATACGCTGCAGAAGCTCGAGTCCATGCGTTCGACCGGTGGCCCGATGACCCTGGAGACGGTGCCGCAGAGCGGCGCGCGCGCCGACGCGATCCGTCGCAACCTGCAGAAGATCAGGCTGCCGCCCGGCTTCCGCATTGACCTTTATGCGCTGGCGCCCGATGCGCGCCACATGGCGATCGGACCCTCGACCGGCATTGTGTTCGTCGGCACGCGCAAGGGTCGCGTGTGGGCCGTCACGGATCGCACCCGCACGCGCGTGGCCGACGAGGTCAAGGTGTTCGCCCCCGGCATCGACTTCCGCGTGCCGAATGGCGTCTGCTTTTCTCCGGACGGCTTTCTGTTCGTGGTCGAGCATAACCGCGTGCTGATGTTTCCCGCTGCCGAGTTCTTCTACGAGGGCGGCGATGTCGCGATCGGCCAGGTGGTGCCGCAGGGGAAGCTGATCCCGGTCGAGGAGGAGAGCTTCAACCACGGTGCGCGCACGTGCCGCGTGGGGCCGGACAACAAGCTCTATATCACGCTCGGGCAGGCATTCAATGTGCCGCCAAAGGAGAAGCTCGACCTGTATGCGCGCAGCGGCATCATGGGCATCGTGCGCATGGACCGCGATGGCAAGAACCGCGAACTGGTCGCCACCGGTATCCGCAATTCGGTCGGCCTGGACTTCAGCCCGAAGGACAAGACCTTGTGGTTCACCGACAACCAGGTCGACGGCATGGGTGACGACCAGCCGCCGGGCGAGATCAACCGCATCACGCAGAAGGGCCAGAACTTCGGCTTCCCGTGGTACGGCGGCGGCAAGGTGCGCACGACCGAGTACAAGGACGAGACGCCGCCGCAGACGGTGGTCTTTCCGCAGTCGGAGACCACGCCGCATGCGGCCGATCTCGGGATGAGCTTTTATCGCGGCAGCATGTTCCCGGAGCATTATCGTAACGGCATCTTCTCGGCGCAGCACGGCTCATGGAACCGTTCGACGCCGGTCGGCGCCCGCGTAATGTTTACGCCGGTGCGCTCTGACGGCAACGCCGGCAAGACCGAAGTGTTCGCCGAGGGCTGGCTGACGCCGACCAATGAATTCCTCGGACGGCCGGTCGATGTGGAGACACTGGCCGATGGTTCGCTGCTGGTGTCGGACGACTATGCGGGCGCGATCTACCGCATTCATTACATCGGCGAGGCGGGCAAATGACGCGGCGCTAGCGGAAGCGCCGCATCATCCAGCCGAAGAGGGCGGCGCCAACCAGCAGTGATGCCGATGCGATGTAGAGTGACCGGGCGAAGGCGGTCGCCTGGTTGCCTGCAGTAGCCAGCATCGCCGCGGCCACCGGCGGGCCGATGATCTGGCCGGCGGCGAACGCGCCCGACAACAGCCCGATGATGGCTGCCGGCGATTGCGGATGCAGCCGGCGCGCGATCTGCATCACGAAAAACGTTAGCGCGGTGAAGGGCAGGCCGACCAGCAGGCTGCCGATCGCGAAGCCGGCCAGCGTCGGCAGCCAGATGACGATCACCACGCCAAGCGCCTGCATCAGGTAGCAGCCGATCAGCAGCAGGCGCTGGTCGATGCGCGCTGGTATGCGCGAGGCCAGCAGTGCACCGCAGGTAACGCCTATGCCCAGCATCGGCCAGAACAGGTCGAGCCAGATCGATCCCGGCAAGGCGGTACGCGCGATCACGGGCAGGAAGGTGGCTGTAATGATGTAACCGAAGCCGGCCAGGCCGTAAGCGATCGTCAGCGCAGCCTTTTCGGTCACGCTGCCGCCGGTGCCGTGCTGCGCGTGCGCCGCACCACCCGGCTGCAGTCCGAGGTCGTCGCGATAGACCGGCCAGACGATCGCCGTCATCAGTGCGGCCAGCACTGCGATCGTGAGCCAGCCGTTGTCGGCGTGCCAGCCCAGCTGCACCATCAGGCCGGCCAGCAGGCCGCTGCTGGTGATGCCGACGCCGGGACCGGCATAGACGATGCCGCCGGCCGCAGGCGCATGCAGCCGGGCGAGATGGCCGAGGCACCAGGTCGAGGTGTAGACGAAACCGAGCGCCGTGGTGATGCCGGCGGCGAAGCGCAGCCATGGCCACAAGGCCGGCGCATCGAGCGCCATCGCCGCGGTCAGCGCGCAGGTCAGCGAGAGGCCGATCTTGACCATCAGCGATGTGCGCACCGGCGCCAGCCGCAGTCGTGACCACAGCGCCGGCTGGAAAGTGCACAGCATCGCGCCGAGCAGGTAGCCGATATAGTTCGCGCTGGCCAGCCAGCTCGCGCCGTCGAGGTCGAGCACGCCGTCGTGCAGCATCATCGGCATCAGCGGCGTGAAGGCAAAGCGGCCGATGCCCATCGCGACGGCCAGCGACAGGGTGCCGGTGAGCGCAACCACCAGCGGGCGCGTGGCTGTCACGGGAGAATTTTTCATGCGGCGATTGTAGTCGCAAAGCGCTGCATCCCGATGCGCGCACAGCGGCTGCAGTGACGCTTTGTGCGGCCACAACGGGCTTCGGATCGTGCTCGCTACACTGGCCCGACTGCCACTCTCACGGGACGCGGATGAAAACGCAGCACAGGCGCGCTGCCGCGCGCGCACACCAGCACGAGCCGATTCGCATACTGCCACGCGGGACCGTACTGGAGCAGCCGGCCGGCTATGCCGACGCGGATCCGTATCCGCCGCTGTCGCAGCCGCAGGAATTCCGCGCGTGGTTCGAGCGCGAGGGCTACATCCTGGTACGCGGCGCGGTGCCGCCGCGCTTGTGCCAGACCGCGGTCGATGCCTTCTGCGCCGACGTGCTGGGTGACCGGCTCGGGTTCTTCGAGCGCCATGTGTCGGGCAAGTTCGAACGGCACCACTACACGCCCGCTGGCTACATGCGATACCCGATCATGAACCTGCAGGACCTGGCGTCCCGCCGCCATGCGCGCTTTCGGCGCGCCGGCCTGACGGTGCTGACGCATCCGGCGATACAGAGCGCGCTGACGCTGCTGGCCGGCGAGCCGGCGCGCTGCGTGCACACGATGTACTTTGACGGCAACCAGACCACCTGGGCGCACCGCGATGGCCACTACATCGATTCCGGTGAGGATGGCCAGATGATCGGCGTCTGGGTCGCGGCCGAGGACATTCATCCGGATGCGGGACGCTTCTTCGTGCTGCCGCGCAGCCACCGGATGCGCGTGCCGGGCGAGGAAGGCGATCCGAACCTGCCTGATTACAAGGTACGCATGGCCGATTTCGTGCGCACCGGTCCGCTCGACTGCGTCGCGCCGTTGCTGCGCCAGGGTGACCTGCTGATGTGGTCATCGATGACGATCCACGGCAGCTTGCCGACCGGGGACGAGCGCTGGTCGCGCCGCTCGCTGACGGCGCACTATGTGCCGGCATCGCAGGCGTACAAATGGAATGTGCGCTCGCGCATATCGGAGCGCAGCATGCGCTTTAACCGGGTCGAGGTGATGCTGCATGCGGACGATGCCACCCGGCTCGCACGTTTACGCAATCATGTGCGCGCGGAGTGGCCCCGCGTGTATGGTGCGGCGCGCTCGCTGTGGCGGCAGCTGTCGTCCGGCGCCTGAACGGCGCTGCGGGTCAGCGCTGGCGACTGGCCAGCGTATCGATCAGGCTGTCGCAGGCGTCCTCGATCAGGTCGAGTACATGTGCGAAGCCGGCGTCGCCACCGTAGTAGGGATCGGGTACCACGGCCGCATCGTGCCGGCGGCAGAATTCAGTCAGTCGACGCAGCTTGCGCCGGTACGGCGGCGGGCAGCGCTCTTCGGCCAGCGCCAGGTTGTCCCAGTCCATCGCCAGCAGCAAGTCGTGGCGCGCGAAGTCGTCGTCGCTGATCTGGCGCGCGCGCAGGTCGGAGATGTCGTAGCCGCGCAATGCGGCGGCGCGCTGGCTGCGGTGGTCGGGCGGCTGGCCCGGATGGTAGTTATGCGTGCCGGCAGAATCGACCTGCAGCTGGCCGTCGAGGCCGCGCAGGCGCAGCTTGTGGCGCAATACGCCCTGTGCGGTCGGACTGCGGCAGATGTTGCCCATGCAGATGAAGAGTACGCTGAACGGTGCGCCAGGGGCGATGTGGTCGGAGGACAGGCTCATGGTTCGGGTGAAGGTGTCTGGCCGTGGCAGGGTCGACACCGCTGACAGTGGTTTTGCGGTTTATGATGCCACGAATTCATTTGCCTGATCGCCATGACCACCCCATCCACACCGACCCGCTTCCCGACCGACAGCAGCACGCAAGGCGCCGCCACGCGTTCCCGAGTGAAGGCGATCCTGGTCGGATCGATCGGCAACCTGATCGAGTGGTATGACGTGTATGCGTATTCGGCGTTTGCGCTGTATTTCGCGCCGGCCTTCTTCCCGTCGGTCGATCCGGTGGCGCAGCAGCTGTCAGCGGCGGCGGTGTTCGCCGCGGCATTCATCGTGCGCCCGCTGGGCGGGCTGTTGTTCGGCTGGGTTGCGGACCGCTATGGCCGCCGCCGTTCGCTGCTGGTATCGGTGCTGCTGATGTGCTTCGGCTCGCTGCTGATTGCCATCAGCCCGACGCATGCGCAGATCGGCGCCTGGGCGGCGGTGCTATTGGTGTGCGCGCGGCTGCTGCAGGGCCTGAGCCAGGGCGGCGAGTATGGCGCGAGCGCGACCTATCTGGCCGAGATGGCCGAGCCGCAGCGGCGCGGTTTCTATTCGGGCGTCTGGTACACCACGCTGATCGGCGGGCAGCTGGCCGCGATCCTGTTGCTGCTGCTGTTGCAGAAGGTGTTCCTGTCGGCGGACGAGCTCAGGCAATGGGGCTGGCGCATACCGTTCGCGATCGGCGCGCTGCTGTCGGTGTATGCGCTGTTCATGCGGCGCGACATGCATGAGACCGACCATTACGAGGCCGCGAAGTCGAGCGGCGCCACCGGCTCGTGGAAGGCGCTGATGGCGCACTGGCGCGAATTGCTGCTGGTGGTGGGCATCACGATCGGCGGCACCAGTGCGTTCTATACCTACACTACCTACATGCAGAAGTTCCTGAAGCTGTCAGTCGGCCTCG
>JACCDS012401705.1_pt1 | contig 14204 bp, 9 predicted proteins | sample 7446441 | NCBI WGS metagenome assembly JACCDS01 (sample SAMN15323445, study PRJNA562643) | freshwater metagenome | isolation source: river surface water | place: USA:Blue River Watershed | collected 2017-08-17 | reverse complement strand
GTTCTAGGTAAGTTTTCATGTAAATATACCCATGACCAGTGACCATTGTATTGGAAGCCTTTGCCACCATAAAAATTGGTAATGTCATTCACATGATCGTAATAGGTGAAGTGAACATTTTTCGCACCCGCAGTACGTAGGCGATCAAATACGGGTTCTACGGTTAATTTAGGAATGGTTGTCATATCATCTTTAGCATGCACAAACCAAATAGGTACATGTTTGATTTTTAGAATATCTGAATCCGCTATGTATTCAGAACGATATGCCAATGCACTGATATAGCCAGCCGCAAAATAATCTGGGTATAATAAGATTAATTTCAAGGCCATATACCCACCATTTGAGCACCCGCCCACATAAATGCGGTTAGCGTCAATTTTAGGATTGGATTTGACATAATCCTTAATCAAGGCCATCAAACCTTCATTGTATATGTCATTGTCTTTCCCTTGCGTTCCTACACCTTGCGTATTGTGCATCCAAGCACCTGGGCACTGCGGAGATAACACATAGGCCCCATCAAAAATGGCTTGAATTCCCTCGGAAGCATAGTTTGCTGCTTTATTTCCAAGTAATGGAATTGTCGGATCTGTTCCGCCTTCTCCTCCACCATGCAGCCAAATCACTAAGGGTGATTTTTCTTTGGTTGTTTTAGGGGTATACGTTGCATACGACATGGTTAATTTTTCATTGTAAGTGTACTTTCCAGTCAAGTCAAATTGATCAACTAATGGCATGATTTTGCCGGTAGGGGTGTCCCAAACTTGTTGGCTTTTCGTATGCATCACCGTCATCGAATAATCTACCCAAACATTTCCTTTGCTACGTAAATATTGAATTGGAGAAGTGATGGGTGAGGTGGGACTAACTGCTAATACTAGTGTGATATTTTTCCCTGTTTTTACCCGGTTACCTTGTTCATCAGACACATAAGCGCCGACAATATCTCGTGTATTTTGAGTGTCATTAATGGGACCTGCTGTAGATTTCCGACTAGCGAAAACTTGGTATTCAGCTGCGTTTACTTTGGATGTTGTATCTGAAAGCTGGAGAATAACTTTGTTTACCCCTGCACCCCAGTCGAATCCTTCGACGATGTATTTATAGGTGCCAGTGGGTTTCCCTAAGGCGTTTAGACAAAGCATGAGCGCTAGGCTCAAAAGGAATGATTTTTTCATTTTATTTAGGTTTTTTAGGTTAATTCATCAAATAAAGGGATTATTTAGCGGATTTCTATCCTTGAGAATATGGTTAGTAAATAAATCATTTAATCTTTTTATGACTTTTCGTAGGTATCACAAGTGTCATGACGGAGGAAGCTGGTACCTGAATCTTACCATTGCGAACAGATTCAAAAGATAAATTCTGATGTTCTGCCGTGGTATATGTTTTTATTTCTTGTTGGGTAGGCCAATTCAACTCAAATGCATTCCCCGTATTAATCATTACAAATACATTTGAATTTTGATCTGTAAATCCTGTTATAAAACAATTGGGTTGTGAAATGCTCGCTTCTATACGTTTCATACCAGGTCTTACAAATCTGGAATAATTACCCAAGGCCCACATTGTCTTCGAATCATACAGATCTGCATCATATTTGTTAGCGTCATTTTCTCCTTTTGTTTGCCCATTGAATGTGTAAATCAACCCATCTTTGTAATCGTTCGCGCTTACAGCTAGCCACCAGCTCCATGAACTCGCATAGCCATCATAAATATCCGAATGAATTACTTTGGCAACATATAAGGCTGTTTTCATGCCTAGGTCAACTCCATTGCCTGTTATTTCACCGGCATTATCTCCCAGTATACAGTATTCGGATTGCCAAAATTCGACATGCGCAGCTTTTGTTATTTTGTTTAATGCTTGTCGGGTATCTACTAGTCTGCTAGCAGGAGAAGTGGTAAAATAACTATGACCACTAATAACGCGTTCGACTGCCGCAACATTACCTAGGTAATTGGGTGATTCTGCGTGAAAGAAGTTTTCGATTTGTCCATCTTGACCGGGCCGATTGCTTTTCGATTCATATAAATAATTGAGTTGGCCTGCCTCCGGAATCACAATCCGCGTCCTCGTATTTGTTTGTTGGAATTTTTCAGCAAGTTTTCGCGTAGCCCATGCTAAATCCGAATTTTTGATTGGCGTTCCTTCCTGAGAGGCTTCACCCGATTTCCCAGGTCCCCAATCCCACTGCGGTTCATTAAATGGACTTAAATAGTTGAATTGAAAATGCTTGGAAACATGGGTTATAAAATCTGTCCATTCGTCAATTTTAGGTAATTCAAAATTCCATTCACCTAATCGACCGCTACCCAAGGCTAATCCATTTTTGGTCATTTGAACAGGAGAAGAATTTAAAAATCCCAACGTATAGGGTACACCGTATTTTTTAGCTTCCTCCAAAAACCATTGTTGGCCTTTTTGTTTTCCCCAATCATACTGATCGTTTGTTAGAAAACTTTCGGCGCGTCTCCATTCATTTGTGATCTTACTAAATTTCCCTTGTTCCATACTTCCAGCACCGATGTTAAATCGCCACATGGATAGACCGATTCCTTTGGGATTTCCTTGTGTATCAGATGCCAGACTGAAAAGCCATTCGGAAATTTGCTTTTTTTTGCTTTCGGGGTAGTGCTGGCCGATCATGGCCATGGACCAACAATCCGATGCGCCGAAACTGTGCATCGTTTGGAATGTTTTATTTGTGTCATAAGTGATTTGTTGGCCTTGCATTTCAAAGCCCACGACAATCAAACAAATCCAAATGTAGATTTTCATTTAAATCGGGTTGAATCGATGACTATACATAAACCAGCTTGAAAGACAACAAGTGCACCAGTTCCGTACCAGAACCAATCGCCTCCTTGCATTTTGGTCATACCTGCGTCAATGGCCATGGAAAGGCCACTTCCAGTCAGAATTAAACCTCCTGTGGCTTGCAATACCCAACGGATTGTTGATTTATTTTTCATTTTTTAATAATTGAGAATAGGCTGGTTTTCGGTTATAAGAATCATCAAACAAGAGTGGATATTCCTTAGGTCGTTTAAAATAGCCTCGTAACCAGGAATCCTTGTCGCTAACGTTCCAGAAAGTAATGCCGTATTGTTGGCTCTTTGGGATGCTTGCGTAGGCCTTAAATATCAGTTGAAACTTTTGTTTTTGAGCTTCTTTGGCAGCTTCATGTAAGACAAAAGTGGAATCGTTTTTTGGATTGACTGCGATATCTAATTCGGAAAAATGGATGGCTAAGCCGGTAGATTTAGATTGGTTAATCACAGATAGAATTTCGTCATTTTTCGAATCGATGTTGATATGCATTTGCAATCCGAGGCCATGAATGGGGATGTGGCGTGCTTGAAGATCCTGAACTAAAGTTAAGATGGCTTGCATTTTTTTTGGTTTCCCATCTTGCCCATAATCGTTATAAAAAAGGATGGCCTCTGGGTCAGCTTCATGTGCCCACTGAAAGCTTTTTGCGATGTAGTCAGGGATGTATTTTGCCCAAATCGATGGTCTCAAACTTCCGTCATCTAGGAAAGCTTCGTTGACAACATCCCAGCCAGCCACTTGGCCTTTGTAATGTTTGGCTACTGTTTGGACATGATTTTTCAGCATGTTTTCCCATGCTTGTGCGTCACCACTAAACTCGTTCATCCATTTGGGTACTTGATTATGCCAAACTAATGTATGGCCATGGACACGTTTTTGTTGGCCTTTCGCAAACGCCACGATCTCATCGCCTTTACTAAAATCAAAGCGGTTGGCCTCCGGGTGCACCAACATTATTTTCATATGATTTTCAGGCGTGACACTATTGAATTCGCTTGAAGCAAGTTTGCGATAGGCTTCATTCTCTGCCAATAATCGGGGATTCATGGATGCACCGATGGGAAATTTATACTGGTCTTTGAGGTATGGGTCTTGGCCAAAAGATACCAGAGAAATGCCCAGAAACAGACTAAAAAGAATTGTTTTCATAGTAAGAGGTTTCTGCAAGATAGGTAATATTGTCAAATCTCATGTGGTGCCTATCTGCTTGTAAATGTCTTTTTTTTCTGCTAACTCGCTAAAATTTAGTTGATTTTTTACACGTAGGATAATAGTATTTATATGAAAATGCAGTTTAAATCATTCCGTTTTATTGCCTTATTTATCTTGACAATAAATGTTGTATTTGCTCAAGAATATGTAATTCAGCCATCCAAAACTCAAAATTTGGAAGCCTATATTAATCGGTATTTAGCTAAATATGATTTCAATAATGACGGATTGGAAGATTTGTTGGTCGGTGGTGATAATTGGAAAACAACAGATAAAACAAAAATAATATTATTGATAAATAAGGGAGATGGTACTTTCGTCGATTCCACCCAATTCTTTATTTCGGGATCCATGCAATCGAATGATCCTGTTTCCACTTCTGCGGATTTCAATAATGATGGTGTTTTAGATGTTGCTATTTTTGATGCGGGAAATCAAGAATTAGGTCAGGATCCTGTATTTACAGGTTATCGAGGGGAAGAAGCCATCTTAGTTTTGAGCCAATCTGGTAAAAGGAAATGGGTAGTTTCAAATGTTTTATCTGAAGCTGTTTCAAAAGTTACCAATTACTATACTTCTAGTAAACTGCATCTAAAATATGCCTCCAGTGGGGATATTAATAATGATGGATTGGTTGATATTTTAGTAGAGTCAGGAGGAGGGTATAAACAGCCATTATCACATTTTTATATAAATCAAGGTGATGGGAAATTTATGGCAGATACCTATCGTATTCCTAAATCTGTTTTGGTTGGACCAATTGGACAATGGCGTTATTCAAAGAATAGTTTAGTCGATGTAAACAATGATGGATATAAAGATATAGTTCTTGGGCAACTACGTAGAAAGGATAATAAGCAAGATGATTTAAATTCGATTGTATTGATAAATGATAAGACCGGCAATTTTAGCGAGTCTAATATGATTGCTCTTCCTCGGTCTAATTTCAATAAAACATGGAATTATGTGCGCGGAATACTATCAAGAGATTTAAATAATGATGGTTATCAAGATTTAATATTTTCACTTTGCCGATCAGGTACTTCTGATTCAAATTATCCAATGAGTGGTACATCTTTTCAAGTCTTGATCAATTCAGGTGGAAAGGAATTCGTAGATAAGACGCAATTATATGTTCTAAATGATTCCAATTTAGAAGCTGAAGTGAATGCAATTTATTCGGTAGATAACAAAAATGAACCGAAGGATTTATTGTTTGTTGATATGAATAAAGATGGATATGATGACATCTTTATGGCACAAAGTTGGGACCCAGCATCCAAATTTATGCCAATCATCATGTTGAACAATGGAAAAAATTATTTTACAGCAATCAATAGTGATCAAATCAATCAAGGCCAAAAGTATATTGCTCCACTTGCCTATCCAATTGATGTAAATAAAGATAAAATTCTTGATTTGGTTTCGCTAAGTACTAAGCCAGGGAAGGATAATATTTATGGGACTGTTGATGATATAATGGATTTAATCCCTTTATTCGGTAAGGTTACCCTAAAGCCAATTAATACCATTTCATTTTCAAAAAGTAGCTTAGCCTTAAGTTCAAATAAGGAATTTCAAGAATCACCCATGTATAAAGTTGGTTCTTTTGGCTTTTTGGGTACCAAAATAAATGAACAACACGAACCATATTATTATCCCTCCTTTAATGATTTCAATCCTGCGGGATGGTTTGGGTTGGATCCTCACAACATGTCTGTAGGGGATTTTAATGGAGATGGGAAGAAAGATGCTGTATTTACTTGGGCAATTTTTCCACATACTTTGGAAAGGAATGTTCGTGCCTCATTTTCAATTTTGTTAAATAATGGTGATGGGACTCTAAAATATGCCCCAGAAATGATTGAAAATGATTCATTATTGAGAAGGTTTTTTGCCTATCGAACGGCTGTTAACGATTTTAATATGGATGGGAAATCAGACATCGTTGCAGCATCGATGGGTTTAATTAAACGTAACCCAGAAGGGACTTATACAACTAAATTTGAACCAATTCCATTGGCACTAAGTACTCCAAATGGTACGTTGAAAAATGCCTCTCATCAAATTGAAGGTCAAGAAAAAGGAGAGTTGCCTAAAGATTTTTCATTTGCCCACGATTTGTCTGCTGGTGATGTTAATGGAGATGGCTTCCCTGATATTTACACAGGTAAACTGCTTTTAACAAATGATGGTAAGGGTAATTTTAAGAATTCGAGTGAGCAGTTGCCTAGAGAGATGCGCCCATTTGATTTTTATATAATGTCATCTGCTATTGGAGATTTGAATAAAGATGGAATTGGGGATATCGTTGGAATGTATTCTGATGGAGGAGTGTCAAACCCCAAGTCAGGTTTTATATTATTAAGTAAGTCAGGTGACAAGTCATTATTGAATAGAACTTTAATTCCATTGCCTGCTGGTAAATTTGGAGCAGGTGTTACCAAGTTTAATTATACAATCATACATGATATTGATGGAAATGGATTGCCTGATATAATTGTTGCTGTAACAAAAGCAGAACCATATTATGAAGGCAGAAATTTGCAAGTATTCATGAATTATGGAGATGGCAAATTTATAGATGAGACTAATACTCGAATTAAATCGCAAGCATATTTAGATAAGGCACATGGAGAAGGTTCTTTATTTGTTGCAGATGCAAATGGAGACGGAGTAAATGATATCATTCATTCCAGTACTGATTTTGGTGCTACTCATGGTGCCACTATTTATTTAAATAATAAAGGGGTTTTAGAGGTTATGGACGATAGTGAATTTGCCTGGGTGCAAAGCTGGCAAATTGAAGGTTACGAAAAGACAAGAAATCCAAATTCCTTAATTACAAATAAGTCAAATAAAATGTATCCAATAGATCTGGATGGTAAAAATGGAGTTGACTTTATTTCTTCAATTGCTAAACCCAATATGAATTGGCCTGCGCTAGAGCCTCAAGAATTAGTGTTTTATTCGATTTTATCACTAAATCCGAATGGTGATGATGATAAGGACGGTGTGATAAATCGTAATGATGTATGTGGCTCAACTCCAGCAGGAATTAAAGTAGATGCAAAAGGTTGTGAAATAATCCTAGCTGTATCAAAAGAGTATGATTCCTTTGAAGTATCTCCAAATCCATTTGAAAGAGAAATTAAAATCAAATTTCCGCAAAATTTTGGCAGCTTTGTTCAAGTAGAAATTATTGATTTGAAAGGTGCTTCTATCTTTAGAAAATCTATGTTACCTAATGAGACTCAAATTGATTTAGCTTTTCTTAGTCCAGGTAATTATTTGCTAAAATTAGTATCAGAATTGAATGGTAAAATGCAGGTTATAAAAATTAGCAAAACTGTGAAATGATTTAATTGATTTTTAAAAGTATAATTGTCATTCGATGAAAAAACTCCTCACAATCCTCACAATTACTGCCAGTTTGATCTCTACATCACTACTCGCTCAATCTCCCAAAGTTCTGGTGGTTACTGCTCATCCCGACGATGAAACGGGTTTTTCTGTGACGATGTTTAAGATTACGCATGAGCTGAAAGGGATAGTAGACATGGCTGTTATGACTGATGGCGGTGGTGGCTTCGCTGATTCACAATTGGGGGCGATGTATTACAACTTAGATTTGACGGACTCTGTTGTTGCACGAACGCATTTGCCCATGTTGCGCAAGCAGGAGATATTAAATGCAGGTAAGATTATGGGGGTGCGCAATATCTATTTTATGGAACAGCCGGATGATTGGTATACCACGGATCCGACTCCCTATATCTCCGGGAAGAATTGGGAAATTCCCTATGTTGAACGACGCATGGATCGGTTGTTGGCTGACCGAGATTATGATTTTGTAATAACGATGTTGCCGCATGCGGGCCAACATGGTCACCATAAAACGGCTGTTTTAATGGCATTGCGAGCGGTCCAACGGTACAAGGGGGCTCATAAGCCGATCATTATTGCCGGCAGTCCTATGTCTGCCACTAGTAAACCGATTGAATTCACGCAGTTGGAAGGGTTTCCAGAAACGAAGATTAATCCTACAACGCCGACTTTCACCTTGAACCGCGCATTTAAATTTAAGGAGAACGATAAGGTATCTTACAAGATTGTTGCCGACTGGGTAATTTCAGAATACAAATCGCAAGGAGCCATCCAAGAAGGGGGCATTCACAAAACGGATTTGGAGGTTTATCGATATTTTGATATCAATGATCCCAAGGCGATTTCGAAGGTTCAGCAGTTATTTGAAACGTTGGCTAAAAGCGGATTTGCTGCTCCTAATAGTTGATTTATTGTGACTGATGTGAAGAATATTTAATTGTTTTTTCTCTAATTTTCATTTTTCGATTTCTTTATTTAATAAGTATGTTTGATTATATCCCGTATTTGTCATTTTTAACGAGTGGCATTGGGTTGTTTTTTATCTGTTTTTTAGTTCTTCGTTTTGGCCAAGTTCCCAAAGTTTATGGACTTGTTTTCATCATCTTTGCAGTCGTTTTTCTCGAGTTTTATATTTACGCGTTGACATCCAAGCATATTTACAAAATGCTCTTTTTACTGCGTACACCCAATATCATCCGGGCCTTCTTGCCGATAGTACTGTTCCTATATGTTCGAAATATGCTAAATCCAACTAAGCAAACGCGGGGGACAGATTGGATTCACTTTGTATTTCCTCTCCTGATATTTGTAGGTGTTTTGCCTGATTTGTTCTTAGATAGTCCATCAAAAATAGCCATTTTGGATGCGTATTATGTACAGAATAATTCATTTATAAACACACCATCTGGTTGGATACCTGCTGGATTTGTGCAGCCCGTTTCGATTTTGGTAGGTGTTACGTATGGGCTTGTTTCAGTAGGCCATATTTTCTTTACTCAAAAGAAATTTGGAGTGGAATACGCGTATATTAACAGACAATCTTTGATATGGTTGAATTTATTAGCTGGAGCTGTAACTATCTATTTTTTGCTTCAGTTGTATCAGTACATTAATTTATTCATTAATAATTCTTTCGACCCACCTTCGCAATTAATCAAATGTATTCTATCGATTATCTTGTTTGGGTATTTTATCACGACACCTAATGTGCAAGAAAATATAGATGGGTGTATTTTACCGGAAGATAAAGTTACTCCGTCCTTAATAGATGTCGTACCTAATTTATTGGCAGAATATCAAACAGATAAAATCGCTTTGAAATTGGATCAGCAGATAAAAAAATCTCAGGCTTTTTTGGATTCATCTTTTGATTTAAATGCAATGGCAAAATTGACTGATATGACCTCGTCCAAGTTATCTAAATATATAAAAACCTATTATGGCATTTCTTTTGTCGAATTAATCAATCGGTTACGTATACATTATTTTCTGGAGCAGCGACAAGCTTTTGATCAATATACCCTTGAAACGTATATATATCAGAGTGGCTTCTCAAACCGTTCCACGTTCTACGCGGCGTTTAAAAAATACATGGGGGTGAATCCCAGTTTTTACTTAAAAGAGATTAAAGGAGTGGGTTGATTCCCACTCCTTGATATTTGATTTATTCGCCAAACGTACCTACCGTGTATCTCATCAAGGCATTTTGTGTCATGGAACGCAATCCATCCATTTTCTTAAGTAATTGTTCCGGTGTCAAGTTCATCCGTTTTTTGGCTGAATCTATGGTAGTTCCTATCGGTGCATCAACATGCGCATAATCCTTATAAAAAGTAAATGCAGTGAATTGACCTTTGGAATCATCTGCTAACGGAGCAATTGTTTGCCAAAAATTCCACTCTTGAATTTCACCAGCAGCGATTCTGTCCAAATGAATATTTTTCATTTGTTTTTCAAATTCAACATAATTAAAATAGTTTGGTAAGCTAGTTTTAAATACTTCCATCGAAAGGATTGCATTAAAATCATTTGCGCTAGGCGTTCCATCTATTTTTTTCGAAGTATTCGAATAACTGATTGTTTGAATTTTAGCTGTCTCTTCGACAATGTTCGCAAAGCTTAGGTCTTTAGCAACTAAAGCGGTGAATTTATCCATTGGATAAACGGAAATGGTATTGAGGTCGCTTGAGAAATTGACCGACATGTAATCGAAATCAATACTTGGGGTTTTGTGCCCATTAACAATCGTATATACTCCCCAGTTTGTTATGAGTCCTGCTTCCTTTCGAATTTTCTGAATCGTTTTCCATTTGTTTTCCATGGCCATCGCCTCATCGATGGTATGTCCTGGCTTTAATTTGTGAAAAGCGACTAATGCATACACAGGTTTTGTTTGAGCATGAGCAAACAGGGAAACCAATGTGATCAAAATGAGTGTAAGGGTAAGTGATTTTTTCATGATTTAATCAGTTTAAGAGGTTTAAATAATAGTCAAATTTCAATTTTTACAGACGCGGCATGAAACTTTTGGGATGTTTTCTTGTCCAAAAGACAGCTTAAATTTGTCCAGAAAATTAAAATACAAGATTGAAGCCTGGTCAAGTTTGTTCCCTTTTCGGCTTTGGGAACATTTTTGATTAAATCAATCCATGTTTACTATCTAATGGATAACTAGTTTCGTTAAACATTTTAAAACTAAATTTTATAACTAATGAAAAAGCTATGTATGATGATCACCGTTGCTGCAGCTATGTTTGCATGCGGTCCTAAAACAGAAACAGGTAAAGCGGTAGATTCGACATCGGATGCCTTAGGTGGCACGATGACGAGTTTGGATGATAAATCCAAAGCTATTGAAGCCCAACTGAAAGCATATGCGGATCAAGACACCACTTGGTCTGGGGATGCCTTTGCAGATAACATTCAAGTGTATTATCCAAGTGACACGCTCGTAGATATTAAAGATAAAAAAGCATTTTTGGCAGATTTTAAAGGCCAATACAAAAATTGGAAAAATGTCAAATTTGACCGCCTCCGTGTGATTACATTAAAATTAAATAATGGCGAGGTATGGACTAATATTTGGGGTGTGATGTTGGCAAAAGGCAATTTCACCGGGAAAGATATTTTAATTCCATTGCATCGTGCAATGTTGTGGCAAAATGATAAGGTTGTTCGTGACATCCATTTGTATGATACTAAATTGATTATGGAAGAGTTAGCAGCTAGAGCTGCTGCTGGCGAGTAATCGAATGATATATGAAGTGAAAGGGGGGAGGCGCGAGTCTTCCCCTTTTTTTTGGACAAGATTAATAAAATACGGGACAAACTTCCGGCTACTTTAAGCGACAAATCATTCTTGAAAATGGAAATTGTGGCATCTAATGTTTCATTTAAATTTTATCAATTATGAAGAAAATTACTTTGAGTTTATTGACATTTTTGTTTGCGTTCCAACTGGTTGCGCAGACTTCAGAAAAGACCTATTTTTTAATGAATGAAAGCCGGGTTTTGGATACAGACATTTATAAGAAAAATTATCCAGCTATTCGTAATTGGTGGGTGGCAGCGACTAAAGGTATCACCTATAATTTTGCAGCACATACCTCCGAGTCAGGTCGAACCTATAGTATGGTTTTTGTTAAAGGTGAAGAAAATTTGGGTAAGTATGTTGGCTCACGCTCAAGTTTATCCGAAAGAGCTGCCTCGGATTTGAAGAGCATCACTGCTGAGAATACTGCGAATCGCTCACAGGCCATCCAACGTTCTGTTTGGGTACAAGCGACGAATATTTCAGTCATGGTTCCTGATTTTAAAGTGGAGAACTACGATTTCCGGAAGGTGGTACTCTTTACTGTTCCCTTCGATAAGATGGCTGAATACGAAAAATTAATAGAGCAAGCGAACGCAGAAGATAAAGCCCTTGGTATTTCGTACAATTATATCATGTATAAAGCGGTGGATGGTTATCCAAATAATACGTATATGATGATTCTTCCTGATAAATCACGTTTGCAATATTATACGCACCAAGATGAGCGCAATGCAAAACGTAAGGGACAAACGAAATTGGCCGAATTAAATAAGAAAGCGAGTCAATTACGTAACACGGTTCGGTTAGACCATTTAAATAGAGTTCCTGAAAAATAAGTTGTTTAGTAGTTTACTGAAAAAGCCTCTCATGTTAGAGGCTTTTTTTTATATCTAATTTTTCAATTTCAGCATGTTGATGGCCAATTCAAGTCAGGTTTTTAAATGATTTTATTTATCTTTAAATCATACCTGCATCAACACTATGAAAAAAACAGCTTTACTTCTATTATTTGTATCCCACATCATTTTTGGCCAAGTGCCCAGCCCCAAATCACATTTTGGATTTTCCATCGGTGACAATTATCACTTAGCCACTTTTACGCAAACAGAAGCTTATTTAAAGAAAGTTGCCAAAGCTTCCCCTCGCGTTAAATTACAATCCATTGGCAAAACGGAAGAGGGAAGAAACCAATATATGGTCATCGTTTCTGATCCTAAAAACATCAAGAATCTAGCTAAATACAAAGCGATTTCTCAGCGCCTCGCACGAGCAGAAGGTCTCAGTGAATCAGAAGCGAAAGCGTTAGCCAAAGAAGGGAAAGCCGTAGTTTGGATCGATGGGGGTTTACATGCCACAGAGACGGTAGGTATTCATCAGTGGATTGAATCCATTTATCAATTTACGACGCGTACCGATGAGGAAACGAAACGTATTTTAGAAAATACAATCATCCTTTTTGTACACGCAAATCCGGATGGGCAGGAGTTAGTTTCCAACTGGTATATGCGTCATCCAGATACCCTGAAACGTGCCAACGAACATTTGCCTAGGCTGTATGAAAAATACATTGGTCACGATAATAATCGTGATTTCTACATGATGAATATGAGCGAGTCGGCGAATATGTCGCGCCAACAATACATCGAATGGATGCCTCAGATTCTTTATAATCATCATCAAACGGGGCCAGAAGGAACTGTTGTAGCTGGGCCTCCTTACCGAGATCCGTTTAATTATGTCTATGATCCGTTGTTGGTTACTGGTATTGATGCCTTAGGCGCTGCAATGAGTTCGCGTTTAAATGCCGAAGATAAGCCGGGATATACCATGAAATCAGGATCCGTTTATTCGACTTGGTGGAATGGAGGACTTCGCACAACAGCTTATTACCACAACATTATTGGTCTTTTGACTGAGATTATTGGTGATCCTACGCCCAAAACAATCCCCTTGGTTCCGAGTCGCTTGATTCCAAATTCGGCGACACCTTTTCCAATTACACCTCGTAAATGGTTGTTCAAAAATTCCATCGACTATTCTCTTTCATTAAATTATGCGGTGTTGAATTATGCCACACGGTATCGCGAAGAGGTGTTGATGAATATTTATAAAATGGGTCGAAAGTCGATTGAGCTTGGATCCAAGGATTATTGGACCTTATCCCCTAATAAAGTAGAGAAGTTGACTAGTATCGCTGGTAATAATCTCAAGACTAAAAGCGATAGTTTATTTAGTGTAGTTTATAAGAATCCAGAAACGCGCGATGCTCGTGCCTACATCGTTACCGCGGATCAATCTACCACTCATTTGGCTTTTATTAATATTCTGATTAAAAGTGGTATTCGTGTAGAGAAAGCGACTAAAGCTTTTGAAGTTAACGGCAAGAAATATCCGAAAGGGTCGTATGTTGTTATGACAAATCAGGCTTTCCGACCACATGTGATAGATATGTTTGAGCCACAAGATCACCCGAATGATTTCCAATATCCAGGTGGCCCTCCTGTTCGCCCCTACGATTCGGCAGGTTGGACGCCTGCATTCACCATGGGAATTCAATTCGACCGCATATTGACTGATTTGCAAGCACCGTTGGAAACGGTTCCGTATGGCCAACTGCAATTTGCTAGTCCAGCGTTTGAGGTGGCTAATTTCTATTCTTTCCCAACTGCTGATAATGCGTCGTTTATGTTGTTAAATGACCTGCTGAAAGCGGGCATTGAAGTAACCAAAACAAAGGATGCTTTTTGGGTAAAACATAGTTCGGCTGTTGCTGCCATCATGGAAAAGGCGGCGGTGAAAATTACATCGGTAGCCAATCTTCCACAACAGGATTCTAAAAAAATAGGATCTAAGCGCATTGGTCTCTGGGATGTATATGGCGGATCGATGCCTTCGGGCTGGTTGCGATGGATTTTGGAACAACATCATTTCGATTTCAAATTGGTGTTTG
>JACCDS010016361.1_pt1 | contig 14206 bp, 9 predicted proteins | sample 7446441 | NCBI WGS metagenome assembly JACCDS01 (sample SAMN15323445, study PRJNA562643) | freshwater metagenome | isolation source: river surface water | place: USA:Blue River Watershed | collected 2017-08-17 | reverse complement strand
CGGGCCGCGATCCGGCGGCCTCGGTGTGGGCGCTGCTGGCCGATGGCGACACGCTGTGGATTGGTGGCCAGACCGACGGCTTGTGGCGGCTGGACCTGCGAACCGGCCGGGGCGCGGCCGTGACGCTGGCCGCGCCGGGGCTCAGCGACCAGCGTGTCACGGTGCTGGCAAGGCCTCCCGGCGCCGATGACCTGCTGTGGGTGGGCACGCGCAACGGGCTCAATCAGGTCAACCTGGCCACGCGGACCGTGCGGCAGTGGCGGCCCGGCCCGTTGGGGGGCGATCATCTGGCGGCGGGTTTCATCACCGCCTTGCACACCGACGAAGGCGGCCGACTCTGGGTGGGCAGCTATGGCGGCGGCATCGACGTGCTGCCCGCCTCGCTGCAGGGCACGCCGCAGCGCATTGGTTTGGCGCAGGGCTTGCCGGACAGCACGGTCAACGCGCTGCTGCCGGACCATCAAGGCCGCATCTGGGCCAGCACGGACAACGGCCTGGCCCGCGTCGACGGCCGCACACTGGAGGTGCGGGCGCTGCGGCGCGCGGAAGGCGTCGTGTTCCCGATCTACTGGACCGGTTCGGCCGCACGCACGGCCGGGGGCGAGCTGCTGTTCGGCGGCGCGGGCGGCATGACCGCCGTGCTGCCCGAAAAGCTGCAGCGCTGGGACTACCGCCCACAGGTGCTCGTGACCGGCGTGACGCTGGGCGGGCAGCCGCTGCCGCTGAACCCGGCTGCCGCTTCGTTGACGGTGCAGCCGTCGGCCAACAGCCTGGCGGTCGAGTTCGCGTCCACCGACTTCTCGGCGCCGGAACGCAACCGCTATGCCTTCAAGCTCGAGGGCTTCGACGCCGACTGGGTGGACAGCGACGCGTCGCGCCGGCTGGCGGCCTACACCAACCTGCCGCCCGGCGACTACCAGTTGCGCTTGCGTGCCTCCAACCGCGACGGCCAGTGGGGCGAGCAGGAGCTGACGCTGCCGGTGCAGGTGCTGCCCGCCTGGCACCAGACCTGGTGGTTCCGCGGCGTGCTGGCGCTGGGGGGCGTGCTGCTGATGCTCAGCGCCGTGTGGATGCGCACGCAACTGCTGCACCGGCGCCAGCGGGAGCTGGAGCTCAAGGTCAAGCAGCGCACCGCCGAGCTGGAGTGCCTGCATCGCTCGCTGCAGGAGAAGACCGAGCTGTTGCAGCGAAGCAGCGTCACCGACCCGCTCACCGGGCTGCACAACCGCCGTTTCCTGAGCGATCACATCGAGCAGGATCTTGCCGCCAGCCTGCGCCGCGCCCAGGAAACGCTGGCCGCCGGTGGGCAGCCGCTGGACACCGACAGCGTGTTCCTGCTGCTGGACATTGACGCCTTCAAGCGCATCAACGATCGCCACGGCCATGCGGCGGGCGATGCGGTGTTGGTGCAGTTCGGCGCGCGGCTGCGCTCGGTGCTGCGGGAGTCTGACTATCTGGTGCGCTGGGGCGGGGAAGAGTTCCTGGCCGTGGCGCGTGACACCGACCGCGTGCGCGCCGAGGAGCTGGCCGAACGCATGCGCGTCATCATCGCCAGCACGCCGTTCGAGCTGGATGACAGCGCCCAGTTGGAGGTGACCTGCTCGATCGGTTTCGCCTGCGTGCCCTTCGAGCCCGAGCGGCCGCTCGCACGCAGTTGGCAGCAAGTCGTCAACCTGGCCGACCTGGCGCTGTACGCGGCCAAGCGGTCGGGTCGCAATGCCTGGGTGGGTGTGCACACCGCCAGCGGGCGCGGCGCCATCGGTGCGCGCGAGATCGGCGGCTTCGGCCTCAGCAGCAATCGGTCGCTGGACGAGGTGGCCGCCGCGTTGGCAGCGCCGGCCGAACCCGGCGCGATGATCAGCTGAAGCCCCTGGCGAGCGGCCGCGCGGGGGTCAGCCCCGTGCGGGCCGCTGCGCGCTCTTGGGGCGGAAGGCCTTGCAGACCTCGTCGCGCGTTTCCAGATAGGGCCCGCCGATGAGGTCGATGCAGTAGGGCACGGCGGCGAAGATGCCGCTGGCCTTCTCGTGGCCGGCCAGCGTCTCGGCAATCGCCTTGGGCTGGCCCGGCAGGTTGATGATCAACGCCTTCCCGCGGATGACGGCCACCTGGCGGGACAGGATGGCCGTTGGCACGAAGTGCAGCGAGATCTGCCGCATCTGCTCGCCGAAGCCCGGCATTTCACGGTCGGCGACGGCCAGCGTGGCTTCGGGCGTCACGTCGCGCGGCGCGGGGCCGGTGCCGCCGGTCGTCAGCACGAGGTCGCAGCGCTCGGCGTCGACGATTTCGATGAGCGCTGCCGAGATGCCGGCCTGCTCGTCGGGGATCAGGCGCGGCACGAACTCGATCGGGTTGAGCAGCGCGCCGCTCAGCCAGTCCTTCAGCGCCGGCAGGCCCTTGTCCTCGTAGACGCCGCTGGACGCGCGGTCGCTGATCGAGACGATGCCGATCCTGACCAGCTCGTGGGTGGCGTCAGTCATCGGCGTCGTCGTCTTCGGCGGGCTCCGGCGCGGCGGGCGCTTCGGAGGCCTTGATGAACTGGAACAGCTCGCGGAAGGCGCGGCCGCTGCGCTTCTCGGGCGCGTTGGCCGCGTCCTTGCGTGCGGCCCGCACGAGGTTGCGCAGCTGCTGGATGTCGACGTCGACATGCGCGTTGAGGAACTCCTGCAGCGCGTCGTCGCTGGCCAGCAGGCGGTCGCGCCAGCGCTCGGACTGGTGCAGCCGCAGACTGTCCTGCGCGTGGCCGAGCTTGAACGCGGCCACGGCCTCGCGCACGGGTTCGGCGTCGATCTTGCGCATCAGCTTGCCGATGTACTGCATCTGGCGGCGGCGGCCTTCGAAGTTGGTGATCTTCTTGCAGGCCTTCAGCGCGTCGTAGAGGATCTCCGGCAGCGCCAGCGGCTCCCAGCGGCTCTCGGGCAGGGCCAGCAGGTCTTCGCCCAGTTTCTGCAGCGCGGTCATGTCGCGCTTCATCTGGGACTTGCTGGGACGATCGAAGTCGTCGTCGTCGAAATCAGGGGTGTGTTCTTGCATCTTGTGTCCCGAGGCCGATCCAAAGTGGTCAGCCCTGTCGAGCGGCGGCCGGAGATCCGGCCTCGCCGGTCCCCTGGCGGCGCCCCTTGAGGGGGCCAGCGAAGCCGGTACGGGGTGGTCCATGTTCTCTATGATTGTCGCCCACCCGAATTCAGTGTTCTCCATGTCTCAAGCCCAAGACGGTTTCGCTTACAGCCCCGAGCAGTTCCAGCAGTGGATCGACGATGCGCTCTCCGAGGCGAAAAAGCTGGGTGCCAGCGATGCCGGCGCCGAGGTGTCGGAGGGCTGCGGCCTGTCGGTGTCGGTGCGCTTGGGCCAGTTGGAGAACGTCGAGCGCAACCGCGACAAGTCGCTGGGCATCTCGGTCTACCTGGGCCAGCGGCGCGGCAACGCCAGCACGTCCGACTTCTCCCCGCAAGCCATCCGCGACACCGCGCGCGCGGCCTACGACATCGCCCGCTTCACGGCCGAGGATGAGTTCGCGGGCCTGGCCGACGAGGCCGACCTGTCGCTGAACGCCTCGCAGCGGCCCGAGCTGGACCTGTTCCACCCCTGGGCCATCGACGCGGCCCAGGCTGCCGACATCGCGCTGCGCTGCGAGGCCGCGGCGCTGGGGGTGGACAAGCGCATCACGAACAGCGAAGGCGCGGCCGTGTCGGCGCAGCAGTCGCATTTCTGGATGGGCAATACGCGCGGCTTCCAGGGCGGCTATGCGAGCTCGCGGCATTCGCTGTCCGTCGCGCCCATCGCCGGCCGGGGCGCCGGCATGCAGCGCGACGCCTGGTACAGCTCCATGCGTGACGCGGCCGATCTCGCCTCGGCCGAGGCGGTGGGGCGCTATGCCGCCGAGCGTGCACTGTCGCGCCTGAAGGCGCGCAAGGTGGCCACGGCCGAGGTGCCGGTGCTGTTCGAGAGCACGATGGCCATCGGCTTGCTCGGCGCGCTGGTGCAGGCCACCAGCGGTGGCGCGCTCTACCGCCGCACGACCTTCCTGCTCGACAGCCTGGGCCAGCCGGTCATGGCGCCGCACATCGACATCGCCGAAGACCCGCACGTGAAGAAGGGCAAGGGCAGCTCGCCGTTCGACGACGAAGGCGTCGTCACGCGGGCGCGCTCGGTCGTGCAGGGCGGCGTGCTGCAGGGGTATTTCCTGTCGAGCTATTCGGCGCGCAAGCTGGGCCTGCGCACGACCGGCCATGCCGGCGGCTCACACAACCTGCGCATGACCAGCCGCGCCACGGCGCCGGGCGACGATCTGGCCACGATGGTGCGCCGGCTCGGCCGCGGCCTGCTCGTCACCGAGCTGATGGGGCAGGGCGTGAACTACGTGACGGGCGACTACTCTCGCGGCGCCAGTGGCTACTGGGTCGAGAACGGCGAGATCGCCTACCCGGTGCACGAGGTCACCATCGCCGGCAACCTGAAGGACATGCTGCACAACATCGTCGGCATCGGCGCCGACGAATACACGATGGGCACGAAGACGGTCGGCTCGGTCTTGGTCACCGGCATGAAGCTCGCCGGCAACTGAGCCTGGCCGGCCGGGCCCGTGCCGCGCAACGCGGGCGGGGCCGGCCCGTCTCTTGAAGGGGTAGCCGCCGGGTAAATCCGGGCCGTGAGGCGGCGGGTGACGTTCCAGAATCGCCCGTCATTTCTCACGACAGCCCCCATAACAGGAGACAAACATGCCCATGGAACGCCGTTCCTTCGTTCGCCATGCCGGCCTGGCCGGCGTACTGGCAGCAGGCGCCGCCCCGGCCTTCGTCCACGCCCAGACCCAATTGCGCTGGCGGCTTGCGTCCAGCTTCCCGAAGTCGCTGGACACCATCTTTGGTGCGGCCGACCTGTTCGCGAAGAAGGTGTCGGACATGACCGGCGGCAAGTTCCAGATCTCGGTGCATGCGGGCGGCGAGATCCTGCCGGCACTGCAGGTGGTGGATGCCGTGCAGGCCGGCACGGTGGAGATCGCCCACACGGCGCCTTACTATTTCTTCGGCAAGGACGAGACCTTTGCGCTGGGCTGCACCATACCGTTCGGCCTGAACAGCCGGCAGATGACGGCCTGGATGGTGGAGGGCAACGGCCTGAAGCTGATGCGCGAGTTCTATCGCGGCTACAACATCATCAACCTGCCCGGCGGCAACACCGGCGCGCAGATGGGCGGCTGGTATCGCAAGGAGATCAAGAGCGTCGCCGACATGAAGGGCCTGAAGATGCGCATCGGCGGCTTCGCTGGCCGCGTCATGGAGCGCCTGGGCGCGGTGCCGCAGCAGATCGCCGGTGGCGAGATCTATTCGGCGCTCGAGAAGGGCACCATCGACGCGGCCGAATGGGTGGGCCCCTACGACGACCAGAAGCTGGGTTTCAACAAGGTTGCACCCAACTACTACTACCCCGGCTGGTGGGAGGGCGGCCCGGAGCTGGACTTCTTCATCAACACCAAGGCCTACGACGCGCTCTCCGCCGAGTACAAGGCCATCGTCGAGGCGGCGGCGGCGCAGGCCCACATCGACATGCAGGCCAAGTACGACGTGAAGAACCCCGCCGCGCTCAAGCAGCTGGTGGGCTCGGGCACGCGGCTGTTCCGTTTCCCGCGCGACGTCATGGAGGCCGCGTTCAAGGAGTCGCAGGCCATCTACGCCGAGCTGTCGGCCAAGAACGCGAACTGGAAAAAGGTCTACGAGGACTACGCCAGCTTCCGGCGCGACCAGAGCCTGTGGTTCCGCTTCGCCGAAGCCGGCTTCGACGACTTCATGCAGGCGCAAAAGCTGTAGCCGCAGCATCGATCGAGCGGCCGGGGCGGCTCGATCAGGTGGCGCATGCGCCGCGCACGCAGGCGCGCAGCCAGCGGTGCGCTGCGTCCGCCTCCATGCGCGGATGCCAGAGCATGGACACCGTGAATGCGTCCAGTGTCAGTGGCAGTGCGAAGCTGTGCAGGCCGTCCCGCAGGTGGCCCGTGTGCCGCTCCGGGACCGTAGCGATCAGGTCGGTGTCGCGGGCGAGCGCCAGCGCCTGGGTGAATCCCGTCACGGTCACGGCGACGCTGCGTTGCAGGCCGGCGGCGCCGAGGGCCTGGTCCAATGGCCCGGCTCGCCCGGCTCGCCCGGCACGCCCGGCACGCCGCTCGACCGCCACATGTCGCCCGTCGGCATAGCGTTCGGGCGTGAGTGGGCCCTGGCTGAGCGGGTGCCCCTGGCGAACAACACCCACCAGCCGATCACGGAACAGGGCTTGGGTGCGCAGCTCCGGGCTGCTGGTCTCGCTGACGACCCCGGTTTCCAGATCCACGCTGCCGTCGCGCAGCGGGGCGCTGTCCTTGTCGGGCTTGGCGACGAAGCGCAGCCGGACTCGTGGCGCCTCTGCCGTGACCCGCGACAGCAGTGCCGCGCCGAAATTCTCGACAAACCCTTCGCGCGTGCGCAGCACGAATTCGCGCGCCAGCCGGTCGAGCTGCACCGGGGCGGCGGGTTGCAGGGCTGCCCGCGCGTCCTGCATCAGCGGCCCGATCCGTTCCTGCAGCGCCAGGGCCCGCGGCGATGGCACCAGGCTCCGCCCCGCGCGGACCAGCAAAGGGTCTCCCGTGGCGGCCCGCAGCCGGGCGAGCGAGCGGCTCATGGCCGACGGGCTCAACCTGAGCCGGCGTGCAGCACCGGCGACGCTGCCCTCCGCCAGCAGGGCCTCGAGGGTGAGCAGCAGGTTGAGATCGGGCTCTGACATGGCGTTGTATGCAGCAATGGAGTGCAGATGATGCGGCTTCCGCCACGGCCGGAGGCTCTCTATGGTCATGGCCATGACTTCCTTCGTTCGACTCCCTTCGATGGTGCGGCCAGGTGCCGGCGGCCTCGCCGGCCTGGCCTTGTGTTCGCTGCTGCCCGCGTTGGCCGTGAGCAGCGCCAATGTTGCGTTGCCGCGCCTGGGCGACGCGCTCGACGCCCGTTTCGCCACCTTGCAATGGGTCGTGCTGGCCTATCTGCTGGCGACGACGGCGCTCGTCGTCGGCGCAGGGCGACTGGGCGATCTGGTCGGCCGGCGGCGCGTGCTGCTGGGCGGGGTGGCGGTTTTCTGCGCCGCGTCGGGTCTGTGTGCGCTGTCACCCGGCGCGGGCTGGCTGATCGCGGCGCGCGCCGCCCAGGGGGCGGGCGCGGCGGTCATGATGGCGCTTCCGATGGCCGTGGTCGGCGACGTCGTGCCCAAGGCGCGCACCGGAGCGGCGCTCGGGCTGCTGGGGACGATGTCAGCCGTGGGCACGGCGCTCGGCCCGTCGCTCGGCGGGCTGTTGCTGACGGCATGGGGGTGGCGCGCGCCGTTCGCCGTGACTCTGCCGCTGGGGCTGGCGGCGCTGGCGTTGCTGTGGCGCCGGCTGCCGGCGGATCCACTGCCGGGCCAACTGTCAGATCAGCCGTCAGATCAGCCGAGCAGCCGGCCTGTCGGCCTGGACCTGCCCGGTATCGCGGTCCTGGCGCTGGCACTGGCCGCTTATGCGCTGGCGTTGACGTTCAGCGCGTGGCTGCTGGTGGGCGCCGCCGTGGCCGCCTGGGTCTTCGTGCGCGTCGAGGCCCAGGCCGCGTCGCCGCTGCTGCCCTTGGCGAGCTTGCGTGATCCGGTGCTGGCGGCGCGGCTGGCGGCCTACCCGCTGGTGTCGGCGGTCATGATGGCGACGCTGGTCGTCGGCCCGTTCCACCTGACCTGGGCGCTGGGGCTGGCACCGGCCCACGTGGGGCTGCTGATGTCGGCGGCGCCGCTGAGCGCGGCCATCAGCGGTGTGCCGGCCGGCCGCCTGGTGGACCGCATCGGCGTGCGGGCCGCCGGTGCTTGGGGGCTGTGTCTGATGCTGCCCGGCTGTGTGCTGCTGAGCCTGCTGCCTGCGGTGTGGGGGCCGGCGGCCTATGTGATGCCGCTGCTCCTCATCGCGCCGGGGTATGCGCTGTTTCAGGCTGCCAACAACACGGCCGTCATGGCCGACGCCGCCTCGGCGGGCCGCGGCGTGGCCGCCGCGCTGATCAGCCTCGCGCGCAATCTCGGGCTGATGACCGGCGCTTCGCTGATGGCGGGCCTGTTTGCAGCCGCTGCCGCAGCGGGCGGCCCGGCTGCAGCCGCCCGGGGCACGCGCTGGAGCTTTGCCGCGGCAACGGGGCTGGTGGTGCTGGCCTGCCTGTTGGTGGCCGGCATGCGGCGGCGCCGGCTGCCGTAGCGCCATCCATACCTATCTTTGCTTTCGAACGGGCCGGGCCGGTCGACGGCGCCCGTAAAGTGAATCCCGTCGTCAATCCTCGCCCAGGGCACCGTGCCCGACCTCAATGCCTTGCTGATCCGTCCCCAAACCCTGTCACTGGCCGCATTGCTGCTGTCCGGCTGCGTGAACCTCGCGCCCGAGTACCGACAGCCCGCAGCCGCCATTCCGGCGGATGGCGCGGCGGCCGTGCCGGCGCTGGACCCGGCCCAGGTCGGTCGCAGCGAGTTCTTCGTTGATACGCGCCTGCGCCGCACCGTTGAGCTGGCGCTGGCCAACAACCGCGACCTGCGGGTGTCGGCGCTCAACGTGCAGCGGGCGCGCGCGCAGTACCGCATCCAGGACGCGGCACGGCTGCCGGGTGTCGATGCGTCGGCGGGTGCGAGCCGCTCCAACAACGGCACGTCGCTGTCCGCCGGGCTGGCGTTGTCGGCCTTCGAGCTGGACTTGTTCGGCCGCGTGCGCAACCTCAGCGAGGCGGCGCTGCAAAGCTATTTCGCCACCGAGGAGGGGCGCCGCAGCGCGGAGATCAGCCTCGTGGCCGAGGTGGCGAACGCCTGGCTGACGCTGGCCGCCGACCTCGAGCGGCAGCGCCTGGCGGCGCAGACGCAGGAGACTCGCCGCGCCAGCCTGGCGCTGGACGAGCGCCGCCACGCGCTGGGGGCCATCACGGGGTTGGCGCTGGCGCAGTCGCAGTCGCTGGTCGATTCATCGCGGCTGGACGTCGCGCGGTATGCGGCGCAGGTCGAGCAGGACCGCCATGCGCTGGAGCTGCTGCTGGGCGCGGCCTTGCCGGCCGACCTCGCCCCCGCCAGCGAACAGAACCTCGCCGACGCCAGCCGGCTGGTGGAGCTGCCGGCAGGCGTGCCGGCCGAGCTGCTGCAGCGCCGGCCCGACGTGCTGCAGGCCGAGCACCAGTTGCGTGGCAGCGTCGTGCAGATCGGCGTGGCGCGTGCGGCCTTCTTCCCCCGCATCAGCCTGACCGCTTCGGCAGGCACGGCCAGCAGCGAGCTGTCGGGCTTGTTCAAGTCGGGCAGCGGCAGCTGGAGCTTCGGCCCGTCGTTGAGCCTGCCGATCTTCGACGGCGGCGCCAATGCGGCCGCGCTGGAGAGCGCCCGGCTCGATCGTGACATCGCCGTCGCGCAATACGACAAGGCCGTGCAGACGGCGTTCCGCGAAGTGGCCGACGCACTCAGCGTGCGCGCCAGCCTCGCGGAGCGCCTCGCTGCGCAGCAGGCGCTGGTGGCCAATGCCGAGCGGCAGCTGAGCCTGGCCCAGGCCCTGCACCGTGCCGGCAGCACCGGCATGCTGGAGGTGCTGGACGCGCAGCGCTCGCTGTACGCGGCTCAGCAGTCGCTGATCGACCTGCGCCTGACCGAACAGAGCAACCGGCTGGACCTCTACAAGGTACTGGGCGGAGGCTGGAAAACATGAAGAACGACGTGATGAAGAAATGGCTCAGACCTGGGCGCCTGACGGCCCTGGCGCTCGTGTTGCTCGTGGCGGGCTACACCGTCAAGCGCGCGTTGACTCCGCCGCCGCCGCCGGCCGTGGCGACGGCGCCGGTCACCGTGGCGGACATCGAGGACAGCGTGCTGGCCACCGGCACCATCGGTGCCTTCAAGCAGGTCAGCGTCGGCGCCCAGGTGACCGGCGAGGTGAAGAAGCTGCATGTGGCGCTGGGCGACTCGGTGAAGCAGGGGCAACTGATCGCCGAGATCGACGCGCTGACGCAGACCAACAACCTGCGCAACAGCGAGGCCGCACTGCAGAGCGCGCAGGCGCTGCTCAAGGCCAAGCAGGCGGCCCTCAAGCAGGCCGAGCTGGCGGCCGCGCGGCTGCGTGAGCTGGTGGCGGTGGATGCCGGGGCACGCGCCGACCTGGAGGCTGCCGAAGCCACGCTGACGACCAGCCGGGCCGACATCGCCGCGCAGGAGGCGCAGATCGTGCAGGCCCAGATGGCGGCCGACACGGCCAAGGTCAACCTCGGCTACACCCGTGTCGCCGCGCCGATGGATGGCGTCGTCGTCGCCATCGTCACCGAGCAGGGCCAGACGGTGAACGCCAACCAGTCTGCCCCCACCATCATCAAGCTCGCCAAGCTGGACGTGATGACGGTCAAGGCACAGATCTCCGAGGCCGACGTGCCGCGCGTGAAGCCCGGCATGCCCGTCTACTTCAACCTGCTGGGCGAGCCGGACAAGCGCTACGAAGTGAAGCTGCGCGCGGTCGAGCCCGGGCCGACGACGATCGCGACCGACAGCACGACGACGACCAGCAGCGCCACCAGCACCGCCAGCGCCATCTACTACAACGGCATCTTCGACGTGCCCAACCCCGACAACAAGCTGCGCATCAACATGACCGCGCAGGCCAGCATCGTGCTGGCGCGTGTCGAGAAGGCGCTGACGATGCCCAGCGCGGCGCTCGGGCAGAAGCAGGGCGCCGATGGCTACCGCGTGCGCGTCATGGAAGCCGGCGGCCACATCGCCGACCGCGTCGTGCGCATCGGCCTGAACAACCGGGTGCGCGCGCAGGTGCTGGAAGGCCTGAAGGCCGGCGAGCAGGTCGTGACCAGCGAGGCGGCGCCCGCCGGTGCCGGCGGCAACAACAACCAGCGCCGCGGCGGCCCGCCGCCATTCTGAGCATGACGAGTCATTCCTTTCTTCGGGCCGGGCGAGGGGCTGGCTGATGGCGTTGCTGGAGCTGCGCGGCGTCGTCCGCGAATTCCCTGCCGGCGAGGGCACCGTCGCCGTGCTTCGCGACGTGAACCTGGACATCGAGGCCGGCGAGATGGTCGCCATCATGGGGCCGTCGGGTTCGGGCAAGTCCACGCTGATGAACATCCTCGGCTGCCTGGACCGCCCGTCACGCGGCAGTTATGCCGTCGCCGGCCAGCAGACCGGTGCCATGGAGCCCGACGCGCTGGCGCGCTTGCGGCGCGAGCACTTCGGCTTCATCTTTCAGCGCTATCAGCTGCTGGGCGACCTGAATGCGCTGGGCAACGTCGAGATCCCGGCCGTGTACGCCGGTGCGGCGGGCGATGCGCGCCAGGCGCGTGCCCGCGTGCTGCTGGAGCGGCTGGGCCTGGGCGAGCGGCTGAACCACCGCCCGGGCCAGCTGTCGGGCGGGCAGCAGCAGCGGGTGTCGATCGCGCGGGCGCTGATGAACGGTGGCGACGTCATCCTCGCCGACGAACCCACCGGCGCGCTCGACCAGGCCAGCGGCCGCGAGGTCATGCGCATCCTGGCGGAGCTGCATGACGACGGCCACACGGTCATCCTCGTGACGCACGACGCGCAGGTCGCGGCGCATGCACAGCGGGTCATCGAGATCAGCGACGGGGTCATCGTGGCCGACCGTCGCCAGCCCGATGCCGCGCCCCGGCCGCGCCGCGAGCGCACACCGCCCGCGCGCAGCGGCAGCGCCCTCGGCGCGCTGGCGGGCCGGCTCGCGGAGGCCACCCGCATGGCCTGGCGCGCCATGGTGGGCCACCGGCTGCGCACGCTGCTGACGATGCTGGGCATCATCATCGGCATCGCGTCGGTGGTGTCGGTCGTCGCGCTGGGCGAGCGCTCGCGCCAGCGCATCCTGGCCGACATCAGCTCCATGGGCACCAACACCATCAACGTCATGCCCGGCACGGGTTTCGGCGACCGGCGCGCCGCCGCCGTGCGCACGCTGCGCGCGGGCGACGCCGATGCGCTGGCTCAGCTGGACTATGTCGACAGCGTCACGCCCACGGTCAGCGTCAGCGCCGGCCTGCGCTACCGCAACGTCGATGTGTCGGCCAGCGTCAGCGGCGTGGGCGAGCAGTTCTTCCGCGTGCGCGGCTACACGTTTGCCAGCGGCCAGGGCTTCGACACCGAGGCCGTGCGCCAGCGTGCGCAGGAGGCCGTCATCGACGACAACGCGCGCAAGACGCTGTTCCCCAACGGCGAGAACGCGCTGGGCGAGGTCATCCTGCTGGGCTCGCTGCCCGTGCGCATCGTTGGCGTCACGGCCAAGAAGAGCAGCGCCTTTGGCAACGACGATGCGATCAACGTCTGGATGCCCTACACGACGGCCATGAACCGCGTGAACGGGCAGGACTATCTGCAAAGCGTCACCGTGCGTGTCAGCGACCGCGTGGCCAGCAGCATCGCGGAACAGGGCGTCAAGCAGCTGCTGACGCAGCGGCACGGCAAGGAAGACTTCTTCCTGATGAACACCGACAGCATCCGCCAGACGGTGGAGCAGACCACCGCGACGATCACGCTGCTGATCTCGTCCATCGCGCTGATCTCGCTGCTGGTGGGCGGCATCGGCGTCATGAACATCATGCTGGTGTCGGTGACCGAGCGCACCGGCGAGATCGGCGTGCGCATGGCCGTTGGCGCGCGGCAGAGCGACATCCTGCGGCAGTTCCTCGTCGAGGCCGTGCTGGTGTGCGTCATCGGCGGCGCCATCGGCGTGGGCCTGGCCGTCGGCGGCGCGCTGCTGTTCAACCAGGTGGCCGGCGACAAGTTCCAGATGAGCATCTCGATGCTCGCGGTGGCGGGCGCCTTCGGCGTGTCGACGCTGATCGGCGTGGCGTTCGGTTTCCTGCCGGCCAGGAGCGCCGCCAAGCTCAATCCCGTCGAGGCGCTGGCACGGCTGTGAGCGGGGCGCCTTGCCGTCGGTGCGTTTCAGTGCGCGGCCGGCAGGGTGTCGAGCGACTGCTTGAGCCGCTTGAAAGCGGGTGATTCGCGCAGCGCCGCCGCGCCGGCGCGCTGCAGTTCGATGACATCGTGGGCCTCGATGGTGAAGGCCGTGGGCACGCGCAGCAGGGAATGGCGGATCTTGTCGTCCGGCACGTCGTGCAGGCTGACGCTGACGACGTGGATCTCGGCGTCGGCCGCGAAGGGGCTGCCCGGCTGACCGCGCGTGCGCAGGATCTCGTCGCGCCAGCGCCGCTGGTCATCGTTGAGCATCGCCAGCGTCACCTGCGTCTCGCGCGAGCCGGCGCCGAAGATCAGTGACTCCAGCACCTGCGTCGTCGTGGGCACGCGGTCGCTGTTGTCCACGCGTTCCGTCAGGCTGCGCTCGGAGTTCACGGTGACGAGGATGAGCCGGCGGATCGTGCCGGGCGTGACCTCGGAGAAGTTGGCGGTCATCGAGCCCGTGGCCACCAGCCGGTCCAGCATCAGGCGCACGCCGAGGTTGTCGGTCACGCCGCCGTCCACGAGGTGGATGTAGGGGCGTTCGCGCGCATTGCGGTAGCTCTCGACGCTGCTCTGGAGCATGCGCGTGCGGTAGTCCTGCGCCGGGGGCGGGGTGCTGGCGGCCTGCGGGCAGGCGTCGGCATGGTTGCGCAGCGTCACCGGTGACAGCAGCAGCGGCACGGCCGACGAGGCCGCCACCGCGAACGACAGCGGTGTGGCGTCGAGGTCCGAGCAGATCAGCTGGAACTGTTCGGCCGTGAAGTCGAACGGCGCGCCGGTCGTCAGGTCGGTCGCCGTGATCATCAGCTCGGGCGCGCCGGGGCGCTTGATCACGTCGGCGAAGGTGCGGCCTTCGAACAGCTCGTCGAAGCGCTGCGCGAGGATCTGCGTGCGCCCGTACCAGGGCGAGGTCAGCCGGTAGAGCCGCTCGGGCCAGAGCGCTTCGCGAATCAGGCGGCCCTCGAAGGGCACCAGCAGGAAGTCGGGTTCGAAACGCTGCAGCGTCGCGTCGCCGAAGGCGGCGAAGTGGGCGGCCAGGATGCTGCCGCCCGACACGCCGCTGATGAGGGCGACATGGTCGAGCAGCGACGAGGTCTGCCCGTCGATCATGAACGTGGTGGCCTTGAGTTCGCGCAGCACCCCCAGGCCGAAGGCAGCGGCCCGCGCGCCACCCCCGGAGAGCGTGACGGCCATGGTGACCGGCTGCGCCGCCGCCGGCGGCAGCCGGCGCGGCTCGGCACCGGCGTGCTGGCCGGCGTCAGCG
>JACCDS012094448.1_pt1 | contig 14212 bp, 10 predicted proteins | sample 7446441 | NCBI WGS metagenome assembly JACCDS01 (sample SAMN15323445, study PRJNA562643) | freshwater metagenome | isolation source: river surface water | place: USA:Blue River Watershed | collected 2017-08-17 | reverse complement strand
TGGTGCTGTTTCTGGTGCTGTTTCTGGTGCTGTTTCTGGTGCTGTTTCTGGTGCTGTTTCTGGTGCTGTTGCTGGCTCGGCGGCCAGCGCCGATTCGCTCTCTGCTGGCATGGGCGCAACCGGGCTCTCCACCGTGGCAGCACTACTGTCGCTGCTCGCCTTGCCTTGAATCACCTCGTTGGAAATGGACGACAGTTGCACTACCAATTTATTCAAATCATCGGCAGAAGGGCCTGATTGGAGCGACGGAGCGGCGACAACGGGTTGCGCTGACAATGCATCGGCGACGGGGAGTTCCAGTGCAGAACTGGCCGCACCCGGTGCTGTTGCCGGATCATTAGCCAGTGCGCTTGATAGCACCTCCGTATTGGCGGCACTTGCTACCGGATCGGTATCCGATGTACCAGCACTAGCGAGTGAGTTCCCGGTCGGGGCAGTAAATGGGTTAGGCGAGCCATTGCCAAGCGGAATCCAGTAAATCATGGCACTCGGGCTTTTATAATTATTAATACCGGCTTGAAAAGTGACGTTCCAGAACTCTCCCTTGCATACCGGCATCATAAACGATCCAGGGACGGGAACATAAGCCGTTTTGGACCCTTTGCCATCGGGGGTAGTATAGGTAATGGTGGTCGTACCTGCGGCCATGGTGCACACCAGGGTTCCATTCGAGCTACCTTGATACACCGCCCCGGTGATCGCCCCCCAATATACCCCATCCATTTCCATTTGTGCAATCACACCATAGACAAAACCGTCAGTCGTTGCCTGAATTGAGTTGACCGCAGAATTGGAAATTGACAAGGCCCATTTTTGGCGTTGCCCCAGCAGCGTGACATTGCCTGAGGCATCGATGCCCAGGCCGGTTACATTCAGGGCATTGGCCGTGGCAGTTGGTGCTTGCACACTGGTCGTAGCAAGTACGGCAGGCGCTTGTAGTTGGGTACTGCTACTGACGTTGCCAGTCGCCCCAATATTGCCTTGCACCGTCAGACCCGGTGCCACCGTCACGCCACCTGCCGCAACGCTCAACAACTGGGCTGATGCGGCACCGCTAACGGTGAGCAAATTGCCGTTCGGGGTCGGGTTATTGACCGTAATCGACTGATTGGCAGTCAGGGTATCGACCGTCAAATTGTCAAACGAGCCGCCACCGGAAAAACTGACAGCACCATTGACTTGCAAGGCATATTTTTTGTTAATGGCGCTCAATTCTACATTCACCCCTACGGTATTGGGTAGATCGGGGTCGCTGTTATTGACGATTAGCAGCGCTGGTGGAATGGTTAACTCGGTTTCCTGATCCAGCACGCCATTATCGCTATTGGTCTGAAACTTGGCCAACAAGCCATTGCTGACGGTAAAGGCGGAGGTGGCAGCGTTAAACAGCGGCGTGCTGCCATCGTCAGCAGGAACCAGGGTCAGGGTTTGTTGATCAGTCACCGTCGCAACCCGCCACGCCTGGGGCTTGCCACTGACCGTCGGTGAAGCAATGATTTGCCCGGTGCCGTTAGGAAATGCCGTCGTAAAATTGGTGCCTTCTCCGGTGACGATCAAACCACCGGAATTGGTGTCTGGCGTGATCTGCACGCTAATCGTCCCGGTCCCGGCAGCGGGAGTCGAGCCGCCCACACTATACTGCCAGGTAATGCCATCGACCACGCCGGAGAACGGCGTTTGCAGCGTCAGCGAGATAGCGCTATCCACCGAAGCCACATTACAGGTTTGCACAATGGCGGCCGACGCGGTAAAGCGTGGCACAATCAGGGTATCACCAGCATTAAATTGAGAAAACTGGGTGCCGCTACCGTTGATGATGGTGCCGTTACTGGTAATGGTACCGGCGCCGGCGGTCACTTCCCCGGTTGCGGCTGATAGCACCGAAAATTTCGATGCCAGTACCGGAAGCGGAAACTGCGGATTAATTTGCAATACGGTGTCGCTGGCTGGCTGGCCGAGCACGGTAGAACGTTGTTCACTCAAGGTACCAATGGCCAGGGTATCGCCCGGCTTGACCTGATCCACAAACGCGGTATTGCTACCAAGCACGGTCACATTGTCAATCCGCGATATGACCCCACTTCCCACCTTGGCAAAGCCGCCACCGACGCTCAGCGAGGCTTGAGGATTACTGTCCAACACCCCGACATTGCCCGAGTTGTAATACAGATTGCTGGCATTGCTGCCGGGCGTTTCCTTAACCCAGTCGCTGATGATGGTCAGATTTTTCAAGCCCGAGCCATTGCCCTCAAAACTTTGCGCCACCACTTTGCCACTGGCTGAAATGCTGGTGGTATTAATATTGCCATTCACATCCAGGGTTGCCGCTGGCGTGCCACCGTTCAGGGCGATCCCGACCTTGCGGTCAGCGGTAATGCTGATCGTGTTCGGCCCCGGCGTAGTACTGCTTGCAGCCGCTGCCACCCCCAAGCCAAGCGACCCATCGTAATTGACTTGAAACAGGCTGCTGGTGTTGCTATTTTTCGCAAACCTGGCCAGCATACCGCGAATATAGGTGTAAGTGATGTTAGTCAGATTGGGCGAAAACGCGGTATCGACCTTGACCACCTTGCCATCGGTCACAATCTTGGTAATGGTGCGGGTTTGCCGCGCCCCATTGCCAAGCGATTGGTCTGAAATCAAGACATCGCCCACCCGAAAAAATGGCGACGGTGCCACATCAAAGGTTACTTGGTCTCCTTGGGTGGTGAGCAAGCCCGGCCCTTTGAATGCAATCGCATCAATTTGCAAATTGGCCACCGGCTGATCGACCCCAATCCCGAGATTGCCGCGACTGCTCAAATGCCCCATGAACTGGCTGCGCGGCGCATCAAATTCCAGATAGACACTGGCCAGCGGGCCCGAGCCCTCACGTTGCGCCAAAATATTGGCATGGCCAGCATTAGCTAATACACTGTCCTCGGCCAATTGTGCATTGGCATTCACCCCTGCGCCGGTGGTAATGAATTGCACTGCCCCCACGCTGGCCCCCACATAGCGGCGCTGCTTGTTTTGGGATTCATAAGTCAGATTGCTAATACTGCTGTTGGCATCAAACGAGACAGCCGCCAACAGGATATTGAGGCCTGGTTCATCCAGGTTCCGGGAATAGTTTAGTAGCGGCTGTTGCACAATCCGCTTGTAGCCGGGGGTACCGGTTTCATCACTTAAATCGGCAAATACTTCGGCATAGCGGATGGTGATGAAATACGTGGTTGACGGTTCAATGTCTTGCAGCGACAATACCGTGGTTTGCAGCAGGATAATTTGTCGCCCCAACTGGTCGATCGCCACGCCCGGCGACACTTGCACCTGTTGCACGCTATTATTGCTTTTCGGCTCCGAAACCGCCAAGCCACTGGCAATGCCATAGGTGTACAAACTGGCATTATGGGTTGCCAGCATGCCCATCTGGTAGGCTTGCTCACACTCAAAATCGGCGGTCAACAGCGCCTCGCCAGTGAAATAATGAGGGCGTTCAATACGAAAAGATTTCATGACAAAGCCTATTTTCAAGAATTGGCAATCGCTGTCCAGTTAACCACCACACTGGCATTGGTGCCCGCCTGCACTGAGGCCAAAGTCAGCACAAACTGGGTCGTCTCGACCGCGACCGCCACCGCATACGGCACACTGCCTTGCACCGTTGCCGTGACCAGTGGCGCAGTCGAAAATGGCGTGCCACTGCCGGGAAATACCACCGTCGCGGTAGCTGTCATGCCGGGGGCGGTGATGCTGCTGGTATCGACGCTGACACTGCCTTTGAGCATGCCCGAGATCGATTGCAAGGACGAACCGAGTAGCCCCGGCTGCAAATTTACCGGCACACTGGTATTGGTTACGCTGACGATGGTGTTGCCATTGGCCACCCCGGTGGCCAATGGCACCGCCCCGCTCGGGACCATGGAACCGGCTGCCACCTGTGCGGTATAACTCAGCACGGGCGAACCGGTTGCAAGCGGGGTACCGACCGCCGGATATTGGGCATAGACGAAAAAGGGATCACTCAAGGTGCCCGGCATCGTGACTGGCAAGCCACTGGAAGACACCACCAACAGATGCCCGGCAGAATCGATTGCCACCCCGCTTGAAACGACCAGCGAGTTGCCTGACAGCGTCACTTGCATCCCGCCCTGAAACACTCCGGGTGTAAACGCGCACTGGTTTTGCAAATAAATCCAGTTATTAAAATACGCCTGTTCCGTGGTCATATTGCTTGAGGTTAAAAACATGCCGTTGGAATACACCAGGCTTTGCATGATATTGGGGGAGATGGTCAAACTCATGGATTGATTCCTTGTTCACCAAGTAAAGTATTCACACCCAGTTGTGAAGCAAAACCCGATGTCTGCAACTGAAAACTGGGGATTAGTAAAATATCGAAATGGCTGCCTGCCGGTTTGATTTTCGGCAATAGCTGGCGCAGTTGTGCCAACACCGACTGGATTTGCGCCACGTTTTGCGCGGTCAAAATAAAATTGCTGTTATTCGCATTCGGTAGCAGCAACTTGGCCACAAACAACCAGGGCAAATAGCCCCCGACCACGGGCGAGCCGCTCTGGTACTGGCTTTGCAGCACAAAGGCACTCTGGCCGGTATTGGACTGCTTTTTGACTTGATTACTGACCGGGATCGCCGGTACCACCGGGTTGCTCACTTCCACCGTTAATTGGCCCGTAATCGGCACCGAGGTCGTGTTTTGGCCGTAGGTGATGCCGGTGATGCTCTGCGGCAAATCGAGCAAGAGATTGATCATCATGCTCATGCCTTGCGGCGTGCCACGCAAGCGGTACAAGGCCATGATTTCGGCGACCACCGTGCGTTTTTTATCGATGCTCCAGCCATTGTCGGCCACCAGATCGACCCAGCTTCCCAGCCACACCAAAAAATCATTCAACCAGGCAGTGATACCGGCGAGCGGGTCGTTATTGCCCGACTGCCCACCCTGGCTGTAGCCACTTAACAAATCACTGCTTTGCGGTACCCCGATATAGGTATTGAGTTCGGTCAGCAATTGTTTTTCCGTGCTGGAGCTGGCACCGGAAATCGGGGGAATAAAGTCGGTATTGTTGGGTGGAAACAAAAATGACAGGCGCGAATAAAACAAATTGCCAATCACTGGTGCGGCCAATAATTCGGCAATCCCTTTGCGTCCATCGAGCTCTGCATCGGGAATACCGGTCAGTATCTTTTGAAAAATCTGCAAATATTGGGTCAAAAATGCCGGGCTGGTGGTGGCATATACCGCTGGCAAATAGCGCAGATATCCGGGCGGCTGGCTCATAGGCTACTCCCGATGGCGGTGATGTCCAGGCAGCGCAAGCGTGGCAAACCCTGATAGAACTGGCCTGCCGTACCCGAGGGAAAATCGGCCAATTGCGCATTCACATCCAGAGCCGACATCTGTGACAATTCGATGGTGGGAAAGTAATTCATGTCAAATGTGCTAATGGCGTCGATCCCGGCCACATTCATGACCAGATGCAAAACCGCATCAGCAACGGGTGCCTCATTATAGGCCCAGCCCTGATTCGTCGGCCCGCCCACCAGCGGCAAAAAGTAACGAAACAGCTTGGCAAACAATTCATCGAGCGTTACCTTGATATCGATATTGACCGCACACAGCACCGTCAGCGCAAGGTTAATATCGGTTCTTTGCGCTGGCCGCGCTGTCACCCGGTTGCCACCCAATACCCGTGGGGCCAGGTATTGCTGCACGTTGGCAATCAAGGTTTGCATGGCGCTACTTTGCTGGTCCGGCAGCACCAAGGCCAGCTTGCGCAAGGTGGTATTGGAAGTTTGATATTGCTGTTGATTGGGGTAGACTGGAAATTGGTACACGGGCTTCGCATCACTCAAAATCCAGGCAATACTGGCCTCTTGCTGCACCGTGGCATACGCTTTGGCCACCAGCAAACCGGGGCTGCTGCTGCCATTGCCCCCCTGTCCGTTATTGGCATTATTTGCTGCTGCCTTTTGGGCAATCATCTGGTTCGTTTCCAGAGCCAGGGTTTCGATATTCTCCGAGGTCAAGGCCAGATAGGCCTGCTTGACATAGCTTAGCACTGCTTTTTGCAAATCCAGCGCTGACAAATTGGCCCCGGCTTCAACTTGGACCAGCACTTGTTGCAAGCCCAAAAACGCATTATCGTAGTTGTTTTTGGCGGCAATGGAATAAGCGGTCTGGTTGCTGGAAAATGCCAACCCCAGCACCCAGCGCAAATCATTTTGCTGTGTCGGCAGCGGAATGGCATTGGCTTGATACAACAACGACTCGTCCAGCCAGGCCAACATCTGTACCAGCGTAATGCCGGGGTCCGAATCGTTGTAATCAGTCCATTGGCTGGTGTATTGCGGGATACGGCGCAGCATATCCTGCACCAACTGGCTCCATGTTCTTTGATCAAGATTGGGTAATTCAAAAGACATCGCTCAGCCCAGGGAAAGGAACACTTGCATATTGCCCGCTACCGGCAATTGCGTCGGGGTTAATACCACATTGCCGTTTTGCTTGCCATTCAGATTCACACCTTGTACCAGTATGACATTGGGAATATGGCGCAACAAGGTGCTGACCGAGGAAGCCAGTACCGTTTGTCCAAAATTCCAGCCCTGTCCTTTCAGGCCGCCAAACACCGGTTGAAAAAAAGCTTGCAGCAAACTGACCACTTGCTCTTGCATGGCATTGACTTGATCAGGCGCGAGCTTGACCAATAATTGGGCCGTCACCGAAACCGGGACAAAATCGGGCGGCACCACTGAAATACGCGCGGCCAGCGCCGCCAGGCAACGCTGCTGCACCGCCGCCAGCACCGTATTTTGCAAGGCTGGCGAGGAATGGGGCACCGGGTCGCTGGACAAGGCCAACAGCGCAATCTGAATCAGGCTACCCGCTTCCACCGCCCGCGCCTTGGCAACCTGGGCACTGGCGGCGGCGGCAATGGTGCTGATATCGACCAGTTGCACCGCATAGCCACCGGCGCGAATCTGGGCCGGGCTGGTGGCATTGATCGTGGCCACGGTATCGCCCCTCACGCCACCACTGGCCGGAGCCGGGTTAAACACGGCCGTGATATTGCTGATGCCAGGCTGCAGCAAATTGATGCTTTGCGCCGCCACATTGGCGCGCAAACCTTGGGTATATTCGTAGTAGGCGGCAATCACATTATTGTGCCCAACCGGTGGAATCATGCCGTGGTAGCCATCGCCAAAGGTAATTAACCCGGTTTGGTAATCGAGCGTAAACACCCGGCTGGTGGGGCCACTGAAGACAAAATTGTCCACCCGTTCCCAGGCCATGGCCACTTCATCACTGCCAACACTGATCTCAAATTCGGTGGCCAGTCGTGTGCCCACCTGTGCGCTGTCGCTCGTCCCCGGCAGGCTGGCCGGGTTGGTGCCGGAGATGGCGCTGTTGCCACCCTGCGCACTTTGGACTTTCCCCGGTTTGCGCTGCGCTGTACTGCTGGAAGTCAGGGCGTCCGCTGCGGCTACCTTGGCAATCACATCAGCCAGGGAGAGGCTGCTTTGCCCGCTGCCGCTGGCATTGCCCAATTGATCACTGGTTTGCACACTCTCATCGTCCAGCCGATCCTGAAACAGCAGTCCGACTGGCTCCAGTACCAGTACCTTCAGATTAGCCAGTACCGGGGTGTAATTCAACGAAAAGGTTTGCAATGGCTGGGCGTTGCCCGAGCCGAGCACTTCATGCACCACGCTGGTGATATTGCTGGCCATGACAGAATTAGGGTACATGCCGTAAATGCGTATGGTGCGATGCACTTGCGAATTGAGGACGCGAAACCAGTATGCCGTCTGTGAAAACAAATAGGCCGCCGGCATGCTGGCCGGAATGGTAAAGCTGACGATGCCCGAGCGCGACAAGCCATAGGTGCTGTCATCAACCGCCAGGCTTTGCCATTGCACGCCATCAAAAAACTGCCATGTGAGTGGGCAGCCCTCCTGTGCTTGTTCTTGCTGCAAATAAAAGTATAGGTTGATGGGTTTGCCCAAGCTCATGGAGCCGAAATCGCCGGGCGCAAACGCAAAATGAAAGCTGGTCAAGCGTTCTTTGCCGGGTTTGAATGGGCTAAACAAAAAGCGTGTCAAGTCAAACGCGTTATAGCACCAAAAACTGCTGGGCTGACTGACATAGGCATAGGTGATTTGCACTGACTGAATAAACGGCGGGTAATATTTGGCACTGGTAAAGGTGTAGGAAAAATTCACCCCGGCAGTGTCATTGAGGTAGTTGATTACCTGCGGTTTGGCACTCGCGGCCAGAATCGAATCGGGAATGTTGTTGATCGTGGTACTGACGCTGCTTGTCACAAACCCGCCATCCTGCCCATACCCGCCACTGCTGATGACGACCCGTATCCACAAGCCCTTGCCCCCGGCGATCGTGGTTTCGCTGATGATCGGGCATTCAAACTCGATATACGCCGGGCCATTGGCGTTATTGGTTTGCAGATTATTGGCGGCATCGACAAAATTATAGGTGCTGATATCGGTCGAGGTGGCATTGAACGATTGCCAGGCCGAGCCGCTCCAAAACTGCCAGTTTAATTGCACCGGAAAGGTCACTTTGAGCGGTTCCACCTGCATCGCCACCGTGATTTTGGCACCGACTTTGCCAAACACATCATCCGAGCGCAGGTAAAACGCATCGTTTTGTCCGGGCGTTTCTCCAAACGGATAAACACCATTGCCAATATCGAGCAACAGCGTGTTATACGCCGCCTGCTGCGGCAAAATTTGCTTGCCCTGCATTGTGCATTGCAAAGCGGTAATGACTGGCAATTGCTGTTCCAGGGAGGCCGACACCTTGACACCTGGTGCCGGTTGGACCAACAGCCAATACAGGGATGGATCGCTACCGCTGGTATCGGGCGAGGCAGTAAACCCGGCAGCCACATCTTCAGACTGGTATAAGGCTTGCTGAAGTTGGGAGATGGTCAACGGGCCTGCGGTGGGCATGGTTTGCAGATTGATATCGAGGCGAAAATTGCCCACCATGGGTAGCTGGGTCGATTTCAAAGGCTGCATCGCGCCATCGAACCATTGTTCAAAATATTCCGGGTACAAATTCTTGCCGGTCAGGCTGATCACCACACCTTGCAAGGAATTGTCGGGCTTGAACAACTGGGCATCGCCCATCATGAACCAATGCCCTAATGGCTGCACCTCGCTGGTGTTGCATTGCTTGTCCACAAACAGCGCCACGCTGGGCGCGGTGGCACTGGCGTTGCTGGTGCTATTGGTGCTATTGGTGCTATCGGCAGCCGCCACCTGCGCATCCAAAATCACGGGCAAGGCGTTGATGTACTGATCTTGCCCCGGCATAATGGTCATCGCCGCCACCAACTGGGCCGGAATGACCAATAATTCTTTTTCGGTTTGAAAATGCAGCGATTGTTGCCCCCCATCCAAAACCGGGGTTTGGCTTGGCACGGTTTGGGGGCTTTGATCGGGTGCCAATTGAAATTGCAAGGCCGCCCGGGCTGGAATCGGTGGCCGCAGATTCATGCCCATGAATTGAAAAAACGCCAGCCGCCGTTGAAACGGTATCTGGTTTTCAATCTTTGCGCTGTACCCGGCTAAATGAGCAAACAGATTTAACAATACCAAGCCGGGATCCTGATCGATATCCTGTGCCGATGGCACGGGCGTAGGCCAATATTTGGCCCATTCCTGGGTATAGGCATTGGCCAATTCCAGCGTTTGGCTGTAAAAGGCGTCTTCGTCACGAAAATCCAGCGTCGGAAGGGTCATGGTCGCTTCCGTCAGAGCTTGGGTGCTTGCCCGGCCAGTAATTCTTCCAGAACCTGAATCGCACCACTGATGCGGATCAGGGTTGCCTGCATTTCACGGCGCTTTTGATCGAGCTCGTGCAATTGCATTTCCCCTGCTTCCTGATTGTGCTTCAATTCCTTGATGCGCTCCCTGATAATTTCAATATCCATGCTGCTACTCCATCGTGTCATGATTTCAGAAAAAACGGGTAAACCAGATTGCCGGGCTGGTTGGAAGTCCGAATCACATAGCCGACCGAAATTTTCAGGCAATTTGGTGTTTGGGAATCGATTCCGGCCACCACTTCGGTCACAATAATGCGCGGCTCCCAGCGATCGAGCGCCTGCTTCACATACAACTGGGCCAAACTGGTGGCGGTGGCGTTACCGGCCGCAAACACCAGCTCGTTGATGCGGCAACCGAAAGCGGGCAACATGACGCGCTCACCGGGCGCGGTTTGTAAAATCAGCAAAATGGCTTGATTGATGTCGGTGGCATCACTGGCCATCAACACCCGCCCGCCTTGGGTGGCAATTGGAAAGGCCCAACCCTGGCCCAGAAAGTCTGCACTGGTGGCCATGGCTATCCGATCATAACGTTGGACATGCCTGCCACCACCACGGTCGGCGGCGGTGCTTGCGGCCCTACCGGTGGAATGTCGTGACAGGTTTCGCAAAAATCCCCGGCCCTGGCTGCGGCCTTGCCATTGATGCGCACGCACATGCTGCCGATGATCACCCGGCCCAAATTGGTGGGCGGCACCTGAAACGGGCCGCTGGGCGATATATGGGGTGGCACATTATTGGCCATCGAACCAACGGTCGCCGCCGGGCGGCCATTGATGCGTACAGTCGGACTGACATTGGTACTGATCTTGCCATTAAATGGAAACGGCTGCGGGGTTGGAATCGGCCCGCCCGGCGACGGCACCAGCACGATATGAATATCGGCGGCGTTTACAATACTGTCTCCCATTTTGGCGGCTGGCTTTCCCATGTTGCACTCCTAATTAATATCGATCATGCTGGCCGACAATTTCAAATTGGTGCCACCAGTCAATTGCATGCTGGCCGCGCTCAAATCGGCCTTGACACTGCCACCGGTATTTTGCACCAGCACCGACGCGCCCTTAATCGTCACCTTGCCTGTTGCCGTAAGCTCGATATCGCCCTGACTGATCAAGCTGATTTTATTGGCTGAGGTATCGATGATCACCTGATTGTTCTTGTTATCGACAATACTGATCTTGCCCTGATCGGAATCGTCAAAGGTCAGCGTCTTGCCGCCTTTGGTTTTGATCACACGCGTCGTTTGCTGCTGCTCGGCAGTGGCAACCGGGGGTTTTTGCTGGCCATTCCACAAAAAACCCAACACATACGGGCTACTGGGGTTGCCATCGGCAAAGGCAACCAGGGCCGAATCACCCACTTGTGGCATAAAAAACGCACCGCTACTGTTCCCGGCAAAAAAACTCATGATCTGCACCCAGTCCGATTCAATCTGGGTTCCCAACAGGGAAAACTTGACCTTGATGCGACCCAGGTTTTGCGGGTCTTGCGTATTGCTGACGCTGGCGATGGTCACGCCGCGACTGAAACTGTCTTCGATCATATGCCGGTTCTCCTGACTTTCAGGCTGGTTTTATAGCCAGTGCTGTCATCATAGCTGTGGGTGCTGGAAGTGATGTAATAAATGCCGTTATAGCGGCTGGACAAGCCAGTGAGCTTGATATTTACCCCGGCCACCAATTGATTGTCTCCCACCAGGTTCATGCTGCCTTCGATAAAGGCTTGCAAATTGGTTTGATAGCGGGCCTTGGCCACGGCCTGCAAGGCTTGCGGATCACTGATATCGGGGCATTCGACCAGAATTTTGGAACTGGGAAAATCATCGGCGGCCTGATACCCGGTTTCGGTTCCACCCATGGTTTCCTGGGGTGTGCTTGATGAAGCGACCGCTGTCAGCACTTTATTGGTGCTCACGTCATAGCCGGTGGCGGTGACTTCATCGCCCTGCGTGGGTAACTTCATGTTCAGATTGACTTCATCCATGTCGCGCGGAAACTGCAAGGTTTTGAGGGGACTGTTACCCTCGGCCGATGGGCGAAACACCAGCGTGGTGTCATCCATCACCAGTTCATAATTCAATTGCTCGCAGCGCTTTAGCACAAACTGGTAATTCGACATATTGCTTTGCAGCACATGCGGATTGACCAGGGGCGGATTGCCCGGCGTTTGCACGGTCAGGCTGCATGAGCGCGCCACTTGTGAGACGATTGCATTATCGCTCAGGTTTTCGTAGGTTTTGCTTTGCTTGCCAAACTTGAGCCGGTACATACGATCAAAACCGCGAATCACCGCGCTGGAAGAACGGGTGCTGAAAGTCGGCTCTACCGCCGTGATATCGCCACTGATGAGTTGATGCAAACTGTTCAAGCCCATGAAAATGATAATTTCATCACCGGGTTTAAACACATCCAGATCCACCCCTTCCCAAGTGCCATTGCTGGCGACAATATTCAGGGTAAAGTTGAACATGCCCGGCACATTGACTTCATTGGTCACTTGCACATCGTGGATATTGGCCAAAATCGATACTGGCAAGGCACTGCGATTTTTCAAAATCTTAAACGCCCCGGTATTCACACTAAGCATTGCTTACCCCCGGAAAACCATCCGCATGCACATCGGGAATGATCAGGTTGCGCCCAATATCCTTCGCCTGCGGGAAATTCAGCGCGTCGTAAATCTGGTTGACTTCGGCAATCAAGCGCCACTGGTTGGCGTCGCCCAGGGCATCTTGTGCAATCAGGTACAACCGATCATTTTCCTTGACGCGCCACAACTGGCGGCAATTGAAATAGCCGCGCGCTTGCAAATCCTCTTCTTCCGTTAACACCGATTTGAAGGTGACGGATAATTCTGCCCGCACCGGAATGCCAGAACTCAAAAACATGGTAAATTTTTGATCGAGCTTGGTGATGATGCCGGTAAACAGCGGCCCGGCCCAGGTAAACACCACCACCGGCGGCTCCTTGCGAATATTGGTGCCCACGCTTGGCACGGTCAGCGCGACAATTTTATTGGTCTTGCTACGCACATCGATTTGCCGTTCGTAGGTGTCAAAAAACAGCGATACGGTCAAATCGTCATTATTGACGCGCTGAAACTGGATGTTCGAGCCTTCGCCTTGCACCATCACGGTTTTATTGAGCGACAATTCGGTCGGATTGTACATGACCGGAATTTCTTCACGCGTTTGCTGCACCACAATTTTAGCCATTTCCAGCATCAGTTGGCTCCTTTGCGATACCGCTCAAGCGCGGCCCGCTTTTCCACTGCCGTACACACGCGGTCAAGCAATACCCGCATGATCGGCGGTGAAAACACCGAATCGGCCACCACCTGGCGCAAGGTTTCCTGCTGGCGCTGGCTCAAGTCTTGCAGCACTTTCTTGTGCAGGGTCTGTTCCATGGCTTGCGTGCGGGTTTGAATCAGTTGTTGCACCTGGCTTTGCAAACTGGCCAGCAGCGAACGGCTGACGTGGGTTTCACGCAATACATGGGTAACATTTTGGCGCGCATGGTAAGACACCAATTCCATGGGCTGCGCTGGCATGGCCTGATACGCCAACGGGGGCAGCAAAGCGTGGCGCGGCAAAGTCATGCTTTGCTGCCCCGGATCAAAGCGCAAACCAGCCGATACCGAGGGGCGGCCCGCCCCTTGCGCGCCAGCCGCCAATGCCACACGATGCATGATCAAGGACAGCATGTCACCACCGGCTGCCGCGCTGCCTGGCCGGGTGGCGAGCGGCCCAAAAATCGCTTCACGCAGGCGAGCGAGCTTGAAACCGGTGCGCCCCGGCGCAAATTGCGCGCCCGACGCTGCGCGCAGCGCGACCGCCCAGTGCAAGCCAGATGCAGCGCTCCGCCACAAGCCATTTTTTTGCAATAAGGACAGCAACGTTGGTTGCAAAGCATGTTGGCGCACACCATTTTGCCGCCTGGCGGCAAAGCGTAGCGCGCGCCCACCTCCCGCTTGCGCTAAACGTCCCCAACGCGCCGACGATGCCAAAGCTAAGGAAGGAGCTAAAGAGGAAGGGGCTGAGGAGATGGAGGCTGAGGAGGAGGGGGCTGAGGGCGCTGACGCCGCATGCCGTGCTGCGTTAGCGCTACGCAAGCGCAGCACGCGCAGCAACAGGCGTTCGGCGGCAGCCACGCGTGACTCATGTGCGCGCATCACCGTGCGTTGCCAGCGCTTTTGCGCACCCTGAAGTAAAAATTTATGCGCCAATGAACTGCCCACATCGCGCAGCAGGGAGCGCAAATACCAAGGCAACAGGGTTTCGATCAGCGCGCGCGCCCCGGAGAGAACGCCAATTGCCACACTTGAATGGGTACGCATCAAATGCATCAAGC
>JACCDS011290514.1_pt1 | contig 14212 bp, 15 predicted proteins | sample 7446441 | NCBI WGS metagenome assembly JACCDS01 (sample SAMN15323445, study PRJNA562643) | freshwater metagenome | isolation source: river surface water | place: USA:Blue River Watershed | collected 2017-08-17 | reverse complement strand
CGTTTTACTTGGGCAGTGCCTCCTCAAGCAGCTCAATAAGTTCAACTCCTGCGCTTGTGTGCACGACTACCAATATCAATATTGGCCAATCCTGTAATGGTGAAAACTGGTGTATGGAGTCTTTTGGCCGTGCATGTTCTGCAGCTGGTGGTTCCACAGTTTGGAATGGTGGCACTTACGTTTGCCAGAAAACTACTTGTACTAACCCTTAAAATTTTAATAAAAATTTAAGGTATTTATATCTAAACGCCAGCCCTTGCTTGAATAAAGCAAGGGCTTTTTAAGCCAGAGGGAATTTCATGAAGCAACAAGTGGTTTTGATTGGTGTGGCTATGGTTTTAGGTTTTTTACTTGGAAATTTTTATACAACACCAACCGATGGTTCTTCGCATAAAGTAGTTCAAACGAATGATTCAGCATTGGTAGAATTGGAGCGGCTAAAAGATCAAAATGCCAGTCTGTTGCAAGAGATTTATACCTTGCGCAGAAAGTTGGCGGTAGAACCAAGGATCTCGCAAAAATCAATTGCCCGAACTTCCAATTCAGATGACGCCAATAGCGGGAAGGCAGAATTAGATAATCAAACTGCACAGGAAATGCAGGCGTTAAAATCCAAAATGATAGCTAACGAAATACTTGGAAAGATTAATAACAACCCCGAAGAGTTATCCAGTGTGCTCGCGCAGGAATTTAACAGCGAAGCGGTTAATCACCAATGGGCAGAAACTGAGCAGCAGAGGCTATCGAATTGGTTTGTCAATAATGAAGAGTTTTCCGGGTTGGCTCTGCAGGGCGTCACTTGTCGGACTACGCAGTGTAAAATTTCGGTTGCTGCGAGCACACCTGAGCAGGCTAATAATATTTTTGAAGTATTGAGTAGCGCGTTAAAAGAACAATATGCGTTTTCGTTGTATTACTCTGACGTTGATTTGACACACAATACCGCAGCGCTATACATTTCTTTCTCGCCTGATGCCGCCTTGTAGGGTGGGGCTTTGGTTGAGCCGTTGATAAAACTGCTTTCGTTTTTTGATTGCTGACTTTTATATGGCGATAGCGCCTTTGACTGCGGAGTATTGTGCGCTTTCAGTATGCCCCAGGTTTCTAGCCAATCCTGAACTTCCTTTCCCGTTAAATCTAATCCCGTTACCGGGTAGTCAATCCACACTGTTGAATCTTCTTTGTGACGAGTGCTTGGCTCATCAATTGTAGTAATTAAGATTTTTAAAGCATCCGGTTTTTCGGAAAAATTAATAATGAATTTAACCATGCCCGTCGATGCTTAACTCAGTAACTTCAGGTTGCGTACAGAAATAAGTACAGGTAGCATGAGGTCTTTACAGATCCTCTTGGGGAGATGGCCTATGGATACTATGAGCTATACCGCGTTTCGCAATGATCTGGCCAGTGTGCTGGACAAGGTGAACGATGATCACAAGCCGGTGTTGATTACCCGTCAGAATGGAAAGCCTGCGGTGGTGATTAGTTTGGAAGATTTTCAGGCTTACGAAGAAACTGCGTATTTGATGGCTAGCCCGAAAAATGCTGCGCGTTTGAATGATGCGATTAACCAAGTTGCCGCAGGGAAGGCGATGCAGCGGGGGTTGATCGAGGAATGAGGTTGGCGTGGGCGGATAATGCCTGGGAAGATTATCTTTATTGGCAGCAAATGGGCCAAAAAAACGATCATAAAATACAGAAGCGCATTAATACCCTGATCAAAGAAATTCAGGGTCAGCCTTTTACTGGCATAGGTGACCCTGAGCCACTCAAGCATCACTGGTCAGGTTATTGGTCGCGACGAATTGATCGTGAGCATCGGCTGGTTTATCGCATTGAAAATGAAATGATAATTGTGGTGCAATGCCGCTATCGCTATTGATAACCGCATTTTTTAAATTGAATTTAATAAAGAGAAAATCACATGTCTGCTGTTAAGGAAATCGTTTTAACCTTTAGTTGTGAGGATTCCAAAGGCTTGGTGGCCGCCGTGGCCACTTTATTTGCGACCTTGGGGTTTAACATTAAAGAGTCTTCGCAATTTGAAGATGTGCAAAGCAACCGCTTTTTTATGCGCACCGTATTTGAGTGCCCAACTGGTTACAATCTGGGGCAGATTCGCTCGCTGTTTAAACCGCTCGGTGAACAGTATCAAATGGATTGGAATATTTTTGATAGCGCCAGTAAGCCGCGTGTGTTGATTGCGGTTTCCCAGTGGGGGCACTGTTTGAATGCGCTGCTCAATAGCTGGAAAAATGGCTCGCTGCCGATTGATATTGTGGGCGTTGTTTCCAACCACAATGTGATGCGCGATTTAACCGAGTGGTATCAATTGCCGTTCCACTATTTACCGATTACTGCCGATACCAAACCGCAACAAGAAGGGCAGTTGTGGCAGTTGATGCAGGATTTGCAGGCGGATTTTTTGGTGCTTGCGCGCTATATGCAAATTCTCTCCGACGATTTGTGCCGTAAATTAAATGGCCGTGCGATCAATATTCATCACTCATTTTTACCGGGTTTTAAAGGTGCCAAGCCTTATCACCAAGCATTTGATCGCGGGGTAAAACTGATTGGTGCGACTGCGCATTTTGTTACAGCCGATTTGGATGAAGGCCCGATTATCGAGCAATCGGTTGAGCGCGTATCCCACGTAAATTCGCCGGATGAAATGGCAGAAATTGGGCGCGATATTGAAGCTGTTGTGCTTAACCGAGCTGTGCGCTGGCATGCTGAGCATCGGGTTTTATTGAATGGCACCAAGACGGTGGTATTTTCAAGGTAGATGAATATACGGCTATGCTTAGACTATTAAACTATAGGATGTGATATACCAGCGAGAATTCGTTCAGGGGGTATTTATGCTGCTAGAAGATTTGCACCAACAAAAAGCCACTATCGATGCTATAGCCCAGCAGTTTGGTGCGCGCAGGATTCGCGTTTTCGGATCAGTTGCCCGTCGGGAGGAAAATGCGAATAGTGATGTGGATTTTCTAGTCGATTTTCCGGTGGGATACGATTTGTTTAAGCAGCGATTACCCTTGGCTGACCGCTTGTCTAATTTGCTGGGGCGCAAAGTGGACTTGATTCCTGAGCATGAATTGAATTGCCATATCCGCGCTGCAGTATTAAGCGAGGCGGTAGATATATGAGTAAGCCGTGGCAGCCCTATGCATTCCATATTTTGGATTCGATTGGCAAAATACGCCGTATTCAGGAGCGTGGTGACATTCGACAAGACGATATTTTGTATGACGCGGCCTTGCGTAATTTACAAACCTTGTCTGAAGCTACGCAGCAATTACCAACGGAATTAAAGCAGCAATATCCTGATATTCCGTGGAGAGAAATTAGCGGCTTTCGCAACATCCTTGTCCACAATTACTTAGGCGATATAGATGCTCAGACGGTTGCAGCTGTCATAGAGCAATATCTGCAACCTTTGGAAAATACCGTTAAGAAAATGCTGTCTTAGCACTTCACGTCTGGTATTTATTTAGTTGTTGCCTTTTTAGCCAATGCTGCTAGTGCCAACAGCCCCAGCGCTACAATCCCAAACGATACGCTCAGACTGCTCAGCTCCGCAATAAACCCAATCACTGCCGGGCCTGCCAATAATCCGGCATACCCCATACTTACCACGGCTGAAATTGCCAGGCCCATGGGCATGGAGTCCTGATTGCCGGCGGCGGTGAAGAGTACCGGGACTATGTTGGATGCTCCAACGCCAACCAGGGTAAACCCGATAAACGCGGCGGCGCTATGGGGGACAAACACGACAAGTAGAAAACCGGTGGCGGCGCAGAGGCCGCCCCAGAGTACAACGCGGGTGCCGCCGAGGGCGTTGACGATTTTATCGCCGGTGAAGCGACCAATGGTCATGGCGACAGAGAAACAGGCAAAGCCTAGACCGGCATAGACAGGATCGATTCCGCGCAGGGTATTGAGGAATACGGCGCTCCAATCCAGCACGGCACCTTCCGATAAAAAGGCGACAAAACACAGGCTGCCAATGAGCAGCACTTTGCCGCGTGGTAAGACAAAAAAGGGATCGCGTTCACCGCTGGCCTCACTTTCGGCCTTGGGGAGTAAATCCTTGGCGGAGTAAGCCAGCATGAGCAGCAGTACGGCGGTGAGGCTGAGTAGCGAGTGGAAGGGGCTTAATCCAAACCAAAGCAGGGCGCTCATGACTACGGCGCCAAAAATCCCGCCCAAGCTGTAAAAGCCGTGGAAGCCGGACATCATTGAACGGCCACTGGCTTTCTCTACCACTACGGCTTGCATATTCATGGCGACATCGGTGCCGCCCAACATCATGCCAAATAGCAACAGGTTAATTGCCATACCGGGAATCCCGGGGGAAATGGCAAGGCAGACCAGACTGATGCACATCAATAACAGGCTGGTGGTAATGACACGGCGGCAGCCGTAGCGATTGACCAGCAGGCCGGTAACGGGCATCGCCAGGAGCGACCCTATACCAAAACACAAAATCAGCAAACCAAGGGTGGATTCACCAATCGCCAACCGGGATTTAACAAAGGGAATCAGTGGTGCCCATGCTGACATAGCAAGGCCGGTGATAAGGAAGGCGAAACGGGTAGACATTTGTTGCGCAAGCGCAGTGGAATCCGGGGTAGACATAGTGAATAAATATCCAATCAGCAGTAGAACACTTTGCAGTCCTGATTGCCTTGTTGGCACAGACGGCAGCGCACTATACCGGTGCAGGAGGCGGTCTTGTTAGTGAGGATTTGTAAATCCAGCCCGGTAATATGGTGTTTTGTACTGTTCCCGGGCTTGGATTTTACTTGGCAGGTTGAGCGGGTTTATTGGTGTTGCGCAGGCTGACAGTCGGGTTGTAAAAACTGTTGTTATCCACCCGGTCCAATATTTTCTGGTAGGCGCCGCTGGCTTTGAGTTTTTGTAACCCGGTGTTGAAGGTGGTAATCAGCCATTGGGCATTCGGGTGGGTTTTGCTGGCGAGCAAATAGCCTTTGGGTGAACTCAGTGGCGGCTCTATGACCTTGAGTTTGCGCGGGTCGATACTCAATTGTGCGGCCATGTAAAAGCCTGACATTTCATCTGTCGCAAACAGATCCACCCGGTCTGCCATGAGCAGTTTAATGTTCTGGATATCCGAGGGCACCATGATCGGGTTGATTACCTGGGAATCAACGGCGCGATAAAAGTCTTCGGTATAAGTAAAGCCAAGTGTGGCACTCATGCGATAGTGACTGAGGTCATCGAACCCTTTCCAGTGGATAGCATCGGTATTGGCGCGCTGGAAAAATACGGTGCGATTAACCACTACTGGCTCGCTAAACAGCATGGCCTCACGACGTTCGGTGTTGTCGTACCAGTAGCTTGTTGCGTCAAACTTGCCCAATCGCGCTTCTTCAAATGCACGTTTCCACGGCAGATAGACGAATTTCACGGCGACACCTTGGGCGGCAAACGCTTCCCGAATAATGTGATTGACGTGACCGTCGTCAGGGAGCTGTTTTCCTGCCCAGGGAGCGAATTCTCCGGTGGCGATACGCAGGGTTTGTGGTTGTTGTTTTGGCGCCTCGGCTGTACAACCAAGGCTATAGCCCAGCGTCAGCGCAAGGGAATATCCAATCAATTTAACGAGTGACACAGACTGCTCCTGATAGTTGACTCACGGTCACCGCCTGATCCTGATACGCGGTTTGCTTATATAGTGATCATACCCATCTATTACGTTTATAGCTCATGACACGGTGTATTGCGCCATTCTACCTAGTCAGCCCAGCAAATAAGGGGATTCTCTGCCGGTACTTGCGCCTGCGGGTGACGGGCGATGGCACGCAGACTCCAATCACTTATTGGGCGATACAGCGGCAGGCTACCCTGATAGTGGTAGGCATTGACGGCGCCGGTGAGCGGGTAGGCCAGTTCCAGCGCGATGCACTCAGCACCATGCCCGGCAACAGGATCGGCAATCACTTCTATGGCTACCGTCTCTGGGGCTATACCCCCTAAATAGACCTGCACTTCGGCGAAGCAGGCGCCTGCCTTCTCGGTAATGATCAACTTTCCAAGATGAATCTCATGCCAATGGCGTGCCAAATGCTGTTCCCATTGGCGCAATTCCCGCGCTAGCGCGCCCTGATTGGCTAGACGCTGCTGATACTGCCGTGCGGCGGGTAAATAGTAGCGCTCCAGATAATCCTGCAGCATGCGATTGGTGCTAAAGCGTGGTGTCAGCTGCGCCATGCTGGTGCGAATGCGTTGCAGCCATTGGCGGGGAATATCTTCCGCGTCCCGTGTGTAAAAACAGGGGGCAATCTGTTGTTCCAGCAGTTGGTAGAGTTGCTCAGCGTCGGCGGCATCCTGTTCGGGGCCATATTCGCCGCCATCGCCCAATGCCCAGCCGCAATCGGGTGTATAGGCCTCTGCCCACCAGCCATCGAGCGAGGAGAGGTTAAGCCCGCCATTGGCCAGTACTTTCATTCCGCTGGTGCCACAGGCCTCCCAGGGGCGGCGTGGGTTGTTGATCCATACATCCACTCCCTGTACCAGGTAGCGGGCGAGGGTGATGTCGTAATCCTCGATAAAAACCAGATGCTTTGCCACGTCTTCGCGCTGCACAAACTCCTGCCAACGCTGCAGTTTGGCTTTGCCTTGTTCATCGGCGGGGTGTGCTTTTCCTGCGACCAGAAGTTGTACCGGGTAGCGGCTGTTGCACAGCAGGCGCGCCAAACGGTCGGGGTCGTGGAGTAGCAGGTCGGGGCGCTTGTACTCGGCAAAACGGCGGGCAAAACCCAGGGTGAGAATATTGGGGTCCAGTGGATGCACGTTGGGCAGGCTGCAATCGAGTTGGTTGGACTCATGACGCCACTGGCGGCGATAGCGCTGACGCGCGTATTCCACCAGGCGCGCCCGGCTATTAGAGGTCAGCTGCCACAGGCGATGGTCGCTCACCGCCTGCCACTGTTCGGGGTGCTGGAAAACACGGTCATCCTGCCAGGGATGCGGGCCAAACACCTCGCTCCACAGTGCATCGGTTTCATCGGCCGCCCAGCTGGGTATATGTACGCCGTTGGTCACATAGCCAAGGGGTACTTGCCGCTCCGGCCAACGGGGAAAGAGTGGCTGAAAAATACGCTGGCTCACCTGACCGTGCAGTTCGCTAACCCCATTGCTGTGTGCACAGGTGCGCATGGCGAGGTAGGCCATGTTGAATGCTTCACTGTCATCCTTGGGGTTGGCACGGCCCAGGGCGAGAATGTCTTCCATGGTGACGCCCATTTCCAGGGCTGCTTCGCCTGCATAGCGATGCAACAGGCTTTCCGGGTAGCGATCAAACCCGGCGGCGACAGGAGTATGGGTGGTAAACAAATTGCCACTGCGGGTGGCCCAGAGTGCCTGCCAGAAATCTACCTTGTGCTTAACACAGTGGGCGCGAATTCGCTCCAGAGTGGCAAAGGCGGCGTGGCCTTCATTGAGATGGCAAATATCAATCTCCAATCCCAACTGCTCCAGCAGCCGCCAACCACCAATACCCAGGGCGATCTCTTGTACCAGGCGCAGCTCGGTGCCACCGCCATAGAGCTGGCTGGTGATTCCCCGGTCACGTGGTTGGTTGCAGGGGTGATTGCTGTCCAGCAGGTAAAGCTTCACCCGGCCAACCTGTGCTACCCATACCCGGAACAGCACATCGCGACAGAGAAAACTGGTGGTCACATCCAGCCAACTGCCATCTTTATCCAGCAAGGGGGTTAACGGCAGGCTACCGGGGTCATTGAACAAGTAGGTTTGCTCCTGCCAGCCTTGCTCATCAAAACTCTGGCGAAAGTAGCCTTCCTGATACAACAGCCCCACGCCAACCAGCGGCACACCCAAATCGCTCGCGGTTTTCAAGTAGTCACCGGCCAGAATACCCAGCCCACCGGCGTAAAGGGGTAAGGCATCGCACACCCCGAATTCCATACTGAAATAAGCGATGCCCTTGAGCGGTAGGGGTGATGTTGCCTGAGTGTAATGACGCTGGTACCAGCCGGGCTCGTCCAGATAGCGGCGGCGCTCGTCAACCAATCGTGCCAGATGCGTGAGAAAGCCTTGATCTTGTGCCAGTTGTTGCAAGCGTTGATTGCTGGTGAATTGCAAGACGCTGACCGGGTTGCCGGTGCTCTCCCATACGGCGGGGTTGAGCTGGTGCCACAGGGCGTCGCCGGAATGATTCCAGCTCCACTGCAAATCGGCCGCCAGCTCATGCAATATCGCTAGCGCAGGGGGAAGTTGACGCTCAAGGTTTGGCATGGGGCAAGGCTCCTGATACAAACAGCGCTAGTTAACCAAACATACCTGATCCAGCTCACCCTGCTCAAAGTGATCAATATTCTCAAAGGTGACACGCGCGATTGCCGCCAGCGCTTCGCGGGTGAAAAACGCCTGATGCCCGGTGACCACCACATTGGGGAAGGTGAGCAGGCGTGCGAATACATCGTCTTGTAGCAGGCGATTGGAATTGTCTTCAAAGAATAAATCGCCTTCCTCTTCGTAAACATCCAAGCCTAAATAACCGATTTTTTTACTTTTTAAACCGTTGATGACCGCGCGAGTGTCGATCAAACCACCGCGGCCGGTGTTGATGAGCATCACACCGTCTTTCATGGTGGCAATGCTGTCGCGATTAATTAAATGGTGGGTATGGCTGTTGAGTGGGCAGTGCAGGGAAATAATATCGGCTTGTGGCCAAAGCTCTGCGAGTGGAACAAAGGGCACGCCTGCGGCGACCAGTGCGGGGTTGGGTTGTGGATCATGCGCAATCACTTTACAGCCAAGGCCGCGCACAATAGTGGCAAATACCTCACCGATTTTACCGGTGCCAATCACCGCCACTGTTTTATTCACCATATCAAACCCCAGCAGGCCATTGAGTGAATAATCGTTTTCGCGTGTGCGATGGTAAGCGCGGTGCAAATTGCGGTTAAGCATCAGTATCAGCCCCAGTGCATGTTCTGCCACCGCATGGGGCGAATATTCCGCAACACGGGCAACCAGTAACCCCAATTTTCTGGCAGCGGCCAAATCCACCTGGTTAAAGCCCGCACAGCGCAGGGCAATCAGTTTTATGCCCAGGTTCGCGAGTTGCTGTAGTACCCCGGCATCCAGGTGATCATTCACAAAACAGCAAACCACCTGGCAATCCTGCGCCAGCAGGGCCGAGTTGGCATTGAGTTGCACCTCGTGAAAAATCAATTCGTGGGGGTGGGGTAAGGCATGGTTGGCGCGGTTTAAAAAATCGCGATCGTAGGGTTTGGTGCTGAATACGGCAATTTTCATAACAGTCCCTCCGCAGGTCTCATCTCAGTATTGTCAGTAGAATCCTGAGTCTAGTGCTTTATGTCCGGCAGGGCTTGATTTAAAACAGACAAGGGCAATTTGGCGAAGGCCTGGCAATAACTGGTATCCTTGGCGGCTGTCGGCACCAACGCCAAAAAAATGCAATAAGACGGATGAATTCCCATGGCCAAATTACTGTTTAAGCTCGCACAGGTTCCCGATGATGAAGCGCAAGAAATTCGCGAGCTATTGACCCGTGAAGCGATTCGCTTTTACGAAACCGATGCTGGCTTCTTTCGTGTCGGGCTGGATGCTATTTGGCTTGCCGATGCAGAACAGGAAGCGCGTGCGCGGGAGTTATTGTTGGCCTATCAACAAGAGCGCAACCAGCGGCAGCAGGAAAATTATGCGCGCTTGGTGGAGGCGGGCGAGGCGCCCAATGTGTGGCAACTTTTTTGCGCCCAGCCGTTGCGTTTTATCGCCCTTGTTGTGGCGATTATTTTTGTCGCCAGCTTAACCCTGTTGCCATTTGTGATGCCTGCGTTGCAGGGGTGATATTGTTAAAACCTGTCGTTGTCAGCCAAGCCCAAATTATTAATTTTGGTTTTACCCAACAACTTTAATAAAAGATTACGCAGTGTGCGCAGTATGGGGTAGAGCAGATGGCTTAATCGTTTGGATTTAAACAGCCAATAGTTCAAACGATTAAATACCCCCGAGCGAGTGCCCAGTAACGACAGCATATGAATTGCATCGGAGCCGTAATAAAGTTGCTGCTCCAATTTTAATACCATGCCCTGATCTATATCCCAACCCAGCGCGGTAATCTCATCCAGAATCGGGCCGGGTTCGCGCGCATCCACCAATACCAAGTCGCCAATATCTTCACGAATACGCACCAGGCGGCAATAGTTGTCGCACGCGGGGCACTCCTTGTCATAAACCAATACCACTTGTTTTGTCATTTTTATCTGGCACCTGCTGCGTGTCTTTAACTGCGTTTTGCAATCAAATTGTCATCTATTTGTTGTGTGTCTGTCATCTTGCAACCCTAAGCTTGGGCGCTCCAAAAAACGTTTATTTACGACATAAGATCGTCTTTACATGAGAGCGCACATTATGACACTCATCCAACAATTGCCACGCTGGGCGGCGCTTACTGCTGTATCCTTTACGCTGGCGGCCTGCGGTGGCGATGGCAATAATTCATCCAACAGTTCATCCCTTGGCTCAAGTAGTTCAAATAGCTCAAGCAGTGTGTCCTTATCCAGCAGTGTATCTTCTGCTGATACTCCTTCCTCAGCAAGCACTAGTTCTACCGTTACAAGTTCTACAACAAGTTCTGCGCAAAGTTCTTCTGCGCTGAGTGAGAGCAGCTCATCATCCGTTTCGTCTGTGGCATTGCCTGCGCTAGTGCTGAATGAAATGCGCTCCGACGGCGGTGGTTATGACTACATTGAAATTTACAACGCTAGTAATACCGATTACACCTTTGCCGCCAATGAGTGGGCGGTGAATGACCTGAAAGGTTTTAGCGAAGACAAAGTACCCGGTATAGTTATTCCGGCGGGTACAGTCATTACTGCCCATGGCTTTTTGTTGATTGCGGTAGACCAAACTGCCGTACCTTTTGGTGCGCCGACCAATACCCTGATAGGCGGTGCCGGTGAATTCGGATTGGGGCGCGGCGATACCGCACTGCTGACCTACAAAGGCGAGATTATTGATGAAAAAGGCTGGGCAGCAGGCAGTCATGTCAATACCTTTGGCCGTTTGCCCGATGGGGGTGAATGGCACGATCAAACCGAGGCATTGGTGGCAACACCCGGTATGATTAACGCCTTGCCAGTTGTGAATCCACCTGCGACGCAAAGCGATATAGTTATCAACGAAGTCGTATCCAAAGGTCGTGCGGATATTGATTTTGATTATGTCGAACTCTACAACAAATCATCCCAACCTTATGTATTTGCTGAAGGGGAGTGGGCATTAAGTGATAGCGAAAATACCGCAATGCCAATTCCCGGCGGCACGACCATTCCCGGTCACGGTTTCCTGGTGTTATTGCCGGACGTGGCGGTTGGGTCAAGTTTGCCAACTAATGCCCCTGCCGGCGCTGTTTTAAATAGTACAGGTGGATTTGGTATTGGAAAAAATGAAACGATTACCTTGATCCGTTTTGAAGCGATTATTGACCGTGTGAGCTACGGCAATTTTCATGTGAATGCTTATGGTCGCTTTCCTGATGGCGGTGAGCTGATCGCTTTGGGTGACGGTACCGCTACCCAACTCTATGCATCTCCCGGCTTGAAAAACTTTATGACCCCGGCAATGAATTTAACGGTCACTACCATGAATTTTTCTGCCTTCAATAACGATGAAACCACCTTGGAAAACAGCGGTTTCCGCGTATTTGGTTTGAATGCCGATTTAGCCAAAGATGTAGAGCCGGAATACATTGCTGTCGCTGCCGACTCAAAAACAGCCTGGGTAACCCTGCAAGAAAACAATGGTATTGCGCGCATTAATTTGGATGGCACACCGGCGATCACTCACATTTTCCCGCTGGGCTTTAAAGATTATGGTGCAGCAGGTAATGAAATTGATCCAAGTGATCGGGATAATAAAATTGAATTTGCCGCCCGCCCGAATGTGTTTGGCATCTATCAGCCCGATGGTATTGCAACTTTTAATGACGGTGGTATGGATTATGTGATTACCGCTAACGAAGGCGATGTACGCGATTACTACACCAATTTTGTCGAAGGCGTAAAAGTGTCCGATATCACTTTGGATGAATCAGATTTTCCCACTGCCAGCGAGTTAAAAAAGAATGAAAACCTGGGGCGTTTGGTCGTCACCCAATTTGCAGCATCCCCAACGGCAGAAACCCTGTACAGCACATTGCTGAGCTTTGGTGCGCGTTCATTCAGTATCTGGAATGGCACAACGGGTGCGCAGGTTTATGACAGCGGAAATGATCTGGAAGTGCAGGCTAACGCGGCCGGTGTTTATCCGGATGATCGCAGCGATGCCAAAGGTGTTGAGCCAGAAAACTTGACTGTCGGTGTAATAGGTTCCAAGCGCTTTGTATTTGTTGGTCTTGAACGCGCCGATGCCGTAGCGGTTTACGACATCACCGACCTTGGTAATATTCAATTCAGCCAAATGCTCATTACGCAAGGTGATGATGCACCCGAAGGTATTTTGTTTATCAGTGCGGCAGATAGCCCGAATGGCAACCCCTTATTAGTGGTCTCCAATGAAGACAGTGGCAACGTGACCGTGTATCAAAGCGATGCAAATGGCGATTTTAGTTTTGCATCACGATTAGTGCTGGAAGGTGGTACTGCTGCAGCAGAAATCAGCGCCTATGATCCCATCACCAAACGATTGTTTGTTCTGAACAATGGCGAGCTGCTGGCTAATTCACGCATTGAAGTATTGGATCTGGCTAATCCAGCGGCACTGTCACTGCTGACGACCATTGACCTCAGCCCCTACGGCGGCGGTATTAACAGTGTTGCTGTCAGCAATGGCAAAGTGGCAGGTGCACTGCAAGCCGTCGATAAAACCCAACAGGGCACGGTGGTGGTGTTTGATACCACTAGCTACTCACTGCTCGGTATTGCCAAAGTGGGTGCTTTGCCTGACATGCTCACCTTTTCACCGGATGGAAAATTTATTCTCACCGCCGATGAAGGTGAAGCAAAGGATGATTACTCCTATGATCCGGTAGGTTCTATTTCTGTGATTAGTTTGCCTGTGCTCTAATTAGGTCTGCAATTAATCTGCAATAAAAAAGCCCGCACAATTAACATTGTGCGGGCTTTTTTACGCTGCGCGAACGGCTATTTACGCATAGTAATTCGCATCAATAATTTCACTCAACTCAACCTTGGCAACTTGAGGCTGGGCCACTAACCAAGCGTGCAGCTTGGCCTTGTCTGCTTCTGTAGTGGAGCCGTAGCGTTTGGCAGAACCGATAAAACCGGACAGGCGCTTGCTGGACAAACCGCCGCCAAATACCAGGCCTTCGGCGTTGATGGCATCGATAAAAAAGCTATCCACAAACTCGCTAATAGTCTCTTCGCTCAAATCGCTTTTAAATTCACATTCCAATTCAAAACCGAAAGTGGCAAATTCGTCTTGAAATAATTTTTTGCGCAAACGTTTACTGCGCTGTGGTGCTTTTTTCGTACTTACAACGGTCATGGTTTTACCTTTACTTAATCACAATCAAAAAAGAGTGTTACAGCGATGGGATACAACCTGCTTACGCCAGGTCATCATTACTCACGCCATTTAATTCCATCAGGGTGGCGACTTGTTTTTCCAGCAATTCAACACGGCTTTCCAGTTGCTGTACTTTTTGTTCCAGCTGCTTGTGTTGTTCCAGCTGCGCGCCGTGTTCTTCGTGGCCGCTGCGGCTACCGCTTACTGCACTATTTTGCATGGCGGCAATGGCGGCTAAATCTGGTGCGCCGCACAGCAGGTGCATGTAGCGGTCTTCGCGCTGCCCGGCCTGACGCGGAATGTGCACCACGTGGGGTTTGGTTTTAGCGCAGAGTTGTTGCAGTTTTTCTTCCAGTGCCTGATGGCCGCTAAACTCCACCATGCGCTGGGTGCGGGTGAGAATCTCGGCCACTGTTTGCGGGCCGCGCAGGAGCAGTACTGTCAAAATAGCTTGAGTGGCTTTGTCCACACTCAGTACACGGGTCAGGCGCTGGTCGTAACGCGCGGCGCGGTTGCCATAATCCACGCTGAGCAATTGGCGGTCCTGCAGTTCGCTGACGCAGCGCTGCACCTGGCCACTTTCGTAATTGCTAATAGGTTCGCGGCTGGTCTTCTGGTTACAGGCCAGCAGCAGGCTGTTTAGCGTCAGTGGGTATTGGTCGGG
>JACCDS010627420.1_pt1 | contig 14212 bp, 8 predicted proteins | sample 7446441 | NCBI WGS metagenome assembly JACCDS01 (sample SAMN15323445, study PRJNA562643) | freshwater metagenome | isolation source: river surface water | place: USA:Blue River Watershed | collected 2017-08-17 | reverse complement strand
GAATCAGGATAGCCAACTTAAGGCAAGTAAAAACAAGTCTTTATAATTGTAACTTCTTCAACAACAAGTACTCACATGGAAAAACGTACCTTTTTAAAACAAATGGGCTTAGGGATTTTGGCAACTGGCCAAAGTACAAATTTATTGAACGCTCGTCCCTTAATCACTGAAAAATCAAATAAATCATTAAAAAACTGGGTTTGGATAAATCCTGATCATAAAGAAACAGAATCTGTATTAATAGAACGATACAAAAAATATAAGGCAAACGGTATTTCAGGGATTTTTTTTGAAGCCGACGACGAAAAACATTTTACCATCGCTAAAAAACAAGGACTCACCACACACCGATGGATTTGGACTTTGAATCGTGGTGAAGAAAGCCTTTTAAAAGCACATCCAGAATGGTATGCAATTAACAGAAAGGGAGAATCTTGTGCGACGAATCCGCCCTATGTAAATTATTATCGTTGGCTTTGTCCATCTCGACCTGAAGTAAGAGATTACCTTGAAAAAGTAGTTAAAACTGAGCTAAGTAAGCCTTATGTAGATGGCATTCATTTAGACTACGTCCGTTATTCGGATGTAATTTTAGCAGAAAATCTTTGGCAAGTATATGGCATCAAACAAAATCAAGAATTACCCGAGTACGATTTCTGTTACTGTGATGTTTGTCAAGCAAAATTTAAAGAATTGAAAGGTATCGACATTAGGACTTTAGAAAATCCTGACCAAAATTTATCATGGCGAAAATTTAGGTACGACAACGTTACTCGTATCGTAAATCACCTTTCGAAAACTGCCTCAAGTTTCAAAAAACCCATTACGGTAGCAGTATTCCCAACACCTGAGGTAGCCAAAAGAATTGTTAGGCAAGACTGGGTAAACTGGAATTTATCAGCAGTATGCCCAATGATTTATCATAAATTCTACAAGGAAGATGTGAGTTGGATTGGCGATGCCGTAGAAGAAGGCGTAAAAGCATTGCACGGAAAGTTTCCTTTATATGCAGGTTTGTACTTACCCGACTTTGATACCAACGAAGAAATTGTTCAAGGTATAAAACTAGCCATCAAAAACGGAGCAGCAGGTATTTCACTCTTTGGCAAAGTAACCGATGAAGTACTGAGTGCACTAACGAAAGGGACAAGTAATACTTAAAAATCAAAGCAAACGGGCAATAATCATATTTTGCCCGTTTTTTTTTACTTATTTGTATATTTTATTTACCTTTAGCCATACTATTTTTAATACCACACTTATGTCAGACACCTATTTCATTTTTGTTGATAAACTCATTTCAAGAATGTACAAAAAGCTATTATGTAAACTTCATTTTCGTTAACTTACATTAATATTACAAAATTTCCTGTCAGTACTTGTTAATTGCTTTAACCGAATTTTAGGGTTGTATAAAACCTTAGTTCAATGTCAATCATTTGATTATAAGTATAAAATTAATTTATCCGTATGGAAAATTATTTAAAGAACAATCTTACAGAAGTTATACAAACAGACTCCTCAGTTTTTGATTTTCTTCAACAATCTGCCCTAGATGGTTTTTGGCTATTAGACGCCAAAAATTCCTCATCATTTTGGTTCAATCCAAAGCTTTTATCCGTATTAGGTTTTTCTTCTATCGATGACGCTGAAAAAATAAGTAAAAGCTGGGATTTCTTTCTCAATGAAAACAACGTCTCTGCATTGTTGACGTCAGAATCGCCACAACATTCGGAAAAAACCATCAAACTAAGTTATTTACACCAAAATGGTGCGGTTATAGAAATGGAATGTGCTGTAAAATTTATTACAGACAACTTAGGCAACCCGAAAAGTATAATTGGTGCTAACACGAAAATTGAAGAGAACTTTACACAAAAAAACAAAACCATACAGTTTCATCAATCAATCGGTGAATCAGCGCTAGAAAGTAACTTTTTGTATGTACTTAAAACCGATATTAATGGAAATTACATTTTTATAAACGACTACTTTTATAAAGTTTTTGGGTTTGAAGAAAAAGATATTCTTGGCACGAATGCTTTACTTTCAATTGTACCAGACGACCACGATGCTTGTCGGGAAACAGTAATGAAATGCTTTATGTATCCTCAAAAAGCATTTAAAGCGATACTTCGCAAAGAAAATAAATTCAAAGAAATTATTACTAATCAATGGGAATTTACAGGTTTGCCTGATGAAAATGGACAAACTTTTGAAATTCTTTGTATCGGCTATAATGTTTCTGAAAAAGTAAAAACCGAAAACGATTTATCGATTTTGGTTTCGAACATGACAGATCTCCTTATTGCTGTTAACCCCACTGGCATAATTACTTTTGTTTCGCCAAATGTAGAAACTTTGTATGACTACGAAGTAAATGACATATTAGGGAAAAATTATATAGATTTTATTCACCCTGAGGATTTAGACCCCAGCATTGAAGCAATTCGGCAAACGATTACTTCGGGTGTTCCGTTTACAAATCTTGAGGTAAGGATTCAAAAAAAACATGGCGAATACTTTTGGAGCAATATCAATTCAAGTCTAAATCCATTCAATAAAGAAACAATTTTAGTAATTAATGATATTTCAACAAAAGTTGAATCGCTTCGAGAACTAAAACAAGCAAAGGAATTATTACAAGAAATCAGTGAAGTATCGAATGTAGGAGGATGGGAATATTTTCCTGAAAAAAATGAATTCTTTTGGTCGGATATTAGTCGAAAAATTTTTGACTTACCTTTATTATTTCCACCAAATTTAGAGAAAATTCAAAAATTCTTAAAGCCAAAAAGTAGAAAATCATTTCAAAGAGCCATTAAGTTAGCTTTACAAAAAAACCAGTCATCAGATTTAGAACTTGAAATAACAACCCATACCAATCAAGAAATATGGCTAAGAAGTATTATCAAAGCGGATTTTCAAAATAATAATTGCAGCCGAGTTTATGGTACTTTTCAGGATATTAATCAACTGAAAAAAGCTGAAATCGCTAGAGAAAAAACCTCTAAATTACTAAGACACCTAACCAAACAAGTGCCAGGCACATTGTTTCAGTTTAAGTTCTTTGATGATGGGCGCTCGTACTTTCCATATATTTCTCGTGGCGTTGTGCAAACGGAAACAGATTTTAATGAGGAATCAGAAGAAAGAACCAAAAGTCTTTTTAAAGTAATCCATCCAGAAGATTTGCCAAGGGTATTCAGCGAAATAAACAAGACTTATCATTCGCTTGAAATTACTGATACAGAATTTAGAGTGATTTCTGAAAACAATGCAATACGATGGCTCAGGGCTATTTCTACTCCTGAACGCCTTAAAGATGGCGTAATATGGCATGGCTACATGAGCGATGTTACAGACAGAAAATTGGTAGAACAAGAGCTTAGACGCACCAAAGACTTTTTGCAAGAAACCACCCAAGTTGCCAGAATTGGTGGCTGGGAAGCCGACTTAGACGCAAATACGTCTTACTGGTCGCAGATTACGACAGAAATACACGAAATTCAGCAAGAAAGTAATACTATTTATATTCCTGAAGCAATCAATTACTATAAAGAAGGATTCAGCCGTGAAACTGTAAGAAAAGCCATCGATGAATGTGTGACAACAGGGCAACCATTTGATATTGAAGTACAACTTATCACGGCAAAAAACAATGAAATTTGGGTAAGAATAATTGGCAAGTTTGATAACACTAGTCCAAACAAGAAGAGAATTTATGGTACTTTTCAAGATATTACTGAGAAAAAAATAGCGGAATTTCAGTTAACAAGAACCAAAGATTTATTAGAGGAAACCAATAAATTAGCAAGAATTGGGGGCTGGTCGTTTGATACTTCCACGTATCAGGTGCATTGGTCTGAAATGGTGAAAGAAATTATACAAGTACCCAAGGACTTCAAACCGAGCATTGAGGCTGGACTGAAATTCTATAAAGAAGGGTACAGCAGAAACCTCATTACGGAGTCGCTTAACAATTGTATTAACGATGGAACGCCTTTTGAAGTAGAATTACAAGTTACCACTACCAGTAATCAAGATATTTGGGTAAAAATTATTGGCAAAGCCGCTATCGAAGCTGGTAAAATAAAAAGAGTTTATGGTATTTTTCAAGACATCAATCAATCAAAAATCGCAGAGGAAAATGCAAAAAACCTTCATAAGCTAGAAGTTTTATTAACAAAAGAAAAACAACTCAATGTGCTTAAATCTAGGTTTATTTCACTTACCTCTCATGAATTCAGAACACCGCTTGCTGGGATACTTGGAAGTACCGAACTCCTAGATTTGTATGTCGAGAACCTTGAGAATACACTTATCCAAACTAAATTAAAAGAACATATTAGGCATATTACCTCGCAGGTAGATCGCCTAACGGGAATCGTTACCGACATCCTGACATTAGAAAAAACCGCCGAGGGAAAAATCAATGTGAAAATTCAAGGAATTGCGATAAAAGCATTTTTAATGAAAATTACAGATGAATTATTCATTAATTTACGTGATAGTAGAAAACTAAATTTAATTTTACCAGATGAAGAGAAAGTGATTCTTACAGACGAATCCTTATTGATTCATATCTTAAATAATTTAATCAGTAATGCCTTCAAATACTCTAGGGGCATCAGTAAAAGCCCTGATGTAAAGCTTTCTTATGGAGATGCACTATTAACAATTACAGTAACAGATTACGGAATGGGCATTCCAATGAAAGATCAAGCCCATTTATTTGAATCATTTTTTAGGGCAGATAACGTAGTGAGTACAGAAGGAACGGGGCTTGGTTTAAGCATCGCAAAAGAATTTACTGAAAAGTTAGGCGGTCATATACATTTCCATAGCCAAGAAGGTAGCGGAAGTACATTTACCTTAACACTTCCATACATAAATTAATAATGGTTTCTTTGATAAATACCAGAAAACGTAGTATCTTAATATTACTTTTTCTAAAAATAATTCTTACTCAATAAAATGATGCATATCTTGAATGATTTTCACTATGAAAACTAAAGTACTATTTGTTGAAGACGATGTTGTTCTGAGGAATAATTATGTTGAAATATTAGAATTGTTCAACTTTTCAGTCGTTCCTGCCGAGGATGGCCTAGAGGCCATTGAAATCCTCCAAAATCAAGAAATAGACGTCATTGTATCTGATATCAGAATGCCACGAATGAATGGTCTGGTTTTCCTAAAAAATGTACGCTCAAACGTCAATTGGGTTAATATTCCATTTATTTTACTATCTGCTCATGCTGAAAATGCAGATTATGAAAACGGAATAAATAGTGGTGCAAACGAATACTTGACCAAACCTATCAGAGGTAAGGATTTAGTGAACGCCATCCAAAATGTGATTGCCCAAGTATAGCAATTCCGTCTGCTTTAAATAGATGAAAGCTTGCTTACCTCCAAAAACTGATATTTCATTCCTACTACTCAAATCTTGAAGCAATAATGTCAGAATTTCAAGCCTCTTCCAATGAAATCCTTCGCTTAGCTGCTTTGAAGGAATTAAACATTTTAGATACTCCTGCCGAACAAGACTTTGACGACATCGTTGCACTTGCTGCACTAATAAGTGGTGCTTCTATATCACTGATAAGCCTTATGGATGCACATCGACAGTGGTTTAAATCAGCAAAAGGGATTGAATTTTGCGAAATCTCAAGGGAAGATTCCTTTTGTGAGCAAATGCTTGTAAACGAAGAATCTTTATTGGTTGAAGACGTTACGACAGACGAAAGGTTTAAAGAAAATCCTTTCGTAATTGGGCCGCCTTATGTACGTTTCTATCTAGGAATACCCATTAAAAATCAACAAGGATTCATTTTAGGGTCGTTATGTGTGCTAGATTCAGCATCTATCAAGCTAAACCAAGCTCAAATAAAAGGATTAGAAATATTGGCTCGGCAGGCACAATCACTCTTCAATAAAAAATCTGACTTGATTCAATCCGAAAATATACTCTCTACTTATGTAAATAATACCTTAGATTCAATCATTTTACTTGATAAAGAAAAGCGTATTGTAGATTGTAATAAAGTTTTTAAAGAACGTTCTAAAATACTGTTAAACAAGGAATTCCAAAAGGGGGAGAGTATTTTTGAGTATTCACATTCCTCTATTCATCCTCTTATCGAAAAATACTTCTCTCAAGCCATCAGCGGAGAGGAAGTAAGTACAGAGCTTCTGATTCCTTTTAAAAATGTAGAAAATTGGTATAAAATACTTTTCATTCCTTCAAAAAATGCACTCAATGAAATAATTGGTGTGGTGATAACACTAACGAATATCAACGATCATAAAAACTACGAAAAAAAACTACAATCGCTCAATAAAGAGCTTAACTTTCATTATACCAATTCACCATTGGCAGTAATTAAATGGGATAGCAACCTTACTATTCAAAGCTGGTCGGGGCAAGCAGAGGTAATTTTTGGATGGAAAGCAGACGAAATAATCGAAAAATCCTTATCGGAACTTAATTTTATACACGAGAGTGATTTATCCCGAGTAAAAAATTACATCGAACAGATGCTCAGTGGAAAAGTAAGTAGGCTTACCTCTAAGAATAAGAATATCACCAAATTAGGCGAAGTAATATATTGTAATTGGCACAACTCAATCTTGATGGATGAAAACGGAAAAGTAATTTCTATTTTATCTTTGGTTGAAAACGTTACAGATGTCATTAACATTACGAAAGCACTTGAAATTAGAACAAGTAACTACGAAGCGCTTATCAACAGTACCGACGATTTGGTTTGGAGTATCGATACGGATTATAAACTAATGACGATGAATTATGCTTTTTTCCAAAGTGTAAAAGCATATCTCGGAGAGGAGCTTCAAATCGGAAGTAGCGTATTGAGTGATAAAATTCAAACAGAAATGTCAGAACATTGGAAAAAAATCTATAATAGAGTTTTTAATGGTGAGAGTGTTACTATAGACTTGCCAGCCCAATCCAATGAATATCAAGACTTTGATTCAAATCATGAGGTAAGTGCTAATCCGATTCTAAAAAATGGCGTAATCGTAGGAGCAGCGATTTCATTAAGAGATGTTTCTGAAAAACGAAGAACAGAACAACTGATTTCAGCCTCAGAAGCAAACCTACAAGCTATTTTTGAAACCACCGATACTGGTTATATCCTTATCAATAACCATCTTGAAGTATTATCTTTCAATAAAATTGCTAGTGATATTTCCTCCCAAAACTTTTTCAATGCCGACAGAATCCCACAAATTGGAACGCCTATATTAGACTACTTTCCTGAGGAAAGAAAACCCTTTTTGCAAAAAATGATGACGGAGGTTTTAGAGGGTAAAAGAATTGAGTACGAAATTTCGTTTTCCCAACCCGACAATTCCGTTAATTGGTACTTCGTAAGATTATATCCGATACTCAACAAAAAAAACCAAAACTATGGTTTAGTGATGGCTTTATCGGATATTAAAAAACAAAAAAATTCAGAACAAGCTTTAAAGGTTAGTAAAGAGCGTTTTGACCTTGCCGTAAAAGGTTCAAGTGATGGCATCTGGGACTGGGATATTACCAGCGAAATTATTTATTTTTCGCCACGTTTCAATGAACTAATCGGCACATCAACAGAAGAAAAATACCTGAAATACTCATTTATTACTTTTCTAACCGAGAATGCACATCCCTCAGACCTTGCCCTAAGCTTAGTAGCTATTCAAAATCACCTTGAAACTAAAAAGATATTTCATCAAGAATTGCGTTTAAAAACACAAGACAATGAATATCGATGGTTTTTAATCCGTGGGCAAGCCACTTGGAACGACCAGCAGCAGCCTTCTAGAATGGCTGGCTCTCTCACTGACATCACTGAAAGAATATTGGCTAATGAACAGCTGAAACAAAGCGAAATGATGTTTAGTGATTTGGCGAAGAATTCTCCTGGAATTGTTTTTCAATTCTGTGTCGAGCCAGACGGCTCTTCCTACTTTTCGTTTATCAGCGATAAAGGAAAAAATACCTTTGGCTTTCAAGTAAATGATAAAAACTGGCAAATAAATGGGCGTATTAACGAAAAGGAACGAACCGTATTCCTAGAGTCAATCAATCATGCGATTGCTTTTCGAAAAGATTGGAATTATGAAGGCGAGGTAATTACCAAAGATGGGCGAAGAAAATGGTTTCAAGGTTTGGCAAGCCCAACCATCAAGGGCGAGACACTCATTTACAATGGTATATCTTTGGATATTACCGAGCGTAAAATTGCAGAAGAGGATCGTAAAAATCTAAGAAAGTTAGAAATCTCTTTGGCTAAAGAAAAGGAAATCAATGCATTAAAGTCAAGATTTATTTCACTTACTTCGCATGAATTCAGAACTCCTATCACAGCAATTATTACCAGTGCTGATATACTCGGAATTTATACGAATCAATTACCCGACCTAAGTATCCAACAAAAAATCAACACACATATCCAAAAAATACTTTTCCAAGGCAATCGACTAAATAGTATGCTAAAGGATATTCTGACGATTGAAAAAAGTGCGGTCGGTAAAATATACAGTAAAGCTCAACCAGTAGATATCAATAAATTTATAAATGATTTAAATGAGCAATATTATCTCAATAGAAAAGATGGTAGAAAGTTAAAACTTTTCTTACCAAATCAAGAAAAAGAAATTCATACTGACCCTTCATTACTTAGCCATGTGGTCTCTAATCTGATTAATAATGCCTTTAAATATTCACCTGAAGCAAACGAACCCGAACTGAGTATTAATTATGAAAGGAATCATTTTGTCATTTCTATAAAAGACTATGGAATTGGGATTCCGATTGAAGATCAAGAGCACTTATTCGAAACATTTTTTCGGGCAAATAATGTACTCAGCATCGAAGGCACAGGGCTTGGATTAACCATCACAAAAGAGTTTGCACAAAAATTAGGTGGGGAAATTGCCTTCAAAAGTAAAACCAACGAAGGAAGTATTTTTAGCATAATATTACCCTACACGGTTTAGATTAATGTAGCAGGTACGCTAAGTGTTACTTCAAAAACATTATTGTTAGTCTCTACCGCTAAACTACCTCCTTGTCGTTCTACCCATTCTTTTATGATGTAAAGACCTAAACCAGAACCATTCATATCCTTTGAATGATGTGCCTGAAAGAAAGGCTTAATCATACTGGAGGTCATTATATAAGTACCTCTGTAATGATTTTTTATCTTCATGACTAATGTATCTTCTTCCAAAGTAATATCTGAAGTGATTTCAAAATTAGGATTAGAATACTGAATGGAATTTTGGATTAGCTCTGTGAGCATCTGCTCGAATGAATCACGGTCAAATGGAAATTCGTAGGAAGCATCTCCCCGAATTTTGAAGTCTAATTGGCTGGTTGTACTATTTTTTAAAAAATCAAATATCGAGCGTTGTAGCACCGCCACATTTATTTTTGATTTGTGGGTTACTCCCCATGGATTCATCCCATTAATTAATCGATTGTGCAGCAATAACTTCCTCGTAACTCGGAGCATCCTTTGCCCAGAAATCTGAATGGCTTTAACGATATTTCCTGCATCCGCCAAATCATTTTGATTAATCATTTCTTCGAGTAGCATCCCAAAGTTGATGATTCCGTTCAGTGGTGTGAGGTATTCGTGGGTAGAAATTTGGTAGAAAACATCGATTGCATTTTTCCTAGTCTCGATTTCTGCATTGGCTTTTTTGACGGAACTGATTTCTATTCGTGCTTGAATCGTTTCAACTAAATCTTTGGCAGAATATGGTTTTGTTAGAAAATCATCTGCTCCCAGATTCATCCCTTTACGCTTATCCGTCAAGTCAGCAAGCCCAGATAAAAATATAAAGGGAAGGTTGATAAATCCTTTTTCATGACGAATGATTTTCAGTACGTCGAAGCCATCCATCGAGTCTAACATTATATCACAAACAACCAAATCAGGGTTGATTTCTACAATCAACGATACCCCATCTTTGCTACTATTGGCCACAAAACATTCGAATCCGTGTAATGTCAAAATCAGGCTAGTATTTTCAGCAAGCTGCAGGTCATCCTCTATCAGTACAATCTTAGACATATTTTCAATATTTAATTTAGTAGATTATTCGATAAAACACTCATATTTAATTTAAAAGGAGCTTGATTCTTTCGAGTACAAAGTATTGATTCTCCATTAAAAAGAGCATATTGATACTTTACCCAAATGATATTTCGGCAATTAGTTTAATTTTGAACATCAACTTTTAATTGACCAACTTTGTTCAAAACCAATTTGTACAAAATGTAAAAGGCTATAACTAGAAATAGTACTTCAGAAAAGAAATTGTATGCTTAAACACAATTAAATACAATTTAATATTTTTAAATTGTATTTAAGAGAACAGCGAATAAAATATTTTGAACCCACAAAAAAACCCTTCTAACTAAATGATAGAAGGGTTTTTTTGATTTAAAAATATAAAATTATACCGCAGCCGTAAAATAAGCATTGGCTTCTGTAATGGCTTCGTGTAATATTTCTTTGTTTACCGGCTTGGGAAGATATTTTAAAATTTCGGCGTGTGGTGCGTTCTTCCTAAAAATAATATAATCTGAAGCTGAAACTACTATAACCAAAATTTTCTTTTCCTTAAAATCTAAATAATGATTTGCTAAGTGCTCTAAAAATTCATAGCCATCCATAACAGGCATATTTAGATCGAGCAAAACGATAATCTTATCTTGTTCGCTATTTTTTATCCATTCAATAGCTTCTTGACCGTCTGTTACTTCAGCAAATGGAATTTCATAAGCTTGTAAGTATTTTCTCATCAAAAAACGATTCAGATGTTCATCGTCAACAATTAAAGTAACAGAGTTATTCAACATTTTATTATGTGTTAGTTTCGGGTCTTGAATTTCAGTTTAACAATTAGGTTTATCACAAAAGCTTGAATTATTTAACCTTTGAGCAAATTAACAATATCTGAAAAGACAGTGGTCCAAAACAATATTTTTGATGGATAAAGTTAAGTTTATTCCAACTATTCAAATCAGGATTTTTGATAGTAAGAAAACTGACAAATATCATTTTACTTTATTGTTTCCAGAAAACTAAAATCGAGAATTAACATTTTAAAACCCTTTCAGATACCCTTAATATTGCTAAACATTCCTTTAATTTCAGAAAATGTTCAGGCTTATTAATGTACAATTCCTCTTCCTAATTTTTTAAGGCTCTAAACCTTGATTTCTCTAACGGCAAAAATAACATTTGTTAATTCAAAATCAATCCATTTTTGTGGTTTATCCTGATTATTTCATCATTTTGATGATAAAAATCTCTAAACCTAAAAAAAGCAAGGCCGCTAGTATGAAATATTTCCACAATGTCACTCCAAAATTTTGCTCTTTGAAGGTATTTACAAAGTCTGTGTCATCGATTTTATCGAATACTTGAATATTCTTATTTGAGCCAAAAAGGCTTTTGAGCTCATTGACACTATAAAAATCCATCATTGATTCTGTGTGGTCATGATTAAAAGCGAGCACTTTCACTACTTTCCCTTCCTGTATCAAATCGTAATAACCAGATTCCAACACCTGATTATTGTTCAATTGATTCGCTTTAGGCAACTCTAAACTTAAAGTATTACCAACCAACTGCTGAATAGGTATAAATTCCACCTTATTTCTTTTTAAAGTAAAGATAGGTTTCCGACTGCGAAGGTCAGAATCAACCTCATCGAGTATTACGGAAATCGTATTATTACTAAAAGAAAATGCCGTTTGTTCTTGGTTGACGCTCAGGGCTGCAATTTTATACATAATAGGAACAAAAAGTGCGTTTCTGGCGAACTCACCAAAAGCTGCATCAAGCGGAGATGCCAATAAATACAAACGCCCATTACCAGAGTTAGAAACCGATAAAAATGGCTGATTGTTCCTAAAATTCAATAGTTTTTCTCCTGCAGCTTGCCATGAAACAACGGCCTGTTGTGCTGGCATTTGGATCATTTCTTTTTGTGTAGAATTATCAAAAATATCTACAAAGAATGAAGAGTATTTAATGGGTTCTGCCAAAGGAGTGCTAGTTGCGCCTGAAATATTATTCATTTGGACATTTCTGATGTTAAATGTTCCAAGAAAACCATTATAACTGCTTAAATCTGGTGATTGATTTGGGATGACCATTAAGCTTCCACCTGTTTTCACAAAATCCTCTAAAGCCGTCCTCATGGTTCCATTAATACTTTGAAGCCCATCTAACACAATCAAATCAACCGTTTTGAAAAGTCCAATATCAATGTTCGAAGCTGAATAATTTTGGTAAACAAAAACACTATCATTGCCAAAAACAGCAGGCAAATACTTATCAGAGGTATTTAAACCAGAAAGATGTAAAACTTTGATTTTAGGCGCAACGTTAAGCACAAAGAAGTAATCATTATCAAAGGTAACAGGCGTATCTTCAAACGAGATATTGGCTTTTTTAAAGCCCTTGCCTTGAATATTGAAAGAAAAAGTAGCCACAGTTGAAGATTTCTCGCCGATAGTAGCAATAGTTGACGAAACCTGAACACCATCGACTAGCAACTTCACAGGTAAATTTTCAACCGATTTTTCACCAGCATTAAAAATCTTGACAGACAATTGATTCACCTGCATTTCTCGTACAAAAGGCGTATTCAACCAAACAGAATCCACAAAAATATTTTGAATCGCTTTTGATTGAACGGGTACAAGAAATAGCTTTGAGTTAGTATCTAAACTGAGTTTTGATAAATTTCCAACGGTAGATTTTTGAAAATCCGAAAACCAGATATATTGATTTCCACCTTGTGAATTATGTTTGATTACTAGATTTTTCTGGCGATTTAGTACTTGTTCAAGCGTCCTCGGGCTATTAGTAAATTTAATAGAAGTAGTACGTTCCTTGATTTGCTGAGAATTGCCTGTAGCGTGTTCTTCGGCCGAAAAATCATTCGTTATCAACTGTAATCGAGAGCCCTGAGGGAATGAAAGTAAAAGTTCTTCTACTTTAGTGATGGCTCTGTCGAGATAAGATTTTTTATCCAACTCGTTTTGCATCGACAGTGAATTATCAATATACAGGCTACTTATACCTCCTACTTTTACTCCAACTCCAGATTTAGACGGAAAAAAAGGTTGTGCAAAAGCCAATACCAATGCAATGATAAACGCCATTCTTGTTGCTAAAATCAACAAATGCTTTAATTGCCTAAAAGAGGAAGTCGTGGTATCAACAGCCCTCAGAAAAGCTACATTGGTAAAATATACTTTCTTGGTTCTTCTAAAATTAAAGAGGTGAATAATAAGGGGAATCGCAGCGGCTAAAAGTCCCCAAAGAAAAAATGGATATAGAAATTGCATGAAATATCTCTTCGTTTTGTTCAAGTCACGCTAAAATAATGAGCCCTTGAAATTTCATTAATGTATAAAACTACAAAAAAAAGCCATCATTGATTAAATCAACGATGGCTAATTCTAGATTTGTATATCAATCTTTAATAAGTAGATTGAAAATCAATAAATTGATTGATTACTAACGTGAAATTTCTAAGATTTCAAATTCTAATTTACCCGCTGGCGCCTGAATTTCAGCAGTATCACCAACTGATTTCCCGAATAATCCTTTTCCAAATGGTGATGAATTAGAGATTTTACCCGCTTTCAAATCAGCTTCTTCTTCCGACACGATTGTATAAACCACTTCCATCCCGTTTTTCTTATTCTTGATTTTTACTTTTGATAAAATCGATACTTTTGAAGTATCAATATTAGTTTCATCTAATACTCTAGCATTAGCTACGATTTCCTCCATTTTAGAAATCTTCAATTCCAACAAGCCTTGTGCATCTTTAGCGGCATCGTATTCCGCATTTTCACTTAAATCTCCTTTATCACGAGCTTCAGCAATTTGCTTTGCCATATCCGAACGCCCTTGCAATTTTAAATATTGCAATTCTGCTTTCAATTCTTCTAACTTCTCTGCAGTATAATACTGTACTTTTGCCATTGTCTTATTTTTTACAAAAATGATAACGTAAATTGTTTAAAATAATAGATGAAAATTCTATGTACATTTTATCACAATTTTTGATTTACCACTTCTTTGAGTTGATACAAAAAAAATTACTGACATCGCTGCCAGCAAGTGAAATTCTTATTCTAAAAATACTTACTCAAACTCTT
>JACCDS010066349.1_pt1 | contig 14215 bp, 12 predicted proteins | sample 7446441 | NCBI WGS metagenome assembly JACCDS01 (sample SAMN15323445, study PRJNA562643) | freshwater metagenome | isolation source: river surface water | place: USA:Blue River Watershed | collected 2017-08-17 | reverse complement strand
TCTGCAACGCCGTGCCTATCTCATCAGCAATGGTGAGGTAACAGATGACTTTGGGGCGGAAGATTTTAGCGACGAAGACTTTGAAGGTGATTTCTAGGTATCACCATTCAACTATTTGATTACGCAATAAAAAACGGCTACTTCGGTAGCCGTTTTTTATGCGCTGTACACTCTATATAAGGGTATTGAGGTGTATGTTTAGGGAGAATCAACCCTAAGGCAAAATACTGACAATCTCCAAACCCAGTAGATGGCTGCCGCTATCGGATTGCGCGGCGCGAACCACCTTGGCATTTGCTTTCAGGGTAGGGCTATGACCGTGGTCGGATGAAACCTCCACTTCCACTTGTGTTCCTATCGCCAGTGCTTGCTGAGCCTCTACTTGTAAACCGCCGCCGCTCAAGTCAAGACAGCGGCCTTCAATAACCTCGGATTCGGCTGCAATTTTAGCGTTTAAAGGGGCGCCAATCTTCATTCGGATGAAATCGCGCTTTTCGCTGTAAGGCTTATCATTGATCCCCATAGCATGATCCTCGTTATTGGTTACTTCATTGGGATGTGGGTTTTGCTTGGTCTAAAAGTCCACTTGAGTGTAGCACAGGCGTTTAAATAGCCAGTTTTGCCGGGCGAAAAAAAACCGCGACAAGCGCGGTTTTTTGAGCCGTTACACCGGGTAGGGCAATTAACGCTCCAGATACTGCAACTTGCCTGGAACGCCATCCCAATCGGCATGATCTGCCGGTGCATCTTTCATCTCAGTGATGTTTGGCCAGACTTGCGCCAGCTCGGCGTTCAACTCAAGGAATACTGCTTGGTCTTCGGGTAGCTCATCTTCCGAGAAAATCGCGCCTACCGGGCACTCAGGCTCGCAGAGTGCGCAATCAATGCACTCATCCGGGTGAATCACCAAAAAATTGGGGCCTTCGTAGAAGCAATCTACCGGGCATACTTCCACACAGTCAGTGTGTTTACATTTAATGCAATTTTCCCCAACTACAAACGTCATAGGAGACTCCCACAAGTAACAGAATTCGATAGTTAATGCGCGCAACCAGAGTAGCGCCAAAACAAGAGCGCGCATTCTAAACAGCCGCCACCCATTTGGGTAGGCTTTTACCGGCGAAAATCCACAGAAAAGCAGCTTAAATGCCGGTAAATTCAGCCAGTTGAGAATAGTTCCTTTTAATGGCTATTTCCCTTTGGCGTAGAGTTCTTTCAGGCGATACAACTGTTCCAGCGCTTCGCGTGGACTGAGGCTATCGGGATTGATTTTATGCAATGCCGCGAGTGCCGGGTTAGGCAGTGTATCAAACAGGCCCGATTGCAGTGGCGATGCCGGTGCTGCTGCAGGTTCACTGGTGGCTTGTATTGCATCAGTTGTTGCAATAACCGCACTTGCCGCCACTGTTGATGACGATTTAATCGCATGCGGATGTTCGCCATTTTCCAGCAGGTGCAATTGTTGCTGGGCTTCAGCCAATACTTGCGCGGGAATACCGGCTAGCTTGGCTACTTGCAAACCATAACTTTTGCTGGCGGGTCCTTCTTGTACTTTGTGCAAAAACACAATGTTGTCTTTGTGTTCTGTCGCGTTCAAATGCACGTTGGCAATGCCGCTAACAGTTTCCGGTAGCGTAGTAATTTCAAAATAATGCGTCGCAAATAAGGTAAATGCACGCACTTTTTCGGCGAGATGTTTTGCGCAGGCCCACGCCAATGACAGGCCATCAAAGGTGCTGGTACCGCGGCCGATTTCATCCATTAATACCAGGCTGCGCGCCGTGGCGTTGTGCAAAATATTGGCGGTTTCAGTCATCTCCACCATGAAGGTAGAGCGTCCGCCCGCCAGATCATCGGCTGAGCCAATACGGGTAAAAATGCGATCAACAATACCAATGGTAGCTTGTTGTGCCGGTACAAAACTGCCGATATGCGCAAGCAGTGTGATGAGCGCTGCCTGTCGCATGTAGGTCGATTTACCGCCCATATTCGGGCCGGTGATGATCAGCATATGGCGCTGCGGCGTAAAGTCCAAATCATTGGGTACGAAGGGTGCTGTAGTGACTTGCTCAACAACCGGGTGGCGACCACCGCTGATATGGATGCCTGCTTGCAGGGTCAGGGTTGGCTTGCAGAAGCCAAGCGCGTCGGCACGTTCGGCCAGTGTGGTGAGTACATCCAATTCGGCAACAGCGGCGGCTGAATCCTGCAGGGGAATTAATTGATTATTTAAAATATCAATTAATTCTTCGTACAGCGCTTTCTCGCGTGCGAGCGCGCGGCTTTGTGCGGAGAGTGCTTTATCTTCAAACTCTTTTAATTCCGGCGTGATGTAACGCTCGGCATTTTTTAAGGTTTGGCGACGAATATAATCTGCCGGTGCTTTTTCCGATTGTGCCGAGGTTAATTCAATAAAATAACCATGCACGCGGTTATAGCCAACTTTTAACGTCGGTATGCCAGTGCGCTCGCGCTCGCGGGTTTCCAGATCCAATAAATATTGACCGGCATTGGTGCTGATATTGCGCAGCTCATCCAATTCCGCATCGTAACCTTCTGCAATAACGCCGCCATCGCGAATGACAACCGGTGGGTTTTCAATAATCGCGCGCGACAATAAATCGACTATGTCAGGAAACGTGGAAATCTGCTGCGCGAGATTTTTTAATTGCGGCGATTGTGTGTGCGCTAGTTCGTTTTGTAATTCAGGGTAGGTGCCAACCGACATGAGCAGGCGGGATAAATCCCGTGGGCGCGCTGAGCGCAATGCCAAACGCCCCAGAATACGCTCCATATCGCCAACGCGTTTTAAAATGCCGTTAAAAACTTCAAACGCATAATTGTGTTGCAGTTCGGCAATGGCATCTTGTCGGCCAATCAACAACGCCAAATCGCGCAATGGACGATTTAACCAGCGGCGCAGCAAACGGCTACCCATACTGGTGGCAGTGCGGTTAAGTACGGAAAATAAAGTGTGCTCATCGCCGCCGGTGAGGTTGATATCCAGCTCCAGGTTGCGCCGTGTAGCGGCATCCATAATCACCGCTTCATCGCGGTTTTCATGGGCGAGGCTGCGCACATGGGGCAGGGCTGTACGCTGGGTTTCGCGCGCATAACTGAGCAGGCAGCCCGCTGCACAGAGCGCCGCTTTTAAATGATCGCAGCCAAATCCGGCCAGGTCTTTGGTGGCAAATTGCTGGATTAATAAGCGCTCTGCTGTTTCCAGGTCAAACTCCCAAGGGCCACGACGGCGCAAGCCTTTGCGGTTTTCCACCAGTGCGGGTGTGGTGATGTGATCACTGATTAATAATTCCGCCGGACTCAAGCGCTGCAATTCACCCAGTGCAGATTCCAGTCCTTCCACCTCCAGCACTAAAAAACGACCGCTGGCCATATCGAGTGAGGCAATACCAAAAGTTTCGCCAGCTTGATGCAAGGCCACCAGCAAATTGTCGCGGCGTGAATCGAGCAGTGCTTCGTCGCTCACGGTACCGGGCGTCACAATACGCATGACTTTGCGTTCCACCGGGCCTTTGCTGGTAGCTGGATCACCAACTTGTTCGCAAACCGCTACCGAGATTCCCTCTTTTACCAATTTGGCGAGATAGCCATCGGCAGAGTGGAAGGGAATGCCCGCCATGGGAATGGGTTCACCGTTGGATTTGCCGCGCGCCGTCAGGGTGATATCCAGAATTTCGGATGCTTTTTTAGCATCATCAAAAAACAGCTCGTAAAAATCCCCCATGCGATAGAACACAATTTCATCTTTATGCTGGGCTTTGATGCGCAAGTATTGCTGCATCATCGGGGTATGGCTGTCATTGGCTTCGAGCGTATTGGACATGAGGTATAACCGGCTGAGGTGAAAACAGGCGGCCATTCTACGGGATTCGCTTGCCTATCAAAACCCTGGGGTGTGTTTAGCGAGACACTGAAAAAGCGAAACAGGCCAATACAAATGGCCTGTTGCTGTTGGTTTTTTGAGCGGAAAAATTAGCCAGCCAAGGCTTTGTACAAATTGAACACGGAAATACCACTGATGAGCAGGCCAACCAAAATCAGCAGCGTTCTTGTGGAGAACTTTTTGCACGCGTAGGCAGCAAAGGGCGCGGCAAACAATCCGCCGATGATCAAGCCTGCCACTACATGCCAGATGGTTTCATCCACCAAAATGAACAATGAAGCTGCGCTGGTGAGGGTCAGAAAAAACTCGGCAAAATTAACTGAGCCTATGGTTGTGCGTGGGTCGTGGCCGGTGCCGACCAATGTGGTGGTAACAACCGGGCCCCAACCGCCACCGCCAGAGGTATCGACAAAGCCGCCAAGCAAAGCAAGTTTGGCAACGTGTTTGGCTTCGCCTTTGCGCGTGGCGATATGTTTGCGAAAGGCTTTGCTCAGTACGTAAGCACCCATCAGCAGTAAATAAACGGTGATAAATGGCTTGAGGGTGTCGCCATCTATTTGTGTTACCACGACCGCGCCAAGCAGTCCACCGATAATGCCGGGGATCAGCAAGCGTAAGAACAGCTTCTTGTCGACATTGCCGAACTTGGCATGAGAGACGCCGGAAATGCCAGTGGTAAATACTTCAGCCATATGTACCGACGCGCTTGCCATGGCTGGTGAGGCACCGGTTGCCAGCAAGAAGCTGGTAGAAGTCAGCCCATAGGCCATGCCCAATGCGCCATCGACGATTTGTGCCAGCAAACCTACGAGTAATGCGTTCCAGAACATGGAGTCATTGAGTGTGGTCTCGATAGTTTCCAGACCTTCGCCCCAACTGTTACCAAAGAGTTTGGTAGCCCCCAGGATGACAAGGCCAATCAAGGTCAATATGGCAAACCATACGGCGGTGCGAATAATCGGGTGAAGGGGGATTTGTTCTACCGGGGGGATTCCGAGCGCTTCATGTTCTTGGTTGATAGCGTTGTCGGATAAGTCGAGGTCGCGAATTTTCATTGGAGCGCAATTCCGGGCCAGTGTTGGGTGAGCGCATCCTAGTGAATTCATTTTGTTCTGAGAAATACTAACTAGTTATCAGCTTATAACCAAAAGTTGATGGTTAATTCGGTTCTAAGCAAAGCACAAAATAATATTTTACTGTTTGTGCCCGAGGTCTACTATAAGCCCATCTCGCAGGGGGAACTGGCAGTCTGGTTGCTCCTGATATTTAACATCAATAGCGCCACCAGGAGGCACAATGAGCTTACGTCTAGGCGATGAAGCACCGGATTTTACGCAGGAATCCACTCAGGGCACCATCAATTTCCATCAATGGTTAGGTGATAGCTGGGGCGTATTATTTTCCCACCCCGCTGACTTCACTCCTGTATGCACCACCGAGCTTGGGCTAACGGCAAAATTAAAAGATGAATTCAGCAAGCGCAATGTAAAAGCAATTGCACTCAGTGTTGATCCGGTGGATTCACACAACCGTTGGATTGATGACATTAATGAAACCCAATTAACCCAGGTGAATTTTCCGATTCTTGCTGATGCTGACCGTAAAGTGGCCACGCTGTATGACATGATTCACCCGAACGCCAACGCAACACTCACCGTGCGCTCACTGTTTATTATCGACCCGGCAAAAAAAGTGCGGTTAATTATTACTTATCCGGCCAGTACCGGGCGCAATTTTGATGAGATTTTGCGTGTGATCGATTCCTTGCAATTGACCGAGCATCACAAAGTTGCCACGCCGGGCAATTGGAAATCTGGCGATGATGTCGTGATTGTGCCTGCATTGCAGGATGCGGAAGAAATCGCACGTCGTTTCCCAAAAGGTTACACCATTGTAAAACCTTACTTGCGATTAACACCTGATCCACGCGGATAATTATTGTTCACTCACTCATGTTAACTTGGTTGTTGTGGCTATAAAAAATAAGGGCGCCGGATGCGTCCTTATTTTTTTGCGCGGAAGAGAGAAAAGTAAATAGAAATGCTGTGCGCATAAAAAAGCGCCGCCACGTTTTATCGTGGCGGCGCTTTTTTAGTGGTGCAATGATTAGACTTGATTTAAGGCTTGCTCAAGGTCTGCCAACAAATCATCAATATGTTCAATACCAATAGAGAGGCGCACGGTATCTTCACCTACGCCGGATTTTTGTAGCTCTTCCGGTGATAACTGGCGGTGAGTGGTTGATGCAGGGTGTGTCGCTAAGGATTTTGCATCGCCAATATTTACCAGGCGTGTAAACAATTGCAGTGCATCCAAAAAGCGAGCGCCCGCTGCGCGGCCGTCATCGGCTTTAACTCCAAAGGTTAATAACCCTGAACCTTTTCCGCCCAGATATTTTTGTGCTAATGGATAATAACTATTGTTGGGCAGGCCTGCGTAATTTACCCAGCTGACCTTGGCGTGTTGTTGCAAATATTCTGCAATTTTTTGCGTATTGTCGTTAATGCGATCCATACGCAAAGCCAATGTTTCTATGCCTTGCAAAATCAAAAACGCATTAAAGGGTGAAAGTGCCGCACCGGTGTTGCGCAGTGGTACTACGCGAGCGCGCCCAATGTAGGCGGCAGCGCCCAGTGCCTCGGTATAAACCACACCGTGATAACTTACATCGGGTTCGTTTAAGCGTTTGAAGCGCTCTTTGTGTTGTGCCCAGGGGAATTTGCCTGAATCCACAATGGCACCACCAATACTGGTGCCATGTCCACCCAGGTATTTGGTTAATGAATGCACAACAATATCGGCACCGTGTTCAATCGGGCGCAATAAATAGGGGGTGGCTACAGTGTTATCGACAATCAGCGGAATACCATGGCGATGAGCGATTTCCGCAATTTTTGCAATATCCGTTACATTGCCTTGAGGGTTGCCGAGAGATTCCACAAAAATAGCTTTGGTCTTTTCGTCGATCAAAGGCTCAAAACTATCGGGATTCAAGTGATCGGCAAAGCGCGTAGTAATGCCGTATTGTGGAAAGGTGTGCGCAAATAAATTGTAGGTTCCGCCATAAAGGGCAGTAGAGGAAATAATATTGTCGCCGGCCTCAGCGATTGTTTGAATGGAATAGGCGACTGCAGCCTGGCCAGAAGCGAGCGCTAACCCGGCAATACCTCCTTCCAATGCAGCGATGCGTTTTTCCAGCACATCATTGGTGGGGTTCATGATACGGGTATAAATATTACCGGCAACTTTCAAGTCAAATAAATCAGCGCCATGTTGTGCACTATCAAACGCATAGGCGGCAGTTTGGTAAATAGGTACAGCAACTGCTTTAGTGGTCGGATCGGGTGAATAACCTGCGTGAACAGATTGGGTTTCAAATTTCCAGTTATCAGACATTGATGGCTCCATTAATCTTATTAGCGGAAAAACGTAATACTGAGTAGTGCGCAAGCATTCTAGCGGCTTACTTAGGCTTTATGAAATCAGATTAAAGCATAAGCATATGACAGGGCTGCAGTGCGGTGTTTAATCTTACGCAGTTTTTATGTATAAAAACAAACATTTTGCCTGCTGCTGGAGTTGGTGGTTGCTGTTTAATTAATCGAATTGCCCTCTGCAACTGACGGAAATGGTGTTATTTCATTTGCAGTCTGGTGATATTTAAGCGGCTTATGGCAAGGATGATAGTCGGCTATAAGTATAGAGAATATTGGTATAAAACGAATTTCATTTATGTGTTTAAATCCTTAACGTAAAAAACACTTTTTTCAATTAAGGAGCTAGGCATGATTCAATCCAAAGGGTTAAGAGTTGTTGGTCTTTCCGTTTTATTGGCATTGTCCGGAACAGTGAGTGCTGCACAAGAAATATTAAACGCATCTTACGATGTGTCGCGCGAGCTATTTGCGGTAATTAATCCAAAGTTTCAAGAGCATTGGCAGAAAACCCATGGTTCTGTCATTACGGTGCAGCAGTCCCATGCGGGATCATCGGCACAGGCGGCTTCCATTCTTCAGGGTTTAAAGGCAGATGTAGTGACCTTTAACCAGTCCACGGATATCGATGTGCTGCATGAGAAGGGTAATCACGTCAGCCCGGACTGGCGTAAAAAGTTTGCCAATAATAGTTCACCTTTTTACTCCACTACGGCATTTCTTGTGCGCAAGGGTAATCCCAAAGGCATTAAAGATTGGGATGACCTTGCCCGCAGTGATGTGAAACTGGTATTTCCCAACCCTAAAACCTCAGGCAATGCGCGCTATACATACTTGGCTGCCTGGATTTACGCCAAAGACAAATTTAAAGCCGATGATGCCAAGAGTCGTGATTTTGTGAGCAAAGTGCTCGGTAATGTCGTGGTGTTTGATACTGGTGGTCGCGGTGCAACCACTTCATTTGTAGAGCGTGAGCTGGGCGATGTGTTGTTGACCTTTGAATCCGAAGTCAATTTGATTCGCAAGCAGTATGGCGAAGACAAGTATGACATTGTTGTGCCCAAGATCAGTGTGCTTGCCGAGTTCCCCGTTGCTGTCGTGGAAAAGGTAACAAAAGAAAAAGGTACCGAGCAGGCTGCCACTGAGTATTTGAATTATTTATACTCTGAAGATGCCCAGCGTGTACTGGCAGATTTTTTCTACCGTGTGCACAATCCTAAAGTGAAAGCTGAATATGCCGCTCAATTTCCGGAGTTGAAGCTGGTTGCCGTTGAGGATGTATTTGGTAGCTGGAATAAAGTGAATGCGGAACACTTTGGTACCGGCGGTATTTTGGATCAATTGCTTCGTCAGGCGAAAAAATAAATGAGGTGTTTGTGTCTGTGAGAGGGGATGTCATTGTCTAGATTTGGTTCGCGTTTATTTTCCAATCCAAAAGGTATTTTCTCTCGACCAAAACCTGTATTGCCTGGACTAACACTCAGCCTGGGGCTGAGTGTTGTCTATTTAAGCCTGATTGTTTTGTTGCCTGCGATTATGTTGGTACTGAAGGCGGCAGAAATCACCTGGAATGAACTGCTCTTCTATTTTACTGATCCGCGGTTGATTGCCAGTTTTAAAGTAACATTTCTCGCGGCCGCACTGGCTTCTATTATTGATGGCATAGTGGGATTGCTATTAGCCTGGATTCTGGTGCGCTATGAATTTCGCGGTAGAAAATTCATTGATACATTAATCGACTTGCCCTTTGCATTGCCGACTGCTGTAGCGGGGTTGACTTTGTCTGCACTCTTTGCGGCGAATGGTTGGATTGGCCAGTGGTTGGCGCCCTTGGGTATTACGATTTCCTATAGTTTTTACGGCATCATTCTCGCCATGATGTTCACCAGCTTGCCTTTTGTGGTGCGCACTATTCAGCCGGTACTGGAGGATTTTTCTCCAGAGTATGAGGAGGCGGCTGCATCGCTGGGGGCTAACCGTGCACAAATATTCTATCGCATTGTGTGGCCCCATATTTTTCCTGCTTTTTTATTGGGAATAGGTTTGGCTTTTGTGCGTAGCCTTGGCGAATTTGGTGCGGTAATCTTTATTGCCGGCAATATGCCTTACAGTACAGAAGTGGTATCGCTAATGGTGTTTACCTACATTGGTGAATACAACTATGTGGCAGCATCGGCGGTTGCCTTGTCAATTTTAATTGTCTCGCTGGTGTTCTTGCTGCTGATCCAGTTGCTACAAAAATATTATCAATTGCCTAAATCCCGGTCCATGCCATGAAATACACTCCACGTAAACCGGAAGGCTTTGCCAAAGGCTTGTTATTTCTTGGTGTGCTCCTCGTTGTTGTTTTGTTGATTCTGCCATTGTTGTTGATTTTTGTGGCGGCCTTTCAAGGTGGTTGGACGCTCTTTGCGCAGAATTTGCTTGATAAGGATATGCTCGCCGCGATTCGGCTTACATTATTAGTTGTGCTCTTAACGTTGCCAGTAAATCTGGTGTTTGGAATCATGATCGCCTGGTGCGTAACGCGGTTTCGCTTTTGGGGGCGACGTGTGATTGTGGCATTAATTGATGCTCCCTATGCGCTCTCCCCCGTTGTTGCCGGGCTGTGCTATTTATTGCTGTACGGTAGTGAAGGCTGGTTGGGTAGTTGGTTGGGTGATTTTGGAATTCAATTGGTATTTGCCTGGCCTGGTATAGTATTAGTAACTATTTTTGTCACCAGCCCTTATGTCGCCCGCGAGTTAATTCCACTTATGGAAACACAGGGACACGAGGAAGAAGAGGCCGCTGTCTTGTTGGGTGCCAGTGGTTGGCGTCTGTTCTGGCGGGTGACTTTACCCAATATTAAATGGGCTTTGTTGTACGGTGCGGTACTGACAACAGCGAGGGCAGTGGGTGAGTTTGGCTCTGTATCGGTGATCTCGGGGGCAATTCGCGGGCAGACTAATACCTTGCCGCTGCATGTGCAGTTGTTGCATCAGGACTACAATAGTATCGGTGCATTTACCGCATCCTTGCTTCTGGCATCCATTGCACTGTTAACGCTCGTACTGAAAACCATTCTTGAATATTTTCAGCGCGAAAAAAACAGCGATTCATAATTCCTTACTGCTTGCTTCTATTGCAACCAGGATATTTTTTGCCGAATAACTAGTGTCAGCCACAAACCAGCAAAGCAAAGTGCAGCAAATATCCAGCCGGATAATGCGCCTGCCATAATTCCGGACAAGAGGGTGCCAACAGTGCAACCTAATGCCGTCATGCTTGCCCAGCCCATGAGTAAACCACCGATAAAGTGACGGATAATTTTTTGTAGTGAAGGACGTTCAGGTGCAAATTGTCCGCTCCATAATGCGGATGCAAATGACGCAAGCACCAAGCCAATAACAAAAACACCATTGACTGAGAGCAAGGTTTCTTTGACTGCTGTGGCGCAGCCAGAAAAACTATCCAGTCCTTCCAGACGAGCGGGAATAGCCTCCAGCCAGCTACCGGTGGTACGCGCAATACTGCCCAACTCTGCAGTAACTCCCAAGGGCGCAATACGAAAATACGCGATGGTGGCAACGAAACCTATAAGTATGCCGCCAACATAGGTGGGCCAGCGATTCACAAACAATGCGATAGAAAAAGATCCATGCTCAACCGTCGGGTTTGGTGCGCGATGAGATGTGATGGCACGATGATATTTCATAAGTAGTACAGCGATAAATGCCAACACACTTAATTGCACCAGTAATGCACCGCCATAACCAAAGGTGTGTGGTAACCAGATGACAGGCGCGTCTTGTATAAAGCCTAAATACAGGATATTCCAGCTTTGAAAGCCGGCGATAAACCCCAAGATAACACCAATCAATGCAAACACCGAGGCAAAGGCGCCTTCACCTAAACGATATAAATGCGCACTGATGCAAGAACCGGAAAGGCCCATGCCGATACCAAAGATTAACGCGGCGAATGCGAGCACCCAGGATACGGGGCCAATGTGTGCATCCGGTGGAAACCGGCCTTCAGCAGCGACAGGCAATATTGCACCATAAATAGCGGTGTAACCCACAAGGCCAATTGCCAGTGCGGTGATGAGCCCGAGTAATCCATGGCTATTTCGCTGTTCAATAAAATCACGGCTGATGCAAAAAAAACAAAATTTTGATCGTTGCAGCAGGGTGCCAAACAGGGCGCCCAGGATGAGTGAGAGTGATAAATCACGTTCGTATTGATTGGCCAGTTGCATGCTGGTTGTGATTAGTGCAATCGTAATGAGTAGGGCAGTGCTGCGTTGCAACCAGTGTGTTGAAAAGACAAAACTCATATCGACTCTTCTGAAATAAAAAAGCTCCCCGGTGGAGGAGCTAAACTTGTGTGGCTACTAGAGAAAGGAAATAACAATAACGAATGCGTGAAATATTTACTTGCCGCCCCACACAGTACCGCTCAGGTTGGCAACCGGAACGCCCACAGAGTTGCCGTATTCAGTCCAGGAACCATCGTAATTTTTTACATCGTAGCCCAGAATTTTCTTGAGTGCGAACCAGGTATGACTGGAGCGCTCACCAATTCTGCAGTAGGTAATAATAGGCTTGGTTCCATCAATTCCTACAGCGGCATAGACTTTGCGCAACTCTTCAGCAGATTTAAATGTACCATCGGCCGCTACAGCTTGCCCCCAAGGAACATTAACGGCGCCTGGAATATGTCCGGCGCGAATAGACAGTTCCTGTACACCGGCAGGCGCAAAAATTTTACCGCTGTATTCATCGGCAGATCGAATGTCGACTAATTTTGTCGTGGCATTTTCTTGCTTGGCCACACTCACAACATCGCTCAAATAGGCTCGAAGTGCCGGGTTCGCTTCTGCAAGAGTAATGTTGCCGGGTTTAACACTGGTTTGTTTAACCGAGAGTGGGCGGCCTTCGCTCTCCCATTTTTTGCGTCCGCCATCTAATAATTTAACGTTATTCACACCGTATACATCAAAAACCCACGCACCCCATGCGGCGAACCAATTGTTATTGTCACCATAGAGAATAACGGTTGAGTCTTTATTGACCCCGGCATTGCGCAACAATTGTTGGAGGTTCTCACGGGAGGCGATATCACGTTTTACTGGATCAACCAGATCAGTATGCCAATTAATGTTGCTCGCATTGGGGATGTGACCACGCTCAAATTGTCCTGTGTCAACACTCACTTCAAGAATACGAAGGTTTTTGTCGTTGATATTTTTCTCGAGCCATTCGGTAGAAACCAAAAATTCACTGGCAGCGTGAGTCGCGCTGGTAATGGCGACAAGTGCTACGCCAACGCCGTAACTGATGGATTTTAAAAATGACATAATTTTTCCTTGTTGTTAGTGATATTAGGGTAAACAGAATCGCCCTGATTCATGCAAGGCATCTGTCGCTAAGACAGGGACACAGTAGGTTGATCATTCGGAAAAATAAAAGAATAGTTTTTTATATTTATATAACTGTAATTTCACTTCGATTATTCGAGCTGAAAGGGCTGTTTGTTATTGTGCAGTACTTTATTGGTGCTGTTTATTTTTGAGCAGTGAATTGCCCCAATCTAAACCTTAACAGTGGTTTTGATGTGACGATTTTGGTGGCACAAGTATTGCTGGTACAGATTTTACAGTTGCCTTACAGAATTTATTTTAGTGGAGATAGTGTTATGCGTATTTTAGGTTTTTCTGGCGGATTGAGCGTTCCGTCAAAAACACATGGATTGGTTAATGCAATTGTTGAACGCTTTGCAACCAGAGCCAAGGTGGAGGCTGAAGTGATTGATCTGGCGCAGGTCGCGACGGGTTTCGGTGGTGCTTTGTATCGTCAACATTTACCGTCGGAATTGAAATCAGTGCTGGAGCGTATTGAAGCAGCAGATGTGTTGGTTGTGGCATCGCCGGTGTACCGTGCTGCATACCCCGGGTTATTCAAGCATGTGTTCGATTTGGTAGAGCGCGACGCCCTGGAAGGGAAGGCGGTGATCTTGGCTGCCAATGGTGGTAGTGCACACCACGCTTTAATTTTGGAAAGTCATTTACGTCCGCTGTTTAATAGTTTGGGTTCTTTCACTGTACCGACGGGTATTTATAGTCAGTCCTCGGATTTTGACGGTTACTACCTGAGTAATCCCAGTGTGTTGGAACGGGTAGATGTAGCTATTAATGAAGTACTGCGTTTACAGCGCGGTCTATTACCTGCCGTCGCCAAATCAGAACCCGAAGGGGCATTTGTCTGATGGGTGTCCATGCCATTCCTGATTCGATTTTACGGTTAAAAAATATCGGTAAAACATTTCATCATCAAGGCGCTGCCTTGGAGGTGTTAAAGGAAGTTAACCTGACGGTACACCCCGGTGAATTTGTCAGTATTTTGGGGAGTAGCGGCTGCGGAAAATCGACACTCTTGCGGTTATTGGTCGGACTGGATATCGATTATTCCGGTGAGATTTCACTGGGAGGCAAACCGGTGACTGGCCCCAGTTTGAAACGTGGTATTGTGTTTCAGGAGCATCGCCTTCTGCCGTGGTTGACCGTCTATGACAACGTCGCCATTGCGCTTAAAAATGCCACAGTGTCGGCCGCAGAAAAAAAGGATTTGGTGCAACAACATATTGAATTGGTCGGCCTTAAAGGGTTTGAGCAGGCTTGGCCCCATCAGTTGTCGGGCGGTATGTCACAGCGTGTGGCGATTGCGCGCGCACTGGTTAATCGCCCGGATGTGCTCTTGCTTGACGAGCCTTTTGGCGCGTTGGATGCAATGACACGTGCCTATTTGCAACAGGAGTTGCAAGCAATTTGGCGCAAAGAAAATATCACGATGATTTTGGTAACACACGATGTGGAAGAGGCGGTTTTTCTGGCGGA
>JACCDS010919575.1_pt1 | contig 14216 bp, 9 predicted proteins | sample 7446441 | NCBI WGS metagenome assembly JACCDS01 (sample SAMN15323445, study PRJNA562643) | freshwater metagenome | isolation source: river surface water | place: USA:Blue River Watershed | collected 2017-08-17 | reverse complement strand
GACGACGGCGAGGAACTGACGTTCAGTGATGCGGTGCTCGGCCCAGCCGACGTAGGCGGTGCGCATGGCCCACACGCCCCACAGCAGCAACACGGCGAAGACGAAGCCCAGCACCACGGCAGCAACGGCCGAAGGCGCAAAGCCGCCGTTGGCCTGGAAGGCGGCGACCTGATCGGCAGAGGGCGTCATGGCGACGGCTCCTCGTCGTCGGCGCGGTCGCGGCGGACGTAATCGCCGGCCAGCGGGACGGGATCGCGCGGCTGGGCGCGCTGGGGCACGAGGTAGTCCTGCAGGCCGGCGCGAACGCGCTTCAGGTCTGCGCGCAGTCGGGCGTAGTCGAAGTGGTAGCGGGCGCGTTCCTGCGGAGTGGTGCTGGCGGCGTGCTCGGCGAGGCGGTCGATCAGGTTGAGCTGGCGGGCGAGGGCCGCCAGTTGCTCGTGTTCAGCGGTGGCATCGCCGGCCGATGCGGGCGATGCGCCGGCCAGCGCGATGGTCAGCGCCAAGGCCAGGGCCGGCACACGGCGGCAGGCGGTCGTCGGGTTGCCAAGGGGTGTCATCACGCCGTTCCACAGTCGTCTGGATGGCGGGATGCTGCGGCGTGAAGCTTGGGTGTGCCGCAAAGAATCGGAACGGGCGACGCACCGGATTTGCCTCGATGGTTGGCGTAGCGCCGTTTCCGGACAAGGCCGGGAGTCCAGGACCTGGCTGCTGGAGCAAGACGGGGCCAGTCACTGATGCGGAAACCCTGCTGGCGCGGTGCGCCTGCTTCTCTCCGCTGGCCGAGGTCGTCACCGGGGGCGGCTGGACGCGACGTGGCGCTCACCCCCGTGGCGGGGCTATCCCCTCACGAACTGGATGACCTCGCGCCGGCGAACTGCGCATTTAGCTGTTCAGCATTGCACTGGTTTGCTCTACACTTGCCAAGATTGTCACCAACGCCTGTGCCACCCTCACGGGGTGAGGAAGCAATGAAAGACGAGCCCGGACAGATATTGACCCTCGATGAAGTGGCGGCCTACCTGAAGGTGGGCAAGCGCACGGTCTATCGCTTGGCAGCAGCCAAGAAGATTCCGGCCTTTAAGGTGGGCGGGATATGGCGCTTCTCCCGTGCGGACATCGACGGCTGGATCAAACAGCAGTCGTCGGGCGATCAGCAGCAAGGCGGGGATGATCTGTTGAAAGGGGGGCGCCGGTCATGAAACTGATCCACAACACGGGCGCAGACCGCGTCATCGACCTAATGCGCCCCCACCTCAAGCGTGGCAACCAGCTCGGCTGCGTGACGCCTTCGTTTTCCCTCTTTGCGTTTGCCGAGCTGAGAGATGCGATCACGGCGCTGGAACGCGTCCAACTCGTTCTGCCTCCCGGCGACGCGGAGTTGGGGTTCTTGGGAAGTGAAGGCGATCGTGCCGCACGCAACCGCCTGCAGGTCCGGTGGCTAGCCAACCAGTGTGCGAAATGGATCGGCGACAAGGTCGACTTGCGGCGAGCTGCGGGCCCGGTGCCGCAAGGGGCGGCAGTCATACGAAATGGTCAAGAGCAGCCGGAGCAGGTGGTTCTCGGTTCCTTTGCTTTCAGCACCGATGGGCTCGGCTTGACTCCGGGAAACCCGTTGAGCTTGATCCAGGCTTCCGAGTCGGCCGATGAAGCCGCGCAACTTGCCAGATGGTTCGATCATCAATGGGCCGCTCTGCGGACTCACTCTGCGGACGCCAGCAGTGGGCGTGAAGTTTTACTCGAAGCTCTCCGCACGATTGGCGAGCACCGCGACCCCTTCTCCTTGTATGCACTCATCCTGCATCACCTTTTTCGCGACAGTGGCGACGAAATGGACGAAGAGCGCATCGTCAAGTCCGCCACGGGTATCCGCAATACGGTGGTGTGGAAGAAGCTCTTCAAATTCCAGCGTGATGGTGTGGTCGGCGCCATCGACAAGCTCAACCGCTTCGGCGGCTGCATCATCGCCGACAGCGTGGGCCTTGGCAAAACCTTCGAGGCCCTGGCGATCATCAAGTATCACGAGCTGCGCAACGATCGCGTGCTGGTACTGGCGCCAAAGCGCCTGCGCGACAACTGGACGCTCTACAAGGCCAACGACAAGCGCAACGTCCTGGCGGCCGACCGCTTCAACTACGATGTCCTGAACCACACCGATCTCTCGCGCGACGGCGGCACGTCTGGCGACATCGATCTGTCGCACGTGAACTGGGGCAACTACGACCTGGTGGTGATCGATGAGTCCCACAACTTCCGCAACAAGGCCACGCACAAGGGCAAGGAGTCCCGCTACGACCGTCTGATGCGCAGGATCATCAAGGAAGGCGTCAAGACGCGGGTCCTGATGCTGTCGGCCACGCCCGTCAATAACCGCCTGGCCGACCTGCGCAACCAGATCGCCTTCGTCACGGAGGGCGACGACACCGCCTTGCTGGAACACGGCATCGCCAGCATCGAGGCGACCACCCGCAAGGCGCAGACCCAGTTCAACCGCTGGTTGAACCTCGACGAGTCCGAAAAGACACCCGCGAGGCTGGTCGAGATGCTGGGCTTCGACTACTTCACCCTACTGGATCACCTCACCATCGCTCGCTCGCGCAAGCACATCGAGAAGTACTACGGCACCAGCGAGACAGGCCGCTTCCCGGATCGTCTGCCACCGATCAACATCAAGGCCGATGTGGACCGTGCCGGCGAGTTCCGCAGCATCCGGGACATCAACCTAGAAATTCGGCGGCTCAATCTGGCCAGCTATGCCCCATTGCGCTACGTCCTGCCCCACAAACAAGCCGCCTACGACGCAAAGTACAGCACTCAGATCCGCGGGGGCGAAAGCTTCTTCCGCCAGGTGGACCGCGAAGAGAGCCTGATCCACCTGCTGCGAGTCAACGTGCTCAAGCGCATGGAAAGCGCGGTGTCCTCGTTCACCCTGACCGTCGAGCGCCAGCTTCGCGACGTGGAGACCACGCTCGCACGCATCGAGGCTTCTGCTTCCGACATCGAGGAAATCGACATCGCTGACGTCGACATCGATGACCCCGCCTTCGAGACCTTGCTGGTCGGGCGCAAGGTCAAGGTACTGCTCAGCGACGTCGACCTCATCCGTTGGAAACAAGACCTGATCGAAGACCGTAACCGTCTGGCCACCCTGCTGGCCGCAGCCAAGCAGGTCGATGCTGCTCGGGACGCCAAGCTGGCCGCCTTGCGCAACATGATCGAGGACAAATGCCGCAACCCGATCAATGCCGGCAACCGCAAGTTCATCGTCTTCACAGCCTTCGCGGACACCGCCGAATACCTCTACGCGCAACTGGCGCCGTGGGCGAAGGCCACGCTCGGCATCGAGTCGGCGCTCGTTACCGGTGCGGGCCGAAATCAGAGCACGCTGCCACATCTGCGCAAGGACCTGGCGTCCATCCTTACGGCGTTCTCGCCGCGCTCCAAGGAGCGGCCGGCGGATTTGGCCGACGAGGGCGAGCTGGACCTGCTCTTCGCCACCGACTGCATTTCCGAAGGCCAGAACCTGCAGGACTGCGACTGGCTGATCAACTACGACATCCACTGGAACCCGGTTCGCATCATCCAGCGCTTCGGCCGGATCGACCGCATCGGCTCCCCCAACGAACGCATCCAGCTGGTCAATTTCTGGCCCAACATGGAGCTGGAGGAATACATCAATCTGGAACAGCGCGTCAGCGGCCGCATGGTGCTGCTCGACGTCTCCGCCACCGGAGAGGAAAACCTCATCGAGCAACAGTCCGGCAACCCGATGAACGATCTGGAGTACCGGCGCAAGCAGCTGCTCAAGCTGCAGGACACGGTAATCGACCTGGAAGACCTGTCCACCGGCGTATCAATTACCGACCTGACGCTCACCGACTTCCGCATCGATCTGGCCCAGCACCTCAAGGCGCATCCCGGCAAACTGGGTAACCAGCCATTGGGGGCCTACGCGGTCACCACCAGTATTGACGCCGACATTCCGCCTGGTGTGATCTTCTGCCTGCGCGCCGAGGGCCCGGCGGCACACAAAGCCAAGGAATCGGACTACCCCTTGGCACCCCATTACCTCGTCCACGTCAGCGACGACGGCGCCGTATTGCTGCCCTACACCCAGGCCAAACGCATTCTCGACCGGCTCAAGCGCCTGGCGCTGGGTCGCGACCTGCCCGACGCTGGCGCCTGCGCCCGCTTCGACAAGGCCACCAAGCACGGCGAAGACATGCGCCATGCGCAAAAGCTGCTCGCAGCAAGCGTAGCGTCGGTTGTCGGCAAGAACGAGGAACGCGCAGTGGCCAGTCTGTTTTCGCCGGGCGGCACGCATGCCATCAAAGGCGAGTTCGCCGGAAGCAATGACTTTGAAGTGTTGGCATTCATGGTAGTGCTGTCCCAAGAGTGAACAGGAAACTTACCGAGAGAATGCGTTGAAGAATCTAGGGGATATTTATGGCTAGCGGAAAATTGCTCAGGCAACTGATCAAATCTGGCGTACAAGGGGATCTCGCCAGATTCCGTTCTGCCTCCGAAGCAGTCATCAAGGAAGAGCGCGAGAAGAACCATCATCTGCTCGCCAACGATCTCGAGCACCTGCTTTACGGCGATCAGGCCAAACCCGGTCCTGGCTCCCGCAGGCTGCATGCCGTGACCAATCTGCCCACGAACAAGGACAACGGTCTGGCGCTGCTCGAAGAGCGTGCCGTGATTCGAGAGGAAAAGGACATCATCCTCTCGGACGCTACGAAGTCGGCGCTGGATGAGATTCTGATGGAACACAACCGTGCCGATGTGTTGCGATCCTTTGGGATGCACCCCGCGCAGAAGCTCTTGTTTTGTGGGCCGCCGGGTTGCGGCAAGACGCTGGCTGCGGAGGTCATCGCGCACAGCTTGTCGATGCCACTGGTTCTGGTCCGGCTCGATTCACTTATTTCGTCCTTCCTGGGTGAGACGGCGGCCAATCTGCGCAAAGTGTTCGACTACGTGGCGAGTCAGCCGGTAGTGGCGCTCTTCGACGAATTCGATGCGCTGACCAAGGATCGTGGCGACAGCGCCGATCACGGCGAGCTGAAGCGCTCCGTGAACGCAGTCCTGCAGATGATGGACGGCTACCGTGGGGAGAGCATCCTCATCGCCACGACCAACTACGAGTCCCTGCTGGACAAGGCGGTGTGGCGGCGTTTCGACGAGGTTCTGCGTTTCGAGCTGCCCAGTCTGGAGCAGATCAAACGCCTGCTGTCATTGAAGCTGTCCGGCATTCGCCGAAATTTCGAGGCGGACGACGGCCAAGTTGCCTCGCAGTTCAAAGGAATGTCCCATGCCGACATCGAGCGCGTACTGCGCCGGGCCGTGAAGGAGATGATCCTTTCGGGGCGAGAATTCCTTGAGAAGACCCATGTCGATACTGCGCTGGCTCGCGAATATCGCCATAAGAGCTAAGCATGGAGGGAAGTGACAGTGGGCTATGAGCATCTGCGCCTGGGGAGAGAAGCGCCGCTGACGGATCGCCATAGACGTCAGGACAAGAGGCCTCGATTCAGGCCGGCTGACCCCCGCGCCCACGGCGCGATGCTGGCACAGAGGCTCGTCGTGGCGCGGGAACGGATCGGCGAAGAAGATCTGGGTGGATTCGACGATCGAAAGCTTCTCAAGATTCAGCTGCATGCCGGTGACAAAAGCGTTCCTGCATTCGACACGATTCCCGGTGTTGAGATCGTCAGCCAAGAAGACGAGTCCATCGTGCTGGCCTTCGCGACGGAAGAGGGTCTCGCAGAGTTCGAGAGTCGTCTCAGCACACTCGCCCGCGACGGCGTGGTGACGCGCAAGGAACTCCTGTTTGTCATCGAGGACTTCGACCATTGGACGTCCCAGGACCGTACCGGCGCGGCGCTACGCGAGCAGGGGTTTCCCGCCGAGGAGTCCTTCACGCTCGACGTCGAACTGTGGCCCCAGGAGCGGCAAGACAGACGCCAGGCGCTCATGGAGGCGTTTTCCCGCTGGCTGCAGGAATACGGCATAGAGCGGCTGGATAGCCTCACGCAGCCTTCCCTCCTGATGGTGCGGATGCGCTGTACGCGAGAGCAAGCGGATCGGGTCCTGCGGCATCGCGACGTGCGCACGGTCGACCTTCCTCCGCGACTCGGCATTGCCGTCCAATTGCTGCTCATTGACGTCAACCAGTTTCCCGCTGTCTTTCCTCCAGATGGCGGCGCTCCGTCCGTCGCGGTACTCGATTCGGGACTGACGCCTGGACACCCCTTGCTGGGGCCGGCAGTGGGCGATGCACAAGGCTACCTTTCTCCCCATCGGACCCCGCATGACGATCAACCCTGGCACGGAACTTTTGTCGCCGGCTTGGCGCTGTATGGGGACGTGGGGGCTGCGATCCGGGACGGGCGCTTCGTCCCGCAGCTCCGGCTGTTCTCCGGGAAGGTCTTCAATGACGACGGCAACGACCAGACCGAGTTCGTCGAGAAGGCGGTGGAGGAGGCTGTGCGCGAGTTGCACGGCCAGTACGGGTGTCGTGTCTTCAATCTGAGCTATGGCGATCTCAACAAGGTCTATGACGGGCGCCACGTTCGCGGCCTGGCCTACACCCTGGATCGCCTGACGCGAGAGCTCGGTGTCCTGTTCGTGGTGCCCACCGGCAACCTGCACCTTTCCGAGCTGCCAGACGACGCGCGAGAACGCTATCCCGACTATCTGCTTGCCGACTCCGCGCGCTTGCTCGATCCGGCCACTGCCCTGAACGCGCTCACGGTAGGCGGTATTGCGCAGAACGAAGCGACGAGGGACGCGCAGCGGCATCCGAACGCCCTTGAGGATCAACCATTGGCGCGAACTGACCAGCCGTTTCCGCTCACGCGATGCGGCTTATCGATCAATGGCGCGATCAAACCCGATATCGTCGAGCATGCCGGCAATGTCGCGCTGATGCGGGCGGTTGCACGTCCGCGGCATGCAGGGTTGGGCGTGGTCTCGCTCAACGGCGGCTTTGCCGGCGGACCAGGGTTCAGCGAAGACATTGGGACGAGCTATGCTGCCCCGGTCGTCGCGCATAAGGCGGCGAGGGTCCTGGGCGAACTGCCGAATGCCACCCCGAACCTGTTGCGTGCGTTGATCGGCGCGCATGCCAGCTGGCCACAAGCCTGCGAGACCTTGCTCAACCCCGACGGCAACGGTGAAGGGCGCGACAAGCTGCTGCGTCTGATCGGCTATGGGTGTGTCGAGGATGCTGCCCTCTTTCGTTCGCTGGACCACACCGTCACCTTGCTGACCGAAGAGCGCATCGGCAACGACCAGCACCATTTTTTCGAGCTGCCGCTGCCTGACAGCTTCTGGGCGGGCGGCCGCCGTGCGCGGGAGATAACGGTTGCCCTGGCGCACAGTCCAGCCGTCCGTACCACGCGGCTGGACTACCGCATGAGCAAGCTGTGGTTCTCCGTGGTAACAGCGAGCGGCCTGGACGAGGTGACACAGGCTTTCCGTCGGAACCGTGAGCAAGGCATGGGAGAGCGCAGCAACGGTCGCTGGCTGTCCAACGACGCACGCAAGAACGGCACGTTGCAGGTTTCTCGCTGGAGCTTCAGACAGGCGCTTGCGAACGGCAACAAGGTCTTCGTGGTGGTGACTCGCCAGGACAGCCCATGGTCAAACGGCCGCGATGGCGAAGAACCCTATGCGCTCGCTGCGGTGCTCGCCGACCGCGAGCAGGCGAATGCCCAGCTCTACGCCCATGTCCGCGCCGTGCTTGAAGCCCGCGTCCAGGCGCGTGCTCGTGCAAGGGTGTGACGCGAACCATGCTGCTGGACGTACCAGGATTCATCGCCTCGCTCGGTCTGCCCGACGGCTGCCGAGTCGATCAGCGCGTGCCGAAGAAGCTGCTGCTGGAGAACGGAGCCCCCACGGCTGCCGACAAGCGACTGATCGCCGATACCGTCGAGGAGATACAGTGGGTCGCGGCGCTCAAGCCGAACACCATCGGCGTGCCTGACTACCGAGACGAGGTGCGCGAGTACCTGGAGATCGCGGTGCTTGCCGTGACGCTGCGCAGCCAGCCCGGGCAAGACAAAGCCAAGCCAGCGAACGCTGCCCGCCTCGCCGAACTGGTGCACCGTGCGGTCCCCTATCCGGTCCTGTTGCTGCTGTACTCCGGGCAGAGCATGACGCTCTCTTTGGCACATAAGCGCTGGGCACAGAACGAAGCGAGCAAAGTGGTGCTGGACGGCGGCATGGTGTCCATGTCGTTGCCCGAGGACGCGCCGTCTCTCGATGCCCTGAACGCATTTGTTCAGATCATCGCCTTGACTCGCCAGCCTCGATCCTCGCTTTTCGCCTTGTATCAGGGGTGGATGGACAGCGCGCAGGCGCTGTTGGCGGCGAAGTTGACCGGGATGTTCAAGGCGGCCGACGGCCCCGAGCGGGCCGCAGCCCGTCGCCATGCCCTGCAGGAATGCGTGCGGTTGGAGGCCGAGGCGGCTCGCTTGCGCGCCCAGGCCGGCAAGGAAAAACAACTGGCGCGACAGGTCGAGCTGAACCTCGCGCTCAAGCGCGTGCTGGCCCAACTGGCTGAAGCACGCGAACAGCTTTGAAGATCGAACGAATGACGGAGAAGAAAATGCAGATAATCGACGCCGCGAGCCCACTGGCCCAGTCCGCGGATCTGGTATCCGGCAACATCGAGCAGCTCAAGGCTCTGTTCCCGGAACTCATTACCGAAGGACCGAACGGCGTTTCGGTGAACGTGGACGTCCTCAAGGCGCTGGTCGGCGACCGGAGCATCACCGACGCCGAAGAGAAATATGGCCTGAACTGGCATGGCAAGCGCCGCGCGCGGCAACTGGCGCTCACCCCCTCGACTGGCACCCTACGCCCCTGCCCCGAGGAGAGCGTGGATTGGGACAGTACCCAAAACCTAATGATCGAGGGCGACAACCTCGAGGTGCTCAAGCTCCTGCAAAAGAGCTATGCCGGCAAGGTCAAGCTGATCTACATCGATCCGCCGTACAACACGGGCAAGGACTTCGTGTACCCGGACAACTTCCAGGACAACATCAAGAATTATCTGGAGCTGACTGGGCAGGTGGAAGGCGGGCAGAAGATCAGCAGCAATACCGAGGCCAGCGGGCGGTTTCACACCGACTGGCTGAACATGATGTATCCGCGGTTGAGGCTCGCGCGTGCGCTGATGGCGGACGATGGGGCGGTCTTCATCAGCATCGCTGACCAGGAGATTCACAATCTGCGGCATGTCCTCGATGAGGTGTTCGGGCCAGAGAACTTCATCGCGAATGTGATTTGGCACAAGATGGACAGTCCAAAGAACTCGGCGGTCCACTTGAGCGAAGACCACGACTACATCGTGATTTATGCCAAGAACGCAGATGTATGGCGGCCCTGCCCATTGCCACGTTCTGACGAGATGGTTGCCCGATACAAGAACCCGGACAACGATCCGAGAGGTCCTTGGCTCCTCGGGGATCTCGCAGCCCGAAACTTTTACGGACAGGGGCGATACGCCATAACTACGCCATCCGGCAAGGTGATTTCCGGCCCACCTGCTGGAAGCTACTGGCGAGTCAGTGAGCAGAAGTTTCGCGAGTTGGACGCCGACGGACGCATATGGTGGGGAACATCTGGCGAAAACAGACCAGGGATTAAGCGCTTTCTGTCCGAAGTGAAAGACGGAGTAGTCCCACAAACTTACTGGGCCTGGAAGGACGTAGGGAGCACCAGACATGCCAAGCAGGAGCTTTCGCAACTTATGGAGGCCGATGCAGGAGAGGACCTATTCATCACGCCGAAGCCGGTCAGGCTAATTAAGCGCATTCTTCAGATCGGGGCTCCGAAAGAGGCTCTCGTAATGGATTTCTTCGCAGGCTCTGGTACGACGTTTCACGCCACACTTGAACAAAACGCCGAGGACTCCGGCTCACGTCGTTGTATTTCAGTTCAGCTCCAAGAGCCACTGCCAGAAAAGACAGCTCGGGGCCACTCGACAATTGCCGACATCACCACAGAGCGAATGCGGCGCGCGGGCAGCAAGGTGAAGGCAGAGAACTCGCTGTTCTCAGGCGATGTCGGCTTCCGCGTCTTCAAGCTCGACACCTCCAACATCCGCGCCTGGAACCCGAACCCGGCCGATCTGGAGCAGACCCTGTTCGCCCACCGGGATCATCTGGTCGAAGGCCGCATCGAATCCGACATCCTCTACGAGCTGCTGCTCAAGCTGGGGCTCGATCTGTGCGTGCCGATCGAGAAGCGCGCGATCGCGGGCCGCGACGTGCATTCGGTGGGCGGCGGCGTGCTGATGGCCTGCCTCGCCGAGCACATCACCCGCGATGATGTGGAGCCGCTGGCGCAAGGTATCGTCGCCTGGCACGAGGAACTTCAGCCGGTGGGCGACACCACCTGCGTGTTCCGCGACAGCGCCTTCGCCGACGACGTGGCCAAGACCAACCTGGCCGCCATTCTGGAGCAGCACGGCATCCAGAACGTGCGCAGTCTGTGAGGACGTGGTGATGAAACTGCACTTCGAGCCCAACCTCGACTACCAGCTGCAGGCCATCGAGGCGGTCTGCGATCTGTTCCGCGGCCAGGAGGTGTGCCGTACCGAGTTCACGGTGACCATGAAGGCGCCGCAGCCGGTTGCCGACGACATGTTTCCGGGCACTAAGCCGGAGCAACTGACCCTCGGCGTGGCCGAATCGGACCTGGGCGTCGGCAACCGCCTCACGCTGCTGGACGACGAGCTGCACCAGAATCTGGCCGACATCCAGTTGCGTGGGGGATTGCCGCCTTCCGGCGCGTTGGTCTCGGGCGACTTCACCGTCGAGATGGAAACCGGTACTGGCAAGACCTACGTCTACCTGCGCAGCATCTTCGAACTGAACAAGCGCTACGGATTCAGCAAGTTCGTCATCGTGGTGCCGTCGGTGGCGATCAAGGAGGGCGTCTACAAGACCCTGCAGATCACGGAGGAGCACTTCAAGGGGCTCTATGCCGGCGTGCCATTCGACTACTTCCTGTATGACTCCAACAAGCTTGGGCAGGTGCGCAATTTCGCCACCAGCTCGAACATCCAGGTCATGGTGGTCACGGTTGGCGCCATCAACAAGAAGGACGTCAACAACCTCTACAAGGACAGCGAGAAGACCGGCGGCGAGAAACCCATCGATCTAATCAAGGCGACCAGGCCGGTCGTGATTGTCGACGAGCCGCAAAGCGTGGACGGCGGCCTGACCGGCGCGGGCAAAACTGCGCTCGACGCGATGAATCCGCTATGCACGCTGCGCTATTCCGCGACCCACGTGGACAAGCACCACATGGTGTTCCGCCTCGACGCCGTGGATGCCTACGAGCGCAAGCTGGTCAAGCAAATCGAGGTGGCATCGGCCACGGTGGAAGATGCCCACAACAAGCCGTTCGTTCGGCTGGTGTCGGTCGCCAACCGCCGCGGCACGATCTCTGCCCGTGTGGAGCTCGATGTGGCAACTGCCAACGGCGTGAGACGGCAAGAGGTGACGGTCTCCGACGGTGACGACCTGGAGCAGGCCGCCGAGCGCGCCATCTACGCCGATTTTCGCGTCGGTGAGATCAATACCGCCAAGGGTGAAGAATTCCTGGAGCTGCGCTACCCCGGCGGCGAGGCCTTTCTCAAGCTAGGCCAAGCCCACGGCGACGTCGATGCCCTGGCCGTGCAGCGCGAGATGATCCGCCGCACCATCAAGGAGCACCTCGACAAGGAGAAGCGCCTGCGCCCGCTGGGCATCAAGGTGCTATCGCTGTTCTTCATCGATGCGGTGGACAAGTACCGCCAGTACGACGCCGACGGCAACCCGGTCAAGGGCGACTACGCGCGTATCTTCGAAGAGGAATATCGCCGCGCGGCCAAGCTGCCCGCCTATCAGAGTTTGTTCGGCGAAATCGACCTGGCGAGTGCCGCCGAAGAAGTCCACAACGGCTACTTCTCCATTGACAAGAAAGGCGGCTGGACGGACACCAGTGAAAACACCGCGGGCAACCGCGAGAACGCCGAGCGTGCCTACAACCTGATCATGAAGGAGAAAGAGAAGCTGCTGTCCTTCGATACGCCGCTGAAATTCATCTTCTCCCACTCAGCGCTCAAGGAAGGCTGGGACAACCCCAACGTGTTCCAGATTTGCACGCTGCGCGACATTCAGACCGAGCGCGAGCGCCGCCAGACCATCGGCCGGGGGTTACGCCTCGCCGTGAACCAGAACGGCGAGCGCGTGCGCGGATTCGAGGTCAATACCCTCACGGTGATTGCCACCGAGAACTACGAGCAATTCGCCGAGAACCTGCAGAAGGAAATCGAGGCCGACACCGGCATCCGCTTTGGCATCGTCGAGCAGCACCAGTTCGCCGCCATCGCCGTTACCGGGGCCGACGGCCAAACCGTGCCTCTGGGCGTCGATCAATCGAAAGCGCTGTGGGAGCACCTGAAAGCCGCCGGCCACATCGATGCCAAGGGCAAGGTCCAGGATTCGTTGAAGACGGCGTTAAAGGATGGAACCCTGGCGCTACCTGCGGAGTTCGACGCGCAGCGCAGTCAAATCGCCGAGGTGCTGCGCAAGGTGTCGGGCCGTCTGGAAATCAAGAACGCCGACGAGCGCAAGCAGGTTGCCGTGCGCAAGGGCGTCTATCTCAGCCCCGAGTTCAAGGAGCTGTGGGATCGCATCAAGCACAAGACGACCTATCGGGTGCAGTTCGACAATGACAAGCTGATCCAGAACTGCATCGATTCGCTCCGGCAAGCCCCGGCCATCCCCAAGGCCCGCCTGCAATGGCGCAAGGCCGACATCGCTATCGGCAAGGCCGGTGTGGAGGCGACGGAGAAAGCGGGCGCGGCAACCGTCGTCCTGGACGAGACGGATATCGAACTGCCGGACCTGCTCACCGACCTTCAGGATCGCACCCAACTCACCCGCCGGAGCATCGCCACCATCCTGAGCGGCAGCGGGCGGCTGGACGACTTCAAGCGCAACCCGCAGCAGTTCATCGAGCTGAGCGCCGAGACCATCAACCGCTGCAAGCGCCTGGCCTTGGTCGACGGCATCAAGTACCAGAAGCTTGGCGATCAGCACGTCTATGCACAGGAACTGTTCGAGCAGGAAGAGCTGACCGGCTACCTGAAGAACATGCTGATGGACACGGGCAAGTCCATCTACGAGCACGTGGTCTACGATTCCACCACCGAGCGCGACTTCGCCGACGCGCTGGAGAAGAACGACGCCATCAAGCTCTACGCCAAGCTTCCGGGCTGGTTCAAGGTGCCCACGCCGCTGGGAACCTACAACCCGGACTGGGCCGTACTGGTGGAGGAAGGTGGAGCGCAGCGACTGTACTTCGTGGTGGAGACCAAGGGCAGCCTGTTCACTGACGACCTGCGCAACAAGGAGCGCGCAAAAATCGCCTGCGGCGAGGCGCATTTTGAGGCGCTGGCGGTTGGCGAGAATCCGGCACGCTACGTGGTCGAGCGTTCTGTCATCGACCTTTTGGCTGAATCGGCTGCGATCTTCAGATCATATGAAAACCTTGGAGGTGACAGGTGACAGAGAAAAGGAATGTGTTTATCAGCCATGTCCATAAGGACGATCACGGGCTCCAAAAGCTCAAGGATCTGTTGTCTCCAAATGGGATGGAAATCAGGGATTCCTCCATCCATACAGGAAAGTTCAACAATGCTTCCGATGAGCACTACATAAAGACGCAGATCCTTGCCCCTGCGATCAACTGGGCCGGAGTGTTCATTTGCTACGTCTCCCCCCAGACCAAGAACAGCGACTGGGTGAACTGGGAAATTGAGTATGCGGCCAAACAGGGCAAGCGCATTGTTGGTGTTTGGGAGCATGGTGAGAAGGAATGCGACCTCCCGGATGCCCTGAAAGAGTATGCCGACGCCTTGGTTGGGTGGAACGGCGATGCAATCATTGACGCGATCAATGGGAAGGACTCGTGGGAAAAGCCTGACGGCGGCGCCTGCGACCCGGTTCCACTCAAGCGGCATCCCTGCTGATGGCTCGCATTCACTCCTATGTGGTGCGATACGACAGTGGTTTCGCACCCAATCCTTTCCATGGCTACTGCACGCTTGCGACCTGCAAACCCAATATCCGCCGATCCGCTGACATCGGTGATTGGGTGGTCGGCAGTGGCAGCAATGATAGAACTGTCCGACGTGGCGGGCGTCTCGTGTACGCGAT
>JACCDS011659782.1_pt1 | contig 14217 bp, 7 predicted proteins | sample 7446441 | NCBI WGS metagenome assembly JACCDS01 (sample SAMN15323445, study PRJNA562643) | freshwater metagenome | isolation source: river surface water | place: USA:Blue River Watershed | collected 2017-08-17 | reverse complement strand
CCCGTCGATCCGCTCTGCTTCTTCGTCCGCGGCTGGCTCCACCACGACGCCGACCCCGCCGCCGTCGTCGCCGTCGAACTCTACGCGGGCGACGCGCCCGACGCCCCCTTGCTCGGCCGCACCGCCGGTCTCTACGCGCGCCCCGACGTCAACGCCGCCCTCGGCCTCCCCGCGTCCACCCGCAGCGGCTTCGAACTCTTCGCGCACCACGCCGCCTTCGCCGGCACCTCGCCCCTCGCTCCCGTTGCGGCCGCCACGGCCACCTCCGCCGATCATTCCTCGGCCCCCGCGCCATTCGCCCTCACCGTCCGCGCCCGGCTGCGCGACGGCACGCTCTCGGCCCCGCTCGCCCACGGCCTCGCGCACCCCATCGCGCACGACTACCGCGCCAACCACTTCGGCGTCCTCCTCGACCAGCGCACCGTCGCCGTCCAGGGCCACGATAATATCTTCGCCGTCGGTCCCTCCCAGTCCGAAGGCAGCCCCGAACTCGCCGCGCTCCTCCGCCGCTACCTGCCGCCCGCGCCCGCCCGCCTCATCGACGTCGGTTGCGGCCTCGGCTCCTACGGCCGCGGTCTCCTCGCCGACGGCTTCGACTGGCTGGGCGCCGAGGTCAACGCCGCCGATTGCGCCGAACTCGCCCGCCTCGGTCTGCCCCACCGCCAGGTCGACGGGCGCACGCTGCCGTTTGCCGACGGCGCCTTCGACGCCGCCCTCTGCATCGAAGTCCTCGAGCACATCGCCGAGCCCCGCGCCTTCCTCGCCGAGGTCCGCCGCGTCGCGCCCCGTCGCCTGCTCGTCTCCGTGCCCAACCGCGAGCTCCTCGCCTACCTCTGGCAACACCTCGCCACGCCGTGGCACATGCTCGAGGCGACGCACGTGAATTTCTTCACCCGCTGGAGCCTCGGCGCGTTGCTCCGCGAATTCTACCCCGAGGTCGAGCTGCGCTTCCACCAACCGTTCCCGCTCCGCACCGCCGACGGCACCCCGCTCCACTACAACCTCCTCGCCGTCGCGACCAATCCCGCGGCGTGACCCGGCGGCTTTTCCCGGTCTGGCTGTCACCCCGCCGGCGGTCGCCCCGGCCCGTCCGGTTTCCACCGACATCCTCCGTCCGATTACGGACCCGCCTTCATCGCCGCCCCGCACCGCATGACCCACGCTGAAAAAATCGCCCGCTGGCTCCCGCCCCGCACCGGTCTGCTCGGCTGCGAGATCGGCGCGGGCGCATCCCCCGTCCCCGGCCTCGACCCCGCCCCGATCTACGTCGACTGCTTCAAAACCTTCGGCGCCGCCCCCAACGTCGCCGATTACTACGGCCACGCCGGCGCGCTCCCGTTCCACGATCACACCCTCGACTACGTCGTCGCCTCCCACGTCCTCGAACATGTTGCCAATCCCGTCGCCGCCCTCGCCGAGTGGGTGCGCGTCGTCCGACCCGGCGGCCTCCTCTACGTCATCGTGCCCAACCGCCGCGCCGCCTGGGACCGCGACCGCGAACTCACCCCCGTCGCCCACCTGCTCGACGACTTCGTCGCCGGCACTACCGCCCGCGACGCCACCCACATCGACGAGTTCGCCGCGCACGTCGCGCCCGAATTCTTCACGTTGAACGCCGCCGCCCCCGCCTCGACCGCAGCTGCCGTCGACGCCACCGCGGCGCCCCACCCCGACGCGGCGCCGCTTTCCCCGGACGCCCTTGCCGCCGCCCGCGCCGATCTCGCCCGCGGCCTCCACGAAACCGTCGCGCGCGGCGAGGACATCAACCTCCACTTCCACACCTTCGAGCCGGAAAACGTGCGCGCCCTCGTCGCCGCCCTCGCCGCGCCGCCCGCCGCCCGCCCTCCCGCGCACGCCGCCGTCCCCCGCTTCGCCTGGGAGCTCGTCGACTTCGCCGACGGTTTCCCCGCCGCCTGCCCCAACGGCGTGCTCGCCGTCCTGCGGGTCCACAAAGGTTGGCGCGCCCGCGCCGACGCCACCGCCTTCCGCCTCCGCGTCGCCGCCGAGTCCGGCCCCTCGCTGTCCGCCCTGCGCGCCGCCACCCTCCGCCCCGACGCCGAACCCTTCTCCGCCTGGTCCGCCCGCACCCCCGGCCTCGGCGGCGTCCGCTGACCACCGCCTCGTCTCCCGTTCTCCGTCCTCCCCGTCTTGCTTCCCAGTTTCTCGATTTCCCAATTTCCCCAGTTTCATCTTTTCCGAGAGTCTTCCCCGTCCTCCAAGTCTCCCGTCCACTCCAAGCTTGTCCCGCGCGCCCGTTCGTTTCCGCTCTCGCGCCTTCCAGTGCCCGCTCGCTTCGCCACCGCCGCCTTCGCCTCCTGCCTCTTCCTGCTGATCCTCGGCGCGAAATGGGCGACCTTCGACCGCTTCGGCTCCGCCATGCCCGATTGGGATCAGTGGGACGCCGAGGCCGTCGAGCTCCTCATCCCGTGGTTCTCCGGCGACAACTTCCTCGCCCACCTCTTTCACCCGCACAACGAGCACCGCGTCGTCGTCACCAAGCTCCACAACCTCGCCCTCGTCCTCCTCAACGGCCAGTGGGACGCCCGCCTCGAAGCCGTCACCAACGCCGTCGTCCACAGCGCCCTCGCCGCCGCCTTCTTCTTGCTCGGCGCCCGCTGGTCCGCCGCCCGTTGGCACGCCCCGCTCTTCGTCGTTCTTTTCGCCCTCTTCGGCCTGCCGCTCGCCTGGCAAAACATCCTCGGCGGTTTCCATTCGCAGCAGTATTGGCTGCTGGCCCTCTCCTTCGTCGCGATCGCGCTCCTGCCGTTCTCGCGGCCCTGGTCCGGTCCGTGGTGGGCCGGGACTGCCGCCGCCGTCGTCGCCCTCGGCACCATGGCCTCCGGCTTCCTCGCCGCCGCCGTCGTGGTCGTGGTCCTCGTGTGGCGGCTCTGGACGCGGGAGTCCGCCCCGCGGGCCGCCGCATCGGCCCTCGCGGTGTGCCTCGCGCTCATCGCGACGGGCCTGCTCACGCGCGTCGAAGTGCCCTGGCACGCCGAGATGAAGGCGAGGACCGTCCGGGATTTCGCCTTCTCGATCATCCACAGCATGGAGTGGCCCCTCCGCGACCAGGACTGGGCCGCCGCGCTGCTCTGGTTGCCGTGGTTTCTCGTCGCCGCCCATGTGGTGCGCGCCGCGCTCCGCGCCCGCGCGGGCGAACCGGCTCCTGCCCGCGCCGCCCAGACGATTCTCGCCCTCGGCGGCTGGGTGCTCGTCCAGCTCGTCGCCACCGCCTACGCCCGCGGCGCCGGCGGCGACTACCCCGCCTCCCGCTACATGGACACGCTGTCCTTCGGCGCCGCCGTCAACGCCGTCGCCCTCGTTTGGCTCCTCACCGTCCGCCCCCCGGCCCTCGCGTCCCGCCTCTCCCACTACGCGCTCGCCGCCGCCTGGGTCGGCACGCTCGGCGCCGGCCTCCGCACGCTCTCCGAGGTCACGCTCCGCTACGAGTTGCCCGACGCCAAGAGCTACTACGTCAAGGCCGAGGCCAACCTCCGCATCTATCTCGCCACCGACAATCCGAAGGCGCTCGACCATAAAGAGATTCCGTTTCCGGCCGCCGAGGGCCTGGTCGAGCGACTCGGCAACCCGCACCTCCGGGCCCTGATGGCGCCGCCCGTGCGCGCCCCGCTCCCGCTCGCGCCCGCCGTCGCCGCCGGCTTCCTCGAAAACGACGCCCGCCTCGCCGACCCCGGCCACCCGCCCCGCCTCGGCCTCTCCCCCGCCACGCCGCCGCTCGACGGCGCCAAGACCTGGGGCACCTATGCGCCGCCGGTCGCCGCCGGCTCCGCGGCGACGGCGCCCGCCGAATTCCGCAGCGCCCCGCTCCGCGCCGCGCTCCCGGGCGGTTGGCTCAAATTCGAGACCGCCGGCCACGCCGGCCAACCCGGTCTCACCCTCGAGGTCCGCGATGCCGCCACAGGCGCCCTCCTCGCCCCCGTTGTCCCGGACCGCACGCCCGGCGACACCTTCCGCGCCGCCTATGTCCGCAAACCCGCCGTCCCCTTCGTCGTCGTCGCCCGCGACGAAGCCCCCGACCGCTGGCTCGCCTTCGGCGGACCCGTCGAGCTCGGCTCCCTCTCCTACCTCGCCCGGCTCGCCGTCAAACACGGCCTCCTGCTCGCGCAGATCGCGCTCGGCCTCACGCTCGCGCTCTTCGCGGCCACGCTCCTGCTCCGCCGCCGCCCCGTCGCGCGGGCCTAGCCCGTCCGACCCCGGGCCGATTTACCCGGCTCCGCGCGGCGGCGCTCCGCCGCCGGAAAATCCCTTGTCGCCCGCGCGCCCTTCCCCCGACACTCCCCGGCTCGCATGAAGTTTTTTTCGCCCACGGCATTGCTTGCGGCCGCGCTCCTCAGCGTCCTCGCCGCCCTGCCGTTTTTGCCCGCGGCGAAAATGCGCCCCGATCTCTTCTCCCTGGAGGTCCGCCTCGTCACGACCGCCGCCGGACCGATCCAGATCTTCTTCGACGACGGCACCGGCCTCAGCGAGGAACGCTCCGGCCGCTTCGCCGCCACCGCCGGCTCCGCTCCGCAGACCCACCGCATCGCCCTGCCGCCCGGCACCTACACCGCCCTGCGCGTCGATCCCCTCGACCGCGGCGCCACCACCGTGCTGCTCGGGCTCCGCGCCCTCTCGCCCACCGGCCGCGTCATCGAAGAAATCCCCCTCGACGGATTCGCCGCCGCCAACCAGATCCAGACGCTCTCCGCCACCGCGACCCGCCTCGAGGTCGTCAGCGCAGCCAACAGCGACGACCCCCAGATCGCTACCCGCCTCGCCCGGCCTTTGCGGGTCCACGCATCCTCCACCGACTACCTTCGCGGCTCCGCCCCCTATATTCTCCCGATCTTCGCCGCGCTGGCCCTCGGCCTCCTTGTCCTTGATCGCGCTTCCGGCCTCCGGCGCGCCTTGGCCGCCGGCGGCTCCGCCCTCGCCGCCCGCCCCCGCCGCGCGCTCGCCGCCGTCGCCGCGCTCGCGGTCGTCGTCTCCGCCTACCCCGTCGTCTTTCTCGGCAAAAGCTTCGTCTCGCCCAACCTCGGCACGATTCTGCTCTACGACGACTACCCCACGCTGCCCGGCTACAAATCGTCCGAGGTCACCGACGTGAAGCTCTCCGACATCGGCGCGGTCATGTGGCAGCACGTGCCGTTCTCGATGATGCAGCACCGCGCCCTCCGGCAGGGCGAGCTGCCGCTCTGGAACCGCTACAACGCCCTCGGCGTCCCGCTGCTCGCGCAGGGCCAGTCGATGTTCGGCGATCCGCTCCACCTCTTCGTCGTCGCCGCCGACGGCGCCGCGTGGGCCTGGGACGTCAAATACCTCGTCGCCAAATGGCTCTTCGCCCTCGGCCTCGCCCTGCTCGTCTACACGCTCTGCGCCGCCCCGCCGGCGCCCGCCGGATTCAACCCGACGCCTTCCGCTCCGACCGCCGCCTCCGGGCCCCCGCTGCTCGCCGCCGCGCTCGTCGCCCTCGCCGCGCCGTTCATCGGTTTCTTCCTCTACCGGGTCAATCACCCCGCCTTTTTCAGCCTCTGTTACGCGCCCTGGCCGCTGTATTGCCTCGTGCGCGTCAGCCAGGCCGCCACCCGCCGCGCCGTCGATCTCTGGGCCCTCGCCCTCGTCGTCGCCAATCTCGCGCTCATGAACAGCGGCACCGTGAAGGAGGCCTACATGCTCCTCGTGTGCATGAACCTCTCCGGCGGCTGCATCGTTCTCGCCGCCGGCGGCACCTGGCGCGAACGCCTCGCCAAGCTCGGCACGCTCGCCTGGTTCGGCCTGCTCTTCGTCCTGCTCACCGCGCCGATCTGGGGCGCCTTCCTCGACACCCTCAAAAACGCCTACACCGGCTACAACGCCGTCTCCGCCTACCAGATCCAGCCGACGCTCCTGCTCGGCGCCTTCGACGAAATCTTCTACCGACCGCTGATGGCCAAGGACCAGGTCTTCAGCCCGTCCCTCAATTTTCTCCTGCTCGGCGGCTTCCTCTTTTTTCTCGCGACGCTCCGCGTCCACTTCTCCCGCCCCGCCGTCATCGCCCTCGCCGCCAGCTCGCTGCTCCCGCTCTCCCTCGCCTTCGGCCTCGTCTCCCCGCTGTGGATCGTGCGCCTGCCGTTCCTCGGCAACATCGCCCACCTCGACAACACCTTCTCCTGCGCCCTGCTCGTGCTGTGGTCCGTGCTCGCCGGCGTCGGTTTCGCCGCCGCCGCCCGCCGCCTCGGCACGCCCGAGGGTCGCGGCGACCTCGTGGTCGCCGGCCTCCTGCTCTTCGGCCTCGTCTTCGCCTGGATCGCTTTCCGCCAGGCCGCCCACCGCCCGATCTACGGGCCCATCTTCACCGTCCACCAGCCCGGCCAGGTCCTCCAGATCCATCCGTTCATCTGGGATTACCTCGCCGCGCTGCTCGTCGCCCTCGTGGTGCTCGCCGTCGCGGCCCGCGGCGCCGCCCTCCGCGGCGTCTGTTCGCCCGCCCGCGGTCTCCTGCTTGCCGCCTGCGTATCCGTTTTGCTGTGGCGCCACGGCCTCCACGCTTCCGCCGCCGGTTTCGAGACGTTCACCTCCCGGCCCACCGATCGTGTCCGCTTCCACGCCAAATCCGAGGCCATGCAGCTCGTCCGCGCCGCCCACGCCAAGGATCCCGCGCGCGGCTTCGGCCTCCACGGCAACTTCTTCCCCGGCTGGACCGGCGTCTACGACCTCGAGACCGTCCACGGCCCCGATGCGCTCGTGAACCCCTGGCTCCGCGACCTCATGACCGTCTCCGGCGTCGAACGCATGTGGGACTGGCGCCTCTACGCCGACGCCGCCACCGTCGGCGCCGCCCGGCCGTTCTTCGACGCCCTCAACGTCCGCTACTACCTCGACTACCGCAGCGACCAGGGCGCCCTCGGCCGGGCCCTCACGCTCGTCAAACCCGCCGACCTCGACGTCTACACCAGCCCGACCGCCTGGCCCCGCGCCTTCTTCACCGACACCGTCGCCTCCTACGGCCAGCTCGGCGACCTCGTCCGCTGGTTCCGCGACTCCGCCGGCCGCCCGCTTGCCGCGTTCGAGGCCGGCGACACCGTCGCGCGCACCGCCGTCGAAAAACTCCCGCGCGATCTCGCCGCCCGCACCCACTTCCCCGCCTCCGCCTACCGCCTCACCGCGAACAGCACCTCGTTCAACGTCCGCGCCAACGGCCCCGGCGTCGCCGTTCTCACCGAGGCCTTCTGGCCCGGCGATTTCCGCGCGGAACTCAACGGCCGCGCCGTTCCCGTGCTCCGGCTCAACCACGCCTTCAAGGGCGTCCTGATCGACTCCGCCGGCGACCATCGCGTCACCTTCACCTACCGGCCGCGCTTCTGGCCCCGCTACGTCACCCTCTGCGCCCTCGGCGCCGCCCTCCTCGCCTTCACCCTCGTCCTCCATTTCCGCCGCGTCCGCGTTCCAGCCGCGCCCGCCGGCCCCGCATGAATTCCCTCCGCTGCCGCGCCTGCGGCTCCACCGATCTCGCCCTCCGCGGTTCCAAGCCCGGCACCTTCCTCCGCCGCACCTTCGACTTCCACCAGTGCCGCGTCTGCGAATTGATGTTCGTCGAACCGTTCTCCGGTTTCGCCATCTACGACGACGCCTACTACCGCGGCCAGGGCCCCGATCCCTACGTCGACTACGAGACCGAATACCGCGACTGGCGCCGCACCGACCGCGCCCTCGAATTCGCCGACCTTTTTCGTCTCGCCTCCGCCCGCCTCGCCCGCTCCTCCCCCGCCCAACCCGGCGCCCCGCTGCGCTGGCTCGACTTCGGGTGCGGCGCCGGCGGTTTCCTCAAATTCCTCCGCGAGAAATCCGCGCTCGCCGGCCGCCCCCTCGACCTCTGCGGCCACGATGTCGGCAGCTACGCCAACCTGCTCAGGACCAAGGACGCCTTCCGCATCCTCGACCTCGGCGAGGTCGGCCGCGAGCCCACCGGCTCGTTCGACGTCATCAGCATGATCGAGGTCATCGAGCACCTGCCCGAACCGCACGCCCCCCTCGAGCTCATCGCCCGCCTGCTCAAGCCCGGCGGCCTCCTCCTCCTCACCACCGGCAACCTCGATTCCCCCGCCGCCCGCCGCTCCGGCATCCACTACCGCTACTGCGCGCCCGAGATCCACGTCAGCCTCTTCAACCCCCGCACCCTCGCCCGGCTCTACGAACGCGTCGGTCTCACGCCGTATCCGGTCCGCTACGACGGCGCGGTCCGCTTCAAGGTCCTCAAAACCCTGCGCCACCGCCCCGCCCTCCGCGCGCTCGCCCGCGCCGCCCTCGCCTTTCCGCCCGTCGTCCGCGCGATCGACGCCGTCTACGGCGTCTCCGCCATGCCCTGCGCCGTGAAACCCGCCTGATCCGTCCGCCGTCCCCCGGCCGCCCTCCCCCATTTTGCGCCTTCCCGCCGCCGGCCGACCCGTCCAGCGTCTCCCGTTCCAGCCGCCTTCCGCCGCCTCCCTCCGCTCCATGTCGTCGCCCTTCCCGCCCATCGCCAACGGCGTCCTCTCCGTGGTCGTTCCGATCTACAACGAGGCCGCCACCGTGCGCACCGCGCTCGACGCCATCCTCGCCAAGTCCGTCCCCGGCTGGACCCTCGAGATCATCATGGTCGAGAGCAACTCGACCGACGGCACCCGCGCCATCGTCCAGACTTACGGCAGCCACCCGCGCGTGAAGCTCATCCTCGAGGACCGCCCCCGCGGCAAGGGCCACGCCGTCCGCGCCGGGTTCGCCGCCGCCACCGGCGATGTCATCCTCATCCAGGACGCCGACCTCGAATACGACCTCAACGACTACGACATCCTCCTCGCCCCGCTCGAGGCCGGCCGCCAGTCGTTCGTCCTCGGCTCCCGCCACGGCCAGGGCGGCTGGGCCATCCGCAAGTTTTCCGACCAGCCCCTCCAGGCCCTCGTCCTCAACCTCGCCCACTGGGGCTTCACCCTCCTGCTCAACGGCGCCCTCGGCATCTGGCTGCGCGACCCGTTCACCATGTATAAGGTCTTCCGCCGCGACGCCATCGCCGACCTGACCTTCGAGTGCAACCGCTTCGACTTCGACTGGGAACTGCTCATCAAACTCGTCCGCAAGGGCCACCTCCCTATCGAGATTCCCATCAGCTACAAGTCGCGTTCGTTCAAGGAGGGCAAAAAGATCTCCATGTTCCGCGACCCCGTCACCTGGCTCTGGGCCCTCGCCAAGTTCCGCTTCCGCCGCCTCTGACCGCCCCGCGCCCGCGCCGTATCCGTTTTTCGGTTCCGCCCGCCGCCCGGCCACCGTGAACTCCGCCCTCCGAGCTCCGCACTGCGCCGGACCGTCGGCCCCCGCCGCAGGCTCCGCGGCCTGAACCCTTCGACGCCGCCGGCGCCCCCGGCCTCCCCCTCCCACGCGTCTTCCTGGTCTCACCCGTCTCCCGCGTCTTTCCTCTCTTCCGTTCCCGTGCCGCGCCTCGCCCTCCTGCTCTTCGCCGCCGTCGTCGCCGTCCTCGTGGCCGGCGCCCGCTGGGCCGAGCGCACCGGGCCCGCCTTCGCCGCGCTGCCCGCGACCCTCGCGGGCCAGGTCGAGGAGGGCGGCGGCTGGTATCCCGGCGAGCCGCTTGTCACCACCCGCCCGGTCCGCGCCTGGGGCACGCACACCGGCAACGACGACCACCGCGGCACCCTCGCCCTCGGTCCCTTTCCCGCGCCCCGCCGCCTCCAGTTCGCCGTCGGCGGTTACCCGACGCTGCCCGGCAACAGTCTTGCCCTCGAACTCGTCGCCTCGGGCGAACGCCTCCCGCTCCGCGTCGCCCCCGACGTCGGCGAACGCTGGCGCCTCGTCGCCTTCGATCTCCCCTCGGCCTGGCAAAACCGCCCCGTCGTGCTCCACGCCGTCGACGGCGCTTCCGGTCCCGGCGGCTGGCTCGCCGTCTCCGAACCGATCCGCGGCGGCCGCGCCGCCGCCCACCACGCGTTCCTGATCTCCCTCGCCGGTTTCGCCGCCAACGCCTTCCTCCTCGCGCTGCTCGCGCTCCCCGCGCTCCGTTGGTTCGCCGGCCGCGACCTCGTCGCGCCCGCCTGGCAACCGCTCGCCGCCGCCGCCGTCGTCGCCGTCGCCGCCTACCTCGCGTTCTGGGCCTACTTCGCCTCCGCCTGGCTGGGCCACGCCGTCACCGCCCTCCTGATCCTCGCCGCCCTCGTCCACGCCCTCCGCGCCCCGGCTTTCCGCTTTTCCGATTTTCCGCCTTCCCGCGTTTCCTTCGTCCACGTCGCGCTGCTCATGGCCGCCGTCGGCGTCTTTTATCTCGCGCTGCTCCACCTCTACCCGTCGCCGCTCAGCTTCGACGACCTCGCCGGCAACCGGTTTCGCGAGCGCCTGCCGTCCGACAACGTCCTCCCTTTCGACCTCGCGTCGCGCCTCCACGCCGGTCTCTCCCCCACCGCCCCCGGCGCCGAATGGCAGTCCAGCGACCGCCCCCCGCTCCAAAGCGGCTGGGAACTCCTCGGCTGGAACGCCACCGCCCTGCTCGGCCTCGACGCCCGCACCGCCTCCGGCACCGCCGCGATGTGGTTCCAGCTTCTGTGGATTCCCGCCGTCTACGGTCTGCTCCGCACCCTGCGCCTCGCCCCCGATCGCGCCGTCGCCTGGACCGCCGCGCTCTCCCTCTCCGGCTTCTTCCTTCAAAACACCGTCTTCACCTGGCCCAAGCTCGCCTCCGCCGCCTTCCTCCTCGGCGCGTGGGCCCAGTGGTTTGCCTCCCCCGCCGGGCCCGCCCGTCGCTCCGACTACGCCGTCGGCGCCGCTCTCGCCGCCCTCGCCTGGCTCGCCCACGGCGGCGTCGCCTTCGCCCTGCTCGCCCTCGCCCCCGCCGTCATCGTCGCCTGCCTCCGCCGCCCCGCTGCCCCACGCTCAGCTCTCAACTCTCCACTCTCCACTCCCCCCACCCGCGGCTGGCTCCTCGCCGCTCTCGTCTTCCTCGCCTTCGCCACGCCTTGGCTCGCCTACCAGCGCCTCTACGAGCCGCCTGCCAACCGCCTGCTCAAATGGCACCTCGCCGGCCAGGACGCCCGCGACGACCGCACCCTGGGCGAAACGCTCCGCGCCAACTACGGCGCCCTCGCCTGGTCCGAAATCGCCGACCGCAAACTCGCCAACCTCCGCGTCCAGTTCGCCGGCAACTGGCGCGCCCTCGGCGATTTTTCCGCCCGCGACGCCTCCGCCCGCCGCAGCGACGAGTTCTTCTTCACCTTCCGCACCCTGGCGTGGTGGAGCTTCGGCGCCGTGTTTCTCGGCGTCGCGCTCCTGCGCCGCTCCGGCCGCGCCCTGCTCGCCCCGGCCGCCCGGTTCCACCTCGGCCTCGCCGGTTGGACCGTGCTCACGCTGCTCGTCTGGTGCGCGCCCATGTTCACGGGCCCGCAGACCGTCATCCATCAGGGCAGCTACACCACCGTGCTCGTCCTGTTTGTGCTGCTCACCGTGTGGTGCGAAGCCGCCGCCTCCGGCCTCGTCGTCGTCGTCGCCGCACTCCAGGCCGCCACGCTCGCCGCCAATTACGGCCGCGCCAACGACGTCGTCGCCGGCGTTCCCGCCGGGCTGCCCGTCCTCGCCCTCGCCGCGTTGCCGCTCCTCGCGTTGCTCGCTTTGCCGTTTCGCGCATCCCTCACCCGCGCGATCCGCGCGCTCCTCCTCCCGCCCGCGCCCGCGCCCGACCTCGCCCCGCCGCCCGCCCGCCTTCCGCTCCGCCACCTCGTCGGCATTGTCGCGGTCCTCGCCGCCCTCCTCTACCTGCGCAAGCCCGACGCCGTGCTCACGCCCCAACTCTGGGCCGAGGACGGCAGCATTTTTCTCATGCAAAACGATCTGCATGGGACCGCGGCGCTCTGGATGCCCTACATGGGCTACCTCCACACCATCCCTCGCCTCGTCGCGTGGACGGCCTCGCACCTGCTCGATCCGGCCTGGTGGCCGCGGTTCTATCACGGCGTCGCCTTCGTCCTCTGGGTCGCGATCATGGCGCGCCTCTTTTCGTCGCGCCTCACGCTCCCCGGCAAACCGTGGCTCGCCCTCGCCTTTCTCGTCGCGCCCCACACCGGCGAAGTCCTGGTCAACATCACCAACCTCCAGTGGGTGACCGCGTTTTTCCTCCTGCAACAGGTTCTCGTCGCGGCGCCGAAAAACCGCTTCGAACGCGTTTTCGATGTCGCCGCCCCGCTGCTCGTCGCCCTCACCGGTCCCTTCGGTCTCGTCTTCCTCCCGCTCTTCGCCTGGCGCTGCTGGCGCACCCGCCGCGGGTTCGACGTCTTCGTCTTCGCCGTGCTCGCCGCGGCCTCCGCCACCCAGGCCTGGTTCGTCGCCCGCACCGGCCAGCGCTTCGATTACCAGGATGCCCCTTTCCAGCTCTTCACCACGCTCGAGGTGCTCGCCCGCCGCTTGGTCGCCTGGCCGCTGCTCGGCCAAAGCACCGCGCTCGACGCCTCCGCCGTCCTCGTCGGCTTCGGCGGCTGCGCCCTCCTCGCCCTCCTTGTCGTCCGCGCCTTCCGTCCCGACCCGCACCGCGCGCTGCGCCTCCAGGTGCTCGCCGCCTTCGCTCTGATCACCCTCGCCGGTCTCTACCGCACCCGGCCCGACACTTGGGCCGCCGACAACCTCGATTACGGCGACCGCTACTTCTACATCCCGCGCGTCCTCCTGCTCTGGCTGCTGGCCCTCGAATTCGACGCCCGCCCCCGCTGGTCCGCCTGGCTCGCCCGCGGCGCCGCCGGACTCGTCGCGCTGCTCCAGCTCCCGCACTACTCGCTGCCGCAGCCGATCGACTACCATTGGGCCGACCACGTCGAACCGATCCGGCGCGGCGTGCCCGGCAGCCTCCCCACCTTGCCCGAGGGCTGGACCGTCGACTACCAGGGCCGGAAAAAATGACCGCGTCCGGGTCTCCCTCCGCCGCGATCCCCGGGCGTGATGCCGCCGTCCCGCCGCCCGCCGCCCGCCTGTGGCCGTGGGTGCTGCTCGCCGCCGCCGCCCTGGCACTGCGGAAGCCCTGGGCCCTGCACACCCCGCAGCTCTGGGCCGAGGACGGCAGCGTCTTCCTCGTGCAGGACGGCCAGCTCGGCGTATCCGCCTGGTGGACACCCTACAACGGCTACCTTCACCTCCTGCCCCGCCTCATCGCCTGGATCGCGCGGCTCACCGTCGACGTCGCCTGGTGGCCCGCGGTCTACAACGGCCTCGCCTTCGCGTGCAGCGCCGCCGTCTTCGCCCGCCTCGCCTCGCCCCGCGTGCACCTCCCCGCCAAGCCCGGCCTCATGCTCGCCTTCGCGCTCGTCGCCGGCACCGGCGAGACGCTCCTCAACGTGACCAACCTCCAGTGGTTCACGGCGTTTTTTCTCCTGCTCCAGCTCTTCACGGCCCCGCCCGCCACCGCGGCCCAACGCGCCGGCGACCTCCTGATCCTCGTCGTCGTCGGCCTCAACGGCCCGTTCGCGCTCGTCTTCCTCCCGCTCTTCGCCTGGGGCGCCTGGACCGATCGCGCGCCGGCGGCGCCCTTGCTCCGCGGCCTGCTCACCGGGCCCGGCTTTTTTCCCTTCCTCGCCGTCGCGGCCTGCGCCCTCGTCCAGGCGCGGTTTCTCGTCGGCCACGGCCTGAGTCTCGACGGCACCGCCGAGGCGCAACCGTTCCGGCCGCCGATGTTTTTCTCCATCGTCGGCAGCCGGTTGGTTACCTGGCCGCTGCTCGGACCCGCCGCCGTCCGGGCCTGGCCCGTCGTCGTTCACGCCGCCCTCGGGCTGCTCGTCATCGGGGCGTTGCTGGCATCCGCCGCGCGCCGCGACCCGCTCCGCCGCACACGCCTCACGGTCGCCGCCGCGTTCCTGCTCGTCACCGTCGCCTGCGTCGTCCGCGTCCGCGCCGACACCTGGTCCGACGACAACCTCGTCAACGGCGACCGCTACTTCTTCATTCCGCGTATCCTGCTCGCGTGGCTGGTCCTCCTCGAGTGGCACCACACCCGCCCCGGCGCCCGCTGGTCCGCGCGCCTCGCCTGCGTCGCCGCAGTCGTCACCCACGCCCCGCACTACGTCCTCCCCGCTCCGCCGGACTACCGCTGGGCCCTGCACTGCGACCCGATCCGTCGGGGCCAACCCGCCAACATCCACACCCTGCCCGAGGGCTGGTGGATCGAGTATCCGGGCCGCTGACCGTCGTCCGGCCTTCCGCCCTCGTGACCTCCGCCGTCCTCGCTCT
>JACCDS010581707.1_pt1 | contig 14219 bp, 13 predicted proteins | sample 7446441 | NCBI WGS metagenome assembly JACCDS01 (sample SAMN15323445, study PRJNA562643) | freshwater metagenome | isolation source: river surface water | place: USA:Blue River Watershed | collected 2017-08-17 | reverse complement strand
AAATCTACCGTGATGCAGAAAGGAGTGCCGATTTCGTCCTGTCTGCGGTAACGGCGCCCAATCGCGGCTGAATCGTCATAGTCAACATTCCAGTTTTGCCTGAGCTCAGACGCGAGATTCTTAGCTATTGGTGAAAGTTCTTCGTTCTTGCTCAGCGGCAATACCGCAGCCTTGACAGGCGCTAGACGGTAGTCAAGGCGAAGCACAGTACGAACGTCTACCCCGCCCTTTGAATTTGGTGCTTCGTCCTCTGCATAGGCATCAACCAAGAAAGCCATCAGTGATCTGGTTAGACCTGCAGCCGGCTCAATAACAAACGGTGTCCAGCGCTTCTCCTCGGTGGGGTCGAAGTAACTCAGGTCGACTCCAGAGTGCTCAGAGTGGGTCTTTAGGTCGTAGTCGGTACGGTTAGCAACACCCTCAAGCTCGCCAAACTCGCTTCCCTGGAAGCCGAAGCGGTACTCGATATCTACGGTTCGCTTCGAGTAGTGCGAGAGCTTTTCCTTCGGGTGCTCGAAGAGTCTTAGGTTGTCAGGGTTGATACCGAGGTTCACGTACCAGTTGAACCGCTCATTAATCCAGTAGTCGTGCCAAGTCTCGTCTTCACCTGGCTTTACGAAGAACTCCATCTCCATTTGCTCGAATTCGCGCGTGCGGAAGATGAAGTTACCCGGGGTGATTTCGTTTCTGAAGCTCTTACCCATCTGTCCGATGCCAAACGGAGGCTTCATTCTGGAAGCATTGAGGACGTTATTGAAGTTGACGAATATGCCCTGAGCGGTCTCTGGGCGAAGGTAATGCATACCAGACTCGTCCTCTACCGGCCCGAGGCTGGTTTTTAGCAGGCCATTAAAGTTCTTAGGCTCTGTCCAGCTACCACGTGAGCCACAGTTGGGACAGGCAATCTCCTCCATCGAGGATGGGGCTCGGCCCTTCTTCTCTTCAAAGGCTTCTTCTAGGTGATCAGCACGGAAGCGTTTGTGACAGGAAGTGCACTCGATTAGCGGATCAACAAAGGCCTCGACGTGACCGGAGGCCTCCCAAACCTTTTTTGGCAGGATGATAGAAGAGTCCAGGCCAACAACATCCTCGCGAGAGGAGACCATTGACTTCCACCACTGCCGCTTGATGTTCTCTTTTAGCTCCACACCAAGTGGGCCGTAGTCCCAGGCGGAACGTGAGCCGCCGTAGATCTCTCCGGCTTGAAACACGAAACCACGGCGTTTAGCTAACGAAATGACCTGGTCAAGTTTTTGGGTTGCCATGTTTCTCCAGTTTGGAAGCGAAGACGCTAGTTTAGCGGAGCATCCTCAGCAGCGCCGAAGCGACGCTGACGCCCGCCGAACTCCCCAATTGCCTTCCAAAGCTCCTCGCGAGTGAAATCGGGCCAGAGTGTTGGTGAGAAGAGATACTCAGCGTAGCTGGACTGCCAGATCAGGAAATTGGAAGATCTAAGTTCCCCACTGGACCTCAGAAACAGGTCAACGTCGGGAAGCTCCGGTACATAGAGCTCTTTGGCGATGGTTCTCTCTGTGATCGAGCCTGGTTTGATCTTGCCCGATGCAACTTTCTCACTAATCGCGTTTACTGCATCTACCAGCTCCTGCCGACCGCCATAGTTGACAGCCATTGTCAGGGTTAGGCCAGTGTTTTTGGCGGTCAAGCGCTCAGCCGCGCGTAGTTCAGCAATCACAGAGGGCCAAAGCTTCGGCATCCGGCCGGCCCATCGAATGCGCACGTTCCACTCCATAAGTAGGTCGCGACGTTTTCTCAAAACCTCTTTGTTGTATCCCATCAGGAAACGAACTTCATCTGGTGAGCGTTTCCAGTTCTCAGTTGAGAATGCATAGGCGGTCAGATTGGACACGCCTGCCTCAATTGCGCCAGCCACTACCTCTAAAAGTGCAACTTCTCCAGCTTTGTGGCCCTCAGTTCTGGTGAGTCCGCGCTGATTGGCCCAGCGACCATTACCATCCATGACCAGAGCGATGTGCTTTGGAACAACCGCCAATTTCGGCGCTTTCCTTTGCGGGTCGAATAGCTTCACTCGTTACGCTCCAGAAACTTGAGGGAACGCAAGCCACGCTCCAACTGCCACTGCAGGTAAGTACTCACCACAATCCCCACCGCCTCTTTAGTCTTTTCCGGCGCCTGAGAAACACTATCCCAGTCGCCGGCCAGGAGTGCTCGCATCAAGCCAAGACCATCTGCACCCAGCCGCACCGCACCTGGTAGTTCACACTCTGAGCAGCTAACCGCTCCGGTGTGTGTCGAAAAGCTAATTGGTTTACCTTGACAAAGATGACAGGCGTCCAAATCTGGCACCCATCCCGCTAAGGCCAGCGAGCGCAGCAGGTAACTATCGAGAATCTGCGGCGCTGGCCGTTGATTGGATGCGAGAGTTCGAAGTGCGCCTATCAGCAATAGGTAATGCTGCTCAGAGGCGGTTTCTCTGGTGAGTCGCTCTGCCGCCTCCAAGATCGCATTTCCAATCGTGTAGAGCTGATAGTCAGCCACTATTTCTGCACCATAGCCAGCTAGCTGCTCGACCTGTGAGACAGTGTCTAGATTTCGACCTTCATAGAGCTGCAAGTCGGCGACCATGAAAGGCTCTAGGCGAGCGCCAAAGCGAGAGCTCGTTTTCCTTACGCCTTTCGCGACCGCTCGGATTTGCCCATGGTTTCGAGTCAAGATGGTGAGGATCCGGTCCACCTCACCCAACTTATGGGTTCGGATGATGATCCCCTCATCCCTGTAGTACGGCAAGCCTGTCCTCGATTACCTCAGGGCACGATTTACAGCAGAAATCAGCGCCTTTAGCGAAGCCGTAGAGATATCACCGTCAATACCAACGCCCCAGAGATTCTTACCGTTGATCTCAATTTCGATATAAGCGGCGGCAAGTGCATCTCCACCTTGAGACAGGGTGTGTTCAACGTAATCAAGTAGGCGAAGTTTCACGCCTTGCTTATCTAGAACGGCTATGAAAGCCGAAATGGGCCCATTTCCAATGCCCATCGCCTCGAGTTCGCCAGTTCCGTCCCGAAGTGTGACGCTGAGGTTGACCTCTCCGTCCATGTCCGATTCGGTGCGCATTCGTTTTAGCTCGAACCGACCCCAACGCAAAGCGGGGTCGGTCGCGGGTAGATATTCATCCATGAAGATCTGCCACAGAGCATCAGAAGTTACCTCGCCACCTGATGAGTCTGTGTGACCCTGGACAACTCTCGAGAACTCGATTTGCAGCTTCCTTGGTAGATCTAGGTTGTGGTCTGTTTTTAGTAGGTAGGCAACGCCTCCCTTGCCGGACTGCGAGTTCACACGGATGACAGCCTCGTAACTGCGGCCGACATCCTTAGGGTCAATCGGGAGATATGGCACGGCCCAGGTGAAATCATCGACGTCTTTGCCCGCAGCAGCTGCATCACGGTATAGGTGATCGAACCCCTTCTTGATTGCATCCTGGTGCGAACCGGAGAAAGCGGTGTAAACCAGATCGCCGCCGTAGGGTGATCGCTCGTGAACTGGAAGCTGATTGCAGTATTCAACAGTTCTCTTGATGTGATCGATGTCGGAAAAATCGATTTGAGGATCAATGCCTTGCGAAAACAGATTCAATCCAAGAGTAACCAGGTCAACGTTTCCGGTTCGCTCCCCATTACCAAAGAGGCAGCCCTCAATGCGATCAGCACCAGCCATATAGCCAAGTTCTGCTGCAGCAACCGCGGTGCCTCGATCATTGTGAGGGTGCAGCGAAAGAATGATTGAGTCTCTAGGTGTGAGCCTGCGTGACATCCATTCGATTGAGTCTGCATAGACGTTTGGAGTGATCATCTCAACAGTGGCTGGCAGGTTGATGATCAGCTTTCGCTGCGGAGTTGGCCTAATCACCTCAGCAACCGCATTGCAGACTTCCAGAGCGAATTCCAGCTCGGTACCGGTATAAGACTCCGGTGAGTACTCATAGAAAACCTCGGTGCCAGGGAGGGTAGCCTCCAGTGACAGGCACTTTCTTGCTGCATCAAGAGCAATCTGCTTTATACCCTCTTTGTCCTGACCAAAAACAACTCGTCGCTGCAGAACCGAGGTGGAGTTATAGAAGTGCACGATTGCACGCTTGGCGCCGCGCAGCGATTCATATGTGCGCTCAATCAAGTGATCGCGGGACTGGGTTAGCACCTGAATTGTCACATCTTCGGGAATGTGGCCCTCTTCGATCAGGATTCGAACGAAATCAAAGTCCGTTTGTGAGGCGGAGGGGAACCCGACCTCAATCTCCTTGTAACCCATCGCAACCAAGAGCTGGAACATCTTTAGTTTGCGCTCAGGGCTCATTGGGTCAATCAGCGCTTGGTTGCCATCACGTAGGTCTACTGCGCACCATCTGGGTGCCTCAGTGATTCGCTTACTCGGCCAAGTTCGGTCTGACACCTCAACCGAAATCTGCTCATGAAAGGGTTGATACCTAAAGAAAGGCATCTTGGATGGCTTTTGATTGTTTTGCATTTCTTCTCTCCGCTAAAAAATTGAATTGGCCATTGGAAAGCTCCGCGACGAGAAGGGCCGGGATTTAGGCCTCGTCGCGGCCCCTAAGCAGGAGTGCGAAACGCATGCCTGAAGGCTAGCACCAAAAATGCCAAAGCTCTAGAAACCGAGTTTTCCTAGTTGCTTGGGGTCGCGTTGCCACTCCTTGGCAACCCTTACTTGTAGCTGGAGATAAACCGGACCATCAAACAATCCCGCAAGCTCTTCTCTCGCCTCTGAACCAATCGATTTGAGCATGGCTCCCGACTTACCAATCACAATCCCCTTTTGAGAATCGCGCTCCACCCAAACCGATGCGAAGATACGTCGCTGATCTAGATCTAGTTCGTCAAGGGTCACCGCTAGCGAGTGAGGCAGTTCGTCGTTTAGCTTTTCAAGGGCCTTTTCTCGAATGATCTCACAAACCCGCTCTTCAATGGGCTCATCGGTCAGCATCTCATCCGGATACAGCATCGGCCCTTCGGGCAACAAGCCAATCATCAGCTTTGCCAGCAGCTCAACCTGCTCCCCCGTCAAGGCTGAGACCGGAACAATCTCCTCGAATTCGGCGAGCTTGCCCAATTCCATGAGGTGTTCAAAAAGCCGCTCCTTAGAAACTGAATCGGTCTTTGTCACGATGGCAATCTTCTTGGCCTTAGGGAACTTCTGAATCTCAGCGATTAGCCGCTCGTCGCCTGGACCCAGCTTCTCGTTTGCGGGGGTGCAAAATGCAATTAGGTCTACCTCGCTGAGTGTTGATTGAACCAGATCGTTCAAGCGCTCCCCGAGTAGGGTTCTAGGCCGGTGAACGCCTGGCAGATCGACTAAAACCAGTTGACCCTCAGGGCGGTTCACAACACCTCGGATAGCTTTGCGGGTGGTTTGAGGTCTTGATGACGTGATGGCGACTTTCTCACCAACCAAGGCATTAGTCAGGGTTGACTTTCCCACATTGGGGCGCCCCACGAAGCTGGCAAATCCAGAATTAGTCATCGGATAGCTTTCGAACCAGCACGCTCATGACGCGACCGCGCTTAGCATCCACCCGTTCGGCTGTTAGCTCCAAACCATGCGAGCTCACCACCTCGCCGCCTTTGGGGAGCTCGCCAAGTGCTTTTATGAGAAGACCGGCAACTGTGTCGACGTCCTCATCTTCAATCTCGAGTTCACAGTGCTCAGACAATTCATCCAGGGTTACTCGTGGATTGACTCGGTACAAATCCTCACCGATAAGTTCGATTTCTGACTCTTCGCGGTCGTACTCATCGACAATTTCCCCTACAAGCTCCTCGATTAGGTCCTCAACGGTCGCAATACCGGCCACCCCGCCGTACTCATCCGAGACGATAGCGATCTGCGTCTTGGCCTGCTGCATTAGTTGAAGCAATTCCGACACCGGTTTTGACTCAGGGGTAAAGAAGGGTTTTCTAGCTGCTGCAGCGGCAGTCGTGGTCTGCAGTAGTGCAGGGTCCTGGTGGGTAACTCGTGCAACGTCCTTGAGATACAGCACCCCAATAACGTCATCCACACCATCGGAAATTACGGGGAGTCTCGAGTAGCCCGAAGACACAAACAGTGAGAGCGCTGCCTCAAGGCTTTGGTCAGCCTGGACGACCTCCATATCCACACGCGGAACCATTACTTCACGAACCACGGTTTCAGAGAAATCCTCAACGGATTCGATTAGCTCTTGTTCGTACTCCTCAGCAACATCGGGAACCGCGAGTCGAATTGGTGCTACAAGTCTGGAGAATGCGGTGATGGGCACATCCAGGAAGGTAACTAGTCGTTCTCCGATGTGCTTTCCTAACAGCCTCCCGATGGCCTGTTGACTAAACCAAACCAAGAGAATTCCCAGGGCGAGAACAAACGAGCTGCCTGGTGTGAGAACCAGGAGGAGGGCGCTGGTTGTGGTGAGCACGAAAGCCCTTGCGATGGAAATCGCACCAGCGCGCGGGTCTTCTTCTGATTCGAGGAATGACTGACTGATCGCGAGCAAAGAAGTGGTTAGCAGCGTAAACAGAAGCAGCAGGGTCTCTATCAAGCTACTCCCCCATGAAACTTCTCAAGGAGTTCGCGTTGCAAGCCAAACATCTCTCGCTCTTCCTCTGGTTCTGCATGGTCAAAACCAACAAGGTGAAGCATGCCGTGGGTGACAAGCATCAACACCTCATTCATCATGGGGTGACCGGCTGTCTCGGCTTGCCTTATCGCCACCTGTGGGCATACCACGATGTCACCTAGAACCCCCTCGGGTGATGGAACGAGGTCAGATCCGGGGCGCAGCTCATCCATCGGAAAACTCAAGACATCTGTTGGACCCGGCTCATCCATCCACTTAACGTGCAGCTCAGCCATTGGATCCTCGTCAACGAAGATGATTCCCAAATCAATCGCGGGATGCAGTTTGAGTTCATCCCTAACGAAGTGAGCAAGTCTCAAAACCGAATCGGTATCCACCTCGATGGCGGTCTCATTCGAAATCTCAATGCTCATTTGAAGTCAACCTTGTCATAAGCGTCGACGATTCGAGTGACCAACTCATGTCGAACGACATCTTTAGAGGTTAAACCCGAGATCGATATGCCCTCGACCCCCTTCAGGATCCGGGTTGCGAGTGAAAGACCTGACTTGCCTCCTGGGAGGTCTATTTGTGTCACGTCTCCGGTAATCACCATTTTGGATCCAAAACCCAACCTGGTAAGAAACATCTTCATTTGTTCAGCTGTGGTGTTCTGCGCCTCATCGAGAATGATGAATGAGTCATTTAGCGTGCGGCCTCGCATGTAAGCCAGCGGCGCAACCTCAATGACTCCGGATTGAAGTAGGCGCTGCGTCGCCTCAGGCTCAAGCATCTCCTGAAGGGCATCGAATAGCGGCCTAAGGTAGGGGTCGATCTTCTCGCTCAGTGTTCCGGGCAAAAAACCTAGACGCTCTCCGGCTTCAACCGCAGGCCTAGTCAAAATGATGCGACTGACCTGCTTTGAATACAGTGCCGCTACAGCCTTGGCGACCGCGAGGTAGGTCTTTCCGGTACCAGCAGGGCCAATACCAAAGGTGATGGTGTGCTCATCGATCTCGGCGAGATAGTTTTTCTGACCAAGAGTTTTTGCTCTAACTACTTTCCCCGGTGTGGTTATGGCTCCGGCACCCAATACCTTTGCCGGCACCTCATTGCTCTCGATGATTCGAATGCTTTCTGTGAGCACCTTTTCATCAGGTTTAACCCCAGTCCTTACAACATCGACCAATTCCAATATCAAGCGCTTCGCATTCTGAGCAAGATCCTCGCGACCCTCAATCGTGAACTGGTGCCCTCGATTCGAAATCTTTAGCTCTGGGTATTCCGCCTCGATTTTGCGAATGAGGCGATCCTGTGGCCCGAGAAGATCAATCAGTGCAATCTCCGGGATGTCGAAACTTAGGGTAGGCATTAGCCCTCTCTGCCGCTGAGGACATGTGCGTGAGTGTGAAAAACAGACTGCCCCTCACGCTCACCGGTGTTGAATTGGAGCCTGAACTGGCCGTCCGTGCTGATTGCAGCTACCTCTCGAATCAGAGAAAAGAGCCCATCCAAAACTTGAGCGTTTTGCAGCTCGGAAATGTTCTTAGTGTGCTGCCTTGGGACACAGAGGATATGGACCTTGGCCTGAGGATTGATATCCCTGAAGGCCACGGCGTGATCGTTTTGCGCAACAAATTCTGTTCCAAACTCACCAGCGATGATCTTGCAAAAAATACAATCCAAGTTTTCCTCCGCCTTCATCCTAGAAGCGAAACTCACCGTGAAGTAATTGAAGGGCAGCTATGGCTGCAGGTCCCGCGTTAGATGCGCGCAAGATACCTCTACCAAGGCGCACCCCGAGAAAGCCCTTTTCCTCCAAAATGGCTAGCTCTGAATCACTAATTCCCCCTTCGGGACCCACCACAATGGTGTACTCGTCAGCACTTGGAACCTGAGCCAGGCTTCTGGTTGCCCTCGGGTCGAGGACGATGCCCACCCCGTGGCAAGGAATCTGCTTAGTCGTAGCCAAGTCTGCAACCAGAGGCAAAAATGCCCTTTGGGATTGCTTCATCGACTCAATTGCGATGCTTTGCCAGCGGGTTCGGTTCTTTTCTGCCTTCTGATCCCACCGGACTATGGAGCGTTGCGCTTGCCATGGCACAACCCCAGTTGCACCAAGTTCAACTGCAGCCTGCAGGGCAAGTTCGTCACGATCTGACTTAGCCAAAGCTTGCACCAGCGTGAATCTAGGGGCGCTCAACTCATGAAAGATCTGGGAGCTGATGGAAGATATCTCGCCACCGGACGCGAAAACCTCCCAGGTGTTGCCTCGACCATTGGTAATGACGATGGCCTCTGATGGATCAATCCGAAGCGAGGCTAGATGCCTCTTAGTATCAACAGAAAGAGCCTGCGTTGATTCGAAATCCGGTTCATAGAACCAATGCATTAGAAGCGACCCCTAGATCTTCTGGATCCAAGACGTGGGCCATCATTTCTGAACATTCCCTTGAGCTCGGTAAGCAACTTTCGCTGCTTTGAATCAAGCCTGGAAGGGGTCAACACCTTTATCTCCAGCCGCAAATCTCCTCGACCTTTGGAGCGCAACCTTGTCGCCCCGAGCCCGCGGAGCAGCACTGTGTCACCATGCTGAGCGCCTGGCTCGACAACAACTCGCCGCTCACCGTCATAAGTGTCAATCAAAACTTCGCATCCCAGGGCAGCATCCGTCATTGGCACCTCTAGGGTGGCGACCAGGTCATCACCGTCTCGAGAGTAGATCGGGTCTGGGCGAACCGACACCTCCAGATAGATGTCTCCTGCTGGACCGCCAGCAAATCCGACCTCGCCCTGGCCAGGAAGGTGAAGCCTGAGCCCATCCGAGACGCCAGCCGGGATCTCTAGATCCAGATCTCGTCTTGCGCGAACCCTTCCCTGGCCGCGGCAAGTAATGCAAGGGTCAGGGATGACCTCTCCACTACCCCGGCAAGAGCCGCAAGGAGCAGTGGTTACCATCATGCCCATGAAGGATTGAACCTGGCGCTGGATCTGACCAGTGCCGCGACAGACATCGCACGTGCGTATCGAGGTGCCGGGTTTGCAGCAGGAACCGTTACAGGTATCGCAGAGCACCGCCGTATCTATGGTCAAAGTCTTCTCAACTCCGAACACGCTCTCTCTAAGGTCGAGATCGACCCTTAGGAGAGCATCCTGACCTCGCTGAGCCCTAGATCTAGGACCCCTGGAGGCACCACCGAAGAAGGATTCAAAGATGTCACCCAAGCCAAATCCGGATGCGCCACCGCTGTCGTATTGAGCTCGCGATTGCGGGTCTGAGAGCACTTCATATGCGTGCGTAACACTCTTAAAGCGCTCCGCAGCAGTCGGGTCTGGATTGACATCGGGATGAAGCTCACGCGCGAGCCTGCGATAGGCCTTCTTAATTTCATCCTGAGTGGCATCTTGTGGGACACCTAAGGCTTCATAGTGGTCGCTCACGAGTTACCCTCCAAGATTTGGGTCAAGTAGCGCGCAATAGCTCTGACCGCGGCGATATTTCCCGAGTAGTCCATTCTGGTTGGACCCATAACCCCTAACTTGGCCACCTCGGTACCTGCAGACTGATAGCCACTGACCACCAAGGCCGCGTTACTGATTCCGTCAAATCCAATCTCGGATCCAATTCGCAGCGCAACTCCATGTTGATCAGCCTGGAGCTCATTAATCAGCCTCAGAAGCACCACTTGCTCCTCGATGGCATCCAGCACACTGGAGAGCTCGCCAGAGAAATCATCTCCCTGTCTGACTAGATTGGCAGACCCTGACACCACCAACTTCTCCTGGCGATTGGCCTCTACCAAAGACTGCAGAGCCGTCACAGCTTGGTTCACAAAGGAGCGACGCTCTGGTGCGAACTCAGCCGCGAGAGACCCCAACTTACCTTTGACATCCGATAGTGCCGATGAGATCAACATGCCATTTAGGCGTCCGCGCAATTCTTGAACTAATGCATCCTCGACCTCAGTCTGGGCATCGAGTTGAAGCTGCTGGACCCGACCGGTATCGGTGATGAGCATCAGAAGTATTCGACTTGGAGCCAACTGAATCAGCTCAACGTGGCGCACAGTTGATTTGCCCAGTGAGGGGTATTGCACCAGGGCTAAGGTGTTGGTGAGATTAGCCAGCTGCCTTGCCGCACGCTCGACCACATCATCAATATCATTCGCCTCAGCCAGAAAGCGCTCCATCGCAGACCGCTCTGCGGAAGAAAGGGGCTTAACTTCGCCAAGACGATCCACGAACAGGCGGTAGCCCTTCTCAGTTGGAATTCGACCAGAGGATGTATGCGGAGCCTTGATCAGCTCTTCCTCTTCAAGTAGTGCCATGTCGTTTCTGATGGTCGCAGCTGAAACCCCAAGCGGATGCCGGTCGAGCAGCGCCTTTGAGCCCACAGGTTGATTTGAGTATATGAAGTCCTGCACTATCGCGCGCAGCACCTCTAGGGACCGCTCTGGAATCATCTGGCACTCACCTACCTTGAGTGCCAATTCTAAATCAGCTACCTACAGAACTCACTAGGTCAACAGCAATGCCGTCTACCAAAAGTCGGCCTTTAGCTGTCACGCTCACACGCTCCCCGTCCATTGTTAGTAGCCCATCGGCAATATATCTGGCCACTTTCTCTGGTGAAACTTTGAGTTCACTAAAGACACTTCGTGGTAGACCGAATTTGGTTCGAAGCCTAAGCATGACTGACTCAATAAGGTGGGTCTGAGTATCAATCTCCTCAAAACCCTGGGCTGGAGATCCACGGTCGAGAGATCGCTGATAGGCCAGCGGGTGTTTCCTGTTCCAAAAACGATTTCCATTGATGTGCGAGTGAGCACCAGGCCCAAAGCCCCACCAATTCTTTGACTGCCAATAGGCGATGTTGTGAATCGAAGGTTGGCCCCAGTTTGAAACCTCATACCAGTCCAGCCCTGCCTTCCCGAAGAGTTCGCTGGCAAGCTGATGCTTGGTTGCATTGAGATCTTCGTCCGGCGAGGCAAGCTCACCTCGCCTAATCTGGGCAGCAAGTTTCGTACCATCTTCGACAATGAGTGAGTATGCAGAAATATGCTCCGTGCCTAGCGAAATGGCGGCGTCAACCGTCTGTCTCCAGGATTCAAGAGTCTCCCTCGGAGCTCCATAAATCAGGTCCACACTGGTTCGAAACCCAAGTTCTTTAGCCGTACTCACCAAAGGTGCGAGGAGTTCAGGGCGGTGAGTGCGATCGAGGACCTTCAAGACATCGGCATCAAAGCTCTGGGCTCCAAAGCTCACTCGATTTACCCCAGCAGCTCTGAGTCTCTCCAGAAGCTCTGGCGAGGTGCTTTCGGGATTTGCTTCCAGTGTCACCTCTGCTTCAGGAGCAATCCCAAATACAGTTCTTAGCTCATCCAGTAACAAGGCAATTTGCCTGGACTCCATGAGCGAGGGAGTCCCACCGCCAAAAAACACCGAGCTTAACTTAGAAAGTCCGATTCCTGAGTTATCGATAACTTCTCGAGCGAATTTCATTTCGCGAATCAATGACTGATGAAATTCTTTCCTCGATACATCACCAAGTTCGCTCTGGGTGTAAGTGTTGAAATCGCAATATCCGCAACGAACCTCGCAAAACGGAATGTGAACGTATGCATGAAAGCTGTCTGTTTGTCTGTGAGTCTTTAGCCGATTCGACTCAGGCCAGGGTAAACCTTCGGGAAGCGCACCCACTACTTCTTCTTTTCGGTCTTGCCTTCATCGGATGAGAGAGCAGCGATGAATGCCTCCTGAGGCACCTCCACGCGACCAACCATCTTCATGCGCTTCTTACCCTCTTTTTGCTTCTCCAAGAGCTTGCGCTTTCGTGTGATGTCACCGCCGTAACACTTTGCCAGAACATCCTTACGAATCGCCCTGATGGTCTCGCGGGCAATGATTCTTGACCCGACAGCCGCCTGAATTGGCACCTCAAACTGTTGTCTCGGGATCAGCTCTCGAAGTTTGGCGGCAATCTTGGTTCCGTGGGCATAGGCCTTATCGCGGTGCACGATGGAGCTAAAAGCATCCACCTTTTCCCCCTGAAGCAACAGGTCGACCTTGACAAGATCCCCGGCCCCGTAACCATTGTCCTCATAGTCAAGGGATGCATAGCCCTGGGTTTTGCTCTTCAGCTGGTCAAAGAAATCAAAAACAATTTCTGCAAGCGGGAGGTTGTAACGCAACTGAACGCGATCCTCACCGAAGTACTGCATGTCAATCATGGTTCCTCGACGCTGCTGGCAGAGCTCCATGATGGTACCCACGTAGTCCTTAGGAGCAAGGATGGTCGCCTTGACCATAGGCTCGCGCACTTCCTTGATTTTGCCCTCTGGGAACTCAGATGGGTTGGTCACGATGAACTCAGTTCCATCCTCTCGAGTCACTTGATAAACCACAGAGGGCGAAGTGGCGATCAGCGAGAGGTTGAACTCGCGCTCTAGTCGCTCAGTGATGATTTCAAGGTGAAGAAGTCCTAGGAAGCCACAGCGGAAGCCAAATCCAAGCGCTGCCGAGGTTTCGGGCTCGTAAACCAAGGATGCATCTGAGAGTCGCAACTTATCTAGAGCCTCTCTCAAGTTCGGGTAATCGCTGCCGTCGATCGGATAGATCCCGGAGAAAACCATTGGTTTCGGGTCTGCGTAACCCTTCAGGGCCGAGGTGGCAGGGCGCTGCTTCGAGGTCACTGTGTCGCCAACCTTGGACTGACGGACATCCTTCACGCCGGTGATTAAATAACCCACCTCGCCGACACCAAGTCCGGCAGATACCACTGGCTCAGGTGAAATGACGCCAATCTCGAGAAGCTCATGATTGGCCTTCGTGCTCATCATGGTGATCTGTTCACGCGGCGAAAGCTTTCCATCGACCATTCGCACGTATGTAACGACTCCGCGATACGAGTCGTAAACCGAATCAAAAATCATCGCTCGAGCCGGAGCGTCTGGATCACCGACGGGGGCGGGAACCCTACGAACAATCAGATCGAGCAATTCTGAAACGCCAGCGCCGGTCTTACCCGACACGCGCAAGCAGTCATTCGGATCTCCTCCGATTAGATTCGCAAGCTCCTCGGCATACTTCTCGGGCTGAGCGGCTGGTAAGTCAATCTTGTTTAGAACCGGAATAATCTCCAGATCGTTTTCCAAAGCGAGATACAGGTTTGCCAGAGTCTGAGCCTCGATACCTTGTGCGGCATCTACCAAGAGCACGGCACCCTCACATGCGGCTAGTGAGCGTGATACCTCGTAAGTGAAGTCAACGTGACCGGGTGTGTCGATCATGTTTAGTGCGTAAGTCTGGCCGTCAAGCTCCCAAGGCAAACGCACGGCCTGCGACTTAATGGTGATGCCGCGCTCGCGCTCAATGTCCATTCGATCCAAGTACTGGTCGCGCATCTGGCGCTCATTGACGATCCCGGTGAGCTGCAACATACGGTCGGCAAGAGTGGACTTACCGTGGTCGATGTGAGCAATGATGCAGAAATTCCTGATTTGCGCGGGGCTAGTTTGGCTAGGAACCAGCGCGTTCAGGGCCTTGGGTGACAATGCAATACCTCAAAAATTGATTGGGAACCAAGGTATTCTCGCATGGTGCTTGCCCATAAGTGGTCAAACTGGTAGAGTTT
>JACCDS011511810.1_pt1 | contig 14220 bp, 14 predicted proteins | sample 7446441 | NCBI WGS metagenome assembly JACCDS01 (sample SAMN15323445, study PRJNA562643) | freshwater metagenome | isolation source: river surface water | place: USA:Blue River Watershed | collected 2017-08-17 | reverse complement strand
GCATCCGGCGACTGGGACGAATCCGACTTCGCCGCCTGGTTGCGCGTCAACATCGACCACCGTGCCGCCTGACTCGCCCACCCCATCGGCCAAGCCGCTCAGCGCCCCGCAACGGGCGCTGCAGAAGCTCGGCCTGACGCGCGACATCGACCTCGCGCTGCACCTGCCGCTGCGCTACGAGGACGAGACCCGCCTGACGCCGCTGCTGTCCGCGCACGAGGGCGACACCGTGCACCTCGAAGGCATCGTGCGCGAGTCGCGCATCGAGCTGCGCCCGCGCCGCCAGCTGATCGTCAAGCTCGCCCTGCCCGATGACGACGGCGAGCCTGGCCTGCAGGGGCTGATCCTGCGCTTCGTGAACTTCTATCCCTCGCACCAGAAGACGCTGGCCGTCGGTGCACGGGTGCGGGTGCGTGGCGAGCTGCGGCACGGCTTCTTCGGCCGCGAGATCGTCCATCCGAGCTTCCGCGCCGTGGCGCCCGGCGAGCCGATGGCGCAGGCGTTGACCCCCGTCTACCCGACCTCCGCGCAGCTGCCGCAGGCCTATCTGCGCAAGGCCGTGGCGGCGGGGCTCTCGCGTGCCCGGCTCGACGAGATCCTGCCGGCCGACATCCTGCCGCGTGGCGTGCCCACGCTGCGCGAGGCCCTGCACCTACTGCATCACCCGACGCCCGACATCGGCCTGCATGCGCTGCAGGAACGCGAGCACCCGGCCTGGCTGCGCATCAAGTTCGAGGAACTGCTCGCTCAGCAGCTCTCGCAGCTGCAGTCCCAGCGCGAACGGGCGCGGCTGCGGGCACCGGCGCTGGCCTCGTCACGCGGCGGGCTGGTCGACCGGTTGCTGGCCGTGCTGCCCTTCCAGCTGACCGGCGCGCAACGCCGCGTCGCCGAGGAGATCGCCGCCGACCTGGCCCGCCCGCAGCCCATGCACCGGCTGCTGCAGGGCGATGTCGGCTCCGGCAAGACCGTGGTGGCCGCGCTCGCGGCGGCGGTGGCGATGGACGCCGGCTGGCAATGCGCGCTGATGGCGCCCACCGAGATCCTGGCCGAGCAGCATTTCCGCAAGCTGGTGCCGTGGCTGCACCCTCTGGGCATCGAGACGGCGTGGCTGACCGGCAGCCGCAAGGGCAAGGCCCGCGCCGCGATGGTCGAACAGGTCGCCAGCGGGGCCGCCAAGCTGGTCGTCGGCACCCATGCGGTGATCCAGGACGACGTCGTGTTCGCCCGCCTCGGGCTGGCCGTCATCGACGAGCAGCACCGCTTCGGCGTCGCCCAGCGGCTGGAACTGCGCCGCAAGCTGGCGCTGGAAGCCGGCCGCGGCAGCGCCCACCCGCTGGAGCCGCACCTGCTGATGATGAGCGCCACGCCCATCCCCCGCACGCTGGCGATGACCTACTTCGCCGACCTCGACGTCTCCACGCTCGACGAACTGCCGCCCGGGCGCACGCCCATCGTCACGCGCGTGTTCTCGGCCGACCGGCGCGATCAGGTCATCGAACGCGTGCGCGACGAGGTCGCCAAGGGCAGCCAGGTCTACTGGGTCGTGCCGCTGATCGAGGAAAGCGAGGCGCTCGACCTGCGCAACGCCACCGAGACCCACGAACAGCTCTGCGCCGCACTGCCCGGCATCGGCGTGGGCCTGCTGCACGGCCGCATGAAGGCGCAGGACAAGGCCGCCGTCATGGCCGAGTTCACCGCCAACCGCCTGCAGGTGCTGGTCGCCACGACCGTCATCGAGGTCGGCGTGGACGTGCCCAACGCCAGCGTCATGGTGATCGAACACGCCGAGCGCTTCGGCCTCGCCCAGCTCCACCAGCTGCGCGGCCGCGTTGGCCGCGGCGCGGTGGCCAGCGTCTGCGTGCTGCTCTACACCGGCCCCCTCTCCCAGACCGGCCGCGAACGCCTGCGCGCCATGGCCGACACCACCGACGGATTCGAGATCGCCCGCCGCGACCTCGAGATCCGCGGCCCCGGCGAATTCATGGGAGCCCGCCAAAGCGGCGACGCCCTCCTGCGCTTCGCCGACCTCGCCCAGGACGGCGACCTCCTCTCCCACGCCCGCGACGTGGCGCCCCGGTTGCTGGACGAGCAGCCGGCGATTGCGCAGGCGCAGATCAGGCGGTGGTTGGGGGGGCGGATGGAGTTCTTGAAGGCGTAGGGCGCAACGGGTCAGCGCCGTCGAGTCATTCAGGTTCGACACCACTGGCAAATGCCGCGAGGGCTGGGTTGTCATGTGGACCCACATGGCGGCCACGTCCGCACATCCCATATTCTGAGGATGACGCTGTTTGTTGAAGTGGGCATGACGCCGAACCCATCCGATATATACCGTCTTGGTCCATCGGCTTGGGTTTAATCGACAACGAAAAGGCTTTGGTTTCTTGGTGCGCCAGGGCATATCCGGGCCGCTTGTCCGTGCCAGGACTTCCTCCATTGGAGGGTGGGGGGTGTTCACCTGCGACTTGGATCGCTAGGATCCGGCCGAGGCCGTCGACAAGACGGATCGATAGGTTGCACATGACTCAGGGTATGGTGCTGCTTGAATCTTCGAACTCTGCCAACCATTCACTCGTGAGGCATCCATGCAGCCAACCAACTATCGAGCCGTCGTCGCAACTTCCTGGGGCGGCATGCTGGTTCTGCTGATCGCCATGCTGATCCTCGAACCCCTGCGGTACGCGATGAATGGACAGTACGAGGCGCTCACTTCGCTCTTGCGCAAAGATCCTGGTCAGGCGGGTCTTCAGGTCCTTGTCTTGTTGTTGTGCCTCAATGCAATTGTCCAGGTGACTGTGCACGCGCGTGAATGTCGCGTCGCCAAGGTTTCCATCCTTGTCCTGAGCCTCTTGTACGGTCTCTTTTTTCTGGCTCACAACATCGCGCACTTTCTGGGAGGGGAAGCCCTGGGCCTCCAGTCGGTGCTGGACCTTACCCACCATGCACTCGCATCGTTTGCCATCTGGGGTGCATGGCGCTGGCAGCGTGCTTGATGGACAGCAGGCGACGGTGGCGAATGGTGGTGCAATGCCATTCGCCAGGGTATGGGTTCTGAATCTTGCCGACGACACGCCATCATTTCAGGGCGAACGAGGACGCGGACTGCTGATCGACAACCCATCTTCAATGCGACCGACTCGGTCGCTGAATCTGGAATGAGACGCCAGCGGTGGCTTCATCAAGTCGGAACGACGAACGACGGGATGCACGTCCGTCAACTTGCCCGCCTCATCCACGCCGTCCAGCGCGAACATGTTGGCGGCAAGACGGATCCCATCGAACGAAACGGGCATCTGGATCCCTTTGGTTCGTCGGTTCATTCACTTCACTACTCCAATATCTGGTATGTCAAGACCTCTCGCATCTGTCGGTGATCGAATCCTGGCTCAAATCCTCGATAGCATGATCGCTTTTGCAATCGGTTTATTTTTCTACTACTCCGCAGAGGCACTCGGCGGGCCACTCGAGCTCGGTTTCGGCAGCTTGCTTCTCTACCTGCTTGGGTGCGATGGGCTTCGAGGAGGTCAAAGCCTTGGCAAGCGCATGGCCAAGATTGCGGTCGTTCACTTCAAGACTGGGCAGCCATGCACTTACTGGCAGTCTGTACTTCGAAACCTCTCACTGCTGATCTTCAGTTTCATCGAACTGGCGTTCATGGACAGCAAAAGCCGTCGCCGCCTTGGGGATTACTTGGCCGGAACAAAAGTCATTCGGACAAAGCAGTGATCGTGTTGCAGCTTGATCATGCTGACCAGACGATGCCGCCAAGCAAACCGATAAACCTCCGCCTGTCAAGCGAAGCCAAGTCCGACGAATTGCGCGGCTATTTGCCGGGTGACTATTCCGGAATCTGACCATCGTCACGTCAGCACTTCGGGGGTGACAAGGGTGTGGAATACAAAATCACAAGCTGTCGTCAAGGCGGCTGATTCAGGTGCTGACCCTGAAAAGAGTTCGGTGACTTAATCAAGTGGGCACGACGAACGACTGGATGCGCCGCAGCCGACTTCCCCGCTTTATGCGTGCCAAGCAGCGCGAACTGGTTATTTTCGAGAGCTTTCTCGACGAGAACTATGGTTATCCCTTTCTGAGCGGGGTTAGTTGATGAGTGGTTGCAATCTCATTGTTGCGCATCCGGGTGTGGATATCGCTTTCATCTATTGGGCGCCATGAATCATGGTCTACATTCTTCTTGTACTCGCAACTGCCGTAGTTGCAATGATCCTCACGAAGAAGTCTAGGCGTCAAGCTCAGGCGAAGGAAGGGCGCGCTCCTGAAGGCCGCGCGGTGCCCGCAGAGGTTACTGGTGCGGAAATTCTTAGGCACTTCGAAAATGCTCAATCTCTGAAGTTCCAGCCTATTTCGGCGACAGTCGACAAGATCGGCCCTTGGGATGAATATGACGACTGGGATTGGGGTAGGTTAATATTCGAGTGGCGAAGGCCGAACCTGCGCGTAATGGTGTCGACCCAAGGCGGATACATTCGAAAGGTTGTACTTCTTGATCCGTCGGATATGTCGCGCTTCGGTACGACTCAGCGCATCCTTCTTGATGAACCATTCGACATCGAGTCGCGGGACTGAATGCGCTCTGTCTCACGGCAGGAGTGGCGCCTAAGGATGGACTGCACAACCTACCAGCCCACCGCTCGGCAGCCTGACGATGTCGCCCTATGACGCGCAAAACCCTGGAATCGCCTCGCAGCGTCGCAATCCAGCACCGTAAAACCAGTGCCGGGCACCCTGCGCCCTGTTTCCAGGCGCACTCATCCCCGCGCTCCCGACAATTTATCGCGCGCCCTCCACCAGTTCGACAACGCGAACAGCATGAAGAGCTGGGCTGTGTTCTTGGCCAGTCAGCGATAGCGCACTTTGACGTAGTAAAACTACTGCTTGGTCACCCGAAACGGATCTTCCTCCTTCGCCCGGATGCTCGCCTTGAGTTTCTCGATGCGCTCGGTCGATGCGTCAATCTGCTGGCTCAGATCGAGAAACTTGAGCTTGCCTGGACGCATCAATATATGCCACGTCCCGCCCGGTTTGGCGTCGACGAGCTTGTGCGCGCCTTGGGAATCGGCATCCCCGAAGGCGTCGACTTCTTCGCCGTGAAGCGAGCTATTGGTCTCGACCACGTCATTCACGCTGCCGGTCGTGCCGCGCATGGTATGCACGAGTCCCGATTCGGCAAACGCGCCGATGCGGCAAGCATGTTATTGGGGATGTCATGATTGAAGGTGAGTACAACAGCAGTTCGTTTGTTGCGGGCCTTCTCAGAAGTGTCATGGGATACGTGCCCAATATTGATGTTCCCGGTTTCCAAGTCCCTGGGTGGGACACTCCAATACCATCGTCGTACTTCAAGGGCGAGGCTATTCGATGAAGCTCGGTCGACTTGCCGTCTGCCTTCTTCTGCTCACTTGCGCCATTCCGGCATTCTTCCTTGGCTCCTCGTACCTCATGCACGAGCACGGCCTTGACGTTCCGCTCAGTCCATATGTCATGTTGGTGGCTTGGGTCGGCGTCGCCCTGTACGTCTACTGGTCGTCAGTCTTCCAGGATTTCAGCGGACGTGAGTTCCTCAAGCTGGCCGCCTACTGTGTGGTCATCTGCGTGCTGATCGTCATCGGGGTTTCAGCCAGCTATTGGGCGGTAACCAAAATATATGGGGAGTAGGTTTCAGCGGTCAAGCAGCTGGAGTGGTGCTCATCTGCGCGTTCGATGAGGCTATATGGGTGGCTTGGCCTGTCCAGCAAGACCAAGCCTTTGCGAACTGCGCAGCACTTCGCAAGGGAGAAGTTTCTGAATCTGACCATCACAATGCCAGGGCTTCCGAGAGAACACCGCTGCGGACTGCAAGAAGCCAACTGGTCTTCAATGCGACTGGCCCGGTCGCTGACCCTGGGAAACGACGCGCGCGGTGGCTCAACCAAGTGGGTATGACGAACGACGGGATGCATCGCAGCCGACTTTCCTGTTTCGTGCGCGCCAAGCAGCACGAACTGGTTATTGTCGAGAACTTTCGCAGCGAGCACCATGGTCTTCACTCCCGGGGGGTGTGAGTTGATGAGGCAACTCGCGGGTCAGCTCAAGGTCAACGCAGCGGCTCTTTTCATTCAGCCGTGTGGCCTGAGCAGTTGTCGATCTTGAACGCAAACCCAAATCTTCGAACTGGACTCGAATGCGCCGCTTTGTCCTCTTCACCGCCGTACTTCTGACCGCATGCGCTTCAAACGAGCCGGTAAAGGTCGCTGATGCGGCGGTGACCCCCTTCAACGACCTCAATCTCGTCAAGGCACCAATCCCGGAAACGCTTGTGCAGGCCCTGAAGGCGCCTTACGTGTTCCCCACGGACTCGACCTGCTCCGGCTTGGACGCAGAGGTGCGTGCGCTTGACGGTGACCTTGGCCCGGACCTGGATGCACCGGCTAGCGATTCGAATCCCGGTCTCATGGAGCGAGGGAGCGACGCGATCGTCGGCGCGGTGAGGAGGTCGGCAGAGGGCGTTGTTCCGTTCCGCAATTGGGTCCGAAAACTCTCTGGCGCCGAGAGGTACTCAAAAATGGTCGCGGCGGCCATCACGGCAGGCACGGTGCGTCGGGCGTATCTGAAGGGCATCGCCCAGGCCAAGGGCTGTTGAATGTTGCTCAACGGGTCATTCAACCGGAGCAGCACCATCGACTGGCCAGCAGGCTCGCGCATGGTGTTTGGCTTCTTGTGGTCGCGCTAGTCCTTCTTCCCGGGATGGACGGAACAGGCACCCTGTTCACACCCTTCATCGCGGAGGTCGAAGGTTCGTTCAACATCAAGGTTGTTCGGTATCCAACCCATGAGGCGCTAGGTTACGAAGCGTTGGAAGAGCTGACTTTGCAGGCTCTCCCCAAAGATGAACCGTTTCTGCTTCTTGGTGAATCATTCTCTGGGCCTATTGCGATCTCTATTGCCGCCCAACGGCCAACCGGCCTGATCGGCCTGATTCTTTGCAGCACGTTCGCCACCAACCCACGACCGCATCTTTCTGTCTTGCGGCCTCTTGTGAGCGTCCTTCCGCCCAGGCTGGCGCCCATTGCCTTGCTGGATCATTTGCTGCTCGGTCGCCATTCAACGACGGCCCTTCGCTCGGCGCTCGCCTCGGCAGTGGCTCACGTGTCGTCGGCTGCGTTGGGGGCAAGACTGAATGCAGTCCATTCGGTCGATGTGGTGTCGAAGCTGAAGTTCATTTCAGTTCCAGTGTTGTACCTGCAAGCAGCAGAGGACCGAGTGGTTCCGCCAACAGCTGCCCGCTCCATCAAGAAGGAACTTCCCACGGTTCGTTTTGTGCGAGTTGCCGCACCTCACTGCCTGCTTCAAGCCTCACCGGCTCATGCTGCGTCCATCATCAAGCTCTTCGCAAGTGAGGTGCCATGAATTGCCGCCATTCATCGACCATCCATCTGCGACAAGCCGACCTACTTGGTCAATCCGACACCCAAAAACTCGGCTTGTGAGTTGTCTCCAAGCTACGCGCTTTGGATTGGCTGCTTCATCACGCTGAAGCATCTTTGACTTCACACCCGCACCGCGAGCGCGAACAAAATGTTGCTGCCTTCTGTTGACCCGGCGCCCCGAACTCTCCGTGTCCTTTCGGCCTGCGTTGATCTGGCCTTGTTGGCTTTGTCTCTGGTACTCGTGTACAACCTCCTTCCGGTAGCGCCGCCCCCGGCGGATGCCATGGCCTTCTACACCGAGCAGGACTTCAGGAACTACCTTTCCCTGATCGCCATGACATTTGTCAATGCGACGGCCGGCTTCGCCTGCATGGCCGTTCCCGGCCTCCAGGCTACGCCTGGTCAATTCGCCGTTGGCTTGAAGGTGGTGACCTTCGAAGGCAAGCCGCCGTCGATCGGCCAAATAGCGGCACGGTGGATACGCGCGATCGGTTTCATCGCCTTGCTTGCCATTCCGGGCCCCCTTGTTGCGTTTTTGATCGGTGTCGTGGTTGCGGGTTCGCTGGGCATGGCATTCACGACGACCGATCGTTTGCTCCTGAGTTCAGGCATTCCAGATACTCTTCGCCTGGTCATGCATGGCTTGTCGTTTTTCGCGCTTGGATTGGCGCTTGCCTACATGGCCAAGAGGCTGGTGAATTTCACGATAGTCCGTCAAGGCAGCACCCTCACGTCATCGGACAAAAGGTCGTTGACGACCGTCGTCCGCCGTGATGCTTGATTTCTGGCTCAACATGGCCCGTGACGGCCGATTCGTCCCTTGAGGGTCATGCCCAGGTGATCCGAGCCGGAAACCTCATCACGAAAGTCAGGCATCCCTATGTCATCGCCCACGTATTCATGGACCTGTCTGGCCTGCGCGAACAGCAATCCGGCTGGTGGCGCGACGTGCGCAAACTGCGGCTGCCCCAGTTCGGCGACGTTGGCGGAGATTCGACAACACGCCCCTCGGGATACGTCGGCCGATGGTCAGCTTGCTGCGGCACCGAGATTGCCGGCCGAATGGGTTGAACAGGCCGCGAACAGGAGTCGGTTTCGTGTCTTCTACTGGGCCAGCATCGCGTTGTTCCTGTTGTCCCTGGCATCACCGGACGGCTCGACGCTGTTGATGCTGGTGATCGGGTACACGAGTTTCGCGAGCGGATTCTCATTGGCATGGGTTGCCAATCCCTTGCTCATCGCGGCCTACCTGCTCGTGCCCCGGGTCCAGGATCCGTGGCGCCTGCGCTGGCTGCTGTATCTGGCCTTTGCGGCGACGTTGAGCGCCTTGCGCATCGACTTCGTGGTCGAGTCACTGGGCAGCCTGCGCTTGCTGCCCTTCTTCGCCGCGTGGTTGCTGGCGCCGGTGGTCCTGCATGTCGGGCTTCGTCGCCGTCGGGACTGTCTGCTTGAGATCCGGCGCGCAGGGCGCTAGCCTGCGCAGCCACCTCCTGATCGACACCCACCATGCACATCACCGGCAAGTGCCATTGCGGCGCCATCTCCTTCACGGCCACCGTTGACCCGAAGCGGGTGCTGGTGTGTCACTGCGCGGATTGCCAGACGTTTTCGGGCGCGCCCTTCCGGGCGGTGCTGCCGACGCCGGCGGGGGATGTGGTGATGTCGGGGGCGGCCAAGCACTACGTGAAGGTCGCCGAGAGCGGCAACAAGCGGGTGCAGGCGTTCTGTCCGGACTGCGGGACGCAGTTGTATGCGACCGAGGCGGACGGTGCGCCCAAGGTGATCAACCTGCGGCTGGGCTGCATCGACCAGCGTGACCAGCTGGTGCCGGTGGCGCAGATCTGGGGCGAGTCGGCCATGCCGTGGCTCGCGTCGCTGCAGGACGTGCCGTTGCATGGCAAGGGTCTGGCGAGTCCGGTCATGTCGACGGGGGGTTCTGACAGGGCGCCATCGGTGGCAGCACCCGGAACCTCCCCTCGGACGTCGCCATGACCAACCTCCGCGTCACCGAGATCAAGGCGTTTGTCCCGTCACGGGACTTCGAGGTCTCCAAGCAGTTCTACCGCGACCTTGGGTTCACGATGGCGTCCGAAGGTGGCGGCGTGGCGTATTTCCACTTCGGGCATGTGAGCTTCCTGCTGCAGGACTACTGCGCCGAAGGGCTGGCCGAGAACTTCATGATGCACATCCTCGTGGAGGACGTGGACGCCTGGTGGGCCCACGTGCAGGCCAGCGGCGTCATCGGCCGGTATGGCGTGCGCTGCACCGAGATGGCGGTGCAGCCGTGGCGGATGAAGGACTTCTGCCTGTCCGATCCGGCTGGCGTGCTCTGGCGGATCGGACAGAACACGGCTTGAGTCCGGCGCCGGTCAGCCGGCGTGGGGCGACCGCTCGGTCTGCGCCGCTGCGCCCATGAGCATCTGCCGATGCTCGGCCCGCAGGTAGGGCCACAACAAGGCCATGACCTGGCGTGTGCCGCGCGAGATGGCGGCTTCGGCGTTGTCGGGTTCGAGGGCGTGGCGGGGCGAGCGGACGTATTCGTAGCTCAGCCAGTAGGTCAGCAGCACGACGATGGACGTGGCCAGCGCGTCGGCGCCGGCCTCGTCGAGCGGCTGGCCGTCCAGGCGGCACAGGGTGGCGACTCGTTCGCGCACGGCGGCGGTCTGGCGGGCGAGCGCGGCCTGGCAGTGGGTCTCGAGCTGGCGGTTGCGGGTCAGCAGGTCGTTCAGGTCGCGGAAGATGAAGCGGTAGTCCCAGCCCAGGCGCAGCAGCGCGGGGACCAGGCGCCAGGCGCCGATGGCGTCGTGGCTGTCACCGGCTTCGGCCAGCGTGGCGTCGAGTGCGAGCTCGTAGCGCTGGACCAGCGCGTTGACCAGCTCTTCCTTGGCGGGGTAGTGGTAGTACAGGTTGCCCGGGCTGATGCGAAGTTCGGCGGCGATCACCGTGGTGGACACGTTGGGCTCGCCGTAGCGGTTGAACAGCGCCAGGCTGTGGTCGAGGATGCGCTCGGCCGTGCGGCGCGGGGCCTTGCGCTCGCCGCGCGGCTCGCCATCGAGCGGCATCGGGTCGGTGCGGGGCGGGCGGTTGGTCATCGCGGGGCCATCGGCGGGGCGGGCAGGGCAGGGCGTGGGGCAATCTAGCACCGCCGTGGTGCCGGCCGCATGGGGGTTTGCGGTGAGCCGGTGCGCGCTTGGGGGCGCTGCCTACAATCCTCCGCCGATGAACCCGGCGATTTCCTTCCAGCAGGTCAACAAGACCTTTCAGACCTCGCGCGGCGCGTTGAACGCGCTGTCCGACGTGACTTTCAACATCCAGCCGGGCGAGTTCTTCGGCCTGCTCGGGCCGAACGGCGCGGGCAAGACGACGCTGATCTCGATCCTCGCCGGACTGGCGCGCGCCAGCAGCGGGCGCGTCACCGTGCACGGCCACGATGTCGTCGACGACTACGCGGCGGCGCGCAAGTCGCTGGGCATCGTCCCGCAGGAACTGGTGTTCGACCCCTTCTTCAGCGTGCGCGAGACGCTGCGCATCCAGAGCGGCTACTTCGGCGTGCGCGGCAACGACGCGTGGATCGACGAGCTGCTCGAAGGCCTCGGTCTGGCCGACAAGGCCGGCGCCAACATGCGCCAGCTCTCGGGCGGCATGAAGCGGCGGGTGCTGGTGGCGCAGGCGCTGGTGCACCGCCCGCCGGTGATCGTGCTGGACGAGCCGACCGCGGGCGTCGACGTCGAGCTGCGCCAGACGCTGTGGAGCTTCATCGCCCGGCTGAACCGCGAAGGCCACACCGTCTTGTTGACCACCCACTACCTCGAAGAGGCCGAAGCCCTGTGCGGGCGCATCGCCATGCTCAAGCAGGGCCGCGTGGTCGCGCTGGACCGCACCAGCAACCTGCTGGCCGGCACCGCCAGCACGATGCTGCGCTTCAAGACCGACGATGTGCTGCCGCCCGACCTGGCCGCGCAGGCCCGTGTGACCGGGCGCATCGCGCAGGTCAAGGCGGCCGACGCAGCGGCGGTCGAATCGGTGCTGGCGCGGTTGCGCGCGGCGGGCGTCCGGGTGGAAGACCTGGAGATCGGCCGGGCCGATCTGGAGGACGTCTTCCTGGAGATCATGCAAGGGGCAGGCTCGGCACGACCGGCCATCACCGAGGAGGCCGCATGAGCCGGCTCGCGGGCGCGCGCACGCTGTTCTACAAGGAGGTGCTGCGCTTCTGGAAGGTCAGCTTCCAGACGGTGGCCGCACCGGTGCTGACGGCCATGCTCTACCTGCTGATCTTCGGCCACGTGCTGGAGGACCACGTGCAGGTCTACGAGAAGGTCGGCTACACCAGCTTCCTGATCCCCGGCCTGGTGATGATGAGCGTGCTGCAGAACGCGTTCGCCAACAGCTCGTCCAGCCTCATCCAGAGCAAGATCACCGGCAACCTCGTGTTCCTGCTGGTGACGCCGCTGAGCCACTGGGCCTGGTTCGTGGCCTACGTCGGCGCCTCGGTCGTGCGCGGGCTGGCGGTCGGCGCGGGTGTGCTGCTGGTGACTGTCTGGTTCGCGCCGCCCGGCATGGCGCAGCCGCTGTGGGCGCTGGTCTTCGCGATCCTGGGCGCGGCGCTGATGGGCTCGCTGGGCCTGATCGCCGGCCTGTGGGCCGAGAAGTTCGACCAGATGGCCGCCTTCCAGAACTTCATCGTCATGCCGATGACCTTCCTGGCCGGCGTCTTCTATTCGATCCACAGCCTGCCCGCCTTCTGGCAGGCGGCCAGCCACCTGAACCCGTTCTTCTACATGATCGACGGCTTCCGCCACGGCTTCTTCGGCGTCAGCGACGTCTCCCCCTGGCTCAGCCTGACGGTGGTCGGCGGCAGCCTGGCGGTGGTCTCGACCATCTGCCTGCGGCTGCTGGCGAGCGGGTACAAGCTGCGGCATTGAGTCGCGCCCCGGAGGCGGCGATGTCCGGCCGGCCCGGCCCTGCGTGGCCAGGGGCGGTCGGGCCGACCGGTACAATTTCGCCACCATGGCCGATCCGACACCCCAGCACGTCCAGTCCCTCATTGCCGCCGGCATGTCCTGCGAGCATCTGCAGGTCGAGGGCGACGGCCGACATTTCTTCGCCACCATCGTCTCGACGCAGTTCGAGGGCCTGAGCCGCATCCGCCGCCATCAGGCCGTGTACGCGGTGCTCGGCGACCGCATGCGCGAGGAGATCCACGCGCTGTCGATGAAGACGCTGACGCCGGCCGAATGGGCCGTCGCCGCGTCGACCACCCAAGGTTGATCGGCTCCGGCGCGGCGTCGACGACGACCGCGACGGCGCAGCTCCCGTTCCCTCGCCGCCCATCGCCGCAAGCGTCGCGCCCCGGCCCGTCGTCATTGCCCGATCCGCTTCCCGTTCCAGATTCGCCCCACGCCCCGCACGCCCATGGACAAGCTCGTGATCCGCGGCGGCCGCACCCTGCAGGGTGAGGTCACCATCTCCGGCGCCAAGAACGCCGCCCTGCCCGAACTCTGCGCGGCGCTGCTCTGTCCGGAGGCGATGACGCTGGCCAACGTGCCGCGCCTGCAGGACGTGTCGACGACGCTGAAGGTGCTGCGCCACCTGGGCGTGAAGGCCGATCGCAGCGAGTCGCAGCCCGATCAGGTCGTGCTCGATGCCAGCGAGATCACCACCCGCGAGGCGCCCTACGACCTGGTCAAGACCATGCGGGCGTCCATCCTCGTGCTGGGACCGCTGCTGGCGCGTTTCGGCGAGGCGCGCGTGTCGCTGCCGGGCGGTTGCGCGATCGGCTCGCGGCCGGTCGACCAGCACATCAAGGGCCTGCAGGCCATGGGCGCGAACATCGTCGTCGAACACGGCTACATCGTCGCCCGGGCCGAGCGCCTGAAGGGCGCGCGCATCACCACCGACATGGTCACCGTGACCGGCACCGAGAACCTGCTGATGGCCGCCACGCTGGCCGACGGCGAGACGGTGCTCGAGAACGCCGCGCAGGAGCCCGAGGTCACCGACCTGGCCGACCTGCTGGTGGCCATGGGCGCGCGCATCGAGGGGCAGGGCACGCACCGCATCCGCGTGCAGGGCGTCGATCGCCTGCATGCACCGGTGCGAGCGCACGAGATCATTGCCGACCGCATCGAGACCGGCACCTTCCTGTGCGCCGTGGCCGCCGCCGGTGGCGACGTGACGCTGCGCCGCACCCGCGCCGATCATCTCGATGCCGTGCTCGACAAGCTGCGCGAGGCCGGCGTGCAGCTCGAATGCGGCCCCGACTGGATCCGCGTGCGCGCCAGCGGCCGGCCCAAGGGCATCAGCCTGCGCACCAGCGAGTACCCGGCCTTCCCGACCGACATGCAGGCGCAGTTCATGGCGCTGAACTGCATCGCGCAGGGCACCTCGCGGGTCACCGAGACCATCTTCGAGAACCGCTTCATGCACGTCAACGAGCTGGTGCGCCTGGGTGCGCACATCGCCGTGGATGGCCACACGGCGATCGTCGAAGGCATCGAGCGCCTGTCGGGCGCGACCGTCATGGCGACCGACCTGCGCGCGTCGGCCAGTCTCGTCATCGCCGGCCTGGTGGCCGAGGGCGAGACCCGCGTCGACCGCATCTACCACCTCGACCGCGGCTATGACCGCATGGAAGAGAAGCTGCGCGGCATCGGCGCGGACATCGAGAGAACGCGATGAGCGACAGCACAGAGACCATCACGCTGGCCCTGTCCAAGGGCCGCATCTTCGAGGAGACCCTGCCGCTGCTGGCCGCCGCCGGCATCGAGGTCACCGAGGACCCGGACAAGAGCCGCAAGCT